>JACCDU010567313.1_pt1 | contig 11266 bp, 11 predicted proteins | sample 7446081 | NCBI WGS metagenome assembly JACCDU01 (sample SAMN15323447, study PRJNA562643) | freshwater metagenome | isolation source: river surface water | place: USA:Blue River Watershed | collected 2017-08-17 | reverse complement strand
ATGCTGGGCATCGGCATCGGCGGCACCGCCGAAAAGGCCGTGCTGCTGGCCAAGGAAAGCCTGATGGACGATCTGGACATGTACCAGCTGCAGGCCAAGAGCGCCCGCGGCGAGAAGCTCGATCAGGTGGAAGAGCTGCGTCTGGAGCTGTTTGAGAAGGTCAACGCCCTGGGCATCGGCGCCCAAGGCCTGGGCGGCCTGACCACGGTGCTGGACGTCAAGATCAAGATGTACCCCACCCACGCCGCGTCCAAGCCCGTGGCCATGATCCCCAACTGCGCGGCCACCCGCCACGCCCATTTCGTGATGGACGGCTCCGGCCCGGTCTACCTGGATGCCCCGAGCCTGGACCTGTGGCCCAAAGTGGACTGGCAGCCCGACACCGAAAAGAGCCAGCGCGTGGACCTCAACACACTCACCAAGGAGCAGGTCGCCAGCTGGAAACCCGGCCAGACGCTGCTGCTCAACGGCAAGATGCTCACGGGCCGCGATGCCGCCCACAAGCGCATCCAGGAGATGCTGGCCAAGGGCGAAAAACTCCCCGTGGACTTCACCAACCGCGTGATCTACTACGTCGGCCCGGTCGATCCGGTGCGTGACGAGGTCGTTGGCCCCGCCGGCCCGACCACCGCCACCCGCATGGACAAGTTCACCGACATGATGCTGGCCCAGACCGGCCTGATCGCCATGGTCGGCAAGGCCGAGCGCGGCCCGGTCGCCATCGAGGCCATCAAGCAGCACAAGAGCGCCTACCTCATGGCCGTGGGCGGCGCCGCCTACCTGGTCTCCAAGGCCATCAAGGGCGCCAAGGTGGTGGGCTTTGCCGACCTGGGCATGGAAGCCATCTACGAATTCGACGTGGTCGACATGCCTGTCACGGTGGCCGTGGACGCCGGTGGCACCAGCGCCCACATCACCGGCCCAGCCGAGTGGGAAAAGCGCATCGCCAGCGGCGAGTTCAAGGGCATCTCGGTCAAGGCCGGTTGATGAACCCTGCACAAAAGGCCGCGCAAGCGGCCTTTTTCATGTGGCAGCCAGCGTGAGCGCGCAGCAACCCATCGGCGTCTTTGACAGCGGCATCGGCGGTCTGAGCGTGCTGCAGGCCCTGCTGACGGAGCTGCCGCGCGAGCATTTCGTCTACCTGGCCGACAACGGCCATGCGCCTTATGGTGAAAAGTCCGATCTGTTCGTTCGCCAGCGCAGCCTGGCCATCGCCGACCACCTGATCCGCGAGCACCAGATCAAGGCACTGGTGGTGGCCTGCAACACCGCCACGGCTGCAGCCATCCAGGAGCTGCGCCAGCGTCATCCACACCTTCCACTGATCGGGGTGGAGCCTGCCATCAAACCAGCCGCACAGCTGACCCGCACCGGCCGCGTGGGCGTCATGGCCACCCGTGGCACTGTGGCCAGCGAGAAATTCCAGCGCCTGCTGGCCAGCCTGCAAGGCACGGCCGAGTTCAGTGTCTGCGCCTGCAACGGGCTGGCACTGGCCATCGAACAGAGCACGCTGCCCGGCCACCAGGAGACGGCCTCCGCCGAGGTCGAGCGGCTGCTGCGCCAGTACACCGCGCAACTGGCCCCGTTTGGCCAGGCTTCAGGCCAGATCGACACACTGGTGTTGGGCTGCACCCACTATGTGTTTGCGCAGGAGACGCTGGTGGAGCTCCTTGGCAAAGAAGTTCAGCTGGTGTCGACCGGGGCGCCGGTGGCGAGGCAGACACGGCGACTGCTGGAAACCACCGGGCTGATGCAATCCAGGCCGGCGCCACGCACACCAGCCCATCGGCTGACACTGTTGACCACCGGCGACCTCGCCGGCCTGCAAGCCGCCGCCCAGCGCTGGCTTGACCTCCCCGCACAGCACTGCACCCGGACACACATCAACTGACTTGAACCGGGCTTTTCACAGTCCGGCGTGACCGCGCACTTCCTGGATCCCCGGGTCAAGCCCGGGGATGACAGGCAGTAGGCTTGCCTGGATGTGCGGGTGGCCTCCCCGGATGTGCGGGTGACTTCCCTGGATGTCATGGCCCGGCTTGACCGGGCCATCCATGGCGGCTCAGGACTGCCGCGCCGTCGCCGTGCCCCGCGCCACATCCACCGGGCGCAGCAGCCACAGCCCCAACACGAACAGCAGGGCCGTCGAACCGATCGCCAGACGGTGGTTGCCGCTGGTGACCCAGGTGATAAGGCCGTAGGAAAGCGGCCCCAGGATGCTGGCCAGCCGGATCGCAAACGTCCACAGACCAAAGAACTCGGCCAGACGCTGCGGTGGCACCATCAGGCCCGCCATGGCCCGGCCCGCCGACTGGCTGGACCCCAGGAACACCCCGGCGACGGCCGCCGCCACCCAAAACAGGCCCTTGGTGGTGGATGCGGCCGCCAGCACACAGGTGACGATCCAGCCGGCGATGGTGAGCGCCAGGGCGCGCTTGTGGCCCAGCCGGTCCTGCACATGGCCAAACACAAAGGCCCCCACAAAAGCGGCGATGTTGAGCACGAAGATCAGCACCATGGTCTCCTGCGGTTCAAAGCCCACCACCTGCTCGGCATAGATGGCGGCCAGGGAGATCGCCACCGCCACCCCCGCCTGGTAGGCCACGGCGCAGGCCATCAGCTGGCGGAAGTCGGCATAGGCCGCGCTCTCGCGCCAGGTCTGGCGCAGGCGGAGCAGGTTGGCCCCAAAGCCGGCGGGCTGGCCGGTGCCCGCCAAGGGCCGGGCATGCTCTTTGAGCAGCACAAAAGTCACGCTGGCGGCCAGCCCGTAAATGGCGGCCGTGATCCACATCGTCACCGGCACGAACTGCGCGGCTGGTTCCTGCCGCGCCTGCGCCGACAGCACATAGGCCAGACACACGCCCAGCGTGAGCATGCCGCCCACATAACCCAGGGCCCAGCCCCAGCCGCTCACCCGGCCCATGGCCTCGGGCCGGGCCAGCTCGGGCAGGAAGGCGGCCGTGAGCGACTCGCCCCAGGAATAGAAGGTGTTGGAGATGACCAGAAGTAACAGGCCCAGTGCCACCTGTCCGGGCTGCACCCAGGCAAGTGCCGCGGTCGAGACCACGCAGCCCAGCGTCACCAGCAGCAGCAGGCGCTTCTTGGCGGCATGGCGGTCGGCCCAGGCCCCCAGGTCAGGCATGGTCAGCATCACGATCGCATAGGAGATGCTCAGGCCGATGGTCCAGGCCAGCGTGGCCCAGCTGGCACCACCAGCCACACCGCCCACAAAGTAGGCTGCAAAAACCGCCGTGATGACCACCGTGGTGTAGCCCGAGTTGGCGAAGTCGTACATGGCCCAGCCCAGCAGTTCGCGGCGGCGCACACCGGGGTTGAGGCTGTCGGCAAACAAGGGGTTCACAGCAGGGCTCCTGTCAGGTGGTGCCCTGCAGGTCCCAACAAGGGCCATGCCCGGGCGCAATGAAGTGTTTCAGTGCAGATGGCGCGGGCGACGGCCACCGCCGCCATGGCCGCTGCCGCCACCACGCGGCGGCTTGCCCAGATCCAGCGAGCTGACCAGGTTGCTGAAACGTTGGCCGAACAGCTTGTCGATCTCGTTGATCACACCGCCGAGCTCGGTTGCATCGAAATGGCGCTCCATCATGTTCACCACATCGTGTACCAGCAGGTCGCGCTGCGCCTGCAGGATGGCACCGGGATCCGGCCCCACGAACAGCATGACGAAGTCGTCGCGCGACTGCTCGCCACGGGCCTCGTCTTCTTCGTCAAATTCGGTGTCGTAGAAGGTCACTTCGATCTGCGCTCCGGCCGAAGACACCTCATTGAGGTTCATGCACAGCTCATCGAGCACCTGGCGGAAATCGTCGTCGCCACGCACCGTCCAGCACATGCGCAGGCAGTCGTTGTTCTTGTCGAACTGCAGCCCGGGCTCTTCTTCGTAGAGGCTCACACCGCCCTCGCGCAGCGAGCGGGCACCTGCGTAGTGCCACAAGGGCCGCAGGGTTTCCTGCAGGACCTTGGCATCGGTCCCGGGTTTGATCGGGATGTCACCATGCACATGGATCTCAAACGCAGCGTTGTCGTGGTTCATGGTGTTTTCTCTCCTGGTGCCCCGGGCCGGAATCGAACCGGCACGCCCCTTTTCAGGAAGCGGCGGATTTTAAGTCCGATGTGTCTACCAGTTTCACCACCGGGGCCAAGGCTGTATTGTGCCCTGAGAACGGCCTACGACCTGCAAGTTCAGCGCCGCATTGCACGCTCGTGCAGAGCATCGAAGTCGGCCGGTCTGGGGTGCAGGTCCAGCCGACGACCGGCCTTGAGGATCTGGCTGGGCACATCGTGCCCGATCAGCTCGGGCAGTCGGTTGGCCGCCGCCATCAATCGGGGCAGATCAATGCCGGTGTCATAGCCCATCAGAGCCAGGGCATGCACGATTTCCTCGGTGCAGACGTTGCCCGAAGCGCCCGGCGCGTAGGGGCAGCCGCCGATGCCGCCAAACGAGGCATCGAAGCGGTCGGCTCCGGCGTCGATGGCGGCCAGCACGTTGGCCAGGCCCATGCCCCGGGTGTTGTGGAAGTGCAGCGTCAATTCGGTGCCTGGCCAGCGCTCACGGAAGGCCCGGGTCAGCTCGGCCACTTGCGTGGGATAGGCCATGCCGGTGGTGTCGCACAGGGTCACGCCACCCGCCCCCAGTTCCTCCACATAGCGGCTGCACCAGTCGAGCACTACAGGCACCGGCACATCGCCCTCCATCGGACAGCCAAAGGCACACGACAGGGACACATTGATCGCCACACCCGATCCCTGCACGGCCCTCACCACATCGGCCAGCCCCGCAAAGGACTGCTCGCGCGTCATGCGCAGGTTCGAGAGGTTGTGGCTCTCGCTGGCCGACATGACCAGATTGAGTTCGTCGGTCCGGGATTCAATGGCCCGCTCGGCGCCGCGCACATTGGGCACCAGCGCGGTGTAGACCACGCCGGGCACACGGCGGATTTCGCGCAGCACCTGCTCGGCATCGCGCAGCGCCGGAATCGCCTTGGGCGACACAAACGACGTCACCTCGATCTTGGCCAGGCCTGCTTCGGACAGCGCATCGACCAGGGCGATCTTGTCTTCGGTGGGCACAAAGGCGGCTTCGGCCTGCAGGCCATCGCGGGTGCCGACCTCCTGCATGAAGATGCGGCGGCCTGCGCCCTGCCACACCGGGCTGCCCGTGATCGTGTTCATGCCACCACCTTGTTGTTACGCAATTGGGCAATCTGGTCGGCGCTCATGCCCAGCTCGGCCAGCACCGCATCGGTGTCGTCGCCCAGTTTGGGGGCCGACGAGCGCACCGTGCCCGGCGTGCCCATGAGCTTGGGCACGATGCCAGGCACTTCGATCTCGTGGCCGTCACGCGTCTGCTGCTTCAAGATCATGTCGCGGGCACGGTAGTGCGGGTCTTCGACGATGTCCTTGGCGGTGTAGACACGGCCGGCCGGCACACTCGCCTCGGCCAGCGCGGCAAGCACATCGCTCACGCTGCGGGTCTGCGTCCAGGCCTCGATGGCAGCGTCCAGCTCCTGAACGCGGGCCACACGGCCGGCGTTGTTGGCCAGCTCCGGGTCGTTGCCCAGGTCGTCGCGCCCCATCAGCGCCGTCAGGCGCTTGAAGATGCTGTCGCCGTTGCCCGCGATCAGCACCACGCCATCAGCGCAGCGGTAGGCGTTGGACGGTGCGATGCCCGGCAAGGCCGAGCCAGCGGGTTCACGGACCGCACCGAAGGCGCTGTATTCAGGCACCAGGCTTTCCATCACGTTGAGCACGGCTTCATTCAAGGCCACGTCGATCACCTGCCCTTGCCCGCCGTTGACCTTGCGGTGGTAGAGCGCCATCAGAACGCCGATGGTGCCGTGCAGCGCGGCCAGCGTGTCGCCAATCGAGATGCCGCAACGCACCGGTATGCGGTCCGGCTCGCCCGTCAGGTGACGCAGGCCGCCCATGGCCTCGCCAATGGCGCCGAAGCCTGGCAGATCGCGGTAGGGGCCGGTCTGGCCATAGCCGGAGATGCGCAGCATCACCAGGCCCGGGTTGGTCCTGGACAGCGTCTCGTAGTCCATGCCCCAGCCTTCGAGTGTGCCTGGGCGGAAGTTCTCGATCAGCACATCGGCCTGCGCGATCAGCTGGCGGGCGATGTCCTGCCCTTCGGCACTGCGCAGGTCCAGCGCGATCGAGCGCTTGTTGCGCGACTGCACCTGCCACCAGACCGAAGTGCCGTCCTGGATCAGGCGCCAGTTGCGCAGCGGATCGCCCGCGCCCGGCGGCTCGATCTTGATGATGTCGGCGCCAAAGTCGCCCAGCGTCTTGGCGGCAAAGGGCCCGGCGATCAGCTGGCCCATTTCGACCACGCGCAAGCCCTTGAGTGCGCCTGGCGTGAGTTGCGGCATGTTCATCGCAGGCTTCCTCAGTCGATGGTGGCGCCGGATTCCTTGACGATCTTCGCCCAGCGAGGCAGATCGTCACGCACCAGCTGGGCAAACTGCTCAGGCGTGGACCTGAAAGGCTCGCAGCCCGCGCCCGCCAGCCGCTCCTGCGCGTCTTTGGACTCCAGCGCCTTGGCGATTTCGGCATTGAGCTGCTGGATGATCGCCTTGGGGGTGCCGGCGGGTGCAAACAGGCCATACCAAGGTGTGGCGCCAAAGCCCTTGACGGTCTCGCCGATCGTGGGCGCGTCCGGCAATACCGGCAAACGCTTGGGGTTGACCACACCCAGCACCTTCATCTTGCCTGAACGGATGAATGCGATCGACGATGGCAGACTCTGTACCGAGACCTGTACCTGACCTGCCACCAGATCGGTCGCAGCGGCGGAAGATCCCTTGTAAGGGATGTGCACCAGGTCGATGCCGGTGGCCTTGCCCAGCATTTCGCCGATCAGGTGGTTGAGCGTGCCATTGCCGGCCGAGCCAATGTTGATCTTGCCCGGCTGCTGCTTGGCCAGTGCGACCAGCTCGGCAGTGTTGCGGGCAGGAAAGCTCGGGTGGGCCACCAGCACATAGCCGGCCGTGGCAACGCTGCCAATGGGCTCGAAATCCTTGACCGGGTCGAAGCCTGTGCTCTTGTACAAAGCCGGGTTGATGACCATCGCGCTGTCGGCGGTCAGCAGCAGGGTATAGCCATCGGGCCGGGAGCGGGCGGCAGCAGCGGTGCCCACGTTGCCGCCAGCACCAGTGCGGTTGTCCACCACAAAGGATTGCCCGGTCTGTTCCGACAGCTTTTGCGCAATCACCCGCGCGATCGTGTCGTTGGCACCACCGGCCGCCTGCGGCACGATGATGGTGACCGGTTTGGAAGGGAATTTGTCCTGCGCCAGCGCGGGCGTGCCAGCAGCCAGAGAAAGGGCCAGGGCCAGAAGGGTTCTGCGTTGCGGGAACATGGGGGAGTCTCCTTGTTGAAATAACCAAAAAGGTTAAAACATCCTGAGGTCAAGCCTGATGCAGGATCGTCAACACTTTAGGGACAAGACCGCCACCGTGGAATGACGATGATGCCAAACGAGCTTTCGCAATCCGCGAAAGCAAGTCAGGCTCAATCCGGCGCGCCCACCAGATGGTCCAGCAGGCTGCGCACAGGCTTCGCCAGTGCGCCCAGGTCTCTCGCGCCCAGGAGCAGCTGACGCTCGATCCAAGGGTCGCTCAACGGGATCTGGCGCAGCGCGAGGGCCTGCACCAGAGGTTGAGCCGCCGCAATGGGCAGCACAGCAATGCCCAGACCCGCCGCCACCATCTGACACATGGCATCGAAACTGCGCACATGGATGCGGATGCGCAGGGGCTTGCTGATCAGGCGGCTTTCGAGCTCGAGCCGTTGTGCCAGCGAAGTCGACTGCGTCAGGCTGACGAAGTCGTAGTCCACCGCCTCGGCAAAGGCCAGCCTGCGGCGCCTGGCCAAAGGGTGTGCAGGCGGCACCACCAGCACCAGACGGTCCTGGCGGTAAGGCAGCGTCTGCAAACCCAGCGTCGGGGTGCGGTCGGCAAAGATGCCCAGGTCGGCGCGGCCATCGAGCACAGCCATCACCACCTCATGGCTATCAGCCTCGTTGAGTTCGATGCGGATGCCCGGCTGCAAAGGCGCAAACCTGGCCAGGTCGCCGGGAAGGAACTGGGTGATCGCCGAAGTGTTGGCCCACAACCGAACCACCCCGATCAGGCCCTTGGCGTGGTCGGACAGGTCGGCCTCCATCTGCTCGACATCGCCCAGGATGCGCTGCACATGCTGGTAGAGCGCCTGCCCCGCTGGGGTGAGCTTGACCCCCCGCGAGTGCCGCTCAAGCAGGGGCACCCCAAAGGCCGCTTCCAGATCACTCACCCGCTTGCTCGCCGCCCCCACAGCCAGCATGGCCAGCTCTGCCCCCTGGCTGATGCTGCCCGTGCGGGCCACCAGGTTAAACAGCGAGAGCGAGACGAGGTCGATGCGGTGCAGGTTCATGAAAAAAGGCCATCAACTTGGAGGTTGATGGCCTTTTCATGTGATTGGTGGAGCAGTTCCGCGAACGAAACAACTACTCTCTTTCAAAGAATGAGTACTGGTTGCGGGTGTTTGCGTACGCACTGCTAACGCACTTCAGTCTTCGAAAATCCGTCGCCAGGAATTGAACCCGCGTCCACAAATTGATTCTATCAGTGCCGACTCAATCACGGTGCTGGCCATCGCCCTACCCCGCGCTGCAGATCAATCACCCCGAACTTCAGCAGGACCAACCCCAGGACGAAGACCTTTTTGCTGCTCTGTTTTCTCGCGCAGGAGTGTCTTCGCAGCGCGTGGCGTGGTGGCTGCCCCGAGCTCTGCCAACCACTCTGCTGCAACATCTTCCTCAGCTTGGCGGGCACGGATTTCGGCTCTGTAGCGGTCCACTTTGGTTTGAAGTAATGTGATTTTTTTCGAATCACGCTGCACCCAAGATGTGATGAATGCTCCGCCCAAAGTCCCAAGAACGGCGATCAACGATGCGATCACTTGGTTGTCCATATATGTCTCCCCGGCAAGTGGCCGATGTTGAAATTTGAGCTTCCGTCGTGCCGACCTCGCAAGCCAGACATTACGGTTGCAGTTCTCGAAAATTCGCCACTGACACCAGTGGGCCGCCGATGTAAGTCGTTCAAGTCAGAGACATCAGAAGCTTGACCCGTAGGGCTCAGCGCTGCTTGTTTGCTTGAGACAGGACCGATGCCGCCAACACCTTCGTGTCCTTGGCATAGTGGTCGCTGGCGAGCACGCGAGCCGCAGTATCTTCCATTCTGGCACCCGTCTGCCTGTCCCCACTGCGCTGTGACAGCGCTGAGGCAGCCAAGCTCTTGGCCACTTGCGAAGAGCTACTGCTTTGCAAGGTCTCCGAGGCCAGTCGGCCGATCCGCGAAGAGGTCTGCTTGGTGTTCTTGGACATCGCTACTCCTTGATTTAAAGCTGGCTGGTGCCCCCCACTGAAATGGGACATTGCACATCTGTAAACCGTAGTGTAAACTACCAGATCGAAAAATAGAAGGTAGCCGAACGATGGGAACCCCACTCAAGAATCCGCCTGTGTATCTAACTTTGGCCCAGGTGCGGTTCAACCCTATCTTGAAGCTCGGCGACTTCTTGCCCAGCATCCAGGAGAGCTTCCGTCAGGCGGGCTACCCCGACTTCGAACGTCAGAACACCATCTCGATCCAGATCACCGCCCAGGACGGACAACCGGCCGCTCCAATGCCTGTTCAACAGGAACGATTCCAACTCGGCAACGTTGAAAAAACGCACACTTTCATCCTTGATGCGCAGAGCCTTACTCTTCAGTCGACCAATTACGGTCATTTCGAAGCCTTCTCTGCCTGTTTCCTGAAAGGACTGAGCATCGTCAATGATGCGGTGAAGCTCGCATTCACCGAACGCGTTGGTCTTCGCTACCTTGACCGGGTGATGCCACAAGCAGGAGATACGATTGAACAGTACCTTGCCGATCAGGTTCAAGGCATGAATTCGCGGCTCGGGGGACGATCTCTCTATGCTTTTACCGAGGCAATGAACGAGATCGGCAACATTAAGTTACTCAGCCGGGTCGCCATTCAAGAAGGAGCACTTGCATTCCCTCCAGACATCCAGCCAGGAGACATGCGGATTTCTGAAAGGTTTACGTCCTATATCGGAAACAGCGCCATCCTTGACAACGATGGCTTCGTGGAGGGTCGAGAAGTGTTTTCGACGAAGGCCGTTGCCGAACACCTTGACGCTATCCATAAGGTGATCGGTGCAGCATTTAGGGCAACGGCAACGCCACATGCATTTACTACCTGGGACAAGTGATCATGGTCGGATTAGCAGTTCCCGTTGCTGATTTCAACGCTTATTCTCACTATCGGTCTGTACCGGCCATCCACAGCCGTGCAACAATTGCTGAGGGTCGCCCTCTCCCCTGTTTTGGTGGGAGCGGCACTGGTGGGATTGAAGGCGTTCAATTCGTCTTATCGCGTCAAGGGTATAGCCCATACGCAATTTTGAAGATTGAGCCAACGACTACGCGGGAAATCTACGCCCCGTACTCGGACCTGATGAGGGAAGTCAAAGCTGGTTTTGGCCGGACCATGTCTCATTTGCCGACCGTTTTCGGCGTGTCGCGCCAGACTCTCTATAACTGGCTCAATGGCGAGATCCCCAAAGAGCAGCACCAAAACAAACTTTTACAGCTGGCAGCTGCTGCGCGGGTGTTTACCAGCACTGGGTTCAAACCAACTGCACTGTCTCTTGATCGTACTGTTGCAAACGGCAAGTCGTTTATAGAACTCATCGGGCAAGGTGCTGACGGCAAGGGAACCGCTGAAAAGCTCATCCGGATCGAGAAGCGTGGTGCGTCTGCAAGAGAAAAACTCGACGCTTTACTAGGCGACAGATCGTCCCCTCGTCCCGATGCTGCAGACATGGGTCGTCCTGCCCTCAATGAAAATGTCTGAGCGGAATGGAAGGCATGGCAGCAATTTGGACCAGAGATACGCCGTGGCGTCAGGGACATCTCCTCTCGCCTGAAGCCGCTCTGGCAGTCGGACTTTCACATCCAGAATCACCTGACTTAACGTGTGTGGTCGTCATCAGCCACGATTGCGACCTGGCCAATGATGCCTTGCAGATTGAGCCTAATGTCGAAGTCATTGTTGGTCGACGAGTGCAAAAAGGGGATGGCAACTACTTCTGGGCGAAAGCGCCACGTACCCTGCACATTGATGCCCAGCATGGCGACTTTGGAGCAGTTATTGAATTGGTCGCCACAGCTAAGCAAACTATTCCCAAACAGGTT
>JACCDU010636453.1_pt1 | contig 11276 bp, 14 predicted proteins | sample 7446081 | NCBI WGS metagenome assembly JACCDU01 (sample SAMN15323447, study PRJNA562643) | freshwater metagenome | isolation source: river surface water | place: USA:Blue River Watershed | collected 2017-08-17 | reverse complement strand
TCTGGCGCTGGCTTGGTTGCCACATCAAAAGCGTTAGGCAAAAACACATAGCAAGTCGTCCCTTCGTTCCACGGACCAGGTGCAAGTGTTTCCAGCGTGCAATCCATTATCCCCGCCCACACCCCGGCCAGTGCGTCCGGCTCGTTGTATGGCATCGCATAGACGGCGCGAACACCGCCGCGCACGATGCTGCCCCAATGGTCAAACACTTCGCGCGGCAGGCATTCCTGATGCGTCGTCATTCCCGCATGCCATGTGCCGCACTCAATCGCCCACAGTCGGATTCGCTTCTTCGCCCACATCGGCAGATGGTGATGCTTGAACGTCGCATCCCATTCTCGAAGCGCAGAAAACCCACTCTTGCCTAACCATGCGCTGCAGCGAACTAAAGCCTCGCGGTTCACGTCCTCTGTGCTCATGGCGCTTCCTCCCGCGAGGCTTTAGTCGCTGAGCTTGAGTCGTTCGGCCCATTCAGCGCGGCAAGGATCGCGTCCACGGTTGGCTGTGTTGGGTCGGTGTTGTTGCGGCGATGCTCCGCCCATTCTTCATGCGGCACCGTCACAGGCACCGTGATAATGAGCTTGCCGGATTCATCGCGGATAAAGCCCCAATCGTCGCACAGTTCACGCGAATGGCGAAGATTCCCCACCCAAGGCCGAACACGCCGGCGCAGTAAACCGCCCTCGGGCGCTTGTTGTAATTTGGTTGTTTTCATGGGCGGTCACTGACCTTCACGTTCCCCTAATCAGTGAAATTCGACGTTCTCCTTCTGCTCAGCGGCGAGCCGAAGGCCGTTAATGAACTGCTGCGTCTTATCCCGCCAGTTCCCGATGTGTCCTCCTGCATCCTCATCAGGCAGGTTTGGCAGAATCCTTTCGAGGCTGTCAGCAATCCCCTCGCAAGACTCCCAAGGGATTTCTCCTTCGCAGTCCGAGTGATGCAGCAACTCATGGAGAGGGTCAGGTTTCAGGCAGTCCCATCGAATAGGATCGAAGTCGAAAGCACTCAGAAGACTCTCGTGGGGGCGGTGGCTCTCGGCCTCACCGGGTTGTTTCGGCGACCATTCATAGGTTGCCCGTTTTAGCATGTTGGCGGCGCACTTGATTGAGAGCGGCAAACCGCACGGCGGCGATTCAGCGCGAGGGCTGCCCCAGAAACCCTCCATGAGGTCCAGTGGTGGCAGTCCGGCGGCTTTTGCAATTTCGATACGCCACCGATTAAACGCAGAGTATGCGCCGTGCCAGCAGCCGTGTGATGTGTCTAGTCCCATGTTTTTGTTGTGGTTAAAGTTATCAATCCGCCCCCGCCGCAGAACGGAAGCGCCAGCGTTTCTCACGCGGGATAGTGGGGCACGCATCAGTCGTGTTTCTCACGTCTCTTCCGCAGCGTTCGCACAGCCACGTCCCGAGCGCGTTTTTGCATGCGGGGTATGGTCCGTTCGGGTCGGCTACCATGTCGGCGACGTTCGCCATGTGGACGGCGATCACTCCGCGCATTATCGCCTCCCGCTCCCCACCGCCCGCCGCGTCACTTGGAGTTGATTCAGGATTGGCCATTTTGGGAGTTGGTTGAGTTTGTCGCCGCGCTGCCATCGATGGCATTTCCCACCCCCCCCCCACAAAGCCGCAGCAACACACTGCGCCGGTAAAGCCGGCGACGGTGGCGGCCCGGGACGTTGAGGCAGAGCCCATCACTGTCGTTCTCCCGCCACTTGCGCAGCGTGCCTTCTCCGATGCCGTATTGCTGGCAAAGCGCCCGCGCGGCCGACCACTCCAAATTCGGAGCGTCGGTGGCGGGTGGTGGTGTGTGTGTGTGTGCCATACGTTCGTTCAAGAAATTATTTCCTCTTCCTCGGCGCGTAGCTGCGCGGTGGCGCTCCCATGCCTGCGCCCGTCTTCACCATTGGCCGGTGCTGGATGTCCTCCAGCACGATGTATTTCACGGTATCCACGGGATCCTTGCACGCGCCGTGGTCCTTGTCAATGCCCGTCCACGACTTCATGGCGTAGATGGTATTCTGGCAGCAGGAGCAGATCATCAGTTCCGGCGCGCCGAGATACTCGCTCACCTCCAGCCTTGCCTGCACCGCCAGCTTCCATGCCTCGCCCGTCTCCGTCGTCTGCCGTCCGGACGCCGGTTCAAAATACAGCGGATCCTCCAAATCCTCAAACTCATTGATGATCGTCGTCGCCCCTCCCGTGGTCATCGTTTCCGTATTCGCCGCCCGGCTGTCCGCATAGCGCTCCCGCACGGTGATGCCCATCTCCTTTTCCACCCGCCGGATCTCCTCCGCCAGTCCCTTGAACCCAAACCCAAACCACTCCTGCCCCGGTCCGCGCGTGCCATCCGCCTTGCCACCGCTGAGCGCCCACACGCCGCTCTCTGAGCCAATGGCATCACTGCAGCCCTCCGGCGCGGGGATGTAGTCATCCGGCTGCGGCCACTCGCGCACGCACACCTTTTGGCCCTTCGCATTCACCGCCCACCACGTCATGAAGGGATTCCGCGCCACCGATGTGCCCGCCGGATCCATGACCATGTAGAAGGTCCAGTCCTCCTTCTTCGCCAGCAGCGCCTCCCGCCCCGCCGGCGGCACCACATTCCGGTCTTCGCGGAACTGAAACACGGATCCAAACTTCTTCGTGGGGATGCCATACGCATCCACCAGAATCTGCGAGCGCCCCGCCTTGCTCAGCATCTTCACCAGACCCGGATAGTTGCCCCACGGGTTTTCATCGTTGTGAAACCACACCACGGCACTGAGCCCATCCCGGCAGCGCAGCACCAGGGGCACGCGCTCATACGTCACCGTGCCGTCCTCCGCCCGCTTCGGCAGCAGCTTGGCCTCCGCCCACTCGGTCACGCCCGTGTAGAGCGCCTTGCCGTCCGGACCCGTGCCGCACGGATACCCCTGCGGGATGCCATTCACGAACTCCACGCCGTCCAGCCATTCCGCCACCGTGTCGGTATAGCCCTCGATGGGCACGAACGTGGACAGCAGCAGCCCGTCCATCTGGAACAAGCGGCTCTGCGCCGTCTTCATGTGCGCGGGCCGCAACAACTCATCTGCCCAGCAAATGAGAATTTCATCGCCCTGCAGGCCCTTCACGTCCATCTGATACCATTGCCCCACCGCCTCCGTGGCCCCCTTCTTGCCATACGTGGGCAGCACGAACTGATTGCTGCTGAACCCATCGCCCTGCTTGTAGGAAATCTTCACATCCACCCGGCGCTTCTCCTTGCCCGTGGACTCATTCTTGAACTCGCTGGGGAAGTAGTCCCAAAGCCGCGGCTGCTGCCGCTGCTTGCTTGCCTCCTCCTTCTCCTGCATGAACCACCCGCGCGATCCCGGATTCCCCACCAGCGTGTGCATGAACTTCCACGCACCATACTCCGTCTTGCTGCTCCGGTAGGCACCCATGACCAGCAGATTCAGCACGCCGCTGGGATTCTCCCGCCGCATCTCCGCCAGCACCCGCTCTGCCCGCTCCCAGCTCGGCGGACGGTAGCCATAGCGCAGCGGATCGCCCACCGGATTTGCCGGCGTCTTGGGCCGCCGCGGAGCCAGCGCCGCATTCCGCGCCCGCAACAACTCCACCACCTCCGATGCCGGCACCCCCGCCGCCAAAAACCCCTCCGGGTCCACCTGCGGAATGTCCGGGTCCGGATCAAACGCGAACGGGAATTCCTCCTCAATGGCTTTGCGGTCAATCATTGGCTTAACTGGCGGCGCGCGGCGCGCGTCCGGTGATCGCGTTCATGTTCGTATCCCAGCCCTTCCTTTGCCCATGCTTGTAGCGCGTGAATTCGGTCGATCTCGCTAGCAGGCTTGATCAGTCGGCAGTCTTTCGCGTCGGCTATGGTCGCAGGCCATCCACTTGGCGAGACTCGCCCGTTTTCCTCATCGTTTGCCAGCATCCAATCTGCACCGGGGACCGGGGCGGGGTCGTGCTTGCCGCCGCGGCGTTCTTCGTAGTCGCGCGGCCACTTGGTCACGTCGAAGTCATCCGCGGTGAGCTTGAGGCTCTGCCTCATTTTGTCGCCCTCCGGACGGTCCACCAGTTCGAGATGCGCTTTGACGAAGAGGCCCATGCCTTTCATCACGCCGGCCTTTTGCGCCCGCTCCGCCAGCTTGCCCCACAGGGTGACATCCACATAGGTCACATGTTCCTCCCACTGTTCTTCGGCGTTTTTGCGCCGTCCCGTGATGGCGAGGCCGATGTTCATTACGGGCCGCCCTTTGGGAGTGTAGCGCAGCTCCGGGTCGCGGGTGACGCCGCCGGCGATTCGTGATTCGTTCAGACAAAAGCTCATGGTGTTAGTTTGGTTTTGGTTTTAGAAAGCATCTGTTCAATGGTTCGATCAAAGGGGTCCGTTTCGCCCCATGGCCGGCACTGTGCATTCCACCCTACAGGCAAATCCTTAAGACTGGTGATTTCTTCAGCATCGACCATTACCGGCTCCTCATCGATTTCTTTTCCTATACCATACACGGCCTCCCTTTCTGCCTCTTGCAGCGAGGCCGCACGCACAACGGTTTGATATTCTACGGTAATTTTATAAAGATTCATGGTGTTGGTTGGTCTTGTGTTTGATTCATGGTTTGGTGAAATTCCGCAAACACTCCGGGCAGATGCCTCGATTGTCGGACGGGTGAAAGTGCAGTGCCGAGAGACAGAACGGGCAATGGGTGCGGGGCCGCGGCGGGTGCAGCTTGGCCTTCAGATCGCCAAAGGCCAGCCGCGCCTCTGCGGGCTCGTCCAGCAGCAGATGCTGCAACACCTGCGCCATGTCTTCGAGAATGCGGCGGGTTTCCGGGCTCATGGGCGGGCCTTTCGTTGTTGTTGTTGCTCCTGTTCCAGCACGGCCAGCCTCGCCAGCACGGCTGTTAGGGCGCCCGGGGTCCAGCGGTGATTACCATTAAGCAGCGCGCTGACATGCGACAGCGATGGGCCACCCTCGCCGGCGAGGTGCTTGAGGCCCGCGCCCAGTTTGTGACGCAGTGCCTGCAGCAGTCCGCCGATGGCGCGATCCGACACCTTGCACCTCTCGCGGTATTGCCGCTTCATGGCATCACGCCGCTGTAGCAGGTGCGTCACTGCGCTCTGCACGTCGGCCACAGTAATCTCTCTCTCCGCGGCGGCGGGCAACACGCCCGCCATTTCGATGCCGCCGCCCGTGTCCGGGAGTATCTTCCCCCCTAAACCATGATTTTGGTTTAGGCTCCCGGCCCGGGAGGCCGTCGTGCCCGTAGTGGGCTCCGCGGAGAGAGAAAGTGTTCGCTGTGTTTTCATGCGTTGGTGGTGCTGGTGGCGGGCTGCTCTTCCTCTCCGCCCGTCTGCGGCACGAACTTATCCCCCGCGGAGGACCAGCGCAGGCCCAGCGCCAGCCCGCTTTGCAGCAGGAGGGCGCGGAAGGTCTTGTATTCCGCCGGCCACTGCGGCGGCGTGATCTTGGCCGGACCGCTCTCCGTCACCGTCACCCGCTCCGATGCCTTATACTGCGGCAGGAACTGCTTCCGCACGGCATGCAGCACGGCGGTGAGCCCCGACGCCACATCCCACAGATGTTCCGCCGGTCCATACAGCCGCTCCATGATGCGATCCTCCGCCCTGCGGATGGCTCCCACCACGGGATGCTCGCTGACATCATGGCCCAGATCATGCGCGCGGATGTCCGGCCACGGCACCGTCTTCACCGTTTCCTCCAACACCAGCCGCACCCGCACCTCCACGGACAAGTCCGGCAGATCCCGCGTCTCACGCGTCATGTCTTGCGGGGTGATCATGCGACCTCCTTCCGGTTGGCGGCGTGGATGGCGTTGCGGATGGCGCCCATGGGCTCGGTAAGCAGGGCCTCGGACAAGCCGAGATCGCTCCACTCCGCCTGATGCGGCACGGGCAAACGGCGGTAAATGTTGACGCCATTGCGCGCCAGAGATTCCGGCATGTCTCCCCGGGTGGCATTGATGGAATGCAGGAGCGCGGTGACTTGTGCCGGGTTCATGCGTTGGACCCTCCTTCCAGCACCTTGAATTCGATGACCCACACCCACGGGTTCAACTCCCACGAGCCGGGGCCGTTGATGGATTCCCACAATTTTCTATACGCGCCCGATGCCCGCGTTTCGTGATAGGTGAAAACGCTCTCATGGACAAGCCCATACCGCGGCACTCGGGACGACCACTCCATGGCCGATTTTAGACAGCCCGGGGGATCCTGTTCCCATCGCTGAATCCCCTCCGCGATGGCATCCGCCTCGCTGATGTCCTGCAACCGCTCCACGCGGATGGATACGACTTCATCCAGTCCGCGGCTGGCCCAGCGTGGCAAGAAGCGTGCGTTCTTCTTGTGCCAGCAATACTCCAGATCGCCCACCTTCACGGGTTTCCCAGCGGGCACCTGCGTCGGCTTTTGCGGGTGATCCGCGCAGTAGATCGGCGGCACGTTCCGGCATTCCAGCCACGACACTTTGGGCTTGCCCGTCTTGGTCACTTCCGTGCGGCTCACCAACTTTGCGCACCACATCCACGCCGCCTCCTTCACCACCAGCCGGTCTCCCGGCTGGCCGTAGGGGCAAGTCATGCGCTCAACCGTCGCTCCACATTGCATCAAGTGCTGATGCGGATGCGTTGGGCAGGAACCCGCATAGGAGTATCCTTCCAGCCCATTAATCCAGCCAGTGCGGTAGTTCACCACCCGCCGCGTCTGTGTCTTGCGCCCCGCCCTCCGCGCGCGGATCATCTCGGCACTGAACGGGATCGGGCGCTCCTTCACTTGGCACCTCCTTCGGCTAAGCCGCCAGCGATTTCCCATGCCAGCGCCGGGGAGAATCGCCCCTGCCACCATCGCAGAGAGCACGGGCGATGAGTCACAGGCCGAAAGACCAGCGTGCAAAAGATACGAATACGTCGGAGTAATTTCATGTGTGTGTGTGGTTTGGTTAGTCGCCGCCGTGCTCGCGCTCGTCGGGGTTGTTGGAGAAGAGTTTTTCCTGCACGGGCACGAAGCGGACTTCCGGGCCGCGGAAGAGGATGCGCACGTCGTCGGTGGGACCGTGGCGGGCTTTCTTGATGCCGAGGAGGACATCGGCCTCGTAGTAGGTTTGGCCGGTCCAGTCGTCGGCGCTCAGGCCACTGGCGCGGAAGGCGAGGGCGGCCTGTGTCCATTCGTCGTCGGAGATGGGCGGGCCGTTGTCGTCGTCGTCATTGCCGCCGCGGGCTTCGTCCACTTCGGCGCGGTCGCGGCCGAGGGCGAGCTTGTCCCAGCGGTTGCGGTCGGGCTGCTGGAGGGCGCGCCATGGCTTGTAGTAGCAGGGGCGGTGCAACGTGAAAACATAGTCGGCGTATTCCTCGAAGGCTCCGCTTTCTTTGATTTCGTGCAGTTGGGGTTCGGCGCCGGGGTTCTTGTCGTTCCGTTTGATCTGGGCGAGGCCCATGACCACGATGCCCAGCTCCTTGGCGAGTCCTTTGAAGGTATCGCACACCTCGACGATGTTTTGACGGGGGTCGTCTTTGCTGCTTTTGCGCACGCCTTTGACGAGCTGGAGGTAATCGATGCAGACGAGGGGCGGCGGGGCTCCGGTGCCGCGCTGCCATTTGATGCGGCGCACCCACTTGCGGATCTCGGCGCGGATGGCGGCGGTGGTCATGCCGTAGCCGTCCTTCCATGTGATGATGCCGCTGTCGATGGTGGCCAGCGCGCTGGCCAGCTCGCCCATCTCAGTCTCCACCTCGCGCTGCCAGCGGTCGTATTTTCCCTCGAACTCCTTGGCGATCTTGCGCTGCACGGCCTCCATGCGTTTGGAATTCCTCGCCAGCCAGCCGGAGTAGCCATCGATGGCGGTCTTGACCAGTGCGCCGGCGCGCTCAAGGCAGGGCAGCCCGCGGGTGGCGCGCAGGGACTCCCGCGCGGCATAGAGCACGCTGCCCTGCGCATGGCTGAACATGCCGGTGCGCGCACTGCCGAGGGCCATGTGGCTGCGGCCCATGAGGCTGCGCTCGACAATTTGTTTGTCGCTCATTTCGAGCGAGAAGAAGAGCACGGGGACGTTGACGCCATCGCGGCCGTTGAGGGTGTCCATGGCCACGCGCTCGCAGATGCTGGTGGCGAAGGCGGTTTTGCCCATGGCGGGGCGGGCGGCGACGATGATGAAGTCCTCTTCCTGAAAGCCATTGCACCGGCGGTCCACTTCCGGGAAGCCCCACTGGAGCCCGAGGATTTGCCCGCGGTGGGTGTAGCGGTGGAGTAGGGACTCGACCACATCTTCCAGCACTTCGCCGCTGGTGCGTTGCTCGCGGGCGGAGTAAAATTTATCCCCGCTGAGCGCGAGCAGTTCGGCCTCGAACTCGGCCACGATCTCATCGCCTCCGGTGGCGGCGCCAGGGTCCATCATGGCGGCGGTGAATTTCATGCCGAGCAGCACGCGGCGGCGCTGCACGTAGGACTCATGGACCTTGCCGCCGTAGTAAGCGGCCTGCGCGGGATTGGGCGCGGCAATGTAAATCTCGGACAGGGCGGCGGAGCCTCCGATGTGGTCCAGTTCCTTGCTCTCGACGAGGGCTCGGATGAGCGCGGGGGGATCGACGGGCTGGCCGAGATTGAAGCGGTCCTGCATGACGCGCCACAGTATGCCGTGCGGCCCCACGGTGAAGTGCTCCTCCTTCAAGCGCCCGCCCACGGCCTCCGCCGCAAACGCCGGGGCCTGCATGAAGCAGGAGAGCACACAGCGCTCCATGTCCGCCGCAGACGGCAGCGCCATCTGCGCATCCAGCAACGGCAGCGACTCCGGGCGCGCGCTCCGTTTTTTTTGCTCGGCGATGTCGGCCTTGGAACCTGTGATGTGGTCACTCATGCGGCGGCCTCCTCATAGGTTTCGGTGGCGGGGAAAAGCTCCACATCGGGGAGCACTTCGGGGGTGGCGGGGTTGATCCAGAGGACTTCCTTGCGGGCGTTGTTGGCACCGTCGCGGGCGGCGATGTCCACGCGGCGCCAGCCTTTGTAGAGTCGGCGGTAAAGCGGGGTGCAGTAGCCGCTGAGGATGACGTAGCCGCGCAGGGAGCGCAGGCACTCGGCCAGCGCGGCGTGGTCGGCATCGGTCATCTCATGGGCGTAGCCGTGGCCCTTTTGCTTGCGGCTGCTGAAGACGTAGGGTGGATCGACGTAGTGCAGGGCGTTCTTGCGATCGTGGGACCGCATCACCTCGATGGCGGGGCGGTGCTCGAGGATGACACCTGCCAGCCGGGCGCTGATGGCCCGCCACGCTTCGGCGCGGTTGGCCCAGCTTTTGGCGGTGCTGTGCTTGCCGTCGCAGAGGGAGACGCGGAAGCCTGCAGGGCGGAAGGCGCTGTCGCTCCCGATACCGGCAGCGGCGCGGAAGATGAAGCGGCGGGCGGATTCCACCGGGCACGCGGAGGGCTCATAGGCGTGCTCGAATTCTTCCCGGGAGAAGGGCGTGAGGGAGAGCAGGCGGGCCATGGTCTCACCGGCATCGCGCATCTGGCGGAAGACGTTGAAGACTTGGCTGTCGAGATCGTTGTAAACCTCGGTGGCTGCCGGGGCTTTGCGCAGCAGGACGCTGCCGCCGCCGCCGTAGGGCTCGACGTAAACGTCGTGCGCCGGGAATCGGGCGATGATCTGCTCGGCGATGCGCCATTTGCCGCCGTAGTAGCGCAAGAGCGGACGGGTGACGGGGCTCATGCGGCGGCCCTCCTCTCTGCGGCGGTGACGATGCGGCGCTGGAGGTCACGGGGGACAAGGCTCCACGAATGGGGCGCGGTGCTGGCTGGCACGTCCATCTCCTCGGCGTAGATGTCCTGCCAATCCGGCGGGGCCACGGGACCTCTCCGCTCAGGGACGGGGGGCGCGCCGGATTTTTTTTCTGCCTCTTCGGATGGGTCTTGATGCGGTGAGGTTTGAAAAACATCGGCGGGCCGACAGCGCCACGATTCGTTTTCAAAAAACTTTTCGCGGCCGGGATGGTAAACCGATCTCGGCAGGCTGGAACGGTAGCGCTCATGGGCCTCGACGGCTTTGAGCATGGCGGCGGGATCCTCCCCAGCCTCCAGGGCTCGCACGATGGCGGCGATGGCGACGGCCTGGCTGCCGCCGGGTTTCTTGTACGCTGACGCGATGCGGTCTGCAGTCTTGAGGTTGGCAAGGTGTTGACCTTCCCAGGAATCTTCTGAGGGTTCTGCTGGAACAGGAATCGATGAATGTGAACTTGCCGCGCCTTGCGCGGAACCCTCTCCTCTCCTCTCTTCTCCTATCCTATCCTTACCTATCCTTAAGGGGATGGTTTCCGGTATGGTTTCCGGCATGGTTTCCGGGGTGGTTTTGTCCGGTGCTTTGCGTGGGCGGCCTCCGGTTTTTCCACCTTCGCGCTTGGCGTGGAGAGCGGCCATTTCTTCCGCTGGGAAGTGGTGGATGTGGAGGTCTCCGTCTTCGAAGTGGGCAAGCCTGGCGTTGCAGACGGCCAGAACTTCCTGCGGCTCGCAGGCGATGGTCATCAGCAGCTCGCGCGCATCCCAGTTGCCCAGGCCTTCGATGACGCCGCCGGGCAGTTCCTGCTCAACAGCGTAGCCCATAAGCCTCAGCCATGTGCCCACCGCGGCTGCAGGAGCGCTGGCAAAGGCTTTGCTGCGCAGGAGGCTGGTTTCAAGGCTCCAGTAGTTCATGCGGTGGGTGCTTCGGGTTTGGGTTGCTGCGGCATCGGCAGGCCCAGCCGGCGGGGCAGGGGGCCGTGGTAGAGGTAAATGGTGGGGTTATCGGCGTACTTGAGCACGCAGCCGGGCAGTTCCATGCCGGGCATCAGGGTGGTGGCTTTTAGACGCCCTGTGGGCTCTACCCAAAGCCGGGAGGCGGGGAAGGCGTCGGGAGCGCACAGGACCATGCGGCCATTGCCAGAGCGCTGCCTGACGCGCAGGGTGAGGGTCTCCGACGCGGACGCGGGGGGCGCCTCGTTTTTTTCCGGCGGGGATCCGGTGCGGGCTTCGGCTTCGGCCCACGGGACGGGCAGGGCGCCCTTTATTTTTTCGATTCCCGCGGGGGTGAAGGTGATGCCTTGCCGCGGGACGTTGGCAAAGTCATCGCCGGGCGTCATCGATTCGCGCACGTAGGTCACGCTCGCGCGGGGAAGCGCCAGCCATTCGGTCATGGCGGCTTCAGTAGGTGGATCAGGAAGAGGCATTGGTCAGAAAATTGCTGGTTGATAATCCATATGAGATTCTTGCCGCGCGCGCGCGCCCATAACCCCCCCCCCCCACCCCCGCCAAACGA
>JACCDU010143479.1_pt1 | contig 11278 bp, 18 predicted proteins | sample 7446081 | NCBI WGS metagenome assembly JACCDU01 (sample SAMN15323447, study PRJNA562643) | freshwater metagenome | isolation source: river surface water | place: USA:Blue River Watershed | collected 2017-08-17 | reverse complement strand
CTGCAACCTTAACACATTATGCAAACAACACGGCTGACAAAACCTATGCCTATATTGTTGTTGGCTAGTATAATTGGCTCCGTGGATGACCCGTCACGGAGTCCTTTCTAAAAGGAAACGCCATGGCCACTGAACTATCAACATCCACGCAAACCACGCAGATTGATCCTGCCATTCAGCCCTATTTGGGTTTTGGTTTGACCGAGGCTCGCCGTCTATATGAATCGGGTGGTCCTCAGTATTACACAGGTCAGACTTATGTAAGTCCGTCTGCCACTACCAATCAAGCAATCCAAGCTCTCCAGCAGAGGGCATCGACTGGTAGTCCTTTGTTGACTCAGGCTCAACAACAGACCTTGGGAACGATTCAAGGCGATTACCTTGGTGGAAATCCTTTCTTTCAGGGTGCGTTTCAACCTGCTGCACAAGCGGCTCGTCAGTCGTTTGAGAGTGCTCTAGGTGACATTGGGTCTAAAGCCTCTCTAGCGGGTCGGTATGGCTCTGGAGCAATGGGTAATCTGCAACAACAAGCAGCAGGGCAATTCGCTCAGAAACTGACGGATACTGCTGGACAACTCGCCTATCAGAACTATGCTCAAGAACGTGGTCGGCAACAAGCCGCTACGGCAATGGCTCCCGAGATGGCTCAAGCAGATTACGGAGACATTCAGCGTTTGTTGGCTGCTGGTCAACTGGGTGAGGGTTATCAAGGTCAAGCCTTGCAAGCTGATATTGCTCGATTCAACTATGGTCAGCAACTACCCCAACAACAGCTAAACCAATATCTGAATCAGGTTTATGGTTTCCCTGCGGGTAAGACCACTACCACTCAGACGCCGTACTACACGAACCCCTTGGCGACTGGACTCGGCACAGGTTTGCTCGGCGTGAATCTGTTGGGTGGTCTGAATAAGTTGACTGGTGGCGGTGTGCAAAACGCTTTGACGAGTGGGTGGAATTGGTTGACTGGCAGTCCTAGCTATGGATCGCTAAACCCTGCGTCTGGTGAATACTATGGATCGCTGGAGTTCTAAATGGCACTACTAGACATTTTTGGCGAAACGCCTTCCTACTACGGTGGTCTTTTGGGCGATGAGGAATTGCGTAAAGCAAAAGATTACGCACAATCCCAAGGACTTCAAAACGCTGCAATGGCACTCCTCCAGGCTGGTGCTCCGAGCCGCACTCCTGGTGGTGGTGCATTGGCTATCGCGCAGGGTCTTCAGATGGGTCAGCAGGCTTATAAACAAGCCATGAACGAATCTCTCAAGGATCGTCTGACTCAATTCCAAGTTCAAGACATGATGCAAAAACGTCTTGAAGACCAAGCAATGCGCCAGCAACAAGCCCAGGCGCAGCGAATCCTGCAATCCGCCTATCGTCCAGAGCAGGGCATGATTGGCGAAACGCCTTGGAATGTTGTAAGGGACGAAGAAGGCAATTTGATGCCGGATGCTAGTGTGCGTCCAGCAGGTCTTGACTTAGAGTCTGCAATGCCTGCTCTGAGGTCTTTGGGTCCGGCAGGAATTAAGGCTTTGACCGATCAACTTGGCATTGAAAAGACATTGGTTGATATTGCTAAGTCTAAACGTCCTGAAGGCTTTACCTTGGGCGTGGATCAAACTCGATTTGAGCCTAATGCTCAAGGCGTGAGGGTTCCAGTTGCAACAGGTCCACAAAAAGAAAGCACATTGTCTGGAATTGAAAGCAACATTGCCAAGATGACTTTCGGCACAGACAACATTGCTGCCCTCGCAAAAATACCAGATGCCTTTAAAGTAATTGAGCAAAAGTCTCTGGCTCAAAGGCAACTTTCACAGCCAAAAATTGATTTAAGAGACCCGACTGCTGTCACAGCAAGGCAATTAGAAACAATCAAGCAATGGGATGGAATGCTGAAGGATACTGGTGACACGATTACTGCTGGTCGTGCTGCTAATTTTTATAGAGCATACGAATTGGCAAAGGGTGGAAACACTGGTGCAGATAGTGCATTGATCTATAACTTGGCAAAAGTTTACGATCCTTCTGGCGCTGTGCAACAGGGTGACGTTGGAACGATCATTGGAAACAGGTCTATTCCAACTCAAGTGCAATTATTTGCTGAAAAATTCAAAGATGGTGGGACTTTCACGCCAAAAGAACGTGAAAACATGAAGCAAATTATTGATAGCATCGTTGATGAGCGTAAAACTATAATTGCTCCTCAGTTGAAGTCATATCGTGATCTAAACAAGCGCTTGGGTGGAGAAGATGAGTCAATCATCAATCCTTATGACTATGTGAAAAAAGCTCAATCACCTGAAGTGAAAACGCAACCTACTGATGTACGTTCTTTGGCTCTTGAAGAACTAAAACGCCGTAGAGGTCAATAATGGATTTCTCAAAACTTACAGATAAAGAGTTAGAGGCAATCTCCTCTGGTGATCTTTCTTCTTTGTCTGACAAGACTTTGAGAATGCTTGCCGGAGAGACTGAAAAACTCACTGCGTCTGACAAAGAGCAGATGCGTAAAGAGTTGTTTACGCCTCCTAAAGACATTGGCATGGTTCCTGGCAACTTATCCGATTTGCCCCGTCAACTGGGTTTGACTGCTCGCGCTGCGATTACTGGTGCGACTGCACTTCCTGCGATTGGTGCTGATGCTCTTACCGGACTGATTAACCTGATTGCTGGTAAACAAGTCATGCAACCAAGCTCTCAGGCTTTGCAAAGTCTGATGACGCAAGCTGGAGTTCCTGAACCCAAGACTGCACAAGAGCGCGTGGTTCAAGACATTGGTGGCGCGATGGCTGGTGTCTCTGGTCCTGGTCTGCTGTCTAGCAAGATGGGTCCAATGGCTAAAGAGTTCTTCATGGCAAGTCCTCAAGCCCAAGCCACTGCTGCTGTTGGTGGTGCACTAGGTGGTGGTACTGCAAGAGAATCTGACCTTGGACCTGTTGGTCAGACATTAGCCGCGATTACAGGCTCTATCGCCCCAGGTGGCGCTACGGCTGCACAAGCACTCGGACGAGGCGCCAAAGAGGCTGTAAGACCCTTTACTGAGGCTGGCAGAGAGGTTATCACTGGTAACGTGCTCCGTTCTCTTGCGCGTGATCCTGAAGCGGCTATTAAAGCTGCTGAGTCTTATCAAGCAAGGGTTCCTGGTTATCAACCTACAACCTCTCAAGCGACCCGTGATCTTGGGTTGATTTCTGCTGAGACTCCGATTCGCTCAATGGCGTCTATGGGTCAGTTTGAAGCCCAAGCGAGTTCTGCGAATCAGGCTCGATTGAAAATCCTTGACCAGATGGCAAAGGACAAAACTGCTCTTGAAGGCGCGATTAAGAAGCGTGACGAGGTTACTACTCCTTTGCGCGAGCAGGCTTTCTCCAATCCTGTTGACGAGACTGCATTTAACACTGCGGTTTATGAGAATGTCCTCGGAAAGATTGACGCGATTTCTGCCTCTGATGTTGGGGCAAGAAATACCGTTCAAAAAGCAATGAACTTTGCTCGTCAGACTGTTGAAGGTGGATTGGGTTCACCGACTCGTCTGTATGAGGCTCGCAAGGATTTAAGGGACGCTGCACAGGGTCTTTTGGATAAAGAAGGGTCAGCATACAGTCTTGCCAAAAAACAACTTGAAGAAGTGATTAGGGCTGTTGACGATGCGATTGAGTCTGGTGCTCCTGGATATAAAGACTATCTCCAGAAATACGCCACCTCTAGCCGTGGAATTGAGCGTTTAGAAGCCGCACAAGAGTTCAGGGGCAAGGTTCTCTCAACGACTCCCGATCCTTCTCGCATTGGTGACTTCTTGATCTCTCAGCCTGCGTTTACTCGCGCAATTCGTGCTGCTGAGAAGGACACAGACCTGTCTAAAACTCAACTCGCCGTGTTGAAGCGAGTGGCTGAAGACTTGGACTCTGGTGTTTTGAATCGTGCCGGTAAGGTTCCTGGCTCGGATACTTTTAAGAATCTGAGTACAGCGAACATCATTGGTGGGGTGATTGGTAAACAGATGTTTGGCGAAGTCCCTGCCGCTGTGAACAAGACTGTTGCGCCTCTTAACTGGTTGTATAACGGCACAGACGATCAGATTCGAGAGTTGCTTGTGAGTGCAATGCTTGATCCAAAACTCGCTGCTGATTTGATGAAGAAGGCTAACGTAATGACTGTGGAGCCTTTGAGTCAAGCATTGAAAAAGAAAGCAATCGCCGCTGGTTATGGCGCATCCTTTGGTTTAACGGAGTAAGACAATGGCAAAGACAAAGATTTCAGAGTTCAGCACTACTGCTGGAAACAATACTGACATTAACTCAATTAACATCGCCGAGGGCTGCGCGCCCAGTGGTATCAACGATGCCATTCGCGAATTGATGCGTCAGTTAAAAGAATTCCAAACTGGAGGTGCTGGTGACTCGGTGAACTCTGGAGGGGATTTCTCTGTTGCTACTAACAAATTCACAGTCGCGTCTGCCTCTGGTAATACGTCTGTCGCAGGTACTTTGGGAGTTACTGGTGCGGCTACTTTGTCGTCTACCTTGGCTGTCACTGGGACAACGACTCTGACGGGTGCTTTGGTGGCAAACGGAAACGCTACCCTTGGTGACGCTTCTGGTGACACGGTAACGATCAAGGGAACTCCTACGCTGGAAGTGAATCCTACGCTCTCCGGCGGCACTGCTAACGGTGTACTGTACTTAAACGGCTCTAAAGTTGCTACCAGTGGGTCTGCGCTGTGGTTTGACGGAAGTAATTTAGGCGTTGGAAACAATCTTGCGACAACGGTTGACAACAATAACGGTTCTGGCAAATTGGTAGTTGGTACAGGCTCCGGCTCTCAGGGCATGACGATTTATTCTGGATCGTCCTCTGGAAATGAAGCACGGATTACTTTTGCCAACTCATCTACTGGCTCCGGTTCTTATTCCGCACAAATTTCGTATAAATCCGGCGATGCTGCTGTCTTAATTTACAACAACAACGCAGAACGCTATCGAATCAACTCTGATGGAACTGCAATTTGGTCTGTTGCTGGCTCCGAAGCCATGCGCCTGACCAGCACTGGTTTGGGTATTGGGACAAGTTCGCCTGGGGCAAAGCTGGATGTTCGCGTAAGCGGAGCAACAACAACGCTTGACGGTTTGAACGTTAGTAATGGTACAGCCGCAGGTATTTTTAAAGTCACTGGTGCTACATATTCGTATCGAGGAGTTGGTTCAAACGTTCTTTGGATGGGTGGCGATAGCACTTCCATGTATGTTGGTACTTCCACTGCACAGCCCGTGTTGTTTGGAACTGCCGCATATGAGCAAATGCGACTTGATACCTCCGGCAACCTGGGACTGGGAGTTACGCCGAGTGCTTGGAAGTCAAACTGGAAAGCATTACAAAATCAACGCTCATCCTTGGTCAGCGATGGAGTTCGTACTGGATTAAGTTATAACTGGTATTTGAACAGTAGTTCTGTTGACACTTATATTGGAAGCGACTATGCGGCGCTTTATCAGCAGGCATCCGGTCAACACCAGTGGTACACCGCAGCCTCCGGCACAGCAGGTGACGCCATAACGTTCAGTCAGGTAATGACCTTGGATGCGTCTGGTAACCTGTTAGTGGGGACTACGAGTAATACAGAGGGGGCTAGATTGTTCGTTTCATATCCTTATGGAACATCTGGCGGAGCTGCGCCCATAGGTACTGAAGTAGATAGTACCTTGTCTATTCGAGCTGTTTCATTTAGGAACCCGAACGGTCTTGTCGGAACAATCTCAACTTCAGGGTCTTCTACTGCCTACAACACTTCTTCAGACTATCGCCTCAAAGACAATCCGCAGCCTTTGACTGGTAGCGGTGCATTTATTGACGCACTCAAGCCTAAGACTTGGAACTGGAAAGCAGATGGTTCTAAAGGTGTTGGTTTCATTGCTCACGAAGTGCAGGAAGTTTCTCCTAACTCCGTGGTTGGTGAAAAAGATGGTGAACAAATGCAAGCAATGGAATACGGCTCTGCTGAGTTCATTGCCAACATCATTGCAGAACTGCAATCCCTCCGCGCCCGTGTGGCAGCTCTCGAATCTTGAAAGGAAACATCATGTCTATCACCTGGAAAATCTCTCAACTAGATCGCCAAACCTCTGACGGTTTTATCACCTGCGCCCACTGGACCGCAACCGCTGTGGATGGTGAGTATTCTGCCTCTATTTACTCTACCTGCTCTTGGACGGGTACTCCTAGCATTCCCTACGCTCAAGTGACTGAGCAAGAAGTTCTGGGCTGGTGCTGGTCTTCTAATGTGGATAAAGAAGCCACTGAAACTGCTCTGGCTGCTCAGATCAATCTCCAGAAGAATCCTGTCTCTGCTCAAGGTGTTCCATGGTAAGTAACGTGGAGGCTCGTTTAGATACGCATGAGGCATCTTTAATACGTCAAAGTTTGGATTACGATCCAAAAACTGGCGTATTTAAAAGACTAAAACGTATGGGTAGATATGACGAAAACAAGCCAGTTGGATGTAAAGCTGGTCGCTATCTTCAGTTAAATGCTGCTGGAAAAAGGTTTAGAGGTCATCAGTTAGCATGGTTCTTTGTCTATGGATACATACCAAAAGAAATCGATCATATAAATGGCGATGGTATGGACAATAGAATTGAAAACTTAAGAGAAGTAACTCATCAACAAAATATACATAACCATAGAGTTCCACCAAAACATAACACAACAGGCTATCTTGGTGTTTCATATTTTAAACAAATGAAAAAGTATTCTTCTTATATAACATTAAATGGGAAGAAAAAACATCTTGGTTATTTTTCAAATCCTGAAGATGCTCATTTAGTTTATCTTCAAGAAAAAAGAAAGATTCACTCAACTTGCAGCATTTGAGACAAAAATGGAAAATATATCTGAAGCAGAAGCAAGGCTTAATTCGCATGAGCAAGTTTGTGCAATTAGGTACGAACAGATCAATGCTCGTTTAAAACGCTTAGAAGGCATCATGATTAAGGTCGCAGGGGCTATGCTTTGCGGCATGGCTGGTGTTATCTGGGCGTCAATCTCTAAGGTTTGAATGAGTGGACCCGATAACCCTCATGATGATGGCATCCAGCGCGGTGTCAGCAGTCAAGAAGGGTTGTCAACTCTATAAGGACATAAAGAGCGCAGCGGGTGATGTGTCATCAGTCCTTAAAGACATTGACAAACAATTCGCAGGAAGGAAAGTCTCCAAGGAGCAAGCTGAAAAGATCGCAGAGAAAAAAGCAGAATTCAGGGAAGCGGCTACAACCGACCCGAATGACGTGATCTCTCGAATCGGCAACCAACTTGGGGATTTCTTTGACGCTTTTGACAAGATCGAGCAACTTTTCTATGAAGAAGAAAAACAGGCTCATCAGGTCTACGAAGGAGAGGATTCAGTCAGCAAGAGAGCACTTCAGAGGGTTTTGATTCGTTCTCGACTACAAATGATGGAGACTGAAATGCGGGAGATTATGATTTATCAATCGCCTCCAGAGTTGAAAGATTTGTGGTCAAGATTTGAGGTGATGAGAGCGCAGATCGGTCAGGAACAAAAAAGAGCCTGGGAGAAACTGAGGATCGAAAGACAAAAAGAAGCCGCTGAACAAAAGAAAGAGCGAGACTTTTACTGGGGAATTGGAGCATGGCTGATTTGCGGAACAATCGTGTGGCTGTACCTAATGCTCCTCCTTTGGGCAATCGCTCGACACAGAGAAGGCTCGTTCTCGCTATGGTGGGTAACGTCATCCTGATGTTTGCTTTGCTGATGTGTTTGACTTTTGGAGGGTTTCTATTCATGGACTATAAGATCGAAGAAGCCAGGGCGAGGAAGATGGATAAACGAGTAGTTGAACTTAGAAAACAGTTTGACCAAGGTTGCGAAAAATGAGGTGGTTGCTTATTCTTCTTTTGTTGGCTGGCTGTAAAGATTCTTACAGATACAAGTGCCAGGACCCAAACCACTTCCAAGACGCCGAATGCCAGCGTCCTAAGTGTCTGTTCACTCAACAGTGTTCGGATTATCTTGTAGCCCCTATCCTGGAGAAGCAAGTTGTACAACAACAAAATCAACCGCCTTCTGACAAGTGAAGAAATCGAAGTTAGAGTTTGGGCTATCGTTGTCATCATTGTCACCGTGATTCTCGCGGGCATCGTGGGGTTTATGCTTTACTCGGTGACGTTCGTTACCCAACCGATCAAGAGCATGGCTCCGATTGACCAAGCCTACACAAAGATGTTGAACGACATTGTTCTGCTCATTGTGGGTGGTATCGGTGGCGTGATGACCAGAAAGGGCGTCCAGGCTGTGAGTGACAAACTGCACTCTAACCAGACTCCACCAACAACAACACCGACTACGCCTCTACCTGTAAGCGCACCCCAGTCGGTTGCTTCTAACTTTAACTGGATGGGGTTTACCAATCCCGCGCTAGACGAAGAATGGCGCCCCCCTCCACCTCCCACGACTCCCCCTGATTACGTTGATCCTGCAAAAGAGGAAATCGCCGTAGAAAGAGCCGCTGCGAGGTCTGAAGTATGAGACCTAACCCTTGGCTCATCCTCGCGGTTTTAATCGCTCTGGGGTCGTTTTATGGCTACGGACACCACAAAGGTTGGACGCAACGCGATCAAGAGATGCAAGTAGAGATCGCCAGGAAAAACAACGAAGCAAGAAAAACCGAGCAGGAAATGACTCAGAAACTTGCAGAAACTTCTAACGCTTTACAGGAGGCAAACAATGTTGTCACTAAAAAACAAACTGCTCTTGACGCTGCTATTCGTGCTGGCAGGGTGCGGCTCCCGACCCCAAGTTGTGTATCAACCCCCCAAAGTGCCCCCACTCCCGCCGGGAATACAGAAACAAGAAGTGAACCTGACCGACCGACTAACGAAACTTCTGATGCCGACAGAGCAACCCTCGAAGCCATCGCAGAAATAGTAGCCCAGGGAGATCGGAATACCGCGCAATTAAATGCTTGTATCGATGCTTACACGAAGGTTATGGAGAGCATAAATGGTCAACGCTAATCAACTACAAAGACTCAAAATCGGTCCTGAGTGGGTCGATCCTTTGAACGAAACATTCGAGCGTTTTGGGATTGTCTCTGCCAGACAACAAGCTGGATTTATCGGTCAATGTGGACATGAATGCGGCAACTTCAAAGTGCTTGAGGAAAATCTAAACTATCGTGCGGCTACTTTGATGAAGCTATGGCCCAAACGCTTCCCTACCCAAGAAATTGCAAATGCTTACGAAAAGAACCCTAAAAAGATCGCTAACATGGTTTACTCAAACCGCATGGGGAATCGTGACGAATCCTCTGGTGATGGGTATCGCTTTCGTGGTCGCGGGTGTATTCAACTTACAGGTCACGCTAACTACTTCCACGCTTCAAAAGCTCTGGGAATCGATTTTGTTATGGACCCCGATCTTGTCGGAACGCCTAAGTATGCTGCACTGACCGGCGGTTGGTTTTGGTCAACTCACAAATGCAATGAGTTGGCAGAGGTTCAAGACTGGATTGGTCTAACTAAGAAAATCAACGGAGGCACGATTGGGCTTGCTGACCGGATCAAACACATCAACGAAGCGCACGATGTGCTTCAGACGTAAACGTCAATCCTAGAACCAAGATTTTTGTAATACTTGTATTCTTCGGTCTGGGTTTGCTTATCCAACACTTCAGCAACCTTGTTTTGAACTATTTGTTCACGGTTGATTTGCTTCTCTTTGATCTGAACTTGAGAAGGCATCGGGTGAAGGTTTGAATAAGCAATTTTCACATTAGGCCTGCAAACGGATTTTGTAGATTGACCCAGGCTTTTCCAGTCCTGATTCTACACACTACCGACCTATTCACTCCATACTTCGCAGCGATCACCCTTGACGGACCTTCTGAGGAACGGATTTCGTCAGCCATTTCCTGCGTTAGTTTGGCGTTTGTGGCTCTCTTGTATATCTGGATTTTTAAACGCCTTGTAGGGCTTTGTAGAGCCTTCCTGTTGCCTTTTTTCATGTGCTGCTTTGGGTCGTTGTATGTCGTGTGCTCTGGATTCACACAAAGCCCATTTCCACACTTGGCGACATAGTACCCGTCCCTTAACTTTCCTCCAAGAAGCTCGGTAAACAGTCTGCGAACCCCAACCATCTTTCCTGCGTGAAACACATAGGGAGTGCCGTTTGCACAGTATCCAGTCCACTCCCAACAGTCTCCATCCTCAATCGTTCTTTCTTTTAGAGTTGTAGTCGTGTGAATCTTTTGTTGTTTCATACCAAGCGAATATGTAAAGAATGACGGATAGGGCAATGATTAGCCCTATCACTAAAATGCCGATGATGAGTGCCAAGTTAATCTTGTAAGTCCTGAATCATTTTTTGATGATGATCGGGGACTAACCTTTTAACCTTTAGGTAAAGATTGTGGTCAGAATCGAAAGTTATATCGTCCTCACCATCAAAGATGTTGATATCGTAATCATCAGCTAATCCCACATCAGGATCGCCCGGCTCAAACGTATAAAACACATCAACAGGACCGTCATCGGTTTCGTACTCAAAACTTCCAGTCGAGTACCTTAATGCGTCAATGCGTTTCATTTCATGCCCTTTCCAATCTCGGCAGCAGCCCTGACGATTGCGCGTCTGGTGGCGGCGTAGGAATCACTATTGGCATCTTCAATAACTTGATCAAAATCAACTTCATATGTGACTTGCGTTCGATATGTGCTAATGTCAACACACAGGCCCAACTTCACAGCCAGCCGTAGTGCATCTCCGTCATCAGTTAGTGGATTCCAACGATAAATTGGTACATTGTTATCGCTCCAAATAATCCACGACAATCTTTCATTGTCATCATATTCAAGCGTCCATTGGCAAGCCTTAACCGCTAGTTCCAATAATTTTCTGTCACTCATACTGACCACTCCCTTTCGTTACGACCTTTTGAAGATTTGACAATGTTTCCTGTGAGTTTGACAAGCCCCATCTTCTGAAGCTCTGGAAGACGCCTGGAAACCGCAGAACTCTCCAGACCAAGACGAGAGGCAATCCCGTCCTTCCCCATCGGTCCGTGGGTCGATAAGCAATCCACAATCATCGCGAAATGCTTTTCTGGTTGGAATTGTTCGGCAGCCTCAAAAGAGGTGACTGGATCGGTGGATCGTGCGCGTTTAAAAAGGTCAAAAAGTTTCATTGCTACTCCTAAAGTTTGAGGTACTAGGTCTGCGTCTGTGCTTGTCACCATTACAGTGCTGGTCACCGGCAGCTTTCCCG
>JACCDU010948351.1_pt1 | contig 11280 bp, 8 predicted proteins | sample 7446081 | NCBI WGS metagenome assembly JACCDU01 (sample SAMN15323447, study PRJNA562643) | freshwater metagenome | isolation source: river surface water | place: USA:Blue River Watershed | collected 2017-08-17 | reverse complement strand
AGTGGGGCATCTTCTACAACGGCAATTCACCGGCACAGCGCCAGCGATTCACGATTGCCCATGAGCTGGGCCACTTCGTGTTGCACCGCAGCCAGCGGCCCAGTTTCAGCTGCGACAAGGAAAGCGTCTATTCCGGCGCCGACCGCATGCGCGATATTGAGCGCGAAGCGGACGACTTCGCCAGCAACTTGCTGATCCCAGGCGACTTGCTGCGCGACGCGATTTCCGACCAGCGCATTGACCTGCACATCCTGAGCAACCTCGCCGAACGCTTTCAGGTTTCCTTCGAGTCCTTGTGCATCCGATTCGTGAAGTTCACGCCACAGCGCGCAATCTTGGTCTACTGGGACAACGGCTTTGCCAAGTATGAGTGGCGCAGCAGCAGTGCCAAGAAGTCAGGGGCGCGCATCCGCCGCACGGATGACCCGCAAGAACCATTGCCGGAAACACTGGCCGCTGACACTGACATTGCGCAGGAGTGGAATGGTATCGACATGCCCGCTGATGTGTGGTGCTCAGACGAGCCTTCCGACATCACGCTGACCGAGTTCAAGCACAGCTACGGTGCGCGTGATCGTGTCCTGTCGTTACTGCTGCTTGAAAGTGCTGCACCTCGGTCATGGGATCAGTCATGGCAGAACGAGGATGTGTCGGACAGCTTCGATCAATTCGATTTGAATAGCCAGCATACATTTCGTTAGTCGCAAAACCAAATATGTTCAAGATCGTAATCACCATACTGCATGCGGGATGTATGCTAAAGAACCTGATACAGAGGAGTGTGAAGTGAAAACAATTTCAGTGTTCAACAACAAGGGTGGCGTAGGCAAAACCACTTTAACCTTTCATCTTGCTCATGCGCTTGCAGAACAAGGCCGCCGGACACTGCTAATTGACCTGGATCCTCAGTGCAACTTGACCATTTATGGAATGGATCAGGATGCCCTTCACGCAATTTGGAAGGCAGAGGATGCGTTCATTGCTGACTTCAAGTCGGCTCAGCAGAAGTTGCCCGCCAGTGAATTCAATGCGCTGATCGGTCAGACACGATCTATCCACTTTCTTTTAAAACCAGTCGAGGATGGTATTGATGACCTTTCAAGCCTTCCACCTCCTCGCAAGTTGGCAAATAATTTAGACCTGATTCCTGGACGGCTGACGATGCATCTTTACGAAGACGCTGTTGCCCGGCGTTGGAGTGAGGTCTATCAAGGTGACCCCCTGGCTGTCAGAACCGCGACTCGTCCACGCGAGCTGGCAATCGCATATGCCCAGCAGTTCGGCTATGACTTTGTGATCATGGACACCTCGCCAAGTTTGGGTACATTGAACAGATTAATCATCTCGACCACCGATGGCTTTCTGATTCCCTGTATGCCGGACATGTTTTCTTTGTATGGCATTCGTAATATTGGAAATGCATTGTCTGTATGGAAGAAGCAGTTCGACACCATCTATCATTTGTTGTCCAACGAGAAGCGCGCGTTGTTTCCCGAAAATTTTGTGCGTCTGCTTGGCTTTACCATCTATAACGCAAAGCGATATTCGGGCGCATCTAAATGGGATTTGGCACAGGCACATTACAACTATGCGACTCAGATCCCTGATGCGATTGCGCAGTTCGTCCCTGAGTCGGTACGAGACCACCTTGAACAGTCCGTGTGGTCGGATCCTGTCGGCGATGCCAACATCATGCATACGCACAACACCATGCCCGCCATGGCGCAAAAATACCACTGCCCAATGTGGCAGGTACCCAGCGTACAGCTCGATCAAGAGGACATCTCAACGGTCACCGGTAACCGAGGCTTGTATCAGGCTACACAGGAGCGATACCACGCTTTTGCAAAAGACCTTTTGCAACGTGTGAAATCGTTACGGTGAGGACTGGTCCATGTCTGATCAACAAGAAACCATTGACCTTGCTCTCGCCGCATTTGAGGATCGCCGTCATGAGCTTTCGATCTTTATGAAAGGGATCGAAGGATGGTTCGCTGGCCATCCGAAACTGACGGGTGGTTCAAACCCGGCTGTTCATTCAGTGAAGTCGCGGATCAAGGACTCTGACCATCTGAAGGAAAAGATTGTTAGGAAACAGAGCGCTGGAGAGCCCATTACTGTGGAGAATTTGTTTACTCGCATAACTGATCTCGCAGGTGTTCGCGTGCTGCACCTTTACCAAGAACAGGCGCAAGCCATTCACGCCGCGATTATTGACAAGGTCGAAAACCAACGCGACTGGGTATTTGATGAACCCCCGAAAGCATTTACATGGGATCCTGAAGCGCAAGGATTTTTTGCCAACATGGGTTTAGAGGTCCACGTTAAGGACAGCTTTTACACCAGCGTTCATTATTTGGTTCGACCGCGCCCTGACTCCCCTCACTGCTGTGAAATTCAGGTGCGTACACTCTTCGAGGAGATTTGGGGAGAGGTTGACCATACTTTGAACTACCCGACCCCCACGGATAACATTGCATGTCGCGAACAGCTGCGGGTTTTGACAAAGGTGGTTGGCGCGGGCAGTCGACTCGTAGACTCAATTTTCCGGACGGCAGCGAGTTCCAATACTAAGTGACAAGCTACTCCCCAACTTGCACGGTCGTATCTGTGAAAGCATCTGAATGAACATTGGCGATATGGCCGCTGATACCCGCTAAAACACGTTACGCGGAGTGCCTTCCATCCCTAGCATGAGAACCGTTTTCAACTCGAACGCTGACCATGCACAACGACGAACCCATCTTCTGCGCGAACGCCGATCGGCCACGCCATCCCCATCAAGAAATCGCTGACCTGCTCGCCGTGGCACTCCTGCGCCTGCGGGCCAAGGATTCAGCGTGTGACTATTCGACCACTGCGTGCGCAAAAGACGCGGTTGGCCTTGGCTTTACTGGCCACCAGCGCGTGAATACGAACCCCTATCAACAAGAAGGAGTTCGCGCATGACAACACACGCATCACCGCCCGATGCCGCCAGCGTGGCGGCCAGGGTCGCCCAACTGCCCCACCTTCCCATGGACAACCTTTGGGCGCTGTGGGACCAACATTTCGATGAGCGCCCGAATCACCATCACCGGACTTGGCTCGAATCGCGGCTGGCCTACAAAATTCAGGAACGCGCATTCGGCGGTCTAAAGGGTTCAGTGCGCCGCAAGCTCGAGGAGATTGGCGAGACGGGCCTCCTGCCAGCCCGGCTGCGCCGCGAAGCCGATCGCCTGCTGCCTGGCACCATCCTCACCCGTGTGTATGACGATGTCGAACACCAGGTGCTGGTGCGCGGCATGCGTGATTTCGAGTATCGCGGGCAACGATTCACCAGCCTCACGGCGGTGGCCAGGGTCATTGCTGGCTGCCCATGGTCTGGCCCCGTGTTTTTTGGGCTCAAGACCAAGAAGAAGGAGGCAGCATGAGATCCCACCGCACTCCACCTGCAACCCCAGTGCTCGTTCCTCGCAAACGTTGCGCAATCTACACCCGCAAATCCACGGACGAGGGGCTCGACCAAGACTACAACAGCTTGGAAGCACAACGCGATGCCGGCCTGGCCTTTGTGGCGAGTCAGCGCCATGAGGGATGGATGGCCGTGCCAGACAGATACGACGATGGCGGCTACTCAGGTGGCAACCTGGAACGCCCTGGACTCAAGCGCTTGATGGCAGACATCGAGGCCGGCCGCATAGACATCGTGGTCGTCTACAAAATCGATCGCCTGACGCGCAGCCTGACCGACTTCGCCAAGCTGGTCGATGTGCTCGATCGCAATGGCGTGAGTTTCGTCTCCGTCACCCAGCAGTTCAACACCACGACCTCGATGGGACGCCTGACGCTCAATATCCTGTTGTCCTTTGCGCAATTCGAGCGCGAGGTCACCGGCGAGCGCATCCGCGACAAGATCGCCGCCAGCAAGGCCAAAGGCATGTGGATGGGCGGCACGCCACCTCTTGGATATGACGTCGTCGAGCGCAAGTTGCTGGTCAACGAGCCGGAGGCTGATCTGGTGCGCTACATCTTCCGCCGCTATGCCGAGCACGGATCGGCTGCAGAACTGGTGCGTGAACTGGCGATTGTGGGGAGGACCACCAAGGCCTGGCAAACCCAGAATGGCCAGTTCCGTGATGGACGTCCCATCGACCAGCAGTATCTTTTCAAGTTGCTGCGCAACCGGATCTACCTAGGCGAAATCCAGCACAAGGACACCAGCTTCCCTGGTCAGCATGAGGCCATAATCGACCAGGACACCTGGGATCTTGTTCATGCCTTTGTCGACCGTCGCAAGCAAGGACCACGCGAAGGCATTACCCAGCATCCCGCGTTGCTGGCTGGATTGCTCCATGCGCCAGATGGCCAATTGATGATTCACAGCTACACGCGCAAGAAAAACGGGCGGCTTTATCGCTACTACGTGCCCTACCTGCACAAACGGCGTAACGCGGGTGCCACACTGTCGCCCGGTGTCACGGACATTGGCCCGCTGCCGGCCGCCGATATTGAGGCAGCCGTGCTGGAGCAAATCCAACAGGCGTTGCGTGCGCCGCAGTTGTTGTTGGCGACTTGGCGCTCTTGTCAGAAGCATCCAAAAGGCGCTCAGCTTGAAGAAGCCCATGTGGTGGTGGCCATGCAGCGCATCGGCAAGGTGTGGGACCAGTTGTTCCCCAAGGAGCAGCAGCGGATCACGCAATTGCTGATTGAGCGGGTGCAACTCCACGATCGTGGCCTGGATATCCTTTGGCGCGAAGATGGTTGGCTGGGACTGGGCGAAGACATCGGCAGTCATCCACTGGTGAACGAAGCGAGAAGTCCAGTAGAGGAGATCTACGCATGAAATCTACTAGCACCCCAGGCACCCATCCGGATAAACCCAAACTGCGCAACGTGCGCATCGAGATTGGCCAGGACGCCCGCAACTACGTTACCGGCGAGCAGCGCGTGACGATGGTGCCGCTCACCATCCGTCGCAAGCAAAACCGCAAGGTCATGACGTCCCCGCCGGGTGAACAGTCTGTTCTTGGAATGGGTGGTGAGGACATCGCCATGATCCGCACCCTGGGTAAGGCCTTCTATTGGAAAAAGCTGCTCGATGAGGGCCAGTTCGCCACCATCCGGGACCTGTCCATGTCGATGAAGGTCGAGCATGGATGGGTAGCCGAGGTGCTGCGCATGACCACCCTGGCGCCGGACATCATCGAAGCCGTTCTCAATGGCCAGCAACCTCGGCACCTCAACCTGCAGACGCTACGTGGCCGACATGACCCGTTGCCTCGGGACTGGCTGGAGCAGCGTAGGTTGTTTGGTTTTTCGATTTGATGGGTACCAGGAAACAGAGGGCAGCAAACGGCCAGTTGCGGACGCTCACGAACGGCGCGTGTTGAGCATGCTGGCGCCTTCCACGATTGCCCGCCTTTGACGGGCGATGCCGCGAATGTACTGGCGGACTTCGATCTGTCGACCTGGGCCAACTTGGCCATGACGAGAAACGTCTGGTGGCACTTACAGTGCACACCCGGGCGTTCAGGTACCAAAGGTTGAGGGCAGCAGCGTGCATGTTGGCATCCAATTTGCCTTCGATGGCTGCACTGTATGCCGACCCGGAGATGCGTCGGCGCTGGACGATAGGGATTGGAACGTCATAGCAGATAATGCGCGGTAGGAAGCGCATTTCAATGACATCTCGTAAGGGCAAAGGCGTCGACAAGCCAAAAGCGAAGAAGCTATCGAACCCGGCCTCCACTGGGGGAGGTGGCTCGTCCTTTGAAAGCCGCGTTCAAGCCTCTCGCCTGCTTGCGATGTGCCTCGGCTCACTTGTGCCTGGCGTCGATGACGGGCGCATCGTCGAACTGCGGTTCCAAGCGAGAATCCACGGGCACCACACGGACGACCTGGTCTGCAGCATTGAGCAACGCGACGGCCAGCGGTTTCGAACGCTGCTGCAGATGAAACGCTCGCTGAGCGCACGCGAGAATGATCCGGCGTTCAAGGATTCAATCGGTGCGGCTTGGACCGACTACAACTCCACGGTCTTCGTACGCGGCCAGGACTCCATTTTTCTCGTTTATGACACGGCCAGTACAGCCGCGATGAAGGGGGCATCAACCGTCTGCGACTGGGCCCGCTACTCGGCAACGCCGGCCGAGTTTCTCAAGAAGGTAGACGAACCGAACTTCAGCAACCGAGCGAACCGCAACGCATTGGCGGCAATCAAGAAGATCGCCGAGGCCTACGCCGGCAGGGACGTCGAAGCTCACGAACTCTATGACTTCGTCAAGCATCTGAACTGCTTGGCGCATGACCTCGACCAAGACGGCACTGTTGAGCATGTCATTCAGCTGAACTCGATACGGCATGCGGCTGCGTTGGTCGGGGAAATGGCCCACCCTCAGGAAATTTGGTCCGCACTGGTGACTGCATGCATGTCGGCTAACGGCGCGGCAGGTACTGTCACTTTCGACAATCTAGATGTTGCTATCGGCGAGCGACTCAATGGCATCTTCGCCGGTGCGCGAAGCTTTCTCGCTTCGCCCTACGCAGTGGCCCCGTTGTCGAAGCAAGAGCCTAGGAGCCCAGCACCCGAAGCGGTTGCTGCGGAACTGGCGCGTCTGTCCGGTTTGGTCGAGTCCATCAAGGAGAGTAGTCTCCAGTCCGCACTTAGAGACCAACTACCTGTGGCGCGTGACGATTCTGTCAACAAGCTGATTTCCGGGCACCTGGATGCGGTTCACTCGCGCATCAAGGAGCTTCGGTATCGGGACGCTTTAGAGGACTTGGTCAGGGTGAGTGAGTCCCATGACCGGTTTGACGCGCACCAAGAGGCGCGTTGGCATCTGTTGCGGGGGACGTGCAAGTGGCACATTGAAGGGGGGAAAGCGGCCGCGCCCGACTTCATTCGAGCTGCAGAACTCTACAAGGGCGAGGACAAGTTTGCTGCGGCAGGAGTCCGTGGACTTCTGTTGCAGGGCGACGCCGCTGCGGCTGCGTCGGCTGGCGCTGAGGCCTTGAAGACCTTCCCGGATTCACTCGCAGTGTGGCAGGCGACTGCGAATGCGCGGCTGAACCTCGGTGCGCAGCTGACCGTTGAGGATATTCCACCAGCGTTGAGGACGGAGGCGGATGCGCTGCAGATGGTCGCGTGGAGCCGCCACAGGCACGGCGACAAAGTCGGAGCAGTGCAGGCCGCGCTTCAGGCGCTTGACGCGGCTACTCCTAGCTTCTTCACACGAGAAACTGCTCTGACTCTGTGCTTGGACCAAGCTGCTGGCGACGGAGTTTCGGCAAGTTTTCGCGTGTTTGGTACGAATGAGAGGTACGCTCTTGAGCGCTGTGCCGGCGAGTTCACGCCGCGCGAGGAGCGTCTGTGGCAAGTCCAGAGCCCCGAGACGGTTGCCGCGACCGCTGCAAATCTTGCGACGGCGCATCTTCTACTTGGACAGCCAGACGTCGCATTGACAGTGCTGCAGGAGGCGCGCGCGCACAGCATCTCTTCCCCCGCATTCCTGCGAGTCGAGTTCGAAGGCTTGACGGCGACCGGCAACAGGGAAGGCGCAATCGCGGTTGGCAAGCCTCAGATTGCTGTCCTGCCGAAGGAGGCACTTGCGACGTTTGCGCAACTGGCCGGTGAGGCCGACGACCTTGACGCAGTCGACAAGGCTCTCGAGGCAGCAACGCGGCTTGACCCGGCGCAACCGGCCTTGGTGCGGAATATCACTGGAATGCGGTGGACCGTGCTGGCTAGGTCAAATCAGCCGGCTGCGCTTGAAGCCGTGCGTGTCGCCGATTGGGCCGAGTCCCACTCGGTGTCTGAACTGGTGGCGGGAGTGCAAGTCCTCCGAAACGCAGGGTTTCCTGACGAGGCCGCGGAGCGTCTCAAGCGTGCGCTGGAGTCGCTCAAGGATGACAGTGAATCTGGCGACAGGTACCTTGTCGCACAGGCCCTGCTGTTCGCGCGGGAGTACGGAAAGGCTGCCGCAGTTTTTGAACCGCTCGCGCCTCTGGGCAAGCATAGCCAGCTACACGCTGACCTTTTGTTCTGCTATCTCAGGACCGGCCGACGCGCAAAGGCAAAGGAACTCATAGAGGCGTTCCCGGTAGGGTGGGAGTCCCATACCGACACACGCCACATGGCCATGGAGCTTGGGCAGCTTGCTGGCGACTGGTCGTTGCTCGCCCAGCTAGTCCCGGTCGAGTTCAGCCAGGCGCCGGTAGAGGTTCGGAGCTGGCTCCTGAAAGTCATGGTTGCAACCCGGATCTCCTTTGAGGAAGTTGGTAACGTTCTGCGGGAAGCACCTCTCGAACTGTCCGGGAGCACTCAAGAGGTTACTCAGCTCGCAACTCTCGAATTAAGGTGCGGGTTCAAGGAGCGAGCACTTCGCCGTCTTTACGTCATGCGGCGAGCGCGGCTGGACAGCACGGAAGCCGCTGCCGCGCACGTCGTCGCGCATATGGCGGTCACGGATGATCTACCTCTCATGGAGAAAGAGCTTCCCGTCGTGGTTGCGGGCACCTCCGTAACGATTGTGGACAAGGACGGCAGAAACCAGGTCTTCACCATCGACCCGGGCAATCTTCCAGAGCTTCCAGCGACTTCGGAGTTCTTGCGATCTGGGTCAAAAGAGGCTGCTGTCATTGTCGGCCTCAGCCTTGGCGCTAACATTTCCATTCCGGATGGGGAAGGCGAGTCGAGGGTGCTGACGGTTCGACGTATCTACTCGGCATACCGGCGCTTGCTTGAGCTCTCGCAGCTTGCTCTCAACACACCTCTGACGCCCTCGCCCGTAGCGCGAATGGTGTCGATTCACGACGAGGAGACCGGGGAACCTGACTTCAGTGGTCTGACCCGACAACTCAAACGATTCAGCGACCATGCCGCTAGGTCCATAGACGCATACGTATCCGCCCCGATTACTTTGGGTGGGCTTGCTAAGCTGCTTGGACGCGATGTACTTGATGTTGTGCGTGGCTGGCGGTTGGATGGGCCAGCTATGCAGGTCAGTGGGGGCAGCCCGGAAGAGCGCGGACAGGTCATTGCAGGTCTCGAATCAGGCAAGGGTCCGTACCTCATCGACGCGGCGACACTTGTGGAGCTCGGCACGTTGGAGTGTCTCGATGTCTTAACTGTCGTACCTAGCCTCCTCGTTACATCCCATACGAGAGATGCTTTGGAGGCGAAGCTCGCGGAAGCGCAGACCGAGAGGACGGAGGGCCGGGTTTTTGAGCAGGACGGAAAGCTGGGCTTCGTTGAAGTGACTGCGGAGCAGCGCCAGCAAGAGATTCGCTTTCTGCAAGGCGTCGTCGATGCCATGCAGTCGTACTGTCGGGTAGTTCCGGCCTACGGCACTGATGCGTTGGTTCCAATCGCAAGTCAGCTCGAACGGGCTATATCAGGCGAGGAGCTCTCGGCTGTCCTTGCGGCTGCCGAGCACGGAGCAACGATGATTTCGCTGGATGCCCGTCTCCGCTTCTTGGCTGCTCATCTGGGCATTCCGGGCGTGTGGCCACAGGTGCTACTGATGTACGCGCGCGACCTAGGTAAGCTCCCGCGTTCGGCTTATTCCTTAGCTACGATTCGCCAGATGTTCGCGAACAGAACGTTCATCTCGGTGGCAGCCGAAGACCTCGCGCTCATGGCGTACCGAGGGACCGACTGGCTCAAGTTCGGTATGTCCCGCTTCGCGAAGCACTTGGCGTTGCCCGAAACTGAGTTCGATTCCGGTCTCAGGGTTGCGGTTGAGTTCTTGCAGCGGCTAGCCACTGGAGGTCCGTGCCATTTCGGAGCGGCAAATCGAATTCTTCAGCGACTCACGGAAGCACTATTTCGGCACAAGGACGTGCCGAGTGACCTCGAAAGTATACTTTTGGATGCCGTCCTCCGTGCATTGCCAATCAGCGACGACTCAACGGTGCGCAAACAACTATTGCGCTCGGCCATTCAGGATGGGCGACATGCCGCTCAGAAGGCCGACGCCGGGGAGCTTAAGGAGGTGCGAGTGCTCATGTGCAGCGAGCCACCATGGATTGCCTACACAGCTGAGCGGCACAACGGCGCCACTGGCGAGGTTCGTTTGCAGGCCGCGGCGGGAGGGGCATCCAAGCTTGACGGTGATGCAAGGCCGACGGCAGCGTCTGGTGCCGCGGACAACCCGTTCAGATGAGACGTCGCTCGGTCGTTGCAACCCGATAGGCCAGCACAACATGAGTCGCCGATTCCACGGCTGCCAGCTTGCGGCGGACGGAAGCATCGCAGCGCTTATTCTTAGAGGCGCAGCCAGAAGCTGTGGCCCAAGCGAGATTTTGAAGCAAATGGGCCATCTGCTTCGTACCAGCTGCCCGTCGTGACGGGGAGCGCCATTCTGCGCCTGCGGCCGTGCGCGCGCAGTTGCGGGACCTCGTTCGGGTCTCCGCACTAACTCGAGCGGCCACTCTAGGGCAGCGGATGTCGGCCGAGGGTCGACCAAAGACATTTGCCTGACAGATCTCAGTATCGGTACATAACCGATTTTCATCGCAGACGGCGAGCTAAGTGCTCGCCATTTTTTTGTCCAGATTCGCATCCGGGGGCCTATTGGCGAACTGGAAGTTTCCGCTCAGTTCGCCAATCGCTCCCTCGTAAGTTCGCCACTCGAAATCTCCAATGACACCTGTTCCTCAACAGCCTCAAAGGAGAGTCTCATGGCAGCTACGGCAAGCCCCCAAACCCGGTCGTCCTACCCGGCGATCAACACCCTGGCACCCGGCGACCGCCGAGTCCTGAACGAAAACGAACTGGCCCAGCGCTGGGGCGTGAGCCCCAAGACGCTGCAACGCTGGCGCAGCGAGGGTCGTGGCCCTCGATACCTCAAGCTCTCCAAGCGGGTCAGTTATCCGCTGGAAGCCATTCTCGACTTCGAGTACAGCGCGCTGCACGAGTCGACCGCCGAACGTGCGATGGCTTGAGGGAGATGGTCATGAACGATTTGTCCATCTTCCCCGCCGACATCGCCGAGATGTCGGCCACCCAACTGGCCAAGTTGCCAGCCCACCAACTCTATGAAGTTGACACCAACCTGGATCAGGCCATTGCTTGGCTCAAGAGTGCCCGCACAAAAGTGGATTTGGCACTGGACCAGCGCTTCGGTGTCCAAGGACGGGAAGCCCTGCGTGACACCGCCCGCGACTTTGGCACGGCCCACTTCAATGTCGATGGCTTACATGTCAAATTCGAGCTGCCCAAGAAGGTGTCATGGGACCAGAAAAAGCTCAAGGCCATCGCCGAGCGCATCGTTGAATCCGGTGAAGCCGTGGAGAGTT
>JACCDU010306746.1_pt1 | contig 11282 bp, 17 predicted proteins | sample 7446081 | NCBI WGS metagenome assembly JACCDU01 (sample SAMN15323447, study PRJNA562643) | freshwater metagenome | isolation source: river surface water | place: USA:Blue River Watershed | collected 2017-08-17 | reverse complement strand
GCCCATATGTTGCTATGGCTAAAGAAATGATGCTAAAGCACATGCCTTGGGCTGATTGGCAAATGGCGCTTGCTAACGTCGAGTGCCAAGGCATGACATTTATGTTTGAATGTGTGCATCCAGATGATCCTCATATTGTGCCTGAAGAGGCCGGTATGTATATTCTAGGATACCGTGCAAACATTTGGCTGTCCGGCATAGGGTTTGACCCGTTCTTCTTAAAAGAATTGTCACACATGTTCAAATGTCACTGCCCTGAAAGTGTAACAACTAACATGGCACGACTAAAGCAAATGGCTAAGGAATGTAAGCACGAAGGTTATGTGTTCTATACAGACGAGGGTGTGAGTGCTAAGATCAAGTCACCATACTACTTAACTTCAAAGTGGGTTGCTCGCAATCCAAGGACTGATAAGTTAGTAGACTTAAACAAGGACATTAAGCACAACTTGGATGAAGAATACTATCCATTAGTGGACGCAATCCGTGCTAACATTGTTGAATATACTGCTATGGACGAGCAAGCTCGCCTAGCATGGGTACGTAACTATATGGAGGCGGCCTAAGGACATCACTTATGAAGGAACAAGAAGTGCAACTTATTTTCCGAGAAAACAAACAGTGAGTCCTTGGAAGAAATGGTTTGCGTGGCGACCAGTAAAGATACACGGCAAACGTATATGGCTTAAAACTGTGTACCGCCGTTGTATCAATACCTACGTTGATATGGAAGACTGGGAACGTTTTGAGTACGGTACAATCTTCGATGTTATTAAAGGCGACGAGTGAATATATTTTTTGAACTAGCTGACTGTGCTGTAAAAGACTTCGGCGGCAAATACTTTGCCCTCTACGATACTCGAAAGAGTAAAGTTATGATGGGTTCTGACCGGTACTTGCTGATAAATTCTAATCGTGTATGGGCTGAGGAAGACGAAGGTGTTAGATTTATTAAACACCGTTATTCCGAAGCTGAGACAACACCAGTAGACATGAAAGAGTTCTTGTGGATAAAATTAAAGAGTCAAACAGCATGAAAGTTGGAATTACAGGAACCCGTGAAGGTGCTACAGAGTGGCAGTTAAAAGAACTACGCAGAACCCTAGACGCTTTAAACTACGAATGTCGTATTAAAGATATTAAACCAGAGTTTCATCACGGTGACTGTAATGGAGTAGACGTGCAGGCCGCTAAGATTGCTCAAGAGTTAGGCTATAAGATTATATGTCATCCACCGAAATCGGACGAAGAACAGGGTTTCTTTGGCGGTGACGAGATGCGTGAGCCTGCTGGTTACTTACAGCGTGATCGTGCTATTGTAGACGAGTGCGATGTTTTGCTAGTTTGCCCTAAACAAATGGAGTGGCAACCAAAAGGCGGTACTTGGTACACACACGATTATGCCAAAAAGCAAGACAAGCCATTAAGCGTAATTTGGCCTAACCCTTTACCTTGGGAAGATTGATGAACAAAGAAACTAAAGACTTTCCAGCAGTTATTGAAGCTAGAAAGATTGTAAACGAACATATAAAATTCTATAATGATATGATGAAAGATGAAAGTCATTTACCTGTATCGGAACAAAGTCTTGTGTTCAGACTTAAAAAACGAGCAGAAATTCGGAGACAGATTCCAGGACGCAAAAGTGTCGAGGAAGGTACTAGAGACCGTATAGCAGATCTTTTAGAAGAAGCTGCTGCCGAAATACAGCGTCAAGAACAGCTTATAGGGCACCTACAACGCAACGTTGTTGATAAAACATAACTAGGCATATCTCATGCGATTAAATATGTAATGCGGTCACATGAGCAAATTTCTGTTATACAAAGTAGGATAACTGATCCTTATATTGTAGAAAATCTGTTATCCTCTTTTGAAATTGAGCATCTTGTTTCTCTGTATGAAAATCATCCGTCCTTAATTAAGAAAAATACAGGACCGATAACATTAGATCTAGCCTTGTGCAACGACGATCTAATTAATACTATTTTACAAAGAATACAAAAACATATTGGTGAGTTTGAAATTACAGCTGGTTTGTTTTTTAAAACAGATTATCCTCACATAATTCACAACGACGACACCTACGAGTTGCCAGCCGGAGTATACAAAGCAATAACTATACCGTTAAAAATCTACGGCAACTTTACAGAATACCCTAAACTTTGTTTCTTTGACCAATTTTATTTTCATGGGCCGGCAAAGTTTTTTAACGGCGACTCTGATCTGCCGACTTATTTTAATCAATGTCTTTATGATTACAAAGACGTCTACGGAACTGTCGATACTAACATTACTGACAATGAAAGATTCTTAACACACTTAAAGCCTCAATGGTTCAAAGGTTTAAGTTTACACAGTACATTACCGTGGATTCCAACTAGTGCAATAATATTTGACAGTGTGCGATTACATTGTGCTAGTGACTTTCGACAATTAGGTATCACTAGTAAGTTAGGATTGAGTATTTTCACAAAGGTCAAATAATGTTTTTGTGGAAATATATAACTGTCGATCAAGACGACATAGAAAAAATACAAAAACTTTACCTCGAATCGTTACCTAATAACGATCATTTCTTTCAGCCCGTAGAAATTGGTATTACACACTTCTTAGGAATGGAGATACAAAGAGCTATTCTAATCCAAGTTGCTCCTAATGCAAAAGGAAGAATACATACAGACTGGAGGCCATCAGATTATGGCAATCAGTTAGCATTGAATATACCTCTTCTAAATTGTGAGCATAGTATTACATCAATATGGGAAAGTGATTACACTCCTCCGACACAATATACCGATAACGGTCAACCCTACAACTTCTTTGATCCAGCTCGATGCATTAAACTTACTGAATTTAAATTAACACAGCCTGTTATTTTTAGAACAGATTTGCCGCATAGCGTTGATAACCCGTGCGATAAAATCAGAAAGGCAATTAGTTTAAGATTTAAAACAGACCCTTGGCACTTAACATGAACGAAAAATACATTTTTAAACCTAAAATAGATTTAGATCTCTCAAAACTAAAAGACATAGTTTTTAGAAACATTGATAAATTTCAACCTAATTTAGCAACCCATCAGCGATACGTTAAAGATGAACCGTATCTTGTTGAGTTACGAGAAAAATATCCTTTCCTTTCTCAATTATATAATATCTATCCCACTCCCCCTAGTTACGTTGTTCCTATACACATATGCCCTGAAAGAGGGTGTGCCTTAAATATTCCAATTCAATATACAGAAGATTCTTATACAGTATTTTACGAATCAAAAAACTCTAACGATATTAAAATGACATACAGTGTTCCTAGAATATATCATATTATAGAGTCTGAGATGGTTGAAGTTTTTAGATATACATTAACTGAACCAGTAATCATGAATACATTATTGCCTCATGGAGTATTTGGAGGCCCAGAAACAACTAGAATTATTATGAGTTGGAGTATTACAACAGATTACACTTACGAAAAGATTAGATCGTTAATAGGATAATAATTAATTTAGTGCGTGTGAGCTAGATTAGCAATTACCTTTGCTACGTTTTCAGTAGTAAACGGAACATTTAAAATTAAGTGCTGACTATTATTAACCCAACTAATTGTTCTGTGAGTTAATCTTGTATTAATGTAATAAACACGCCCTAGTTCGATATTCATTTTGCGATCATCCATTAACCAATCATAATCTAAAGGGCCGCAGTTATTTAAGAAACATATTAATCTGAAACATTCTCTCGGCATACTAGGATGATCGCGATGCGGTACAAAATAACCACCTGTGTCGCTCCTAACAATAAATGTACGACCGAGTGGACTCCAGCTATCTAAAAACGGTTTCAGGCTATTACACTCCCTATACACATCAGTTTGTTCAGAAAATTCCAACTCGCTCAATCTTCTGCCAGCAGCATAACTTGCTTCTGCTAAACTAGGAACGTCTTTGTGTGTCTTTCCAGGAAGGTTTGTAAGTGTTAGAGCCTTTCTATTATTTGGTCTATCACTTCTCGGAAGGTAATCAACCCAGTCGTTATCAAATTTCGATATCTCATTCATGAATTGATTGCAATCAATTTTAATGTTTAATGGAATAACAGGTCCTAGACTTAAAAGTGCTAACTCATTAGACAACGTCTCTATGCTATTAGCGCCATCGTAATGTGCAGACCTTCCACTTATTCCTAACGGTACTTTCATAAATTTCCTGTATCGATCTTGTTTAATTGTTTAAATGCCCACGCACGTTCTGTACATTGCCAACACTGATTACATCTACCCTTATCTTGTTCTGTACAAGAGTGTGTAATATCTATTAGGTCTTCCTGATTGTTGTCGTACATAAATTCTAATATATTGTGTTTATACAAATTAGCAAATGGAAATATTATTTTTGGATTTTTAGAATGGATAGATCGCTTTGGCGCACCTGCTAAATTATCGAGCTCTGGAGGATTCTTGTTCAATCCGTTGTAAAGAAAATCAACAGGATACTTTTCAAAAATTTCTCTAACTGCTGTCACGCTTTGAAACCTATGATAAACTGTTGGATCGCCAACGACAATTGTTTTTGGAACTGATAAATTAAACTTCTTATTAAAGTGATCAATAATAGGATCGGCATATAGGTATGAACCGTCCGATTTATTAATTGTAAAAGGTTGTAGGTTAATAAGCGGATTCGATTTTATTAACAGATAAAACAGAATTGCACTATCCAACCCCCCACTGAGTAGTATTCCATACTTTTTATCGGGGTATACTAAAAAATCCATACCATATTTATAAGGTAAATATTTCCATGTTAAAAATTTTAAGGAAGCTAGAAAATTTCAATTCTTTAAAAAACGAAGTTCTTGATTTAATAGATCTTGTTGGGTTTCAGGGTCCTTACGAAAATCAAATTATATGCCAATCACTTAATGCTGACGTTGAAGACTGGGGCACCGGCATTGGTAGAATCGAAGAATTGGAAATACAAGAAGAACACGAATACAAACATATTCAACCTAGTTTAAAAGGTTCAGAGATTGAAAAAATAATTAATGAATTCTCTGCGTTTAGAGCTAGGATTATGATTATGCAACCAAAGTCATGCTATTCGGTTCATAGCGATCCTACTCCTAGAATACATATTCCTATTATATCTAATAGTAGCTGTTGGATGATTTGGCCTACAAAGCAAATTTGTCGACGATTACCGACTGGAATTTTGTATTGGGCAGACACTACTAACACTCATACATTTATAAACGGTGGCGACAAGCCAAGGATACACCTAGTCATGTGTGTAGACCAGTAAATAATGTATGCACCTAATTAATAATAAACCGTTTTTTGATTTTAAGCCTCACATTGACTTCGAAGGCCTTAAAGCAATAGAAAAAGATCTACACTACGGTATTGTAATGTGTAAGGATATGGTCGGTGAAGGCTGTGCCAGCACACATAATCTGTATTACAAAGATACCGAAACTAGTTTGATAGATTCAACATGGCCTGCTCAGTTAGAAGACCCGTCTAATCCTAATTACGAATATTATAAAAGATTTAATTTTGATAGACGTATCTGTATGACATTTGCAAGATACACCGAGGATGCTACACAAATGGGTCAAATACTTTGGCTCAGAGTCCCTAAAGCAATGGATAATAAACAAGCTATTCTAGACAAGGGATTTGAAGACAAATGCCGTGATACTGGAGCTTATGTACATTTTCCATCCTTAAGAGAATGGATTAGCAAACTACCAGTATTTGAACAAATAGGCAGGATCAATTTCTTTTTACATGCAGCCGGTGAACCGGGACAGTTGCATAAAGATGCATGGTTGGGTTTTCCTGACAACTTTATGTTGGTCAACTTAAATCCTTCACGGAAGGAAGTTTACTTAGTAGATGACAACGGTAAAAAAATTATTGTCGATACCGAAGTATCAACATTTGATACTAGAAACTGGCACGGAACAATCAATAAGGAATTCTATAGTTGGACACTTAGAATAGAAGGCATCTTTGATAAGTCGTGGTCGCAGTCAGTTGGAATCTGGGACACTTTCAAACAACCACATCGCTAACATGCATCTAATTAATAACAAACCATTTATCGATCTTAAAGATCATATCGACCTCGAGGGGTTGATATCAATCAAAAAAGACCTAATCTACGGAATAGTAAAAAACAGAGCCGGGTGGAGTCAAGGTGCCGCTAGTACACACAATCTATATCATAAAGGCGAGGTTAGTTTAATTGACCCAACGTGGCCTGAGGTTATGAAAAATCCCGATAATCCAGATCATGAATATTTCAAAAGATTAAATTACGATCGTGCAGACTGCATGATGTTTGCACGATACACTGGGGATTACACTCAAATGGGGCAGAACGTTTGGTTGAGAAAGCCGTACGATACTGGACCAGGAGGAATACTTAATAAATGTTCTTCTGCTGGGTGTTATGATACACCTATATATAACGATTTTCCTACTCTTAAAGAGTGGCTAGCAAATCAAAATATCTTTTCAGAAATTGGCAGGATTAACTTTTTCTTATCTGCACCCGGTGAGCCGGGACAGTTGCATAAAGATGCATGGTTAGGGTTTCCTGACAATTTTATTTTAATAAATCTAGATCCTTCAAGAAAGGAAGTATACATATTGGATGACAATCATAATAAAATTGTTGTTGATAGCCAAGCATACACTTTCGACACTAGAAATTGGCATGGGACAACTGGTGGCAAATATTACAGCTGGACACTAAGGTTAGAAGGCATCTTTTCTAAAGAATGGGCGGAATCAGTTGGCATTTGGGATTATTACAAAATCCCGGACGACTTGAAAAAATAAAGGCAACGATGAATATTTTAATAATAGGTATAAACGATGGTAGTCACATGTTGGCTCAACTATTGTTAGAATATCCTAATGTTACAGTATATCATGTTGGGGCAAATCCTAATTTAACCAAAACTGATAGATATATTCCTTTAGAAAAAGGTATCTTTAATTTAATTGATACTGTAAAGATAGATCTATTCATTCCTGTGTCGTTAATACATTTATTATGGGACGAGTTACAAAATAAAATTAAAGAAAAAAATATTCCGTGCTTAGGACCTAGCAAAGAAATAGCTACATTAGAATGGTCTAGAGTTTCGTGTAAGTTATTATTAAAAGAATTAGAAATTCCTACACCTGATTATAAAGTATACAATTTAGAAGATTTAATAGAAGATTTCTTAAACATTAAACGACCGTTTGTGTTCAAGTACGATAAAGATGATCGAGTTGGTTTACAAACAGTAATTGTAACTGACGAGAATTATCTAGAAGAATACGAATTGTTAAAAACATCAGGTAATAAAAGAGTAGGACTTTTTAAAAGAGTACTAGGTGAAGATTTTAACTCAACGTTTATAGTAGAAGAATTCATCTACGGCACTAGAGAATATTCATATCATGCAATTTGTAATGAAGTTAACTGGCAATATATTGGATCTGCTCGAGATTACAAGAAAAGATTTGACGGCGATATAGGATTTAACACAGCAGGAATAGGATCATATGCTGGCGTTGAAACTAACCCTATCGTACACAATTATGTAGATAGGATACTAGCTCATTTAAAAGAAAAGGGTCAATTGTGGATAGGAGTAATTTACTTAGGTATTATGGAAGATAGTAAAGGCATACCTCATGTATTAGAAATAAACACCAGATTTGGAAATCCAGAAGCACAAGTTTTATTACCACTATTGAATAATAATATTAGAGATTTATTTTACATGACTGCTAACAATGAAAGAATAGAACCGATTTCTTTTAAAAATAAATCAGCAGTGGCATTACGTATTATTCATAAAGATTACCCTAATTTTCCTAACAAAGAGATCACTATGCCAGTGTTAAAAGAAAATAAAGATTTGTATATTAGTTACCCTAAAGGACGAAATTTAATTAATTCATCAATAGTTACAATAGACGATTCAGTTTCTAAGGCCAGCGATAAAATCTACTCGTATATTAAAGATATCGAAATGTACGATTTTACCTACAGAAAGGACATAGGGTATCTTAAATGAAAGCAGAGACATGGGCTACCGGAACATCACCGGAACTTGATTCGTTATTTGATGAACTTAGAGAAAAACAATTCCAAGACCGTAGCCACCGTCTATGGAAAAATTACAGCAAAGAAAATTTTAACACAGCAATTGCATTAACTATTTTCTTTAATAACCTCGGCGAACCCGAGATGTGTTCTAGTATTTCTATTAGAGACTGTTGGCCAGATAACACATATAGAATACTAAACAGGCTTTGGAAACATAGCAATAAAATTGCATATCCTAGAGTCATGAGCCCTAGCTTTGGGATTAGTGCTCAGAGTCAAATCGATTGGTTAAAGAATAACACAGACTATAAACTGTATTTTATTAGTAGACAAACAGACAATTGGGAACAATGGTGTATGTCTAATTTTCAGGATAGGTTCGGTCTCTCTTTTAAAACAGATAATTATAAGTATCTAACATGCCCCAACGAATGTGACGACACATGTTGGCAAAAGATAATTTATAACGGAGACGAAACAATTCTATCCCAATGGAAAAAACGTCAATAACTCAACTCGTAAAGAATACATTTCATTTTACTAATTTGTGGGGCTCTATTGTGCCTATGCAATTTATCGGAGTGTATGCAATATACCTAATTGCTTCAGGTGCCGCACCCGAATGGTGGTGGATAACAACTATTATAGGCTACATTTGTCTTAAAATGTTAGGAGTGTCTGCTGGGTACCACAGATTATTCTCCCATAAAGGATTTTCCGTTAATAGAGTAACTAAATTATTGTTATTGTGGTTTGGTATACTTGCTGGACAAGGTAGCCCTTTATTTTGGATTGGTATACATAGAGGGTATCATCATCGACATGCTGACCGAAAAGGAGATGCACACAGTCCTCGAGACGGATTTTGGCATAGTTATATCTTGTGGATGTTTAAACGAGATTCTATGAGTATTCGATCTGTTATAGATCTAACAAGAGATCCTGATATGGTCTTTGCTCATAAGCATTACATAAAAATACTTTGGGTTACTAATCTAATAGTCGCTTTAATAAGTATCAAATTGTGGATCTTCTTGTTGGCATTTCCAGCATTTATTACTCTGCATTGTTTCCTTGCGCAGACCAGCATTACTCACTTATCGTGGGCAGGTTACAGAAACTATAACGTCAAAGATGACAGCGTTAACGTGCCGTGGTTATTTCCTTTTATACTAGGAGAAGCCTGGCATAACAATCACCACGGCGATGGCCGCAATCCTAACTATGGTAAAAAGTGGTGGGAATTAGATCCTACCTATTGGCTAATAATGTTAATTAGGAAAAAAGAAAAATGAATACCGTAAGATTTATAACACCCGACGAAGTTGACTTTATAAGACATTTATATTCTATTGACCGACGAAGCGTAGGTATAGAATTTGACGACGCTAAAATAGATAGAATTGTTGCAGGAACTCGAGATCTTCTTTCTAAAGATATGTGTGCTGTTCCTATGGTGTTCAATGAAGAAGGAACACCTATTGGCATGTACCTAGGTTACGATATTCCTAGAGTTGGCGGATGGATGGTAGGACTTACTAAGGTATTACAGTCCACTAATCACTTCAATACTACCGCCCCTATGCTTGCACCTGCTCTTAATATGTTAATAGAGAGGATGGAGAAGAGAGGATACTATAAATGGTGGATGGGTGCTCCTGAATCATGGCATAATATAAGAAATAAAATTATGCGTAGGCATAGCTACATGTTAGATCGTTATGATTGGGTAGACGAAACAGTAATTCCTAGAGGACAAACATCGCCGTTTAGTTTATATAATTCTTTTAGTTCCCCGTGTAATTGGTCAGATATAATTATTAGAATGTTTGTTCTTAGACAGCAACACAGGGTAGATTATTTAAGACAACAAAATCATACCGACTATAAAGGTACAGTTATCGGTACTTAAAATAATTCTCTAAATAGGATCCGGGTACTTCTACTGTTATAGAATATCTATCTTCGGTTGAATCATTTTCTGCACTATGTAACATATTAACTCTGATAAGAGTTGGAGATCGATATGTATGAGTTAATATTTTCCATTTCTTAAAATAGAAACTAATCTTACCCTTGTTGCTTCCTAACGGAATTACTATTGCTGTTGTTCTGTTAGCATCGATATGTGGAATCATGTGATAGCCAGGTAAACATTTAGTAACATAACTATTTTGTATTATTGCATCCGGATAAGCATCTAAAACAAATTTAACTATATTCGGAAAACGCTTTAATCTAGACATATAAAAACCAGCATCTGGTTTATCTGCTACAAATGACAACGAGTTATCCTCGTTGTTTTTAGCAGTCCACCAAAGTTTATTATCTTTAACTGAATCTAAGAATTCGCTCTCGTCGCCTATACTGTTAAGCTCTTTACAAAATATTTTGTTATACATGTTATTTCCAGTATGGCCCCCATGCCCACCCTATTAAGCACCATCGTCTACCCTGTGTAACTTTTTCTACAAGGTGTGGATAAAAACTAGGGAAAAAGGTTAATGCTCCTTTTTTCCTTGATATCTGATGTTGTCCACAAACAAAACTGCCGCCTTCGTATTCGTGACTATCGGTCAATTGAAGAGTAACAGACAATTTTCTATCAATGTCTAAGTTAAGTCCGTGATAGTTATCTATATGCCTTCCAAAGTATCCACCGTCTGCATATGTTTGTATCTTATACGGTTCGATGAACGTAATATCAAAATTAAACTTTTCAATTGCCTTTTCCCACATTGGCATTAATATTTCATGAATGTAATGCTCCTTAGGTAAGAAACAATGATCTAACATCATTATATTTTGATAATTGTGTTTCTTAACAGCAGGTTCTACTAATTCTTGACCGAGTCTTACCAATTCGTCACATATTTCGTGACTGACTGCATCTTCTATAGTGTAATATCTAGCAAAGCTACTGATCTCTGCTGGAGTTAGTTTATCGTGAGGATTATCAATTATAGGAATCATATTCTATTTATGGAATAAGAAACTGTAATAAATATTTTATGATGATAAAATTCTGGAACAACCTAGGTCACAACTTTAGACGAGTTTACATACCTCAACATATTCTTTTACTAATTGGCATTATTACCTTGTTCACAGGAGACACTAACCCATTATGGTTATTGTGCATCTACCCTGCTTGGTTCTTAACAGG
>JACCDU010695149.1_pt1 | contig 11283 bp, 20 predicted proteins | sample 7446081 | NCBI WGS metagenome assembly JACCDU01 (sample SAMN15323447, study PRJNA562643) | freshwater metagenome | isolation source: river surface water | place: USA:Blue River Watershed | collected 2017-08-17 | reverse complement strand
TGACCGTGAACAAGACTGAGCCTCTGCGTAACCAGACTGACTTCGGCGACATCGTCCGTGGTCTGGCTGTGTACGGTCGCAAGACTGTCAAGCCTGAAGCCCTCGTGGTTGCTCAGGTTGGCTCTGCGACCTGATCGGTGGCACAATAAAGGGGCTCTTCGGAGCCCCTTTTTACATTTGGAGAACACATGAACGCACTTGAATTGATGGACCGCTTGAACGGCCAAGTCCTCGGCCATAAAATCCGCGCAACCGTGGACGGCAACATTGTCGTTCTGGCACGCATGGAAGGCGACGGCTGGACATTGACAGAGCAAGGCCAAGAGTTGGCCAATAAACACTCCAACGAAGTGGCCGCAGAGGCTGCCAGCAAGGCTGCCAAGCCACGCAAAGCAAAAGACACACCTACTGAGCCTGTTGCGGTAGAATTGGGCGATGTAGAGCCTGAACTGTGAGGTAGACCATGGCCACCGTAAAAGTCGTTGACCTGATAGTTCGGGCGAAAACAATCCTCCAAGACGAGGATTCTGTACGGTGGACCTTGTCTGAACTCCAGTGGTGGCTCAACGATGGGTACCGTGAAACTCTGATCTTTCGCCCAGACTCTAACACCCTCACTGGTGAGTTCACTTGCGCGGCTGGTCCGCGCCAAGTCTTGACCACGGTGTTCCCCAACGCAACACGCCTCGTGTCTGTTCTGCGCAACACTGCAGCTACATCCAACAAATATGCCGTGCGCCTTGTGGACCGCCGTGTGCTCGACGACCAGCGTAAGGGCTGGTACACTGAGACGCCCACCGTTAGCGTTGAAGAGTACATGTTCGACGCCCGCCAGCCCAAAGAATTTCTGGTGTATCCGCCAGCCACGGCAGCCAGCAAACTTGAAGTGTCGTACGCTCAGGTTCCAACGCCGCATGCGCTAACTGATGCTCAACTGGGCGACTTGTCCACGGCAGAGACTATTCGCATTGACGACACGTTCGCCAACTCACTGCTGGACTACATGTTGTACCGTGCGTACACCAAGGACGCTGAGCAACAGGGTAACGCGGCCCGTGCTGTGGCGCACTACCAAGCCTTCCAAAGCTCACTGGGCGTCGCAGCTCAGGCCAATGCTGCCTCGCAGCCGGGAGTTGCCTAATGGCCAAAATCTGGGATGACTTCCTGCCACTGATTTCCCCGCACTTGCCCGGGTGCCCCAACGCGTCGATGCGCTTGTATCTGGCGTCTACAGCGGCTGATTTCTTCGCACGTACGTACCTGTGGCGTGAGCAGATTGACGCCATCTATGTGGCTCCAAACCAAGTCGACTACGACTTGGACCCAGACACTGGGCTGGTGGAGAACGTGATTTCTGTAGTGTACGGTGAAGCTACACTGACACGCACAGACCTGCGCTTGATCGGCACTGAGAAGCTGTCTGAAGTGGGCGAGCCACGCGAGTACTGGATTCAGGCTGACAACAGCATCCGCATCTTTCCAACACCAGAAGCCCGCACCACGCTCAAAGTGTACGCTGTGCTCAAGCCTAACCGCAATGGCACTGGTGTGGAAGACTGGATTTACGAGACGTGGGCTGACACCATCGTAAGCGGTGCCATCGCTCAGCTGGCCATGACCCCGGGTAAAGAATGGTCCGACATCGCATTGGCTGGGATGCACAAGGGCTTGTACGAGCGGGCGATCACAAACGCTCGCATCCGAGATTTTCGTGGCGTGCGCATGATGGTGCGTCAGCGCCCAGCAGCTTGAGGAACCACCATGACCGAAAAGATTAAATTGGTTCAGGGCGACACCCGCCCTGCCATTGTCTGTACGCTCACAGACGATACAACGTCTCTTCCAATCAATATCACGAGCGCAACCGTTCGACTCAAATTTCGTGCTGTTGGCGAGACAACGCTCACAGCTACTGTTATTGGCTCTGTGACTGATGGTGTCAATGGTGTGGTTGCGTTTTACCCAGCTTCGGCTCCAGAAATGTTGGCCGGGGAGCCCGGCGACTATGAAGGCGAAATTGAAATCACATTCGCCGACGGTCAGATACAGACAGTCTATGACCCGCTCAGGTTCAAGCTGCGTGAGGACTTCTGATGGCTCGTGCGTCCGTCCACGTAGTTAATCTAAGTGCTGGTACGCAGTATGTACTGCCTGCGACCGAGGTCGCCTATATTCTGCTCAAGTCTTCAGCTAGAACTGATACTTCTGGCCGTTTCCGCTTTGTGCCGGAAGTTGTAGTCGTATCTGATGCAGTTGCCATGTCTGTGGCAAAAGCTATTACAGCAGACTCATTTGGGATACCTGATGCGGCTTCAACCCATGTCACTAAGGTACTCGGTGACTCAGTGACAATGACCGAGACGTTTGTCGCTACATTGATATTCATCCGTAGTTTTTCGGATGCAGTAGCGGTGTCTGAGGCTTACGCCGTTGCAGTCTCAAAAGCACTGCTCGACACCGCGATTACCTTGGACAGCAAGGCATTAACGGTCAACAAAGCTCTGAGCGCTGATACTGTTTTGCCACAAGACACTACCTCGAAGGGTGTTACAAAACCGTTAACTGACTCGGCTTCAGTGGCAGATGCTGCTTTGGTCTCGATGTTTTTTCCGCGAACTCTGGCGGACTCAACAGTTGTCACCGACTCTACATCACTTCAAACTGCTAAAGTTTTTGGTGATGCGTCTGCCGTCACTGACGCACTTGCACGCGATTTTGTGAAGAGCCTAGTCAGCGGCGTGGCCATGAATGACAGCTTTGATGCTGGTGATGGTGCTGTGTTTGTGTTTACAAAAGGCGTATCTAATATCGTTTTTGCTGTGGACAGCAGAGTTTTGTTCACAGACAAGCTCATTGGCGATATGATAGAGCCTGTAGACACGGGGGTGTTGACTGTCCAAAATTACTGTGACATAACATACTTCGCCGCCGACTACGTTGGCGTGTCCCAAACTTTTTCATAGGAGCCCTCCATGTTCAACGACCAACTCAAAGTCACCGGCGATGTAGTCGTCGAAATTACTGGTCCAGACGGTCGCGTCAAAGATCGTCGCGAGATCAAAAACCTTGTGGTTACGACTGGTAAGACTTTCATTGCCGCCCGTATGGTTGGCACTCCAACTGCTATGAGCCACATGGCTATTGGTGCTGGCACCACTGCAGCTGCAGCAGGTGATACAGCGCTGGGCTCTGAACTGGGTCGTGTTGCTTTGGCTTCTGCAACATCTACAGGCGCTGTTGTCACTTACACAGCTACCTTCCCAGCTGGCACTGGTACAGGCGCGGTCACTGAAGCTGGTACGCTTAACGCAGCCAGCGGCGGAACCTTGCTGTGCCGCACTGTGTTCTCTGTGGTCAACAAAGGTGTTGACGATGCCATGTCTATCACTTGGGCTATTACAGTAAGCTGATTTCCTGTGTGAGCTTGCCCCACTGAGGAAACTTCATGAGCACCATTGTTTTGCGCAGCGTCAAGGGTTCGCCCTTGACCAACCAAGAAGTTGACGACAATTTCTCCAATCTGAACTCCACCAAATTGGAGGTCAGCAGCCCGTACGCTGTGGGAGACATTGTCTACGCTAACACAACTACGACCTTTGCCAAACTTTCGAGTGTTGCTACTGGCAATGCGTTGATTTCTGGGGGTGTAGGTGTAGCTCCTGCTTGGGGTAAAGTTGGGTTGACGACTCATGTCAGCGGTGTTTTGGACATCGTTAATGGCGGTACTGGAGCTTCGACTGCCGCAACAGCGTTGAGTAATCTCGGTGCTTACCCGGCAAGTAACCCTAGCGGTTACACCACCAACACTGGTACTGTGACTAGCGTCGGCGGAACAGGTACTGTATCGGGGCTATCCTTGAGTGGTACAGTGACCACCAGCGGCAACTTGACTCTCGGTGGAACACTCGCCGTCTCGCCGTCTAACTTTGCAAGCCAGACAGCCAACACGGTTTTGGCCGCACCTAACGGTACAGCTGGCGTTCCAACATTTAGGGCTCTTGCTACTGCTGACATCCCTACGCTTAACCAGAATACGACTGGAACCGCGTCTAACGTAACTGGCACCGTGGCTATTGCTAACGGCGGTACTGGAGCGACAACTGCGGCAACGGCGCTGAGTAATCTCGGCGCTTATCCAGCTAGTAACCCGAGCGGATACACTACTAACACAGGTACTGTGACTTCGGTGGCTGCCGGGTCATATTTAACTGGTGGGACAATCACGACGTCCGGCACTCTAGCCGTTGACGCTACTTCCAACAATACAGCCTCCAAAGTCGTGGCGCGAGACGCCTCGGGCAACTTCAGCGCTGGCACGATCACTGCGACGTCGTTTGTTGCGTCTTCAGATGAAAGTTTAAAGACTAACTGGCGTTCGTTTTCGGTTGACTACGTAGATCAGTTGGCTAGAATAAAGCATGGTACCTATGATCGTGTCGATCAAGACCTTACACAAGAAGGCGTTTCGGCGCAGTCTTTGAAAAATTTGCTTCCGCATTCTGTTTTGCGCGGTGTAGATGGAAAGTTGTCGGTGAACTATGGCAATGCTGCGTTAGTGTCCGCCATACAACTTGCGCAGCGTGTCGTAGACCAAGACGCAAAGATCGCCAAGCTAGAAGCCTTGGTGGCTCAGTGTTTAGCCAAATAAGGAGTAATCATGGCAGTAACAGTAGGTGGAACATCAATTACGTTTAACGATGGTACTACGCAGAGTACGGCGGCTGGTGCTGTTACAACCACGGCAGTTTTGAATGCTACCGCAGCAGCTTCAGTTGGCGCTGTTGGGACTTATGCGCTTCTCGGAGAAACCACAGGAACATCAACAGAAGCGGGAAGCACGAGAGCTGGCAGTGCACTTAGGTATGCTGGGCTGTCAGGTAATTCACCATTCAGCGGTATTATAAGTGGGACTACCTATCATGTTGGTAACGGAGGCACCCCAGCAGGTACATGGCGGGCGATGGGACGCTGTAATTGGGGTGATACCGCATCTTTTGGTGCAACACTCTGGCTTCGTATTTCTTAAAAGGAAACAACATGCAATCAAATCTTACATCCATTTCAAACCCACGCTGGTCAAACGCAGAACACACAGCCATTGACTGCGAAATTACAACCAGCCAATTTGGTGACGAAGCGTTGCCATTTACAGCCGATCAAAACGATGTTGAGCCACATGGCCGTGCAATTTTTGCTGACATTGTGGCTGGTAAATACGGTCCAATTGCCGAGTACGTTGCGCCACCTGAACCCGTGCAACCTACTGTTGAGGGCGCACAAACGCTATGAACGTAGCAGCTCCTCGCTTTGTTGTAACGCAGGATGGCACAACACTGAATGTGTATCACGCCGACAAGGGTGAAGGGTTGCCGCAACATGAGCATGTTTTTTCCCCACTTGACTATGTGCCACGCTGGTTCTATAAAAGTCAGCAATGAGCGCCGCAGCTTGGTGATGACCAAAGACACCCAGCCTGTTAATTTGGTTGCAAACGAGTGGCATGAAATTGAAGCACTGGAAGATGGCACTGTGTTTGTGAATGTGTTTGCTGAAGGCAAAAACTAACCGGCGTTTTGCTTATCTAATGTAAAATCCGCCAACCCAATTCCAGCCGAGTCGTGACATGGACAACCAACAGCTTTTCAACCTCGTCGTATCCGTTGCAGGCTTCTTGGCCATCTATGTCATCAACAACCTGACTCGCACGATTCAGCGGCTGGAAGACAAGGTCAACGAGCTCCCGCACACCTACGTGGCTAAGGACGACTACCGGGCCGACATTGCTGAGATAAAGTCCATGGTCAAGCAGATTTTCGACAAGCTGGACGGCAAAGCCGATAAGACATGAGAGACTTCGCCGAGGCTCTGGTCGCGGCGGTTTTCATTGTCGGTATCGTCATCTGGACGACAAAAGTAATGGTTGAGGTGTTGCGATGATCGACCCAATTTCCGCGCTGGCGGCGGTCACAACCGCAGTCAACCTAGTCAAGAAGGCAGTCAAGACCGTTGACGACGTGCGCAGCCTTGGCCCTGTGCTGGGCAAATACTTCGATGCCAAGGCCGATGCGGTCAAGGTGCTCGAAGAGTCCAACAAAGGCGGGTTCGCTGGGTCCAACATGGGCAAGGCCGTCGAGCTGGAGCTGGCCATTGAGAACGCTCGCCAGTTTGAAGAGCAAGTCAAACAGTTGTTTTTCCCGAACAACATGGATGTGTGGGAAAAAATCGTCAATCGTCGCAAGCAGATGGACGAGGACGACAAGGCCCAGCGCCGACGGGCTGCTGACGCCGCAAAGCAGGCCCGCAAGAAACGCCAAGAGCAGATTGAGCTGTGGATCGCCGTAACTTTGGCCACCGTCACTTTTATCGCTCTGATGTGGATCGGCGTTGAGGTTGTCTACTACTGCCGGGAGGTCAAATGTGGAAAGTGATTTTGCCTCTGCTGCTTCTGACGGGCTGTGAAGAGCAGTACCGGTACTTCTGCCAGAACCCTGACAACTTCCAGAAAGAGCAGTGCCAGAAGCCCCGCTGCCAGTTCACGCAGACTTGCCCTGAGTACATGGTCGCCCCTGTCTTGGAGAAACAAATTGAGCAAACCAAACCCGCCTCCGAGCCAACACCTGTCCGCTGACCAGATCGAAGTCCGCATTTGGGCTTTTGTGGTCGTGGCCGTCACGCTCATCCTGACGTTCATCGTCTGTGCTTTGCTGTACTCTGTGACCTTCGTGACGCAGCCTATCAAGGCCATGGCCCCCATAGATCAGGCGTACACTAAGATGCTCAACGACATCGTGCTGTTGATTGTCGGCGGTATCGGCGGCATCATGGGCAAACGTGCAGTGAGCGCGGCAGCGCACGCTATCGTCCCAGACCAACCCAAAGGGGAACCAGATGAACCTAAGTGACTTGAACCCACTGGCGGCAATCGGCGGCAAGCTGATCGACCGTTTTTTGCCTGACCCTGTGGCTGCCGAGAAAGCCAAGGCAGAACTAGCTCAGATGCAGGAGAACGGTGAGCTGGCTCGGATGGCCAACGAGACCGACCTGTATAAGACCGAGCAGAACAACCTGACCTACCGGCTCAAGGCCGACATGTCGTCAGACTCTTGGCTGTCCAAGAACATCCGACCCATGACTCTGTTGCTGATCCTCGGCGGGTACTTCACCTTTGCCATGATGAGCGCCTTTGACTATGACACCAACCGCAGCTATGTCGAGTTGCTCGGGCAGTGGGGCATGTTGGTGATGAGCTTCTACTTCGGTGGTCGCACGCTGGAGAAAATCATGGACATGAAGTCTGACAAAAAGGACAAAGACGCAAAATGATTACCGCCGAACAGCTCAAAGAACTGCACATCTCCGAAGACTGGCTGGAGCCGCTAAACGAGGCGTTTCACCGCTACGAGATCAACACCCCCCTGCGCATGGCTGCGTTCATCGGCCAGTGCGCTCATGAGTCTGGCAACTTCAAGACTCTGCAGGAGAACCTGAACTACAGCGCCGAGGCCCTGTGCCGCGTTTGGCCCAGCCGGTTCCCAACTCTTGAGGCAGCCAAACCCTACCACCGCGACCCGGACAAGATCGCCAACAAGGTCTACGGCGGGCGCATGGGCAACGGCACCGAGGAAACCGGAGAAGGTAGCCTGTACAAAGGCCGTGGCCTGATTCAGCTTACCGGCAAAGACAACTACACGCAGTGCGGCGACGCTCTTGGCGTGGACTTCATTCACAGCCCCGATCTTGTACTCTCCCCCAAGTACGCCGTCCTGAGCGCTGCATGGTACTGGAACAAGCGCGGTCTGAACAAAGAGGCAGACGCAAAAGACTACACCGCCATGACCAAGAAGATCAACGGCGGTACCATCGGTCTGGAAGACCGGATCAAGCATATTAACCACGCCCTTGAGGTGCTTGGCGCATAAACCGCTGAAAGGTACAATACCTTCAGTTATCGAACGATAGGAGCCGGACATGCCGCAACAGTTTTCCAACAACGCGAGAGCGCTGCTGACGTCTGGCATTACTGCCACTGACACATCTTTGGTCATTGAGACAGTCAACGCAGACCGATTTCCTACAGCCAACACAGGGACTAACTCGGTGCCAGCTGCCACAAATTGGTTCAAGGTAACTCTGCAAGACATCGCTGGAAACGTCGAAATTGTTTATGTGCGTACACGCACTGCTGGCTCTGGCGTTCTGAGTAACGTCATTAGGGGCCAAGAAGGCACCACGGCTCGCATTTTTGCTGCAGGTACCGTTGTGGGCCTACGCGTAACTGCCGCTGATCTGGCTGTCGCGTTGACAGACGTTGTTAGTCAAGACAATACTTTCACTGGTGATAATACATTCGATCAGCCTATTTTGGCCGACGGCGGTGTAGTAGGTAGCGTCACAGGCAATGTCACAGGCAATGTCACAGGCAATGTCACAGGCAATGTCACAGGCAGTTTATCGGGTAACGTGACAGGCAATGTCACAGGCAGTTTATCTGGTAACGTAACTGGTAACGTAACTGGTAACGTAACTGGTAACGTAACTGGTAGCGCAGGTTCACTGGCTACCACAAATTGGACTGTCTCGGAGAGCGGCGGTAAGTTGTTATTTAGTTACGGTGGGGTTGCCAAGTTTTCAATTAGCTCAGATGGGGTGGTTGTAGCTGCAAGTGATGTTACTGCAGGTTCTACTCCGTAAGGGGCTATATGACAGCGATCAATTTCAAACCGTTTCGAGGTGAAATTCCTCGGTTGAACGACAGGCTGCTCAAGCCTAACTACGCTACGCGTGCCCAGAACTGCAAGATCAGCTCTGGTGCTCTTGAGCCCATTGCTGGGATTTCTCCTGTTCTGACGGTCGCAAACATTATCCGAACTGTGTTCCGTTACAGAGTCTTCCGTAACGACACCTTTGAGGACAACTGGCTTGTGTGGGATACAGACGTAGACGTGGTGCCATCCCTCAATGCCAATGATGAACTTGGCAGGTTCTATTTCACTGGCGACGACATTGAGCCTCGTATGTCCACGTACGCGGCAGCTATAGCCACTAGCCCATATCCAACGGCATGGTACCAACTTGGCGTGTTTGCGCCAACAACAGCGCCTGCTGTGACTACGACTTCCGGTTCCGGGGACCAAGAGTCTCGGTCGTATGTCTACACGTACGTCACGCAGTTTGGTGAGGAGTCGCCGCCGTCGCCACCATCTACGCTGGTAACTTCCTACGTCAATGCCACGTGGAACCTTGCCAGCATGCAGGCAGCCCCCACAAACTCTGGCACAGTATCTGGTGTTACCGACCTTAACAACGGGCGGGTGCGCATTACGCTCGACACTGTTTTCGGGCTGGATCAATACGACACCATCACAATCGCCAGCGTGGCTGGTATGACCGACGTCAACGGGTCGCATCGTATCTTGACTGTAAACCGGACCTCCAACTATGTTGAGGTGGCGCTGGAAACCACGCAGACATACAGCTCAGGCGGAACGTGGACTAAGAACGCCCCACACAATACTACCGGCATGGTCAAGCGAATTTACCGCACTGTTGGTACAGCTGGAACATTTCTGTTCGTGGCCGAGATTCCTGTGTCACAGACAACATACGCTGACACCATTACGGCAGACGCGCTGGGTGAAGAGTTGCCTACAGCAAACCACACTACGCCGCCCAAGAACATGACTAGCCTCGGGACTTTACCGAATGGCTGTTTGTTTGGCATTGCTGGTAATGAACTGTGTTTGAGTGAGCCGTATCAGCCGTACTCATGGCCAGTAGCCAACCGGTATTCTTTTGCTGGTCGTGGGGTAGCGGCTGCGGCGGCGAGCAACTCAATCATTATCCTGACCGACACGTATCCGATTTTGTACACCGGGTCTGATCCAGAAGCCATGAGCGGGGCGACTATGGAGACCTACGCCCCATGCGTTGCAAAGCGCGGCATAGCCAACATTGGCGGCGGCGTGTTGTATCCTAGCTTTGACGGCCTGTGGCTGGCTTCTCCGGCAAAGGTTGACTGCGTTACCCGAGCACTGTACCGTGAGGAAGAGTGGAAGACACTTAACCCTGATACGTTCAACGCGTCTTTTCACGACAACCAATACTACGCAGCCTATGAAGGCGTCGACGACGGCAAAGTTCTTGTGTTGAACATGTCCGAAATGGACAGCATTTCCGAGGTCGATGATTGGGTAGACTGCATTTACCGTAACGAGTACGATGGTCGCCTGTACATCTCCAAGGGCAATGTGCTTTACTTGTGGGATGAAGACGAAGGCCGTAGTTACGAGGCGGACTGGATCAGCGCTGACATACAGCTTGGCTCCCTGACAAACTTTTCTGTCGCGCAAGTCCATGCTGATTTCGGTGCAGTTGTGCCAGTCGACACTACCCAGATTACGGCCAACGAGGCGCTTATTGCCTCCGGCGCAGATGCAGTCGCTGGGCACTTGAACGGCCATGAACTGCTGGCGTTCGAGATCAATGGAAGCTACATCGTCCCCGTCACGCTGGATATTGCCAAGCGTGTTCAGTTCACGATCTATGCTGACGGCTTGCCGAAATACACAACCAACGTGTCTTCATCAAACCCATTCCGCTTGCCCAGCGGGTACCAGACAGAGCTGGTGAACATTGGACTAAGCACTTCGGTAAAGACCTACAGCGTTACTATTGCAACTTCGGTCGATGAACTCAAGCAGGCCTCAGTATGACCAAAGCCGCTATTCCAGTTGTACGCACGCAGCAGGCAGACCTTGACCTAGCAATGTCAGCAATCAAGCAAAACTTGGATGCGATTACTGGTCAGGCCCGCAATGTCCAGAGGTTTGCGCCGCTGCCAGATACGGCAACTCTGGCTGACGTCATTGCGCGGCTAAACGCTGTTGTAGCCAGACTGCAGTGATTGCGCCATAATACCCGCCATGGCTGAACTCGTATTTGACCAACAAGAGCTGATTGGCGCATGGGTGGCCAATCAAGTAGGGCAAGGCGCGAGCTGGGGTAGTTTTTACGCTATTGGTGTTATGAGTGCTGGCCAAGTGCTTGCTGGAGTTGTCATCAACAACTACAACGGTGCGAACGCCACATGCCATATTGCCATCGCCCAGCAGACCAAAGCGATCATTCCGTTGTTCCGGGCCGTATGTGACTACGCTTTCAATCACTGCAAACTCAAAAGATTGACTGGCATGGTTCCATCAAATGAGCCTAAAATACTAGCATTTGACAAACACCTCGGGTTCGAGGAAGAGTTTGTGATGAAAGACGGTGCCCCCGGTGCCG
>JACCDU010186484.1_pt1 | contig 11283 bp, 9 predicted proteins | sample 7446081 | NCBI WGS metagenome assembly JACCDU01 (sample SAMN15323447, study PRJNA562643) | freshwater metagenome | isolation source: river surface water | place: USA:Blue River Watershed | collected 2017-08-17 | reverse complement strand
CTTGCTGCAGACGCCATCATCATGCTGGAGCGATCAAGCCGCAGTGGTCCTGTTGAACTACCGGCGGGTCTTGAGTTGGACGAAGAAAAGAACTACGGCGACACCACTGTTTTTTGGTTGAACAAGTCAGAATAAGTTCATAAAAAAAGACCTCCCGCTGGGAGGTCTTTTTTTATTGTCTAGTGGAAAAACCCTTTCAGGTTTCGTTCCTCTTGGCCGATGTAAATCTGCTGTGGGCGGCCAATTTTGGTCGCTGGATCCACATTCATTTCGCGCCAGTGAGCAATCCATCCAGGTAGTCGACCCATCGCGAATAGTGCGGTAAACATGTGCGGAGGGAAACCAAGTGCCTTGTAGATGACACCTGTGTAGAAATCCACATTCGGGTAAAGCTTGCGCTCCTGGAAGTAAGGGTCAGCAAGCGCAACGCCCTCAAGTTCTTTAGCGATGTCTAGCAGAGGGTCCTGCACACCAAGCTCAGCAAGGACCTTATCTGCGGTTGCCTTAACGATGCGAGCACGCGGGTCTAGGTTCTTGTAAACGCGGTGACCAAAGCCCATCAGACGGATTCCGTCTTCTTTGTTCTTGACTCGGTTAACGAATGACTGAACACCCTCTCCCGATTCACGAATTTGGGTGAGCATCTCGAGAACAGCCTCATTGGCACCGCCGTGGAGCGGACCAAACAGGGCGTTGATGCCCGAGGAGATAGATGCAAACAGGTTTGCCTGGCTTGAACCAACAAGGCGCACCGTTGAAGTAGAGCAGTTCTGTTCGTGGTCTGCGTGCAGCACCAAGAGCGTGTCGAGAGCCTTGGTTACCACTGGGTTCTGAACGTATTCCTCGGCCATGTTGCCAAAGTTCAGGCGCAAGAAGTTCTCAACGTAAGAAAGTGAGTTATCTGGGTAAAGCAAAGCCTGACCCATGCTGTTCTTGTGCGCGTAGGCAGCCAAAACTGGCAACTTTGCCAGCAGGCGAATCGTTGACAGCTCAACCTGCTCTGGGTCGTGCGGATCCAAAGAATCCTGGTAGAAAGTTGATAGCGCAGAAACACCAGCAGCAAGCACAGCCATTGGGTGAGCGTTCTGAGGCATTGCCTGGAAAAGGTTTTTAAGGTCCTCGTGAACCAGCGTGTGGCGGCGGATGCGCTCTTCGAAGCCACCTAGTTCTTCAGCAGTTGGCAGTTCACCGTAGATAAGCAACCATGCAGTCTCTAGAAAGCTCTTGTTGCCTGCCAATTGCTCAATTGGGTAACCGCGGTGACGCAAAATACCATTTGCACCGTCGATAAAAGTGATGGCTGATTTGGTTGATGCGGTGTTAACGAAACCCTGGTCATAAGCGGTAAGACCGGTTGTCGCTGTCAACTTTGAAATGTCGACAGCATCAGGTCCGTCTACGGCTGAAATAACTGGAAACTCGGCGGTGGTATTGCCGTAAGTAATCGTTACTTTGTCGCTCGAGGTCATCGAAGCTCCTACTGCTGGTGTTATGCCTTTTTAGGCGTTCTTCAAGCCTATGGCATCGCGCAACCTGCGCGCTCCCTCAGCGATTTTGTCGTCGGTTGCCGTGATAGACAAACGAACGTGCTCTGTGCTGTGTTCGCCATAGAAGGTTCCTGGAACCACGACGATTCCTAGCTCAGCCATTCGGTCCACGGTTTGCCAGCAATCCTCGTGAAGGGTTGCCCATAGGTACAGGCCAGCATCGCTGTCTGAAAGCTCAAAACCGTAATCGCGAACCGCTGCCAAAAGGATATCGCGGCGCTCTCGATAGATTTCTTTCTCAGCTGCTACGTGGTCTTCATCTCCAAGGGCTACAACCATGGCTCGCTGAACCGGGCCTGGGGTGTTGAGGCCAGAGTGCATACGAAGGTTTACTAGGCCTTTGATAAGTGAGGCCTCGCCAACAGCAAATGCTGCGCGGTAGCCCGCCATGTTGGACTGCTTGCTCAGCGAATAAACAGCCAAAACACCTTCGTGTGAGCCGCCGCAAACGCGAGGATCAAGAACGGATGGGATTAACTTTTCTGACCATTCATTCCAGCCCAGCTCGGCATAACATTCGTCACTGGCGATCAGGGCACCCAATTCGCGAGCTCGGTCAACGGCGGCCTTCATCTCGGCAACGTCAAGAACTCGACCATCCGGGTTGCCAGGAGAGTTGATCCAAATTAACTTTGCGTTGCTTGGCCACTTGGCAGGATCATCTTCAGAAATAATCTCGGCCCCACATAGTGCAGCACCAACCACATAGGCCGTGTAGGCCACCTTTGGCTGGACCACGACATCGCCCGGACCGAGCCCCATCAGCAGCGGCAACCAAGAAATCAGCTCTTTAGAGCCGATGGTCGGCATGACCTGTTCCGGCTTTAGACCTGGAACTCCTCGGCGGCGCTCAAACCACTCGACCACGGCGGCTTTGAACTCTGGCGAGCCACCGGTTGAAGGGTATCCGGGTGCATTTGAAGAAGCGTTGAGCGCATCTTGAATAATCGATGGAGTTGGATCAACCGGGGATCCAACCGATAGGTCGACTGCGCCACCTGGGTGAAGAGCTGCTTTGGCCGCGAATGGCTTTAGCTGCTCCCACGGATACTCGGGCAGTCGATCGAACACTATTACTCGCCCTGTGGCGGAAGTGCGGTGATTACCGAGTGGTCTAGGTCAAGTTTGCCGACTTTGGCAGCTCCGCCTGGTGAACCAATCTCGCTGAAAAACTCTACGTTGGCCTTGTAGTAGTCAGACCACTGCGATGGCAGGTCGTCCTCGTAGTAGATTGCCTCGACCGGGCAAACAGGCTCACAGGCACCACAGTCAACACACTCATCCGGGTGGATGTAAAGCATGCGGTCACCCTCGTAAATGCAGTCGACTGGGCACTCTTCAATACATGCCTTGTCCTTGACGTCAACGCAAGGTAGTGCGATTACATAAGTCATGGGTGATCCTTTCGTTTCTAAGTTCTAGTTTAACGATGCCCGCGCGAACTTCTGCGCCAAGCACCCGGTTGAACACGGGGAAAAAGAATAATAAAGGCACAAATTCCGATCGAACCGAAGGCCCAAAAGGTTCCAATGTCATTGCCCGGAATGAAGAGCTCCCCGCCGGGTTGCCGCTGCGATAGCCAAAAAATAGTCGCGCTCAGGCCCGCGGTGAGCAAATACAGGGCTCCCCTGGATCGACGCATAAGACGCAGACCTAGCGCTATCGATGCTGTCATGATCAAAGCAACGATGAGCCCCAGCTGCGTTTGTGCCGGGTCATTGGCCCGCACCTGGTGAAGCATGGTGCCAGCAAAGGCAAAAAGCACGCCCAGCGGCAGGGCCCAGAACGACGATAGGAACGGCTTCCAGTGAGCAAAACGACTAATTGTCTGTCTACGGAGTCGCTCAGGGCGGTCATAACGGATTTCTTTGCCCGGCACGACCGAATATGTCTCGGCGTGTACTGCGACCTGGCTAGCGTGCGCCTCTAGAGCCGCCTTCTTGACCAACGCGGTCTTGGCATCACCGATTTCAACGTCAAAGCGCTCTCGCGGTTCTGCGATTACCCAAAACTCAGGCGCACGACCACTTTTCTGCTTGATGATTCGACGAATAGCCATCGAAGTTGCTTCAAAAGCCATTTTGTGGTCCGGGTGACCAAAGCCGCCTCGACTGTTGTAGGTCAAGACCACATCGGGGTTGAAATCTGATATTGCCTTGGCGATGTCGTCAGCAATCACCGATGTTGCTGCGGCAGACAACGCCATTTCATCAAGGTCGCGAGGTTTTGCAGGTTTACCCATCGAGTTAATCCGCAGGCCGGAATCAAGATAGGCGCGAGTTCCGGCGAATGCGTGGCGCACATTTCCAAACGCAGCCAAGGCTTCGCGTAATTCGGTGGCCCGGAAAGATCCCATGGCCTGGAGGTTGCCTTCGAGGGCGCGAAGCTCATCGAGCTTCACCTTGCCTCGCTCACCGCGAGTGAGCGTGAAAACCATGACCTCAGCCTTCTTGGCCACAGTGTCTGCAATTACATGGCCGGTGAAGAGGCTTTCGTCATCTGGGTGCGCATGCACGATGAAGAGACGTTTTGGATTGAACTTTGCCTTTGCCATACAAACACTTTAGGCGATTACAAAAAAATCCCCGACCACCTAAGCGGCCGGGGACTTTTCGAGATTTACTACTTGCCTTCGCTGGCGTTCTTGCGCTGTGATGCTAGACGAGCACGAAGGTTTGAGTCCAGCTCAACCTTGCGAATGCGGGTAGCCTCAGGGGTTACCTCAACACACTCATCTTCGCGAGCGAACTCTAGACACTCTTCTAGTGAAAGGGTGCGTGGTGGAGTCAATGACTGGAACTCATCAGAAGAAGAAGCACGCATGTTGGTGAGCTTCTTTTCTTTGGTGATGTTGACTTCCATGTCGTCGGCTCGTGAGTTCTCGCCGATAACCATACCCGCGTAAACCTCGCTGGTTGGCTGAACGAAGAACGAACCGCGCTCCTGCAGACCGATCATTGCGAATGGAGTTACCACACCGGCACGGTCAGCTACAAGAGAGCCGTTGTTGCGGGTAGTGATGTCGCCAGCCCATACGTCGTATCCAGCTGAGATCGCGTTGGCGATACCGGTTCCCTTGGTTTGAGTTAGGAACTCGGTGCGGAAACCGATTAGACCGCGGCTAGGCACACGGAACTCCATGCGGGTCCAACCGGTTGCGTTAGCCACCATGTTGGTCATCTGACCCTTGCGAGCAGCAAGCAACTGGGTCATTGCACCCAAGAACTCTTCTGGCACGTCGATGGTTAGGTCTTCGTATGGCTCGTGCAATTTACCGTCGATACGCTTGGTAACTACCTGTGGCTTACCAACGGTTAGTTCGTAGCCTTCGCGACGCATCTGCTCAACAAGAATTGCAAGTGCAAGCTCTCCACGACCCTGGACTTCCCATGCGTCTGGACGCTCGGTAGGCAGAACCTTCAGCGAAACGTTACCGATTAGCTCCTTGTCAAGGCGGTCCTTTACAAGTCGAGCGGTAACCTTTGCACCCTTAACGCGACCGGCCATCGGTGAGGTGTTGATACCGATAGTCATCGAGATGGCTGGGTCGTCAACGGTAATCATCGGTAGCGGACGAACGTCGTTCGGGTCGGCCAAAGTTTCACCAATGGTGATCTCTTCGATACCTGCAACAGCAACGATGTCACCTGGGTTGGCTTCTTCGGTCGGGAAGCGCTCAAGCGCCTTGGTCTTTAGAAGCTCGGTGATCTTCACGTTCTGAGTAGTGCCATCCTGGCGAACCCACGCAACCTGCTGGCCCTTACGAAGGGTGCCGTTGAAAATGCGTAGCAGCGCCAAACGTCCCAAGAACGGCGAGGCATCTAGGTTGGTGACGTGCGCCTGTAGCGGAGCCTCGTCGTCGTACTGAGGCGCAGGAATGTACTGCATGATTGCGCCGAATAGTGGCTCTAGGTTTTCACCCTCAGGCAGGGTGCCATCAGCAGGCTTGGTTAGCGATGCGATTCCGGCTCGTCCTGATGCGTAAATGATTGGCAACTCGAGGATGCCATCGATGTCTAGGTCTGGAACTGTGTCGTGTAGGTCAGAAGCTAGACCCAAAAGCAGGTCGTGGGTTTCTTCAACGACCTCGTCGATGCGAGCATCGGCACGGTCGGTCTTGTTTACCAAAAGGATTACCGGAAGCTTGGCTTCTAGAGCCTTGCGAAGAACAAATCGGGTCTGTGGCAATGGGCCTTCAGACGCGTCAACCAAAAGAACAACGCCGTCAACCATTGATAGACCGCGCTCAACCTCGCCACCGAAGTCCGCGTGACCCGGGGTGTCAATTACGTTGATGGTGATTTCTTTACCGTTAGAGTGGTCGCCCTTGTAGGCAATCGCGGTGTTCTTGGCGAGGATGGTAATACCCTTCTCGCGCTCAAGGTCACCCGAGTCCATAACGCGCTCGCCAACGGCGGCGTGGTCACTGAACGAACCGGTCTGGCGAAGCATGGCATCAACCAAAGTGGTCTTACCGTGGTCTACGTGGGCAACAATCGCAACGTTGCGCAAATCATCTCTGGTGGCCTGAGCCATAGGAACATCCTCTTTTGAGCGCGCCAAGCAAATCTAAGCTGGCACAGAAATTAATTAGGGGGTGCAGAATTGCATCTTTGAGCCCCTGCCCTCTTATTCTATCGGGACAAAGGCAGTTAGCCTAGGGATGTGACGGACGACGCGGTGAACCATGAGTAAATCTTCAAACTTCAAAGTTGAGATCTGGATCGTGCTGGCCCTGAGTTTAGGAGCCTCGGCTGTTTACTCAACTGTCTCGCTGATCAACAAACTGACTGCTCCATCAGGCCTAGTTGGTCAGACCACCAGCATCAACCCATCTCTGGCGCGGGCCGAGTGGCTTGATTTCACCTATCAAATTCTGGGAATCACGTTTGGTTTGGCGCCGGTTGCGCTGGCCTTGTATTTGGTTTGGCAATCTGATGGCAACCCGCTCAAACGCCTTTCGCTAACTTTCGAAAAACCATCCTTTTGGATTACTCGAGGCTTGGGCCTAGCTGCACTTATTGGGATACCCGGAATCGGCCTTTACGTAGCTACTCGACTATTGGGGCTTTCCAGCAAGATCCTGCCCGCCGAGCTGCCGGATTACTGGTGGGTTGTCCCGGTGCTTCTCTTGGCCGCAGTCAAAGCTGCCGTGCTTGAAGAAGTCATAGTGGTTGGGTTTTTATTCGACCGTCTCGAAAAAATTGGTTTTAGTTGGGCTAAACAGCTGTGGATTAGTTCGATCCTTCGAGCCAGCTATCACCTCTACCAAGGTTTTGGCGGTTTTGTCGGCAACCTGGTTATGGGGTTGGTTTTCGGACTCGCCTACAAAAAATGGGGTCGCCTAACACCCTTGGTCGTGGCGCACTTTTTGCTAGATGCGTTTTCCTTTGTTGGCTTTGCACTAATCGGTAACAATCTGCCGCTGCCGTAGAGCTGTCGCAGGCAAGACTGCTACATTTGACGCAGTTGCCCTAAACCAGCAACCCTTTTGCCTAGAGCAGGGAAAGTCCGGTGAGAATCCGGCGCTGACCCGCAACCGTAAGCCTTTTTGGTAAGTCGGAATGCCTGCCTGACAGCAATTGACTCCTTATTCACCGTCGAGGTCTACGGTCGGAGTCGAATGGTTCCATACCTTTCGTCTTCGCATTCAGATCGCATAAAGCGAAAGGTTTCAAAATGTTTGGAACTAAATCTGGATTGCGCAAACTTGTTGCAATCACATCAATAACCGCCACACTCTCACTCGTTGCGCCAACAGCGGCAGTTGCGGCTCCCCCATACCAAACCACCGTTTCATACCTGAGCGGCAAGTTTGTGAGCGGAAAATATCTGGCCGGCTTCAGCGCAGGGTCAAAAGATTTTGGCATGTCGATCGAGGCCTTGCTTCAGCTGAATGCTGGCGGGCACGACCTGGCCAAACTGGGTACCAAGGCAAAGTACCTGCTCAACACAAAATCAGTGGTCGGTGACGTTGTTGCCCGCACGGGTTATGTCTTCAACACCGATGCCAACAAGACCCTAAATGTTGGCTTGGCTGGCAAGTACCTGTTTGTATCACGAGCACTTGAAGTGCCAGCTGAGTATTTGCAGTATCAGATCTTCAAGGAGCTGAAGACCCGAATTGCTGCCGACGGCACCGTCTACGGTGCAACCAACGACTTTGACTATGCCTGGGTTGCTTTGGGTTTGAACGCCTACCTCGAGCACACACTGGCGAACAAAGTAATTCAAAAGCTGATCACTCGCCAAAACACCGATGGCGGCTTTAGCTCGTACGGAACCGCCAGCTCGGCTGACGCCACCGGCCTTGCACTGCAGGCACTGTCACTCCGCCGCTGGTTCGGCAACGCCACAGAAGACAAAGCTCGTTCGACAGCAATTGGCAAGGCGCTGAGCTATGTCCGCAAAACCGACTCTGGCGACAGCCACATTGAGTCCGATTACGGATACGACGTCAACGGCACGGCATACGTGGCAATGGGACTGAAGGCTGCCGGCAAACTAGAGGAAGCTAAGCCTTACCGAATCTGGCTGAAATCTAAGCTGGCCTCGACCGGCGGATTCACCGTGCCATGGAGCTCTGGCAGCGCTGACGTGATGGCCACTTCTCAGGCATACGTACCGCTGATTGCCAAGAGCTACCTAGATCTACTTACCGACTGAGCATGCCAAAAGGCCTAGTGCTGACCCTAGGCCTACTGCTAGCCGCAGTAGGCCTATTCGGGGTCCTCTCGAAAAACCCAGCATCCATGCCAGCACCTGAATCGAGCGCTGTCAGCAGTGGGCCGTGCCTGGATTCTGGGGTGACTCTAGTGATTGATTTTGGGTCTGAATCAGCTCTGGAAAGCAAAGTTTCATGCCTACAAGATTTTGCGGGCAATGGCTGGCAATTGCTAGAAGAAGCTGATTTGGCACCAACCGGAACAAGTCAATACCCAGCAGCGTTTGTTTGCCGCATCGGCGGATGGCCTACCGAAACTGCACAGGATTGCCTTGACACCCCCAGCTATCAAGAGGGCACCTGGGTTTACTTCAAATCTCTAGCCGGTGAGTGGGTCAGAAGCGGACAGGGTGCAGCCGACCCGAACAATCGAGTTGCCTGCGGAGCGGCGGAGGGCTGGGTGTTCATCACGCCGAACACACCTGAATCCGAGCAATCACCATCGGCGTCCGTTCCAGAACTTACCTGTGCCACCAAATAGGCCATGTTCAACACTTTGACCGCACAGGTACACCCCGGAGTTTGGTGGCTACTTGGCCTGTCCTTTGCCGTCGCAGCAAGCTTGCAGGACTTTTGGCTCCCGCTTGCAATTATTTGCCTGACAGCCGTTGCCCTCGCATCTGCTGGAGCCGCCGAAAACGCAGTGCGGCAAACCCTTCGGCTCTACCTAATCCTGGCAATCCTGGTGGTTTTGGTCAGAGTTTCTTTTCGAGTTATTTTCAATTTTCCAGACCCCACTAAACCGGTCTTTTTGAACCTTCCTCTAATCAACCTAGATCTAGGATTTGGCACGGTTACCTCGCTCTTCGGGCCGGTATCGCTGGCGTCAATTACTTCAGGCCTCACCGATGGCTTGCGACTGGCAGCGATAATCCTGGCCGTGGCCATGGCAAACAGCTTGGCCAACCCAAAACGACTTTTGAAGAGCACGCCGGCAGCACTCTACGAGCTGGCCACAGCAGCCGTAGTGGCGATTAATCTTGCGCCGCAGCTTATTTCAAGCCTCCAGCGAGTCAGAAAAGCTCGCGAGCTGAGAGGGCGAAGTCGAAAAGTTACCGCACTGACTGGCACGATTATTCCGGCGCTGGAAGACACGATTGACAGCTCTCTAGATTTGGCAGCCAGCATGGCATCCCGAGGTTTCGGAAGGCGTGGGCCAGTGCCAGCCGTTCAGCTAAGGCAGACCCGTCTCCTAACATTCACAGCGCTGGTTGCGATGATTTTTGCCATTTTCTCGATGCTGAGTGTTGGGCTGAGCGACCTGGTAACCCCAATTAGCTTTTTTATCGCCTTGATAGCCAGTCTTACCTCAGTGAAACTTGCTTCGCGACACGGAGTTAGAACTCGATTTCGAGTCCACGCCTGGGCAGCAGCTGATTTTGCAATCATGGGCCTGAGCGCCTCCATAGTCTTCGTTGGCTTCTGGTTTGGAGGCTAATGTGATCAAGACTTCAAACCTGACCCTTAGGTATAAATCGAGCGAGACTCCGATCCTAAGAAATGTCAACCTATCCGTTGCTGCTGGCGAGATGGTTTTGGTTTGCGGCCCCACCGGGAGCGGAAAATCAACACTCCTGAAGTGCCTTAACTCACTAGCCCCTGCATTCACCGGAGGGACTCTCACCGGGTCGGTCTCAATCGACGGACAAATCACCTCTGGAACCGCTCCCCACGAAATTGCTCACCTGGTTGGCTATGTGAACCAGCAGCCAGAAGGTGGGTTTGTGTCTGAAACAGTTGAGGATGAGCTGGTTTTCGGCATGGAGCAACTAGGTGTTACGCCAGCTGAAATGGCCAGCAACCTTGCTCGGGTGGCCGAGATTTTTGATCTTGCTGCTGTTCTGGATCGACGACTAACTGACCTTTCGGGTGGGCAACAGCAAAAAGTCGCTATCGCCGCCGCTGTTGCAGCAGGCCAAAAGGTTCTGTTGCTAGATGAACCGACCTCAGCGCTTTCACCGTCGACAGCAGCCGAGTTGCTTTCCCTTCTTAAAAAACTGAGCACCGATGAGGGCATCACGGTGATTCTCGTTGAACATCGAATCGAACGGGCACTTGAGTTAGTTGATTCCGTGGTCATGGTGCACGGTGACGGTTCAGTGACCCAGGGCGACAAAACAACCCAATTCAGCGACTCCAGATGCGCCCCGCCACTCATCGAACTAAGTCAAAAACTGGGATGGGCCCCGGTGGCCACCGACGTCTCAGAGGCACGAAATCACTGGCGTGAATCCAATCCGAAATTCCGCCCTCGTGTTGCTCTGAAACCTCATCCAGAAATTGCCCTGAGCGTCCGCGAGCTCGATGTCAATTACGGTAGTGAAGCCGCCGTATCAGGAGTCACTTTTGACCTGCCGTTCGGCTCCATCTCGGCTCTGATGGGGCAAAACGGAGCGGGAAAAACCAGCCTGGTTAGCGCTATCAGGGATCCGAAATTAATCTCTTCCGGAACAGTGATTTTGGGTGAGCGCAGCACCACCGACCTGTCGTTGCAAGAGCTGCTTCGGGCAGTGACCATGGTTCCGCAGAAGGCCTCTGACCTGCTTTTTCTGAATTCGATCGGTAAGGAGTTGCAGGAGTCCGACAATTTCGGCGGGCTTTCGGCAGGATCAACAGCCCGTTTGCTGACTAGATTGAACGGCAGACTGGACCCTAATCAGCACCCTCGAGACCTCTCAGCTGGACAAAAACTTTCGTTAGTTCTGGCCATGCAGTTGGCCAATGGGGCGCGTGTCCTACTGCTAGACGAGCCGACTCGTGGTCTCGACTATTTTGCCAAGCGCCAACTGGCCGAACAGTTAAAGTCATTGCAGGTCTCGGGTGCATGCATCTTGGTGGCTTCGCATGACGTGGAGTTTATTGCTCAAATCGCCGACCGCGTGCTGCTCTTAGATCAGGGCAAACTTATCCAGGACTGCGCTCCCGAAGACCTGCTTGGATTTCAAAAACCATTCGAAACTCAAATTGCGCAGGTCTCAGAATCGCCCGACCTCATTTCAATTAGTCAGGTGG
>JACCDU010889139.1_pt1 | contig 11290 bp, 10 predicted proteins | sample 7446081 | NCBI WGS metagenome assembly JACCDU01 (sample SAMN15323447, study PRJNA562643) | freshwater metagenome | isolation source: river surface water | place: USA:Blue River Watershed | collected 2017-08-17 | reverse complement strand
GTAGAGGTCAGACGATCGAAAAAGCCTAACGGGGAAATGGGAGCGCCTGCGGTCCTGGCCCGAAGAGCTGGCGCAGCTGATGCGCCGCACGTACTTCTCTATGCGCACCATGATGTTCAGCCGCCCGGAGACAGAGCCAATTGGAATAGTGAACCCTTTGAGGCAACGCTCAAGGGTGAGCGGCTCTACGGCAGGGGAGCGGCCGATGACAAAGCCGGTGTGGTTACTCACTTGAGCGCTCTGAGGGGACTGAAATCACTGGCGGAGACTCTTCGCATTGGAGTGACGGTTTTTATCGAGGGGGAAGAAGAAGCTGGTTCTGAGTCATTTCTGAATTTTTTGAACGACAACAAAACCGATCTAAAGGCGGATCTGATTGTCGTGGCAGACAGCGGAAACTGGTCTGAGGAGATTCCTGCTCTTACCACCAGCCTCAGGGGAGTGGTGTCCCAGACCTTTACGCTCAGAACTTTGGATCATGCCCTGCACTCGGGAATGTATGGAGGACCACTTCCCGATGCTATGACAGCCATGATTCGTCTTCTTGCTTCCCTTCACGATGAAGCAGGAAACGTTGCGGTATTGGGATTGAAATCAGATCCAACTTCAGGCCCAGAAGTTTCTTTTGAAAACCTGGTGAAGGAGTCGGGGCTACTACCTGGAGTAGAGCGAATTGGAACAAAGCCAATCACCCAGCAGATCTGGGGCGAACCTGCATTGACTGTGATTGGAATTGACTTTCCATCAGTCGCCGTCTCGTCCAATACTGCACAGCCGCAGGTGACAGCGAGAGTTTCACTGCGACTGGCACCAAGTGAAGATCCTGCGAAGGGACTTGAACTACTCAGGCAACACCTTGAAAAATTTGCACCATTTGGCTCAAAGGTCGAATTTGGTCATCACGAAATGGGTCCTGGATATTTTGCCAAGCGCGGTTGGGCGGCCAAACTCTCCCACGAGATTCTTTCTGCGGTCTGGCCAAAGCCCTCGGTTGACATCGGAGTGGGTGGATCGATTCCCTTCATTTCCCACTTCGCCAGCCTTTTTCCAGATGCCGAAATCTTGGTGACGGGCGTGGAGGATCCTGATTCCAGGGCCCACAGCCCAAATGAAAGCCAGCACCTGCCGACTTTAAAGAGAGCAATAACTGCCGAGACACTGCTTTTGCTCCATGGGAATCAGATGGTGAGAAAGTAGTTAAAATAGAGCTTGGAGGTTTAAATGGCTGAGGTTCTCGCTCACGGTGTCAAGCTAACCGATCAGGCTGTCCTGAAGGTTAAGAGCCTTCTTTCAGCAGAGGGTCGAGATGATCTCAGGTTGCGTGTTGCAGTGCAGCCAGGGGGATGCTCGGGACTCATTTACCAACTATTTTTTGACGAAACTTTGGAGGAAGCAGACGCAGTCGTTGGTTTCGATGGCGTCGAAGTTGTCGTGGATCAGATGAGCATCCCTTATCTGGATGGCGCTCAAATTGACTTTGAGGACACCATCCAGAAGCAGGGTTTCACAATCGATAACCCCAACGCCTCTGGCTCTTGTGCCTGCGGAGACTCCTTCTCCTAAAGAGGCCAAATCTGAATCCCTGTGCCAGATTTCAGGGTAAACTAGGGGAAGTTCTAGTAAAAATAAGGATTCCTCAGTGACTAATTGGCGTCGAAAACTGACCCTGGTCAGCCTTGTTTCTGCAATTAGCTTGGCCCTGTCAGGCTGCACCCCTGAGGTTCAACGAGGCTTCCTTCCAGATTCGGCCGGCGTAACCAACCACACTGATCGAATCATTGGTCTTTGGACGACCTCCTGGATTGTGCTGCTTCTGGTTGGAGTTGTCGCCTGGGGGCTAATGGCCTGGGCACTTATTGTCTACCGTCGCCGAAAGGGCGAGACAGGCATTCCAGTTCAGTTCCGCTACAACATGCCAATCGAAGCCCTGTTCACAGCTGTGCCACTGATTCTGGTTTTGGGCTTCTTTGCCTTCACTGCACGTGACACAGCCGCGATAGAAGCAAAAATTGAAAATCCCGATGTCCACATCTCTGTCATTGCTAAGCAGTGGAGCTGGGACTTTAACTACGTGGATGCAAATGTTTACGACTCAGGAATCCAGGCTCAATTCACCGGTGATGAAGAGAACATCATGGAGACCCTGCCGACCCTATATCTTCCTGTGGGCAAGTCAGTTCAAATTGATCTTTCATCGAGAGATGTTATTCACTCGTTCTGGGTAGTCGAATTCCTCTACAAAAAAGACATGTTCCCGGCGATGACCAACCGCATGTATTTCACTCCTTTGAAGGAGGGAACCTATGTCGGTAAGTGCGCGGAGCTCTGCGGTGAATATCACTCAATGATGCTTTTCAACGTCAAAGTAGTATCCCCGCAGGAATACGAATCTCACCTTGCCTCACTGGCTGCTAAGGGCAACATTGGACAGCTAGATAACACTTACGATCGAAACCAGAATCTCCCTGGTGGCGACCCGGGAATTAGGAACTAATCGTGGCGACCATAACTCAGACAACGACCAACCCAACCTCCTTCACTCCGAAGCGTAGTAAGGGTCGAATTCTGGTTGACTGGCTGACCACCACCGATCACAAGAAGATCGGCTACCTGTACCTAATTACTTCCTTCATCTATTTCCTTATTGCAGGCGTTATGGCGCTGATTATTCGCGCTCAGCTGACCCTGCCAGGTCTCGACATTGTTGCTACGAAAGAGCAGTACAACCAGCTGTTCACGATGCACGGCACCATCATGCTCCTAATGTTTGCAACACCGCTGTTTGCGGGTTTTGCGAACGTGCTTATGCCCGTGCAGATTGGTGCTCCGGACGTTGCATTCCCGAGACTCAATGCGATTGCCTACTGGTTCTATAACTTTGGCTCTTTCATTGCGGTGGCAGGTTTCTTCACTCCACAAGGATCTGCATCCTTCGGATGGTTTGCCTACGCCCCGCTTTCAAACACTACTTTCTCGCCGGGAATCGGTGGAGATTTGTGGGTGTTTGGTCTCGCGCTAAGTGGTTTCGGAACGATTCTGGGTGGTGTGAATTTCATCACGACCATCATCACCATGCGCGCACCCGGAATGACAATGTGGCGCATGCCAATCTTTACTTGGAACACGCTGGTGACTTCGATTCTCGTCATCATGTGCTTCCCGCCACTGGCAGCAGCCCTGTTTGCGCTAGGTGCTGATAGAAGGTTTGGTGCTCACATCTTTGATCCCGAAAACGGGGGAGCGATGCTGTGGCAGCACCTCTTCTGGTTCTTTGGACACCCAGAGGTTTACATTCTCGCTCTGCCATTTTTTGGCATTGTTTCGGAGATATTCCCGGTCTTTAGCCGTAAGCCAATCTTCGGCTACAGGACCCTGGTATACGCGACGATTGCAATTGCTGCCCTGTCTATGACTGTCTGGGCTCACCACATGTATGTAACCGGGCAGGTACTACTTCCATTCTTCGCCTTCACAACCATGCTGATTGCGGTGCCGACCGGTGTAAAGATATTTAACTGGATTGGAACTATGTGGCGAGGCTCAATTACCTTCGAAACTCCGATGGTCTTCGCTCTTGGCTTCCTTGTAAGTTTCGTGTTCGGTGGTCTAACCGGTGTGATTCTTGCTTCACCAGCCTTGGACTTCCACCTGTCCGATAGCTACTTCGTGGTTGCCCACTTCCACTACGTTGTCTTTGGAACAGTGGTCTTTGCAATGTTTGCCGGGTTCTATTTCTGGTGGCCAAAGTTCACCGGCAAGATGCTCAATGAAAGACTTGGCCAGATTCACTTCTGGATCTTGTTCATCGGTTTCCACACCACGTTCCTGGTTCAGCACTGGCTAGGTGTGATGGGCATGCCTCGTCGCTACGCGACCTACTTACCAGAAGATGGCTTCACTGAGCTCAACATCATCTCGACTCTGGGTGCGATTCTGCTAGCGGTCTCGATGATTCCGTTCCTTTGGAACGTGTGGATTACCTACCGCCATGGCACCAAGGTAGAGCTGAAGGACCCATGGGGCTACGGAAGAAGCCTGGAGTGGGCAACAGAGTCTCCAATTCCAAGACACAACTTCCACTCGATTCCTAGAATTCGCTCCGAATCGCCTGCATTTGACTTGAACCACCCTGAATACGCAGCTCCTGAAGCTAAGGCTGCCTACAGGGAAGAGGGCCGAATCTAATGCGCACCAACATTGTCATCCTGCTGGTGATGGCGGCTTACTTCACAGTTGCCGACATCGCATATGCAATCTGGACCTACCTTGACACCGGCGTTGTTGAGCCGGTTGGAACAGCCGCAATGGCTCTGCTGGTGATTCTTTCGGTCTTTGTTGCCTTCTATCTCTACAGCGGAATGCGCCGCAGCGCCACGCTGCCAGAGGATCGACAGGACGGCAACATCGAGGACGAGGCTGGGGAAGTGGGTTTCTTTAGCCCTTGGAGCTGGTGGCCATTCATGATTGGAGCTTCCGCGGCAGTGGCGTTTGCCTCTTTAGCGGTTGGCTGGTGGCTATTCTTCGTGGCTTTGCCTTTTGCGCTAGTCGGCATTATCGGCTTTGTCTTCGAATACGACCGATTCGCTCACGCTCACTAACCGTAACAATTGTCACCTTTTGGTGTTATTCTTTTCTGCTGCCCTCTGGGCGTGAAACTACAAAACTCAACATGGGGATGATCGGTTTCGACACTGCAATGCACGTGTGAATGAAGCGGGTCGAGGATGCACAGTTATCTCGTAAACGCTCTGTGTAACTTATAGGTGCCAATACAAAGCGCGCCGATTTCGCCCTAGCTGCTTAAGCTAGCCCCGAAATCCGTCTGCCTAGGAATGATTTCGTCCTAGATCCAGGCGTCATTTAGAAATCTTGCTTCTCTGGTTTGTCGGTGGCCAGAGCGGGACTTTTTCACTGACTGGGCTGGTCGGCGTAGTTGCTTTCGACAAATTCCGCAGCCAAGTAGAACGACTTAGGAAGCTACACCCGTAGAAGAGTCACACTCTTCGTAGTGGACCCGGGTTCGATTCCCGGCATCTCCACCACATAGGGCCTACCGCATTTGGTAGGCCCTATTTGTTTGCCTTGCCCTAGTCTTTGTGTGTGATTGAGTATCGTCGCCTGAGGCCCGAGGAGATGGACAAGTTCCTTGAGTTTATGGACGGGCCAGCTTTTGTCTCTCAGCCTCAGTGGGCCGGCTGCTATTGCCAGGCATATCTAAACAAGCCTGGTTGCTCCGATACCCCTGAAGAAAACCGTGAGCGCGCAGGTGAGCGAATTGTCAGTGGTGTGATGCAGGGCTACCTTGCTATCGACACCTCAACCCAGGAGGCTCCTGTTGTTGGCTGGATGGCAGCGAACAAGAACAACAATTTTCAATCGCTACCTGCAACGGATGAATCAACGGCGACGATTATCTGTTTTGTAATCCAAGATTCCTACCAAAACCAAGGCATTGCCTCTGCGCTATTGGAGTATGGCGTTGGCGATTTGAAAAGCCGTGGCTTTAGAAGGATTCAAGCGGCCCCTCTTGCCAGCAACTCTCATGTTGATTACGGGTATCGCGGAAAGCTCAGCATGTTTGAAAAACTTGGCTTTACACCCATGCAAAAGGTCGACGATAAGCACGTGCTCGTCGTGAAGGACTTAAGCTAAAAAGCCCTGGCCGTAACCAGGGCCTTCTTAGTTTGAAATTACTGCTTTTGCTTTGACTTGATCGCCTTTGGCTTACGCTTTGGGGTCTCAATCGCTGGAGCGTGCTCTGAGTGAGCAAGCTCATATTCAGCCTTGGAGACCGGGGCGATGCGGTCCTCGAAGTAGATACGAGAGAGTGCTGCGCGAATCTTGGTGCCGAGCGTAATCTTGCCGTTCTTGTTTGGCCTTGGCATGATCGGCTCGTAGTCCTTGAAGTCAACCAGCTTCCACAGCTCGTACTTATCGACAGGCTCGTGAACTTCGATGTATTCACCGTGGGGGAGTCTTACAACCCTTCCGGTCTCGCGTCCATGAAGGACAATCTCTCGATCCTTGCGCTGCAGCGAGATGCAGGTTCGCTTGGTGATCCAGTAGGCCAGGATTGGACCAAGGATCAGCATTATCTGCATTGCAGTTAGAACGTGGTTGAGCGACATCTGGAAGAAAATGGCTATCAGGTCCGTCGATGCCCCGGCCCAGAGAATCGCATAGAAGACCACACCGGCCGCACCGATTGCGGTTCTGGTTGGGGCGTTTCTTGGACGGTCTAGAACGTGGTGCTCGCGCTTGTCGCCGGTGACCCAAGCCTCAATGAAGGGGTATGCGGCAACTAGGGCCAGGAACACAAGTGAAACGATGATCGGAAGCATCACTCCCATTGGAATGACATAGCCGAAGATTGCGATGTCCATGTGACCTGGAGCTAGACGAAGAGCACCATCCAACCAGCCGATATACCAGTCGGGCTGAGTACCAGCGGAAACAGGGGAGGGGTCGTATGGTCCGTAGTTCCAGATCGGGTTGATTGTGAAGGTTGCGGAAATTGCAGCAATCACACCGAAGACCAGGAAGAAGAATCCACCAGCCTTAGCAACATAAACCGGCATTAGCGGATAGCCAACAACGTTGTCATCCCTGCGGCCAGGACCTGGGTAGTGGGTGTGCTTGTGAACGACAACCATCATCAGGTGCACAGCCAATAGGGCAATAATCAGCGCAGGGATAATCATGATGTGCAGGCTGTAAAGTCTGGCAACTACTTCGGTTCCAGGGAATTCTCCACCAAACAGACCAGAGGAAATTGCAGGTCCAATTACTGGAACACCCTTGATCATTCCATCAATAATTCTTAGTCCGTTTCCAGACAGCAGGTCATCGGGAAGTGAGTAGCCGGTGAAGCCCGCGGCCATTCCCATCACAAATAGCAAGAAGCCAACGACCCAGTTGAGCTCTCTTGGCTTACGGAAAGCGCCGGTGAAAAACACGCGCAACATGTGCAGACCAGCCGCTGCGACGAAGACTAGTGCGGCCCAGTGATGAACCTGGCGCATCAGCAGGCCTCCGCGAATGTCGAAACTGATATCCAGCGATGAAGCGTAGGCGACTGTCATTTCGGCACCCTTGAGCGGGGCGTAGCTTCCGTCGTAGTAGGTGTGAGCCATCGAAGGCTGGAAGTAGAAAGTCAAGAATGTTCCAGAGATGATGAGGATCACAAATGAATACATCGCGACCTCACCGAGCATGAAGCTCCAGTGGTCGGGGAAGACTTTGCGACCGAAGTTCTTCAGGACCGTGCCAACTGTGAGTCTTTCGTCAATGTAGTTGGCCGCTTTTCCGATTGCGGTTTTTGGCTCAGTTGTCGAACTCATTTTCTTATTTCCTCATGTCCCAGAACGATGGTCCAACCGGCTCTAGGAAATCACTCTGCGCGATTAGATATCCCTCGTCATCAACTGCGATTGGCAGCTGGGGGAGAGGGCGAGCGGCGGGACCGAAAATAACTCTGCAGTGATCAGCCAAGTCAAAAGTTGACTGGTGGCATGGGCACAGCAGGTGGTGGGTGTGCTGCTCGTAGAGTGCAACGGGGCAACCTACGTGGGTACAGATCTTGGAGTAGGCAACAATTCCGTCGTAACTCCAAGATGCTTTGGCTGGATCTTCTTTAAGGTCTGCTGGATTTACTCTCACCAGCAGAACTGCAGCCTTAGCCTTTTCCTCCAGTTTGTGTTCTTCGAGTTCACTTAGTCCTTCAGGAATTACGTGAAAGACCGAGCCAATAGTGACTTCGGAAGCTTTGATTGGGATACCGGTTGGATCGCGAGTAAGCCTCGTGCCTGGTCTCCACATGGTTTGCTTTAGTGTGTCGCCAACGACAGGACCCAGGTCTCCAAAAATTACAACTGCTGGAATTGGGAAAAATGCCAGCGCACCGTATAGGGTTCTGCGAATCAGTTTTCTTCTGGTGAAGCCAGACTCACCATCGGCAAGCTTCACAATCTCAATTGCCTGAGCCCGAGCCTCATCACTACTTCTGGCGATGTGTCTTTCTTCAGAAACTTCATTGTCAGGCATCAGTGTTTTAGCCCAGTGCACCGCACCAAAACCGATGCCGAGCATCGACAAAGCCATTCCGATACCCATCCAGAACGCGTTGTTTCTGGTTGCGCTCAGATCTCCATCGACAATCGGAAAGGCAAAGAATCCCCAGACGGCGATAATAGCGCCGATGATGCTGATGATGAACATAATCGCAACTTGCTTCTCAGCGTTGCGAGCGTGGCGCTCACTCTTGTCCGTCATGCGCTCACGGTGAGGCTCAAGCCCTGGGTCTGCAATCGGTCTGACTATGTCAGTTGCACTTCCTGCGGAGTATTTTTCTAATTCGCTCATTAGTTTGCCTTCGCTCCCAGCCAGACCGTTATGGCGATGATGAATCCAATTCCAAAGATCCAGGTGAATAGACCCTCAGCAACTGGACCGATCGAGCCGAGCTCGTAGCCGCCAACTGATTCAAACTCTTCTACGTATTTGAGATAAGAAATGATGTCCTTCTTATCCTCAGGCGTGAGGTTGGCATCACTGAAAACCGGCATGTTCTGTGGTCCCGTGACCATAGCTTCATAGACGTGCTTCTCGGTTACTCCTTGCAAACCAGGAGCAAACTTTCCTTCCGTGAGTGCACCACCTGCGCCAACGGCGTTGTGACACATTGCACAGTTGATTCTGAAGAGCTCTCCACCATGCGTGACATCACCATCGGTTCTTAGAAATTCTTCTGCTGGAATTGCAGGGCCAGGCGCAAGAGAAGCGACGTATGCGGCCATTGCCAGAATCTGTTCCTCAGTGAACTGCACTGGCTTTTTGTAAAGCTGTGGACCGGATGCCTGTCCCGGCATGCGTCCAGTTCCAACTTGGAAGTCAACTGATGCAGCACCGACTCCGATTAGGCTCGGGCCTCCAACAGCACCCTCGCCATTTGATCCATGGCAGCTAGCGCAGTTCGAAAGAAACAGTTTGCGTCCTTCTTCAACTTGGGCAGGAGAACCGAACTCTGACTGGTAGGTCTGAGTTGCAACCGCGTAACCGCCGCCAGACATTACAAGGCCGAGAAATATCACAACCCCGAGTGCCCATGGACGACGACGCATTGGTTTTTGATTCAACTGATTCTCCATTTTTTATTTCAAAACATAAACGACTAGGAAAAGACCAATCCAAACCACGTCCACGAAGTGCCAGTAGTAGGAAGTGACAATTGCGCTGGTCGCTTCTCGGTGACCAAAGTTCTTCGCTGCATAGGCTCTTCCAATCACAAGTAAGAACGCGATTAGTCCACCGGTCACGTGCATTGCGTGGAATCCGGTCGTGATGTAAAAAGCCGATCCGAATGAGTTCGAGCTAAGAGATATACCTTCGCTAATTAGCATCGCGTACTCCCAAACCTGCCCGGCGACGAAGATTGCGCCAAGGATGTAGGTGAGGAAAAACCACTCGATCATTCCCCAGTTAGCGGGAGCCCAGCTGGTCCTTCGGGCCTGCATGCGCTCCGCAGCAAATACGCCGAACTGAGCGGTGAAGGAGCTGGAAACCAAGATCAGGGTGTTGATCAGCGCGAATGGAACGTTCAGAATTTGGGTGTCATTGGCCCACAAATCTGGTGCGCCAGCCCTGAGCGAGAAGTACATCGCAAACAATCCTGCGAAGAACATGACCTCGCTGCCCAGCCAAACAATTGTGCCAACACTTGTCGTGTTTGGCCGCTGAATGGTCATAGGGGCAGAAGTTGTGGAGGCTGACATGACTCAATTGTAACTTGCCAATGGGTCCAAAATGCCCGAATTTACGCGGATTTTAGAACTTTTTTGGACTGATTCAAGAAATTCTCTTGATTAGACTTCTGAGCATGGCTGATTTGTCCTGGTCCAAAATTTTGACCCGTCTTTTATCGGGGGAGGACCTTTCGCGTTTAGATGCGAGCTGGGCGATGCGACAGATCATGGCTGGAGAAGCAACGCCAAGTCAAATTGGTGCATTTATGTTGGCCCTGAGAGCAAAGGGTGAAACAGCTGAAGAACTTTCGGGACTTGTCGATGTAATGCTTGAAAATGCGCTGCTACTTGAAACCGGGAATGATGCGCTCGATATCGTTGGCACCGGGGGAGACCTGCTCGGAACCGTCAACATCAGCTCCATGGCATCAGTGGTCGCTGCAGCGGCCGGAGTCCCTGTGCTGAAACATGGATCGAGATCTGCTTCCGGCAAGACTGGTTCCTCTGAAATGCTCGAGGTCCTGGGAATCCGACTGGATCTTTCGCCTCAGCAGGTAAGTGAGGTCTTTAGGACAGCTGGAATTACTTTCTTCTTTGCTCCCGTTTTTCACCCAGCCATGAGGCATGTGGCGCCCATTCGCAAAGAGCTAGGGATACCAACGACCTTCAACTTCCTGGGCCCCTTGGCAAACCCCGCCCAGCCCATCGCTACCGCACTGGGGGTAGCAAACCCCCAAATTGCCCCGCTAATGGCTCAGGAGCTGGCTCAGCGTGGCAGAACGGCCCTGGTTTTTCGCTCCCTTGACGGCCTGGATGAGCTCTCCACGACTGAAACCAACCAGATTTGGCAGGTTAGCGGAGGCAAGATTGAAGAACACAGCCTCGATGCCCGAGATTTGGGGCTTTCGAGGGCTATGCGAGAGTGGCTTATTGGGGGAGATGCCCACCACAACGCCCAGGTTGCCCTGAAAACCCTCTCAGGAGCTGATTTTGAGCATTCTGAGGCCATTCGGGACGTAGTCGCCCTAAATGCCGCAGCTGGTCTGGCGGCCTACGAGCTTGCCAAGAATCCTGATTTAGCGAATCTGCCGCTCCAGCAGCGTTTACAAAATGCACTGCAAAAAACCCAATCCACAATTAGCTCAGGTGCAGCCATGGATCAGCTAAAGAAGTGGACGGCTGCCACACAGCAGTTCTAGGCAAATCGTCGATACATGCGGGGAAGACCAGTAAAAACATAACTTGACATAATGTTTATTATCGGCTTTAGGTACCTTCTCCTAACCACGCCTTCTGTGGCAGGTTCTAGGCAATTAGACGTTGCCGTCTTTATCTGCCAGTTTGAAGAGCCTAAGTCCCAATTGGTTTAGGTATCCGATGCAGAGGGCAAAGATCAATGTTCCTTCACGAACTTGACCGCCTAGAAGAAATCCAACGCTAACTACGGAAATCTCAACTAAAAGTCTTGCCTGCCAAAAAGGCCTTTTTAGTCTTTGGGCAAGTCCGATGTTCAGTCCATCTCTTGGACCTTTTCCCATGCCAACTGAGAT
>JACCDU010307050.1_pt1 | contig 11290 bp, 8 predicted proteins | sample 7446081 | NCBI WGS metagenome assembly JACCDU01 (sample SAMN15323447, study PRJNA562643) | freshwater metagenome | isolation source: river surface water | place: USA:Blue River Watershed | collected 2017-08-17 | reverse complement strand
TCGTCAGCCGAGCAGGGCCTGGAGCCCGGCCTCGTCGAGGATGGCGACGCCGAGGGCGCGGGCCTTGTCGAGTTTCGAGCCGGCCTCCTCGCCGGCGACGACGTAGTGGGTTTTCCCCGACACGCTGCCGCTGACCTTCCCGCCGGCGGCCTCGATCAGGGCCTTGGCCTCGTCGCGCGAAAGCGTCGGCAAGGTGCCGGTGAGCACGAAGGTTTTCCCGGCCAGCGCGCCCTGCGCGGCGGCGCTGGCGAGACGCGCGGCCTTGGGCGCGATGCCAAGCTCGGCGAGGCGCGCCAGTGCGCGGCGGCCGCGTTCGCCGGAGAAAAAAATCACGACGTTGCGCGCCGCTTCGTAGCCGATCTTGTCCGCGCCGGGCGTGCGTTCACGGATTGCTTCCAGCTCCGCGAGCTCGCCGGCGAGGGCGGCATGACGGGCGACGCGCTCGGCGCGCTCGGTCTCGTCCTTGGGCGGATTGAGGCGCGAGCGGGGACTGATGCGCGCCATCTCGTCCATCACGTCGGCGAGGCGGGCGAGGCGAGGCAAGAGCTCGGACTTCGCCACGGCCTCGAGCGTGCCGTGGGCGGCGGCGATGTCCTGCGCGGTGGTCGAGCCGACGTCGCGGATCTGCAGGGCCATGAGCCAGCGGTCGAGCGGGAGCGAACGCGCGCGGGCGATGGCCTCGACGATCTTGGTCGCGTTTTTCACGCCGAGGATGCGCGGCGCCTCGGGCGTGCCGAGGTTGAGCGCGCCGAGCGGCTCGGCTTGGAGGGCGAAGAGATCGAAAACGTCGCGGACCTGGCCGCTGCGGACCAGCGCCTCCGCGACGACGCCGCCGAGGCTTTCGAGGTCGAGGACCTTGCGGTCGGCGACGTAGTCGAGGCGGGTGACGAGTTGCGCGGGGCAGTCGGCGTTGGGACAGCGGATGGCGACCTCGCCTTCGACGCGCACGACGGGCGTGGAGCAGACGGGACAGGCGGCGGGAAAAACGTAGGGCGCGCACTCGGGCGGACGTTTGGCGATGTTGACCGCGACGACGACGGGGATGATCTCGCCGGCCTTTTCCACCGTGACGAGGTCGCCGACGCGGATGTCCTTGCGCGCGATCTCGTCGGCGTTGTGCAGCGTCGCGCGGCCCACGGTGGTGCCGGCGAGCTGCACCGGCTCGAGCTCGGCGACCGGCGTGAGGACGCCGGTGCGGCCGACCTGGATGGTGATGTCGCGCAGGCGTGTCTCGGCTTGCTCGGGGGCGAACTTGTAGGCGCAGGCCCAGCGCGGGGAGAGTTTGCGGCCGCTCTGACCCTCGCCGCGAAAGCCGGCGCGGGCCTGGAGGGCGAAGTCGTCGAGCTTCACGACGGCGCCGTCGGTCGCGTAGGGGAGCGTCTTGCGGATGACGTCGAGCTTGCGGACCGCCTCGACCACGGCCTCGACGCCCATGGCGCCGTCGGCGCGCTGCTCGAGCACGGGCAGGCCCCAGGCGGCGAGCTGCGCGTGCCAGGCCTGCTGGGAGTCGATCGAGAGGGCGGGCTCGCAGGCGCCGCGTCCGTAGAGGACGATCTCGAGGCGGCGCGAGGCGACGAGGGCGGGGTCGAGGAGCTTGAGCGTGCCGGCGGCGAGATTGCGCGGGTTGGCGTAGGGCTCGTGGCCGGCCTCCTGCTCGGCGGCGTTGATGCGCGCGAACTCGTCGAAGCGGAGAAACACCTCGCCGCGGATCTCGATCAGATCGGGGAAATCGGCGGTGGGCGCGCCGGCCTCCGCGGCGGCGAAAAGATCGTCGGCGGGTGCGGCGGGTTTGGCGGGCGCGGGCGGGCGCTTCAGCTCGTGGGGCAGATTGGCGATGGTTTTGACGTTGGGCGTGACGTCGTCGCCCTCCTCGCCGTCGCCGCGGGTGACGGCGCGGACGAGTTTACCTTTTTCGTAGGTGAGCGAGATGGAGGCGCCGTCGATCTTGGGCTCGACGGAGTAGGCGAGTTTTTCCTTGCCGAAGAGGCGGGCGAGGCGGGCGCAGAAGTCGCGCAGCTCGGTCTCGTCATAGGTGTTGTCGAGCGTGGTCATCGCCTGGCGATGTTTCACGCGGACGAATCCCTCGCTGCGGTCGTCGCCGACGCGGGCGGTGGGGGAGGCGAGGCCGAGGGCGAGCGTCTCGGCGGGGTGGGCGGCTTCGAGATCGGCGAGCTCGCGCTTCAACGTGTCGTAGTCGAAGTCGCTGATGAGCGGGCGAGCCTCGCGGTAGTAGCGCTCGTCGTGGGCGGCGACTTCGGCGCGCAGCGCGGCGATGCGGGCGGAGGCTTCGGCGGGACTCATGCTCATCAGGAGGCGGGGGCGGTTTGCTCGGCGCCTTCGGGTGCGGCGGGCGCGGGCGCTCCTGCGCGGGCGGCGAAGCGGACGCGCAGGGGACGCTCGAGCAGGCGGCGATACCAAGGCCAGAAAGCGTAGAGGCTCACCGCGGTGGCGGCGCCGAGCGTGTCGGCGAGCCAGTCCGCGAACTCCACCGAGCGTCCCGGGGTGAAGCTCTGGCGAAACTCGTCGCTGATGCCGAAGAGCGCGACGATCAGGATCGCGTGGCGGAAGCGCCGCACGCCGGGGCTGCGCGCGACGAGCGTGCCGAGCAGGCCGAAGATGCTGAAATGGGCGATCTTGTCGAAGTTCACGATGCCCGGCGGCGTCGCGACCTGGCTCTGGCCGGACGCGATCACGACCATGGCCGCGAGCGCCAGCGGGTAGAGCCAGCGCAGGCGAAGCGAGGGGGACGGTGCGGGAAGAGGAGTCATCGAGCCGGTTTGACCGCGGATTACGGAGAAGGGCGCGGAGGAAACGACAAGTTTACAAGGGCGTAAGCCGGACGGTTTTTACGATTCGCGCCGAGGCTTCGCCGGCGTGGCGACGGGCTCCTGCCGCCACGCTTTTAATGTATCTCTAGGCTTATCCTCCTGCGCCGGGACTTTGCGATTGCGGACGTCCTGCCGCTGACGGGCATGAGCGCGACGGCGTTGGAGGCTCCCTGTCCGGCGGGTCTCCGGTGTCGTTTTCCAACCCCACCCTCCGCTCCCCATGTCCACGTATTCCTCCTTTGTGGGCGCCGGCCTCTGCGCCTGCGCCCTGTTCGTCGCGGCGACTCCGGCTTCGGCGCAAAAAACCCTGGCCCACTGGAACTTCAATTCCGGTTTCGAGGGCGTCACTTTTTCCGCCCGCCCCGCCGAGGATTTGTCCGGCAACGGCTATCTCCTCTACGGCTACGACAACGTGGTCGGCCCTGCCTACTCCGCCGAGACCTCGGACCGCGTCGGCTTCAGCTGCCGCACCGTGATTCCGCAGGACGGCTACACCATCGACGCGGGCGTCAACAACTGGTCGCCCGCGGAATGGACGATCGAGGTCTCGGTGCGCATGAACCGCATGGACGGATGGGTCACGTTCATCGGCCGCGATGGCAGCAGCTGGCCGGGTTCGTCCAAGGCCGATTTTTACTTTCAAAAGAACGGCACGAACAACCGCATCCGGCTCGATTTCGCCACGACCGACGGAGCGCGCTACATGATCGAATCGCCCTTCGCCGCGACCGCGGGCGTCTGGTATCACGTCGCGCTCGTCTCGGACGGGAAGAAGGTCTCGATGTATGTCGATCAGGGCGACGGGGAGGGTTATCAGCTCGCCGCGGCCACGGCGCTCACCGGAGCGAAGAGCGCCCTCGCCACCAGCGGCGCCAACTGGATTTTCGGCCGCGGTTGGTATGCGGGCAAATATGTCGACCATCTCGACGGCTTCCTCGACGACATTCGTTTCACCGAGGGCGCCTTGCCGCCCGCCAAGTTCCTGCACGCGAAGGCGGTCAAGACCGCGCCCCTCGCCCCCAAGCTCGAGGCGGCGCGGAACGGTCGGGAAGTGTCGCTCACGTGGAATCTGCCCGAGGGCGGGGCGGAGCATCTGGACCTTTACCGCCACAATCGCGAGACGCCCGCGGGGCGCACCCGCGTGGCCACGCTTTATCCGCCCGCCAGCCTGTATCTCGATCAGGTGCCCGAGGCGGACACGACCTACTGGTATTGGCTCGTGGTGCGGGACTCCGAGGGCCGGGAAAGCACGCTCGGTCCCATCGCCTCGAAGCCGGCCACGGTGTGGACGCCCTGAGGAGGCGCTTGCGCCGTTCGTGGTCGCGCGACGCGTTTCCGCGAGCGGGTCAGGGCGCGGGGCGCGACGCGTTCGCGGACGTCGTCGCCCCGTCGAGCAACGGCTTTAGCCCCGACCAGACGGTCTCGGCCATGCGCCGGTGGCCGTCCTCGTTGGGGTGGATGGCGTCTGCCTGGTTGAGCTCGCGCACGCCGCCCACGCCTTCGAGGAGAAAGGGCACGAGCGGCCAGCCCTGCTTTTGGGCGAGCTCGGGGAAAACCCGGTCGAAGCGCGCGGCGTAGTCGCCCATGCTGGGCGGCATGCGTTGCCCGACGAGGAGCACGCGGGCGTCGGGCTGCTTCGCGCGCACCCGGGCCGCGATGGCCTCGAGGTTGCGCTCCACGAGGGCGGGATCGAGGCCGCGCAGCCCGTCGTTGCTGCCGAGGGCGAGGACGAGAATCGACACCGGCTGGCGCAGCACCCAGTCGACGCGTCGCAGGCCGCCGGAGGTGGTGTCGCCCGAGACGCCGGCGTTGACCACCCGCCAACGGGGCGCGGCCGGACCGGCGGTGGCGCCGAGGGCGTTGAGCTTTTGCTGGATGAGCGCCGGGTAGGCCTGCGTCGCCGGGTCGGGCAACCCGTAGCCGAAGGTGAGACTGTCCCCGAGAAAGAGGATCACGCGCGGCGGCGCTTCGGCGGCGGACAGGGAAGGGGCGGAACCGAGGGAAAACGCGAAGCAGGCGAACAAGGCGGCGAGCGAACGGAGCATGTGGGTGCCGAACATGGCGCGCGGGCGAAGTTCCGCAAACGGACATCGTCGGCGCCCTGTCCGTCCCCGTCTCCACACGGGGCCCGGCGTCGGGGCTCGGCCGCGCGCGCGTGTCGCCGGCGCGGCCGGTCCGAAAACAAATCGCCGGCCCGCGAAAAATCCGGCGGATTCTTCTAATAAACCGCGCGGACGCCCGTAGAGCCCTGTGAACACCCACCGATGAAACGGGAGCCCCGCCATGAGCTTATCCAACCGACGGACGATTTTGTCCCTCGCGCGGTCGCGTCGCACGAAGCGGCGCTGCTGCGCTACGCCGGCCGCCTTTTGGGCGACCCCCACCGCGCCCGCGACGTCGTGCAGGACGTCTTCGTGCGCCTGCTCGCCGCGCCCCGCGCCGAGGTCGAGACCCACCTCGCGGAGTGGCTTTTCACCGTCTGCCGCCACCGCGCGGTCGACGTGCTGCGAAAGGAGGGCCGCATGAGCCGCCTCGAACCCACGTCGAGCCCATCCGAGGCCGGCACGCCGCCGGGGCTGGTTTCGTCCGAGCCACGGCCCGGCCACGCGATGGAGGCCGAGGAGACGCGCGCGGAGTTGTTGCGCCTCATCGACCGCCTGCCCGCGAGCCAGCAGGAGGTGATCCGCCTGAAATTTCAGACCGGCTTCAGCTACAAGGAAATCAGCCGCATCACCGAGCTCTCGGTGTCGAACGTCGGCTTCCTCATCCACACCGCGGTGCAGCGTCTGCGCGCGGAGTTCGCGGCCCAGGAGCCCTGAGGCCGGGACGAACGCGAAACGAAACGAGAGCAAACCAGGAGAACCGAAAAATGACTTTGGAGAATCATCACGATGAACAGGAGGCGCGTCTGAGCGCCTACGCCTTTGGCGAACTGGAGGGCGGGGAACTCGCCGCGATGGAGGCCCGGATCGCCGCCGATCCGCTGCTGGCCGCGCGCGTGGCCGAACTGCGCGCCTTCGGCGAGGAGCTGGGCGCGGTGTTGAAAGACGAGTCGGTCGCCGCCGACGCCACCGCCGCCGCGCCCGTCGTCGCCGAACCTGACCAGGCTGCCCGTCCCGAATCCGCGACGGCGTCCGCCTCGCCGTCAGGACGCCTGCTGCATTTCCCGGCCTGGGCCTGGACGGCGGCGGGTTTCGCCGCGGCCGCCGGCGTGGCGGTCCTCGTGTCCTTGCGTCAGGCGGAGCTGCCTTTCGGCAAGGACGAACTGGGCTCCCGGGGCGCGCCGCGCGAACGCGTCGCGCCCGTTCCGGCCGCTCCGAGCGCGCGGCAGTCCGCTTCGCAAGGAGCCGTCGCTTCCTTGGCCGAGCCCAAACCGCTCGCCGCTTCCGCGGTCGCGGATTCGGACAAGACGTCCGCGCCCAAAGCCGACGCGCTTTTCGGCGACACGCCGACGGTCTCCTTCGAGGCCGCGTTGGATAAAGCGAAGGGCAGCTTCGCCGATGGGTTCGGGTTGAAAAAGGCTCCTGCCGACGGCCTTTACGGTGGTGTGGCGCCCGCGACGCCCGCGTCCGCCCCGGTCATCGTCGGCGAGTATTCGCCCGCCGCCTCAAACCTCGTCTTTGCCGCGCCCGCCGCGCCTGTCGCTTCCGCCGCCCCGGCGCCGTCCCAGGCCTTGGGTTCGGTGCAGATCGTCCGCTATGAAAGGTCCGACACCACGCGCCGCGCGGCGCCGAAAAGCGTCGCCTTCGGTCTCGCCGCCGGCAGCGGCATCGTGTCGCGCGCGTCGCTTGTTCCCGCCGAGGAGCCGGCCGCCGGCTCCGAATCCTACGCCGGCGTCCGCGAGTCGGGTTTCGTCGAGGTCGAGTCCGCGCCCTTGTCGACCTTCTCCATCGACGTCGACACCGCCAGCTACGCCAACCTGCGGCGCTTCATCCAGGCCGGCCAGCGTCCGCCGCGCGACGCCGTGCGCGTCGAGGAGTTGATCAACTACTTCCCCTACCGCTACGCGCCGCCGTCCGCCGACTCGGACGCGCCTTTCGCCGCGCAGCTCTCCGTCGCCTCCGCGCCCTGGGCGCCGGCGCATCGCCTGGTGCGCGTCGGCATCAAGGGCCGCGAGTTCGCCCCCGAGGCCCGCCCCGCGGCGAACCTCGTTTTCCTGATCGACGTCTCCGGCTCGATGAGCTCCGCCAACAAGCTCCCGCTCGTGAAGTCCTCGCTGCGCCAGCTCCTCGGCCGACTGCGCGCCGACGATCGCGTCGCGATCGTCACCTACGCCGGCGCCTCCGGACTCGCCTTGCCCTCCACCCCGGTCTCGCGACGCGAGGAGATCCTCGCCTCGCTCGATCGGCTCGAATCGGGCGGCTCGACCAACGGCGGCATGGGCATCCACCTCGCCTACGACATCGCCAAGGCCAATTTCCGCCCCGAGGGCGTGAACCGCGTCATCCTCTGCACCGACGGCGACTTCAACGTCGGCGTCACCGGCCGCGAGGAGCTGCTCTCGCTCATCCAGGAGAAGGCCCGCGCCCGCGTCTTCCTCACCGTGCTCGGCTTCGGTATGGGCAACCTCAAGGACGCCACCCTCGAGATGCTCGCGGACAAGGGCAACGGCACCTACGGCTACATCGATTCCGAGCGCGAGGCGCGAAAGCTCTTCGTCGAGCAGGTGCAGGGCACGCTCGCGACCATCGCCAAGGACGTGAAGATCCAGGTCGAGTTCAACCCCGCCCGCGTCGCCGCGTATCGGCTCGTCGGTTACGAGAACCGCGCCCTCGCCAAGGAGGATTTCAACAACGACCAGGTCGACGCCGGCGAGGTCGGCGCGGGCCACACCGTCACCGCCCTCTACGAGATCGTGCCGGTCGGCGCCGCCGTCTCCGGGGACGAGACCGGCGAGGCGCGTCCCGAGGTGGATCCCTTGAAATACGGTCCGAGGAAAAAGACCGCGCCCGTCCGCCGCGCCCCGCCCGCCGGGGAGGCCGAGGCCGCGGAGCTCCTGACCGTGAAGATCCGCTACAAGGCGCCCGACGCCGACGTGAGCCGCAAACTGGAGTTCCCCCTCGTCGACCGCGGCGCGCGGTTCGAGTCGGCCGATGCCGACTTCCGCTTCGCCGCCGCGGTGGCCGCCTGGGGCATGCTCCTGCGCGGCTCGCCCCACGCCGGCTCCGCCACCCACGCCGACGTCCTGCGCTGGGCCGAGGGCGGTCTCGCCGACGACGCCGGCGGCCATCGCTCGGAATTTCTCGAGCTGGTGCGGCTCACTCAGGGCGGAGGAGCGGTCGAGTAAACGCGTCCGGAGGGTTTGCGAAACGCGGGGCGCGGTCTTTGCTGGCCGCGCCCTTTCGCTTTTTCCCATGCCCGCCGCCCAAGCCGCCCCGATCCTTCGCGTCGAGAACGTCAGCCGCAGCTACGCCACCGCCGCCGGCGAGCTCACGGTCCTGCGGGGCGCGAGCTTCGAGCTGGCGGAGGGCGAGTCGCTCGCGCTGGTCGGCCCCAGCGGCAGCGGCAAGACCACCCTGCTCGGCCTCTGCGCCGGCCTCGACCAGCCCACCACGGGCACGGTCACGCTCGCCGGGCGCGCGCTCGCCGGCCTGGACGAGGACGAACGCGCGCGGGTGCGAAACGAGCACACCGGTTTCGTGTTTCAGAATTTCCAGCTCATCCCCTCGTTGACCGCGCTGGAAAACGTCTGCGTGCCGCGCGAGCTGCGCGGCGAACGCGGCGCGGAGGTGGAGCGCGACGCGAAGGCGCTGCTGGCGCGGGTGGGGCTGGGCGAGCGGCTCGACCATTATCCGGTGCAGCTTTCCGGCGGCGAGCAGCAGCGCGTGGCCCTGGCGCGGGCCTTCGTCACCGCGCCGCGCGTGCTGTTTTGCGACGAGCCGACCGGCAACCTCGACGCGGCCACGGCGGCGTTGATCACCGAGCTGATCTTCGGGCTGAACCGCGAAAAGGGAACCACGCTCGTGCTCGTGACCCACGACGCCGAACTCGCCGCCCGCTGCGGCCGCGTCCTCCGATTGCGCGGCGGGGAGATCGTGCGAGATGGAGTTTAGGCCCACGAAACACACGAAAAGACACGAAAAATGCCGATGAACAAAGAACTGATCCTGAAGGACGAATGTTACGCGGTGATGGGCGCTTGCTTTGAGGTTTATAAGGAGAAGGGGTGCGGGTTCTTGGAGTCCGTATTTCAAGAATGCATGGAGCTGGAGCTCGCCCTCCAAGGCATACCTTTCGTGGCACAACCCGAGCTCGCACTCAGCTACAAGGGAAAGCCCCTGAAGCAGCGCTATAAGCCCGACTTGGTTTGCTTCGGTTCGGTTCTGGTTGAGCTAAAGGCTGTCTCCAAGCTTGCGGACGAGCATCGAGCACAGGTGATCAATTATCTCCACGCATCCGGTCTTCGAGCGGGGCTGCTCGTGAATTTCGGCCATCATCCCAAGGTCGAGTGGGAGCGGATCGTGGTCTGACTTTCGTGCCTTTTCGTGTGTTTCGTGGGCCCCTTCTCATGCGCTTCCTTTTGAAATTCGCTTGGCGCGACGCGCGGGCTTCACGCGGGCGCCTGGCGCTCACCGCGCTGGCGATCGTCGCCGGCGTGGCGGCCCTCGCCGCCACCGGTTCCCTCGGTGAAAACATCCGCCGTGCGATCGACCTCCAGGCCCGCTCCCTGCTCGGCGCCGATCTCGTGGTCGAATCCCGCAGCGCGCCCGACGCCGAGGTCGAGACCTACCTCCGCGGCCTCGGTGGCGAACAGGCGCGCGAGCTCGCCTTCGCCTCCATGCTCGCCGTGCCCACGCCCGGGGGGCCCCTCGCCGGCTTTCGCCTCGTCACCGTGCGCGCCGTCGACGCCGCCTATCCCTTCTACGGCGAGGTCACGAGCCAGCCCGCCGGCGCGCGCGCGGAGTTGGACGACCACGGCTCCGTCCTGGTCGAGGAAACGCTCATGACGCAGTTCGGTCTCGGCGTCGGTTCCACCGTGCGGCTGGGGCAAAAGGATTTCCGCGTCGCCGGCGCGCTCCAGAAACTGCCCGGCGAATCCGCCGCGGTGGCGATGCTCTCGCCGCGCGTGCTCGTGGCCCGCGAGGCGCTCGAGGGGGCCGGCCTGCTCGGTCCGGGAGCGCTCGTCCGCTACCGCACGCATTTCAAGTTTTCCCCGTCGATCGACGCCGAGGCCCTCGCGCGTCGCGAGCGTGAACGCATGCGCGAGCTGCGGCTCAACGAGGACACCGTCGGCGAACGCAAGCGCGAGCTCGGCCGCGCGATGGAGAACGTGAACGCCTTCCTCAGCCTCACCGGCCTGGTCGCGCTCCTCCTCGGCGCGGTCGGCGTGGCGGCGGCGATGCACGCCATGGTGCGGCGCAAGCTCGCGACCGTCGCGGTGCTGCGCTGCCTCGGCGCGGGCGCGAGCCTCGGGCTCGGCGTCTTCCTCGCGCAGGGCTTCGCGCTTGGCGTGGCGGGAAGCGCGATCGGCGCGCTCGCCGGCGCGGCGCTGCAGGCCGCGCTCGCCGCGCTTTTGCGGGATTTCCTGCCCCTCGAGACCTCCGGACTCGGCGTGAGCTGGCTCGAGATCGCCCGCGCCGGCGGGATCGGTGTCGCGCTGACCACGCTTTGCACGCTTGTGCCCCTGCTCGCGGTGCGGCGCGTCTCGCCGCTCGCGGTTTTGCGCGCGGTCGAGCCGGAGACGGGCCGCCGCGATCTCCTGCGCTGGGCCGCGGGCGCCTTGCTCGTCGTCCTCGTGCTCGCTTTGACGCTCTGGCTGGCCGGCGGCTGGCGCCGCGGCCTCGGCTTCTCCGGCGGCCTGCTCGTCGCCGGAGGCGCGCTCGCCCTCGTCGCCCGCGCGGTGATGTGGCTCGCGCGACGCAGTTCGGGCGTCTTGCGCGGGCTGCCTTTCGCGCTTCGGCAGGGACTGGCCAACCTTTACCGACCGGGCAACCGCACCGCGCGTCTCGTCGTGGCGCTCGGGCTCGGCGCCTTCCTTTTGCTCACGCTCGCGTTTTCCCGTGGCGCCTTGCTCGGGCAGATCAAGCTCGCCGGCGCGGAGGGGCGTCCGAACCTGCTCTTCTTCGACGTGCAGGACGACCAGGTGGAAGGCCTGCGCGAGACCTTGATCAAGACCGGCGCGCCGCTCCTCGCCGAGGCGCCGATCGTGACGATGCGCATGGCCAGGCTCAAAGGCCGTCCAGTCGAGGAGCTTTTGCGCGACCGCAGCGCGGGCATCCCGGGCTGGACGCTCCGCCGCGAGTATCGTTCCAGCTATCGCGAGACGCCGGCCGAGACCGAAAAGGTCGTCGCGGGCGAGTGGGTGAAACGCGTGGAGTCGAGCGGCGCGCCCGACGAGGTGATTCCGGTCTCGGTCGAGCAAGGGCTGGCCCGGGACCTGAAGATCGCGCTGGGCGACGAGATCGAGTGGGACGTGCAAGGCGTGCCGGTGCGCACGCGCGTCGCGAGCCTGCGCGAGGTCG
>JACCDU010565370.1_pt1 | contig 11293 bp, 11 predicted proteins | sample 7446081 | NCBI WGS metagenome assembly JACCDU01 (sample SAMN15323447, study PRJNA562643) | freshwater metagenome | isolation source: river surface water | place: USA:Blue River Watershed | collected 2017-08-17 | reverse complement strand
GGCATCGGTGGCGACCCGATCAACGGCCTCAAGCACATCGACGTGATGAAGGCCTTCAACGACGATCCCGACACCGACGCCGTGATCATGATCGGTGAAATCGGCGGTCCGGACGAAGCCGAAGCCGCCCAGTGGTGCAAGGCCAACATGAAGAAGCCGGTCGTCGGCTTCATCGCTGGCGTGACGGCCCCTCCCGGCAAGCGCATGGGCCACGCCGGTGCCCTGATCTCCGGCGGTGCCGACACCGCCGATGCCAAGCTGGCCATCATGGAAGAGTGCGGCTTCGTGGTCACACGCAACCCGTCTGAACTGGGCAAGCTGCTCAAGGCGCAGCTGAAGTAATTCAGCCTCTGGGCTGACCCTCAGCGCTGTCGCCAAGGGGCCAGGCGCTGTGGTTTGCCACAATACGCAAGCCGGATGTCCTGCGGGACAATCCGGCTTTGCCTTTTTCAGATAACCCCATGCCTGCACGCCCGGTGCGGGCCACAAGAGGAACAACGTGGAAGAATTTTTGACCGCCCATTTCTGGCTTGCCGTGGGCCAGATCATCATGATCGACATCCTGCTCGGCGGGGACAATGCCGTGGTGATCGCACTGGCTTGCCGTTCACTGCCTCCTGCCCAGCGCACCAAAGGCATCATCTGGGGCACGGCGGGCGCCATCGTGCTGCGCGTGATCCTGATTGCCTTTGCACTGTCCTTGCTGGCTGTGCCTTACCTCAAGCTGGTGGGCGGTGTGCTGCTGGTCTGGATCGGTGTGAAACTGCTGGCGCCTGGCGACGACGACGACCATGGCAACATCCAGGCCAGCGACAAGCTGTGGGGTGCAGTCAAAACGGTCATCGTGGCCGACCTGGTGATGTCCATCGACAACGTGATCGCCATCGCCGGTGCCGCTCAAGGTGCAGGTGAACAGCACCAGTTGCCCCTGGTGATCTTCGGTCTGCTGGTGAGCATCCCCATCATCGTCTGGGGCAGCCAGCTGGTGCTCAAGCTGATGGACCGCTTCCCGCTGATCATCACGCTGGGTGGCATGCTGCTGGGCTGGATCGCCGGCACCATGATCCACACCGACCCGGGCCTGGTCAGCTACATCCCGCAAGACAAGGCCTGGAATTACGGTCTGGGCATTGCCGGGGCGCTGCTGGTGCTGCTGATCGGCAAGGGCATGGGTGCCCGAAAGGCCGAAACGGCTGAATGATCCCCTTGGTGACGCAGAGGCCATGCCGTACCATGGCCTCTCCAACAACCACATCCAGGGAGGATGACATCATGAAGTACCGTTCGCAACGAGGCCTGACACTGATCGAATTGATGATCGTGATCGCGGTCATCGGGATCCTGGGGGCGCTGGCTCTGCCCGCTTACCAGGACTACACCATCCGCGCCAAAGTGTCTGAAATGCTGCTGGCAGCCAACGGCTGCAAAACCGCCGTCACCGAGACCATCAGCTCCGCCTCGGGCGCAGACGTCACCACGATCCTGCCCAAGGCCTGCGAGAGCCAAAGCTCCAAATACGTCAGCGGCATCGCGGTCGACGGCAACGGCGTGATCACCGTGACTGGCAACCACGAGGCCCTGCGTGGCGGCACCAGCGCTTCGGCCAACGCAATCGCGCTGACCCCGCTGCAGACCGGCGACACCGCCATCAACGGCAGTGCCGACGGGGGCAAGAGCGTCAGCGGCTGGCGCTGCGGCCCGGCCAGCAGCAACCCGCTGCCGGCCAAATACCTGCCGGCGTCATGCAAGGCCTCCTGAGCCCGGCATTTCACCCTCCACTCGCGCAGCCTCCGGGCTGCGCTTTGCTTTGATGCGCGCACTGGCGTCCGAGCATGGACAGCCCCGGCGCCTGCCGGGCTGGTTCGTCGTGCTGCTGCTGGTGCTCCCGTGGGTCCAACCCTGGGCGCCCGGGCCGGAATCGAACACGGTGCCGCTGCAGGTCAGCTGGGCGTCGCTGGCACTGCTGCTGGCGCTGGGGCGCTGGCCCACGGCCCGCGAACTGGCCCAGGCCTGGGCCTGGGCGGCGCTCGTGAGCAGCGCCATGGGCCTGATGCAGTACTTTGGCGAGGCGGGCCGACTGAGCGGCTGGGTGCATGTGCCCGCTTACCTGGGCGATGCGGTCGGTAATCTGCGCCAGCGCAACCAGCTCGCCACCCTGACCAGCCTAGGCGCGGTGGCGGTGCTGTGGTGGCGCAGCCAGGGGCTGGCGCCACGCCACGCCGTCTGGATGCTGGCCCTGCTGGCCCTCGGCAACGCCGCCACCGGCTCGCGCACCGGCCTGCTGCAGTGGCTGCTGCTGCCCGCCTTGCTGCTGCTGTGGCAGGGCGGCATACGCCGACGCGCGGCGCCCTGGTCCTGGGCGCTGCTGGGCTGGGCGCTGGCGGTGTACCTGCTGGCCACGCTGGCCTTGCCGCAGGCGCTGGCCCTGTGGAGCGGGGCAGACGTGAGCAGTGCGCTGGCGCGCATGGGAGAGCTGGGCGGCTGCGGCTCACGCCGGGTACTCTGGGGCAATGTGCTGCACCTGATCGGCCAGCAGCCCTGGACCGGCTGGGGCTGGGGCGAACTCAAATACGCGCACTACATGGCCAGCTACCCTGGCACGCGCTTTTGCGACATCCTGGGCAACGCGCACAACCTGCCGCTGCACCTGGCCTTCTCGTTCGGCATACCTGCCGCATTGGCGGTCACACTGGCCTTGCTTGTGCTGTTGCTGCGCGCCAGGCCCTGGCGAGTGATGAACACGCCGGACAGCCTGGCCTGGGGCGTGCTGGCCATGGTTGGCCTGCACAGCCTGCTCGAATACCCGCTGTGGTACGGCCCGTTCCAGGTGGCAACGCTCGCTTCGGTGCTGTTGCTGTGGCGCCGCGCAGCGGCTGCACTGCAGGCCCCGGGGCTGGCGCTGCGCGCGTTGGCCTGGACGGCGCTGGGGCTGACCGTGCTGATCGGCGGTGACTACCAGCGTGTGCGCCAGATCTACCTGCCCCCTGCACAGCGCTGGGCGCTGTGGCAGGACGACCCGTGGACAGCGGCACGGCACACCGTGTTCTTTGGCCCGGCTGTGCGCTTTGCCGAAGTGACCACCACGTCGGTGAATGAAAACAACGCCGCAGCGGTGCTTGCGACCAGCCAGGCCGTACTGCACTACTCACCCGAGCCACGCGTGATCGACAAGCTGATCGAGAGCGCACGACTTTCGGGTCAGACCGAACTCGCCGCCTGGCATGAGGCGCGCAAAGCGGAGGTCTACGGGGCATCGCCGCGCTGAGCGGCTTGGAGCCTCACTGCGTGCCGAAAATCCGGTCACCCGCATCGCCCAGGCCCGGCAGGATGTAGCCGTGGTCATTGAGCTCGCGGTCAATCGCCGCGGTGTAGATCGGTACATCCGGGTGCTCGCGATGCAGGGTGTTGATGCCTTCGGGACAAGTCAGCAGACACAGGAACTTGATCGAGCGGGGCTGGCACTGCTTGAGGCGGGCGATCGCCGCCGCAGCCGAATTGCCGGTGGCCAGCATCGGGTCGACCACCACCACATCGCGCTCGATCATGGCCTTGGGCATCTTGAAGTAGTACTCCACCGCCTGCAGCGTCTGGGGGTCGCGGTACAGGCCGATGTGGCCCACCCGCGCTCCGGGCACCACCGACAGCACACCGTCCAGAATGCCATTGCCGGCGCGCAGGATACTGGCGAAGACCAGCTTCTTGCCGTCGATCACGCGCCCGGTCATGGTCTCCAGCGGGGTCTCGATCTGAACGTCCTGCAGCGGCATGTCACGGCAGACCTCGTAGATCATCAGGCTGGCCAGTTCATTGAGCAGTCGACGGAAGCTGCTGGTGCTGGCGTCCTTCTTGCGCATGAGCGTGAGCTTGTGCTGCACCAGTGGGTGGTCGATCAGGTGCACCTGGGCACGGGCGGCGGGATCAATGGCGATCATGGTCGTTTCTTCCTTGTTCGCAGGGGTCTGGGCTTGCAAAGCCCGCATTGTGCCCGCTTCGCCAGCGTCACCGAGGTGGCCGGCTCTGGGAAAGACTGCGCTAGCATCACGGCCACAAACACTTCAAGGAGAAAGCGATGTCGATGTTCCAGTGGAAGCTCCAAAGCCCGGACGTCCTGCAGCAAGGCGGCACCATCTCGCCCGACGAGCGCCTGCCCTGGGCGCACACCGCCGCCATGGGCGTGCAACACGTGATCGCCATGTTCGGCGCCACCGTTCTGGCGCCCATCCTCATGGGCTTTGACCCCAACATCGCCATCCTGATGAGCGGCATCGGCACGCTGATCTTCTTCCTCATCACCGGTGGCAAGGTCCCCAGCTACCTGGGCTCGAGCTTTGCCTTCATCGGCGTGGTCATCACGGCCACCGCCTACGCGGGCAAGGGCCCCAATGCCAACATCGGCGTGGCGCTGGGCGGCATCATCGCCTGCGGTGCGCTGTACACCTTGATCGGCCTGGTGGTGCAGCTGATCGGCACCGGCTGGATCGAACGCTTCATGCCACCGGTGGTGACCGGCTCGGTGGTCGCCGTGATCGGCCTGAACCTGGCGGGCGTACCCGTCAAGAACATGGCCGCCGGCGACTTTGACGCCTGGATGCAGCTGGTCACCTTTGTGAGTGTGGGCCTGGTCGCGGTGTATTCGCGCGGTATGGTCCAGCGCCTGCTGATCCTGGTGGGGCTGATTCTGGCCAGCATCATCTACGCGGTGCTGACCAACGGTCTGGGCCTGGGCAAGCCGCTCGACCTCTCGGGCGTGGCGGGCGCCGCCTGGTTTGGCCTGCCCTCACTGGCTGCGCCGGTTTTTGACGGTCGTGCCATGCTGCTGATCGCTCCCGTGGCCATCATCCTCGTGGCGGAAAACCTGGGTCACATCAAGGCCGTGACCGCCATGACCGGCAAGAACCTGGACGCCTACATGGGCCGCGCCTTCATCGGTGACGGCGTGGCCACCATGGTCAGCGGTGGCGCGGGCGGCACTGGCGTGACCACCTACGCCGAAAACATCGGCGTGATGGCCGCCACCCGCATCTATTCGACCGCGATCTTCCTGGTGGCCGCGCTCATGGCGGTGCTGCTGGGCTTCTCGCCCAAGTTCGGCGCGCTGATTCAGGCGATTCCGCTGCCTGTCATGGGCGGCGTGTCCATCGTGGTGTTCGGTCTGATCGCCGTGGCCGGCGCCAAGATCTGGGTCGACAACAAGGTCGATTTCTCGGACAACAAGAATCTGATCGTCGCCGCCGTCACCTTGGTGCTGGGCACGGGCGACTTCACACTCAAGTTCGGCCCCTTTGCGCTGGGCGGCATCGGCACCGCCACCTTTGGCGCCATCTTGCTGTACGCGCTGCTGAGCGGACGCAAGGCACGGTGAACAGCCCTGTGAGCCCCTGCCCGGACTGGGCGGGGCTCATGGCCCGGTGGCATTCAGGCGCCCGCCACCCAACTCCCGCTCTTTCCTCCGTGCTTTTCCAGCAGCTTCACGTCGGTGATGACCATGCCGCGGTCGGCGGCCTTGCACATGTCATAGATGGTGAGCAGGGCGACCTGCACGGCGGTCAGGGCTTCCATTTCGACGCCCGTCTGACCGACGTTTTCGGCGGTGGCGGTACAGACAATTTCACAAGCCTCTGGCAACACTTCCAACTCGACCGCCACGCGCGTGAGGGCGATCGGGTGGCACAGCGGGATCAGGTCGCTGGTCTTTTTGGCACCCATGATGCCGGCCAGGCGCGCGATGCCCAGCACGTCGCCCTTTTTGGCGGTGCCCGACTGGATCAAGGCCAGCGTGGCCGCCTGCATGCGGATGCGGCCGGTGGCCACTGCCGTGCGGTGGGTGCTGGCCTTGGCCCCCACATCGACCATGTGAGCCTGGCCCTGGGCATCGAAATGGGTGAGGGGAGAAGAATTCGTGCTCATGCGGCCGCCGCAAAAAAGGGATTTACAGAAGGTTGACGACAATGGCGCATGATACGGTCTCCCGTACCGCTTCGACCGCCGCAGACCTTGAAAGCACTCCCGATAAAGCCCTTCCCCAAACGCCGCTGGCCCTCGCGTCTGGGCCTGGGGGTGCTGGCCTGGAGCCTGTGCGCAGGTCCCGCCTTCGCCCAGCGCAACGCCTTGCCTTCGCTGGGCGAAGGCGAAAGCATTTCGCTCGCAGCCGAGCGCCAGCTGGGCGACCGCATCATCCGCGAGCTCTACCGCGATCCGGACTACCTCGAAGACGCGGTGCTCGATGACTACATCGCCCGGCTTTGGACGCCGCTGGTCGATGCCGCTGCGGCGCGCGGCGAGCTCTCGAGCGAGCTGCGCGAACGCTTTGCCTGGCGCATCCTGCTGGGCAGGGACCGCTCTGTCAACGCCTTTGCCCTGCCCGGGGGTTACCTGGGCGTGCACCTGGGGCTGATCGCGGTGGTCACCACGCGCGACGAGCTGGCCTCGGTGCTGGCCCACGAGCTCAGCCACGTCACGCAGCGGCACATCGCGCGTTCGATGGAAGCCCAGGGCCGCATGACCCCCTGGGTGATCGGTTCACTCATCCTGGGCGCGCTGGCCGCCAGCAAGAACCCGCAGGCCACGCAGGCGCTGGTGGTGGGCGGGCAGGCGGCAGCCATCCAGTCTCAGCTGAGCTATTCGCGCGACATGGAGCGCGAGGCCGACCGCATTGGCTTTGGGGTGCTTTCCGAGGCCGGTTACGACCCGCGCGGTTTTGTGAGCATGTTCGGCAAACTGCAGCAGGCAGCAGGCGTGAACGACAATGGCGCCTACCCCTACCTGCGCAGTCACCCGTTGACGACCGAGCGCATCGCCGACATGCAAAGCCGGCTGCCGCTGGGCACGACCGGCACGGGCGTGTCCCAGGATCTGGAGCAGGCGATGGTGTCGGCGCGGGCACGTGTGCTGTCGCAGTCGCAGGTGGACAGCCTGCGCGCCTGGACGCAGCTGCCCGTCAACCTGCCGCCGCAGGCCACGCCCGCGCAGCAGGCGGGCAGCCTGTACGCCGCCGCGCTGGCCCACCAACTGCTGCGCGAGCCCGAGCCGGCGCGCCAACAGTGGCAACGCCTGCAGGCGCTGACGGCCAGCAACACCGTGGCCGCACGGCTGTCACGCCTGCTCGGGGCCGAATTGCAGGCTGCGCGTGGCGAACACGCCCAGGTGGTGCAGGGCTTGCAGCCCTCGTCCATGGTCAGCCGCTGGCCGCGTCCCGAACTGGTGGCCGTGGCCCAGTCGCTGACGCATCTGCCAGGTCATGCCGCAGTGCCGGGCGTGGTGCAGCAGCTCAGGCAACAGGTGCAGGGCACGCCACACGACGCGCAGGCCTGGAATCTGCTGGCCACCTTGCTGGCCGGGCAAGGCCAGAAGCTGGCGTCTTTGCGGGCCGAAGGGGAGGCGCAGCTGGCCCGCATGGACCTGCAAGGTGCTCTGGACCGGTTCAGGGCGGCCCAGGATGTGGGGCGGCGGGGCAACCTGCAAGCGGGTGACCACATCGAGGCTTCGATCGTGGACACCCGGGTGCGCGAAGTGCAGGCTCGGCTGCGCGATATGCAGCTCGAGCGGTGAGTCGACAGCCGCTTCAGTTGGCGGCAGGCTGGCTCTGGCTGCGCCGAGTGCTCCAGGCGCCCATGCCCAGCACACCCACAATGGCCACGGCATAAGTCAACCAGGACAACCAGGCCATCGAAGGCGCGTCGAAAACGCTGTCGAGCATGGGTTCACCCACGATCATCTTGGCGGCGGTGAAGGCCAGCACGGCCGCACCGGCCTGGATGATGATCGGGAAACGCTCGACCAGCTTGAGCACCACCGAACTGCCGAAGACGACGATGGGCACGCTCACCAGCAAACCAATGATGACCAGGTCCCAGGAACCGTGGGCCGCACCGGCCACACCGAGCACATTGTCCACACCCATCAGCGCGTCGGCCACGACGATGGTTTTCATGGCGCCCCAGAAGGTGCTGGCGGCCGGGCCGTGGTCATCGCCCTCGCCGGTGTCGGCGATCAGCTTGTAGGCGATCCACAACAGACCCAGACCGCCGACCAGCATCAGCCCGGGGATCTGCAGCAGCCAGACCACGCCCAGCGTCATCACGCTGCGCACGGCAATCGCGCCGAAGGTGCCCCAGGCGATGGCTTTTTTCTGCAAATGGGGCGGCAGGTTGCGGGCGGCCAGGGCGATCACGATGGCGTTGTCGCCGGCCAGCACGAGGTCGATCAGGATGATGGCCAGGAGGGCAGACCACCAGGGAGCAGACAGGAATTCCATGAATGTTTTTCTCCGAAATATGTACCAATCCCGGGGGCCTATCCATGTCGGACAGCGGTCCGGCGAGCAGCCGGATGCAAGACCTCGACAAACCCTCACAGGCTTTCATCGAAGGTCTTGCTCAGCCCGGAAAACCCGGGCCCGACACACCGGAAACCCGCTGGGCTTCGTCATGACGGCGTGCCGATGACAGATCAATCGCCTGCCGCAGGGAGCTACTCCCCTTCTGTGCGCATTACACCCCGGCCAGTAACTCCCCATGCGGCGCATGGAAATTACGTTTCACGAAACTGCGCGCAAGCGCAGGGGCCGGCTGTCTGTGGCGCAAAGGGTGCCCGTTGCAAAGGGGTAAAGCGGCCAATGGCCGGTCGATTGCAGGGATTTGATCAGCTGTGCACAATGGGTTCACCAAAAGGGGAGTAGCGATTCACACCCCGTGTGGAGCCGGGCATCCGTCAGTACGTGGCTTGAACAAAGTCACCGGGCCCGAAGACATGTTGCCGACATGCTCCCGCAAGACCTTTTGGGAATGTTCTGTCCATTCCTCAACAAGGTCCACCCATGGAAAACCTTTTTCAAACCGTTGCACCCACCTGGCTGTGGGTGACTTTCGTGGCCATCGTGCTGGTGGCCCTGTTCGTTGATTTTGTGGTGCTTCGCAAGCAGGGGGCCCACGAAGTGGGCTTCAAGGAAGCGCTCCACTGGTCCATCGTCTGGGTGGCCGTCAGCTTTGCTTTCAATGGTTTGTTCTGGTGGGCCGTGATGGACAGCACTGGCTCCATGGCAGAAGCCAACACCCGCTCGCTCGAATTCCTGACGGGCTACCTGATCGAGAAGAGCCTGGCGGTCGACAACATTTTTGTCTTCCTGATGATCTTCACCTACTTCGCCGTGCCACCGGCGTTCCAGAAGCGGGTGCTGATGATCGGGATCATTGGCGCCATCGTGCTGCGCACCATCATGATCCTCGTGGGTGGCTGGCTGCTGGCGCAGTTCCACTGGATCCTGTACGTATTCGGCGCCTTCCTGATCCTCACCGGTGTGAAGATGTGGATCGCCGCCGGCAAGGAGCAGACGCTCGACGACAACCCGGCCCTCAAGCTGCTGCGCAGGCTCATGCCGGTCAGCCAGAACTACGACGGCGAGAAGTTTTTCACCATGGAAAACGGCCGCAAGATCGCCACGCCACTGTTCATGGTGATCTCGCTGGTGGCGCTGACCGACGTGATCTTCGCTGTCGATTCGATCCCCGCCATTTTCGCGATCACCAGCGACCCGTTCATCGTGCTCACCAGCAACGTGTTCGCCATCCTGGGCCTGCGCGCGATGTACTTCCTGCTGGCCGCTGTGGCGGGCAAGTTCCACTTGCTGAGCTACGGTCTGGCCGTGATTCTGGTCTTCATCGGCACCAAAATGATGCTGATCGACGTGTTCAAGATCCCGGTGCTGGTGTCGCTGGGCGTGGTGGTGGCCATCCTGGCGCTGACCATGTGGCTGAGCGTGCGCAACGCAAGCCGCAGCCCCGGGCACTGAAGCCGGACAGGAGGGCGATCAAACGGCTATGATCGCCCTCCTTGCACCATGGCCGGAATCCACATCACCGACATCGAAGCCGCCATCAACCATTGGCGCACCAAGAACCCCTCGCCCGACGGGGTAACGCTGCCGCGTGAGCTGCGCGCCTTGGCCGAGGTGTATGCGCTGATGGTCTATTACAAACAGGACCTGGCCGATGAGTTCACATTGCCCCACGATGCGGCCGAGGCCTTTCAGGACTGGTACGCCACCACGCCTGACACCCCCTGCATCGCGATCTGCTCGACCAGCCAGGGCGACGAGTCCTGCAAGGGCTGCGGCCGCAGCTTTGAAGAAGTGCAGCTGTGGACGGAAATGAGCGCCGGAGAAAAGCGCGCGGTGTGGCGCCGCATCACGCTGGAGGGCACCTCGTGGCGCTTCAACCGCTATGCCGAGCGCGCCGCCGAACACCGCCAGCAGGCCAAGGCCGCCGCCGAAGCGCAGACGCTGCTGCCGCTCTGAGCCTACCAGCCCAGACCCAGGTGCAATGGCAGGTACACCGCCATGCCCAGCACGATGGTCAGCAGCACGTTCTTGCTGCGGAAGTAAACGATCGCGCCTGCCGCAGCCGCAAACAGGCGCGCGTCCTGCCAGGTGCTGATCAGCTGGCCTTGCGACATCACGATCTCGGGCACCACCACCGCCGACAGCGCCGCAATCGGCGCGTACTGCAGGCCGCGCTGTGCCCAACCGGGCAGATGCCAGGGCTTGCTGGACATGAAGAAAAAGCTGCGGGTGAGCACCGTCACCGCCGCCAGGCCGACGATCACCGCCAGGGTCCAGAGGTCGGTGCCGTTCAAGCGTGGCCTCCGGTGGGCGCCGCGCGCAGGCGCTCGACGGTCAGGCACAGGATCACGGCCACCGCGATGGCGAACACGATGTTGAGCTTGAGCGGCAACGCATACGCCACCACCGCGGCCACACCGGCCACAGCCGACGACAGCAGGCGCATGCGTGTGCTCGCCAGCGAGCACTGGATGCCCAGCAGGCACAGGATGCCCGCAAAGCCCAGGCCCCAGGATGGAGGAATCATGTTGGCCAGCGCCACCCCCACCAGACTGGCCACAATCCAGCTGAGCCAGTTGAGGAAGTCGTTGCCGGCCAGGTAGGCCTCCTGATGCAGCTTTTCTTCGGGCGTGTGACCGGGCTGATGAAAGCGCCGGGTGAACAGCACATAGCTGATGTCGGCGGTCAGGTAGCCATGGCCCAGCCGCTGCCACAGCGGCAGGTGCATCAAAAAAGGCCGCAGGTGCAGGCTGAACACCACAAAGCGCAGGTTCACGCAAAAGCCGGTGGCCAGGATCACCCAGGCCGGCGCGCCCGCCACGATCAGCGGAATGGCCGCCAGTTGCGAGCTGCCGGCAAACACGGTCAGCGTCATGGCCACCGCCTCGAACACGCTCATGCCCGACTTGACCATGGCCACACCGGTCATCAGGCCCCAGGCGGCGATGCCCGGCGACT
>JACCDU010956516.1_pt1 | contig 11295 bp, 6 predicted proteins | sample 7446081 | NCBI WGS metagenome assembly JACCDU01 (sample SAMN15323447, study PRJNA562643) | freshwater metagenome | isolation source: river surface water | place: USA:Blue River Watershed | collected 2017-08-17 | reverse complement strand
CCTACCCCTACCCCTACCCCATGCGCCATTCCCCTTGGTATACTTTACTCCTCTGCCTCATGGCAGCCCCTCTCTCCGCCGCCGATGACGCGGCCTGGCTGCAGACGAAAGGCACGCTGATCTTCCATGACGCCTTCGAGCGCGAGGAGACCGGCAACCGCGCCAAGGACATCGGCAACGGCTGGAACAGCGCCACCGCCGACCGCGTCCCGCAGATCAAGCAGGCCGACCTCGATGCCGGCGTCATGAAGATCGCCAGCGCGACCAAGGAGGCCGGCCACGCCGCCCATATCCACCACGACGCCGGCTTCGCCGACGGCGGCGTGATCGTCCGTTTCAGGTTCCCCGGGATCAATAAGACCGAAGGACTCCAGCTCGGCTTCGTCGACCGCGAACTCAAGGGCGTCCACGCCGGCCATATGTGCTACGCCATCCTGTCGCCGACCACGCTGGTGCTCAAGGACAGCATGACGGGCGAGATGAACCTGGCGCTGCGCAAGCAGCGCGCCGACGCTGCCGCGGCGAAGCAGAAGCTCCCGCCGGAGGTCGACGCCCTGCTGAAGAAGAAGAGCCTCAGCACGCCCTTCAAGACCGACACGGCCTGGCACGTGCTGACGCTCGTCACCGAGGGCGACGAACTCCGCTTCTCCCTGGACGGCAAGCTGGTCGCCAAGCACCGCTCCGAAGGCTACGCCCATGATCCGAAGCGCTGGTTCAGCTTCCTCGTCGGTTCGACGGTCTGGATCGATGACGTGAAGATCTACAAGGTACGCTGAGCCCATGAGAGTCCTCGGCATCGAAGGCGGCGGCACGCGGACCTCGGCCTTGTTGGTCGACGGGAACGACGCCGAACTGGCCTCCTTCGCCGTCGGTCCCGGCAACCTCCGCCTCCTCAGCCCTGAAGAGCTCGCCGCCCTGCTCGCGGCCATCCGCGAACGGCTGCCCGTCCCGCCGGACCGCATCGGCGTCGGCATGGCCGGCGTCCGCACCGACGCCGACCGCGAACGCTTGCGCCGCGCCGTCGACGCGACCTGGCCCGGCGTGCCGGTCGTGGTCGGCGACGACCTGCTCCTCGCCCTCGAGGCGGACCCTTGGCCGGCCGACTGCGCCGCGCAGGTGCTCCAGCTGAGCGGCACCGGCTCCTGCTGCCTCGGACGTCATCGCGACGGCCGCACGGTCAAGATCGGCGGCCGCGGCCACATCATCGGCGACCGCGGCAGCGCTTGCGACATCGCGATGCACGCGCTCAAGTCCACGGTGACGATCTCCGACATCGACGCCGACTGGCCCCGCCTCGGCGCCGACATGCTGGCCTTCCTCCAGATGAACGACCCCGAGTCGCTCATCGAATGGTCGATGACGGCGAACAAGACCGAGATCGCCTCGCTGGCGCAGGTGGTCTTCGCCGCCGCGACCTCGCGGCAGGACCCGATCGCCGTGGCCATCCTGCGCCGCGCCTCCGAGCGGCTCAGCAAGGACCCGGTCCACTGCGCCGCGCGGGTCGCCCGTCCGGGCGAGAAAGTCCGCTTCGTGCTCAACGGTTCGACCTTGCTCAAGAATCCTTGGTTCGCCGATGAGGTCGCCGCGAAGATCCTCGCCGCCCGGCCCGGCAGCGAGGTCGTCCGCCTCGCGCGCCCCGGCGTCTGGGGCGCGATCGCCATGGCCCGCCGCCTCGCCGGCCCCGCTCCGGCCGCCGCGACCCTCACGCCCGCGCCCGCGGCGCCCGCCTCCTGGCGTCCCGTCGCCAGCGCTCCGACCGAAGGACGCAACCCAAAGTCCGCCGGTTTCGCGGAGATGCCGCTCGACCAGGCGATCCAGCTCATGCTCGCCGAGGACGCGACCCTTCCCGGCAAGATCCTCGCCGAGACCGAGCACGTGGCTTGGACGGTCGAAGCCGTCACCAAGGCCTTCGCCTCCGGCGGACGTCTGATTTATTGCGGCGCCGGCACCTCCGGCCGACTTGGCGTGCTCGACGCCAGCGAGTGTCCGCCGACCTTCCGCACGCCGGCCTCGCTCGTCCAAGGCATCATGGCCGGCGGCCGCCAAGCGCTCTGGAGCGCCGTCGAAGGCGCCGAAGACGACGAAGCCGCCGGCGTCCAAGCCGTCGTCGCGCGGGCGGTGACCGCCCAGGACGTCGTGATCGGGATCTCCGCCAGCGGTCACGCGCCCTTCATCTGGGGATGCCTCGCCGAAGCCCGCCGCCGCGGCGCCAAGACCGTCCTCGTCGCCTGCAATCCGGCCTACCGCGACCACCCTCTGCTCGACCGGGCGATTCTGCCCGACACGGGACCGGAAGTACTCACGGGCTCGACCCGCCTCAAGGCCGGCACGGCGACGAAGCTGGTCCTGAACCTGATCACCACGCTCGCGCTCGCCCGTTCGGGCAAGGTGATGAGCAATCTCATGATCGACCTGCATCCGTCGAACTCCAAGCTGCGCGGACGCGCGATCCGCATCGTCCGCGACCTCACCGGCGCCGACGAAGCCGCCGCCCGCAAGGCTCTGGAGACGAACGGCTGGGTCATCCGCCAGGCCGTGACCACCCTCGCGGGCCAGGCCTAAGAATCTTATGTATCGCACCTTCCTCCTGCTGCTGACTTCTTCGCTGAGCCTAGCCGCGCTCGAACAGGCGACGCTCGACCTCGCCCTGGAGCCGCCGGCGCTCAATACGAACCCCGGGCCGGAATACGCCGACGCCAATCGGCCCGGCAACATGATCATCGGCCTCGACCGGACGCCGAAGGGACGTCTCTGGGCCGCGTGGATCGGCAACGGCGACAGCGCCAACGGCTTCCTGATGCTGGCTTCCTCCGATAACGGCGGGAAGAGCTGGTCGAAGCCGCGCCTGGTCATCGACCCGACCGACCTCCCGGGCAAACCCAACCGCCGCACGCTCGTCGGCAACCTTTGGACCGATCCGCAAGGCCGCCTCTGGTGCTTCTTCGACCAGAGCCTAGGCTACTTCGACGGACGCGCCGGCGACTGGGTCACGCGCTGCGACAACCCTGATGACGCGAACCCGACGTGGTCGCCGCCCGTGCGTATCGCCGACGGCTGCACGCTGAACAAGCCGACGGTCCTCGCCAACGGCGACTGGCTCCTGCCGGTCTCGCTCTGGACCCGCGACCGTATCGGTCCATGGAACAAGGACTTCCCGGGCGTGGAGACTTTCCGTGACCACCACCGCGACCTCGACGCGATCCGCATGGCGAACGTCTATGCGTCGTCCGACCAAGGCAAGACCTGGACCCGCCGCGGCGGCGTCGCCTTCCCCGGGACCGACTTCGATGAGCACATGATCGTCGAACGCAAGGACGGCTCGCTCTGGATGCTCGCCCGCGCGGGCAAAGGCATCAGTGAAGCCACCTCGACCGACGGCGGGCGGACCTGGAGCAAGCCGACGGATTCCTCCATCAAGAATCCCAAGACCCGCTTCTTCCTCCGCCGACTCAATTCCGGCAACCTGCTGCTGGTGAAGAACGGCCCGATCGACGTCCAGCTGCCTCGCCGGTCCAGCCTCATGGCTTTCGTCTCGAAGGACGACGGTCAGACCTGGGGGCCGGGCCTGTTGCTCGACGACCGCGCCTCGGTCTCCTATCCCGACGGCTTCCAAGCTCCGGACGGCACGATCCATATCCTCTACGACTGGAATCGCCACACCGACGCCGAGATCCTGCTCACGAAGTTCACCGAAGAGGACATCGCCAAGCAGACCAAGGTCACGCGCTCGCTCGTGAACAAGGCGACCAAGACACCGCACCCGGAACTCGGCGGTCATGGCGTGCGTGCTGACGCCAAGTGGACGGCCCAAGGCCTCATCGACGCCAAGCAGGACCGCACCAGCATCCCTTACGAAGGCTACACGCCGAATCGGATGGTCTGCGACACGACGCTCCGCCTGATGCCCGATGGCTCCTGGATCTATTTCATGCTGGCCGGGGGCGACACCGAACCTTCTCCGCTGAACTATACCGCCGTCACCCGCAGCACCGACGAAGGCCGGACGTGGTCTCCGCTCGCGACGTTCGACGTCGGCTTCCCGCGCGAAGGACAGACCATCGGCCAGGGGCCGACCGAAGTCCTCGTCCGCGAAGGCCGCGCGACGCTGTTCTTCGCCACGCATTCGAAACATTGGGCGAACGACTTCCGTTCCTGGTATCTGACGAGCGACGACTCCTTCAAGACCTGGAGCAAGCCAGCCCCGCTGCCCGGTCGCCTGAAGGAACGCACCTTCATCCGTCCTTCCATCGTCACCAAGGACGGACGCATCCTGATGCCGTTCCAACATTATGTCGGCCCGGACGCCGAGAAAGCCAAGGCCCCGCTCGAACGCGCCTTCACCAATCCGCGCAATGGCGTGCTGATGAGTTCGGACGGCGGCAAGACCTGGAGCGAGCATGGCGACGTGCGCCTCACGCCCAATGACAGATACTTCGGCTGGGCCGAACCGACCATCCACGAACGCGCCGACGGCTCTATCCTGATGTATATCCGCGCCGACGGCCTCGGCGGCGTGCTCTACCAAGCCGTCTCCAAGGACGGCGGCCGCACCTGGCCGGAATTCGCTTCGGTCACCGACATCCCCAATCCTGGCAGCAAGGCCACCCTCTTCCCGCTCGGCGGCAAGGCCGTCGCCCTCCTGCACAATAACAACTCCAAGCGTCGTGCTCCTCTTTCCCTCTGGATCAGCTTCGACGACGGCAAGACCTGGCCCTACCAGCGCGTCCTCGTGGCCGAGGCCGGACCCGACCCGAAGTATCCCGGCAAGCTCATGAAAGGCTCGCTGAACTATCCGGATGGCTTCGTCAGCGCCGACAAGCAATGGCTGCACTTCGCCTACGATGACGCCCGCCATCGGGCCGTGCACTATAGCGCCAAGCTACCGCCGCTGCCGGCGAAGTAATCGGCCGCCCAAGGCAGAATGAGTTGGCAAAACGGGGCCGAGGGCTAAGTTGCCCTCTTCCCCGCCCATGCGCCTCCTCCTCGCCTTCGGGCTCCTGCTGCTCGCCCGTCCCGCCCAGGCCGCGGAGGCCGACGTCATCGTCTACGGCGCCACCCCGGGCGGCTTCTGCGCGGCGATCGCCGCCGCCCGCGAAGGCGCGAAGGTCGTGCTGCTCGAACCCACCGCCCATGTCGGCGGCGTCAACACCGGCGGCCTGAGCTTCAGCGACTCCAACCAGACGGTCCGCTCCACCCTGCTGGGCCTCTTCGAGGAATGGCACCAGCGCGTCGCCGCCGATTACGCCGCCCGCGGCGTGAAGCTGCCTTACGACGTCGCCGTGAAGGATAATTCCGTCTGGACCTACGAGCCGCACGTCGCCGCCCGCGTGACGGACGCGATGCTCAAGGAAGCCGGCGTGAGCGTGCTGACGAAGCAGATCCTGGAAGGCGTCGAGAAAGCAGGCGCCCGAATCGTCGGACTTCGCACCTCCGGCGGCATGCACACCGCGAAAGTCTTCATCGATGCCACGTATGAGGGCGACCTGATGGCCCGCGCCGGCGTGGTCTGGCATATCGGCCGCGAGAGCCGCGACGAATACGGCGAGTCTTTCGCCGGCCGCCAATACCCGAAGGAGAAGATGGCCATCAACGGCTTCGACGCCAACGGCCTGCCGCTGCCGTTCATCACTTCCCTCCGGCCCGGCGATGACCAGGCCGGCGAAGAGACCGTCATGGTCTACAGCTTCCGCCTGTGCCTCACGAAGAACCCGGCGAACCGCGCACCCTTTCCGGAGCCGAAAGCCTATGACCCGGCCCGCTTCGAGCTCGTCCGCCGGTATTTCCTCAAATACCCGAAAGCCCCGTTGCCCTGGGACCTCTATCCGCTGCCGGGCGACAAGTTCGACGCCAACAACGGGATCGGGAAGATGTTCTCGATGGGCCTCGTCGGCGAAGCCAACGGCTGGTGCGCTTCCGATCCCGCCGGCCGCGCCAGGCTCTGGGAGAAGCACAAGCAGTACACCCTCGAATTCTACAAGTTCCTGACGACCGACCCGGCCGTCCCCGCGAAGATCCGCGAGACCATGGCGGAACTCGGCCTCTGCCGCGACGAATTCCCCGAGACGGAGCACTGGTCGCCGCAGCTCTATGTGCGCGAAGGACGCCGGATGGACGGACGCTTCACCCTGACGCAGAAGGACGTGCTCGAAGATCCGAAGAAAGATGACGCCATCGCGATCTCCTCCTTCCCCATCGATTCGCACGACTGCCGCCGCCTCGCCCTGCCCGACGGCGTCATCAACGAAGGCACCATCTTCCCCGTCCGCATGCCCGGACGTCGCCACGGCTACGCCTATCATGTTCCCTATCGCGCCATCACGCCTTCGGCGGCCGAATGCTCCAATCTGCTCGTCCCCGTCGCGCTCTCGGCCACGCACGTCGCGTATTCGTCCGTCCGCGTCGAGCCGACCTGGATGGCCATCGGCCAAGGCGCCGGCGTCGCGGCAGCCCTCGTCGCCAAGGCCGGCGTCACCGTCCAAGCCCTCGACTATCCCACGCTCCGCACCCGCCTGCTCGCCCAGAAGGTCGTGCTCGAACTCCCGACGCTACCCCCTGTCGCCAGGCCCGAACGGCCCGCCGGACCGGTCTCACTGGACCCCAAGTCGCTGCCTGGACTCGTCCTGGACGACGCTCAGGCCGAGCTCTCCGGCGAGTGGGAACGCTCCACGAACTTCAAGCCGCACGTCGGCTCGGGCTATCTGCACGACGAACAACGCTCCGACGGCAAGTCGCGCGCGGTCTTCCGCTTCAAGGCACCGGCCGATGGCGAGTTCGCGCTGCGCATGTCGTACTCCGCCCACGAGACGCGGACGACCCGCCTGCCGGTGACGGTCGTCGGCGATGGCGCCGAACATCGCTTCACCGTCGACCAGACCATGGCGCTCCCCGCCGGACAGGCCTTCCGTGAGATAGGTCGCCTCCTCCTGCGCACGGGGGTCGAATATACGCTCACCGTGACCAACCACGACACCCGCGGCTTCGTGATCGTCGACGCCTTCCAGTTGCTGCCGGCCACGGCTCCGGCAAAATGACCCCATGAAGACCCGCCTGCTCCTCTGCCTGGCCGCCCTGCTCGCCGGCTGCTCCACGCCCAAGGAAGAACCCAAGCCCGCCGCTTCGCTGCTGCCCTCCGGGTGGGACGCCAAGGCCGCGGGCGACAAGGTCATGGCCGGGCTCTTCAAGGTCACCGGCCCGGAGGTCAAAGGCGCGCACGACGCGCATTTCACGATCGTCGGGGACCGCGCCTACGTCGTGGCCGAGGTCAATGACCGCCAGGCCGGCGAAGCCGCCCAGTGGCCCTTCGTCTATGCGACGCTGTCCATCGTCGACCTGCGCAATGAGCGCTTGCTCGACGTGATGACCCTCGCCCGGTCCGAGCAGGCCTTCGCCAATGAGACGCTGCCCGTCGGCGCCTGCTTCGTGCCGCGCATCAGGCAGGTCGGCCCGAAGACGCTCCGCTGCTGGTTCGCCAGCGAACAGCCCGGCAAGCGACAGTCGCAGACTTACTATCGCGACTTCGACCTCGGCACGCTGACCTTCGAGCGAGAGATCCATCGCATGAAGCTGCGCACGACCGACGGCATCTTCGACCTGCAGCCACAATATCTGCACGCCGACGCCGCCAAACAGGGCTTCAAGCGCAAGCCGGTCGACGCCGGGCTCTACCTGTTCGACAACTTCAAGGAGTTCGACGGACGCACCTATGTCGCGATCAACAACTACCTTGGCGCCCAGCAGGCGCTCTGCGTGCTGAACGCCGAAGCGGACACCCTCGAAGTGGTCGGCCACTTCAACGGACCAGGCGGCCCGGCGCTCACGGAGCCTGCGGTCAACCGTCTGCCCGACGGCACCTGGCTGGCCATCTGCCGCCACGAGAACGGCGACCACAACTACTGGTTCTGCGAAAGCCAGGATGGCCGGACCTGGACGACCGGGGGCGAGAAGGCCTTCGTCAAGCAAGGCGCCGGCTCCAAGCCGACCTTCGATAAGCTCCGAGGGATGTATTACCTAGGCTGGCAGGAAAGCACCCGGGTCGACGGAGTCAGCCGGAGCGTCTTCAATGTCGACGTCTCCAAGGACGGACTGAACTGGGAGCGCAAATACCGTTTCGAGAGCACCAAATCCTTCCAATACCCCACCTTCGTCGAAAGCAACGGGGCCGTCTGGCTGGCGGTGACCCAGGGTGACTCCGACCCCAGCCGTAAAGAACGGATCATGTTCGGCCGGTTGGAATAGTCATAAGCTCTCGATTAGCTTTCAGGCCAAAAACTCCTCGCAACCAAACGGAGCAGGAGGTGTATTACTCATACCCCCATGCGATCCCTCGCCCCCCTCCTCCTGGCCGCGACCTTCAGCGGCTGCGTCGCCGGTGAACTGTCCTTCGACAAGCAGACCCTGACCAAAGACTTCGTGGCCGAAGGCTGCGCGGTCGGCGACTTCGACCACGACGGCCACGTCGATGTCGCGGCCGGCTGGTTCATCTGGAAAGGCCCCGACTTCAAGCAGCGCATCGCCTACGCCGTCGAGCCCTCGCACGACAAAGGACCGAACAAGACGCCCTTCAACGGCGCCACGGGATATTCGGACTACTTCGTCGCCTACGCCTACGACTTCAACGCCGACGGCTGGCAGGACATCCTCGTCTTCGGTTTCCCCGGCGACCCCGCCCTCGTCTACGAGAACCCGAAGGGCAAGGCCGGCCCTTGGACCGTCCACAACATCTTCGACGTCGCCGACGGCGAGTCCCCTCAGCTCGTCGACATGAACGGCGACGGCAAGCCGGAGCTCCTCTGCCACACCAGCGACCTCGTCAAGGACCCCAAGAACAACAAAGGTCGCCACGGCGGACAGTTCGGTTACGCCGAGATCGATTGGCAGAATCCCTTCGGCAAGGCCCGCTTCCGCCCGATCACGCCGAAGAACAAGGCCAACGACCAGAAGATCTTCAAGTATACGCACGGCTACGGCGCCGGCGACGTCAACGGCGACGGCCGCATGGACATCCTCGAAGCCAACGGCTGGTATGAACAGCCCGCCGATATCTCCAAGGACTCCGACTGGAAATTCCACGCCGCCAACTTCGGCGTCGGTGGCGCCCAGATGTATGTCTACGACGTGAACAAGGACGGCCGCAACGACGTCATCACGAGCATCAAGGCCCACAGCTACGGTCTCTCCTGGTTCGAACAGAACGCCGACGGCTCCTTCAAGGAGCACGTCATCCTCGGCAAGACCAAGGAGGACAACGCCGACGGCAAGGGTTTCAGCCAGATTCACGCCGTCGAGCTCCGGGACATGAACGGCGACGGCCTGCCGGACATCATCTGCGGCAAGCGCCGCTGGGCCCACGGCATCAAGGGCGACGACGAGCCCAACGCCGACCCGGTGCTCTATTGGTTCGAACTGAACCGCGACGCCGCCGGCGCCGCCACGTTCGTCCCCCGCCGCATCGACTCCGACAGCGGCGTCGGCACACAGTTCTTCGCCGGCAAGGTGAACCAGGACGCCAAGCCCGACATCGTCATCGCGAACAAGCACGGCGTGTTCGTCTTCACCCAGAAATAAGCCTCACTTTCCCCATGAAGGGGTCAGACCCCATTAATGGGGTCTGACCCCTTTGTCTTAACCCCTTTATGCGTCCCCTCCTCTGCCTGCTGCTCGCCCTGACGGCGGTCGCCGCCGACCGACCCAACGTCCTTTGGTTCATCGTGGACGACATGTCCGCGAACTTCGGCAGCTACGGCGAGACGACCATCGCCACCCCGCACGTGGATCGGCTCGCGAAGGAAGGCACGCGCTTCAGCCGAGCCTACGTCACGGCCCCGGTCTGCTCGCCCTGCCGCTCCGCCTTGGTCACGGGGATGTATCAGACGACGATCGGCGCCCACCACCACCGCAGCGGGCGCGGCGAACTCAAGATCAACCTGCCCAAGGAGGTCACGCCGACGCCGAAGCTCTTCCAGCAAGGCGGCTATTACACCTGCATCGGCAGCGGCCTGCCCGACCTGGATTTCCGCGGCCTGTCGTTCGGCGCCGCCAAAGGCAAGAAGGCCAAGGCCGGCGCGGGGAGCCGCCTCGGCAAGACCGACTACAACTTCGAATGGGATCCGGCCATCTACGACTCGCATGACTGGGCCGGCCGCAAGCCCGGCCAGCCTTTCTTCATGCAAGTCCAGCTGCACGGCGGTAAACTGCGCGAAGGCCCCGAGGCCGCCCGGGCGCAGTTCCGCGCGCGCGTCGTCCGCGAGCTCGGCGCCGCCACGGATCCGGCGAAGGTCACCCTGCCGCCGTATTACCCGCGCGACCCGATCCTGCTGCAGGATTGGGCCGACTACCTCGACGCCGTGCGCCTGACCGACGCGCACGTCGGCCGTGTGCTCGCCCGCCTCGAGCAGGAAGGCCAGCTGGCGAACACGTTGATCGTCTTCATGACCGACCACGGGATCAGCCACGCCCGTGGCAAGCAGTTCCTCTACGAGGAAGGCGCGCACGTGCCGCTCGTCGTCCGCGGTCCCGGCGTCCCCGCCGGCCTGGTCCGCCCGGATCTCGTCGAACACATCGACCTCGCCGCCCTCTCGCTCGCCGCCGCCGGCCTGGGCGTCCCCGCCTGGATGCAGGGCAAGGACATCCTCGCGCCGAATTACGTCCGGCGCGAGGAGGCCTTCTCCGCCCGCGACCGGTGCGACGAGACCACCGAGAAGATCCGCAGCCTGCGCACGGATAAGTTCATCTACATCCGCAACTACCACCCCGAGCGTCCGCACCTGCAGCCCTGCGCCTACAAGGACGGCAAGCCGATCGTGCAGCAGCTCCGCGCCCTGCACGCCGCCGGCAAACTGCCGGAACTCAGCGAGAAACTGCTCTTCAGCCCCACCCGTCCTCGCGAAGAACTCTACGAACTCGCGGCCGACCGCTGGCAGGTCCGCAACCTCGCCGAAGACCCGGCCTACGCGACCGTGCTGGCCGAGCATCGCCGCCGGCTCGACGCCAAGCTCGTCGCGACCAAGGACCCCGGCCCCGAATCCATGGCCATGTACGACAGCGACATGAAGCCCTACGTCGGCAAGGGCAACCCTGAGGTCGAACGCAACATCGCGGTGATGAAGAAATGGGCCGCCGAAGGAAAATGATCGTGCGTCTCCTCGCCGCGTTCCTGCTCGTCGTGGGCGCCTCCGCCGCGAGCCGTCCCAACATCGTGTTCATCCTCGCGGACGACCTCGGCTACGGTGACGTCGGCTGTTACGGCGCGAAGGACATACGCACGCCTCACCTGGACGAGATGGCGGCCGCAGGGCT
>JACCDU010702322.1_pt1 | contig 11300 bp, 9 predicted proteins | sample 7446081 | NCBI WGS metagenome assembly JACCDU01 (sample SAMN15323447, study PRJNA562643) | freshwater metagenome | isolation source: river surface water | place: USA:Blue River Watershed | collected 2017-08-17 | reverse complement strand
TTTAGAAACCAATGCACGGTCGCCAATGTCGCCCTTCACAAAGATATGACGCGGGTCGCCTTTGAGGGCATCCAAATTGGCCAAATTACCGGCGTAGGTGAGCTTGTCTAAATTCACCACGGTTTCGTCGCAAGACGATAGCCATGAGTGCACGAAGTTACTGCCGATGAATCAGGCGGAGCAAGTTACTATTAGTGTCATATTTGCTTAAATAGTGTTTTGTTTTTACTTCCAAGAAACTGCTCTACCGCAATCATTACCAATAAAGCAAATAGCATTACTTTTGCATAATGAAACAATCTCACAAAGTAAAGCTGTGAGAAAAAATATGCCACAATCATTAGCCATAAAAAATATGAATAGCAATAAACGAAAATCTTTAATGTTTGATTCCGAACAAAAAACATACCAGCTATTAAACCTGTAGCTAAGAACGCCGCCTTCCAGTGTGGCAAGGCGTCCTCCCCTCCTGCAACATACTTAATTTTATATAAGATGTTATAAAGAATTCGTGGCTCTATATTAACCTCCAAACCCCAATCAACGAAATCATTAAAAAAGGGGGTCTTAAAAATCAGAAAAATCCCAGCCAGAAAAAATAGCATTACAAGAAAACCTCTAAAATTAAATCGGGAATAACGGATATAGATGAAGACAGGAAACATGCATAGCGCAGACACATGAAACATGGGCGCAAAAATTGCAATCCACCAAAATTGTTTTGTTTTCAATGCCATTTCCATCATCGCCAACACCAATAATGCTGCAGCAATGTACTGCCGGGTCAAGTGCGAAGCCATCTCAGGCCTTACGAAGGCAACAGCAAATATCAACAGCCCCACAATAATATAATAATAACTTAACTTATATAAGTTTACAATTCGCAACAAAAATAATGAAATCAAGCCATATATTAAAAAAACATAAACAAAAGCAGCAAAATCATAGCCCATTCCAGAATATCGCATAAGCATAGCTGATGCGCACCAGCCAAACTCCATCCCCTCGCAGCTTTGATAGCTCATAATCGTTAAATTATTATATATAGCTTGGTATATTATATAATCAGCATTCAAACTAGCAATCACAGAGCGCGATGCAAAAAAAACTGCACAAAGAAAACATAGCGTTATAGCGATTGACTTTTTAAAGTTTGAGTGATTTAGAAACTTCATAACTTAAAAATCTCTAACAACTTGACTGGATACTTAGACAAAATTTTCAACATATTGGTCTTTAAGCCGTTTTCGCGACAGGCGCGCAGCACCTCTTTGTTCAGGCGCACCTTGGCGCGCCAGCCATCCGTGCTAACCCCACCTGTTTGCATACGCACTAGCACCATGGGCAGATGCGAATAACGCAAAGCGTGGCCAAAAAAAGCTCTAATGATGAACTCGTAATCGCCAGCAATTTTGTATGTGGTGTTAAATCGCCCTACACGATCAATCACCGACCAATGAAGAAACAACGCCGGATGAGCAGGCATCCAACCCCATGCCAAACGCGCCGGCGTAAAGCGATCTGAACGATAACGCCGCACTTGCCGCGCTGGGTTTGATGCATGAAAAAAACTAACATCCCCCATTAATGCATCTAACTGCTCTGCATACATCTGCTTGGCCACCAAAGACAATACCTTGTCTGAGGCATATTCGTCATCCGCATTTAAAAAACACACCACATCACCCGTGGCGCGTGCTAGCCCCTTGTTCATGGCGTCATATATGCCATCATCCGGCTCACTCACAACATATGCTAAATGGTTTTTATAGCGCCCCAAAATGTCTAAAGTATCGTCGGTAGATCCGCCGTCAATCACAAGGTGTTCAATGTGAGGCCAATCTTGCATCGTCACAGACTTCAAAGCCCGCTCTAATGTACTGGCACTGTTGTAACAAACGGTAATCACCGAAATCATTAGCGTTGCGTGCATATCAGTACCGCACAAAACGACGCGCTAAATCTTTGGCCCACATGGGCGCATATTTTTGAATTAAGCGACGCCCACGCACAGACGAAACCGGCTTTAAGCCTGCCCGAAAATCTGGCACTAACGCACGAACATCCACCAAGCATTTAGACAATGTCGCTTCATACGCCTTATAAATTGCTTCGGGTTCAGCGCACTCTGACGTATAAAAAGTCGATAACCGGTCAAAGCTTCCGTTGTCTAGTAATTGAAACTGGTGAAAGTGGTAAAAAATCAATGCCGAACCATTGACGGTAATGCCTCCATCTGTATCACATCCGAATTTGTATTGGGCATAGTTCCACGGGGCTACTCCCGCGCCAGGGTGCATCAAAATGTGGCAAGCCGTGAAGCGACTTGGCCATTCGTCCAAATACTTTTGATCGCCCATCTTGCCATCCTCAAGACGGTAGTAACACCACTCTAAACATTGATGACGCCAGCGCGTTAGACACGCCAAACCTTGCTTGTCTCTTCGAAAGCTCACCCACTCGACGCAAAAACGACCGTTAACTTCACGGTCTTTAAGTCTTTCGGTGAATCTGTGCTCAATGATGGCAATTGATGCGTCTGCAATTTCATCAAATAACGGCTGCACATCCGAATAAAACAGCAAATCAGCATCGACATAAGTTAAAAAATCGATTTCTGGAAAATGTGTCATCACATAAGAGGTAAAGCAAGATGAAAGGGTCCAGCAGTATTCAGCCACACCTCTATCGGCTTTTGCCCTCAACAGCGCCTCATCCTCAACTTCAGCCAATGAGATGCAAGTCACATAAGGCAACGCCAATGACTCTAAAATATATTTAGCTTGGCCGTCCATGCAAAGAACATGAATTCTCATCTGTGGACAATAATGCGACAAGCTCCGAATCATTGCCAACCCTTTCAGCAGGTAACCACTATCAAAGAGCGTACAGAAATTGCGCACTGCTGCTGTCATTATTTTAGATACTTCTTCAACAAAGGAACGAGTTCTTGCATGCGCTGTGAATATGTGTGGTCGCGTAATGTTCTTGCTTGACCAGCCTTTGCAATCACCCCTGATTCACACGGATGATCCAAATAATAACGGATCAACTCTACCGCCTCCTCTTTGCTTGAATAAGCAATCACTTCTTTACCAATATCAAATATATCTTGCAAATTTTCTTTGCGATCAGTTAATAGCATTGCACCAACCCCTGTAGCCTCGTAAAGACGCATATTGTTAGCATAGTTCTGCGCAACATTAATATGACGATTCAAGGTGATTCGACTTCGTGCCAATGCATCGTACATGTTCAATCCCCACACCTCACCTCCATGGCGCTGCCTAATTATTGAAGACTTTGACAGGCGATTAGCACCATACCCAAAAAAACGCATGCTTTCAATATTTTCAGCAAGATACTCCATCAGTGGGATAGCACCTTCATGATGACGACTGACTCCACCGACAAAGCTAAATTCAATATCTTTTTTACTGGTTTTAAGCAACGAAAGTACGCGCTCATCAAAACCTATTTTTAAATACTCCGAATTAACACCGTGGTCGCGTAATATTGATACAAAATGTGGGAATGAAGTCAGTATTAAATCATACTGACAAATAAAATCTTTAGGCGGCAATGGGCTAGCAATTTGACCAACAATTAACCTTACATGGTTTTTGAGCTCTTTTAAAATGCCAGGAGGAAAAAACGACAAATCTTGACAATACAGAATATCAGGCTTAGTTAGCTTAATTTGCGCAACAGCGACCTCCATTAACCCAGGCAAACTTGCGAAAAAATTCCCGAATATTGGCAATCTAAACATTCGATGTGGAATTTTTAACGCTAAATTCGAAATACTCAACCCTGTCTCTCTAGCCCACCGCTTTTGCAAGTGCTCACAGTTAACAATTAAGTCATTAGCAACACACCCTAATGTATTTAAATGCCGACTGTAAAAGTCTGACGTGCCAAAACAAGCATCAATTAATGATTGCAGCTGCTCGTCATATGATTTGCTTGCTTGCGACGGATGCGTCTGATAATAGCAAGATAAAAAATCTGCGTAATAAGTATCAACCATTGTTATCTTCATATATTAGGATCCAATTACCTCATCATATGAACCAATTCGCGTCAACATACCGTTTGAAAGTTCCAATACCAAATCACAACATCTTAGTGTGCTCAGTCTATGAGCAACAATGAAAAATGTTGCCTCATGGGAGGTGTTCAGTAACGAGTTCATTACTTTTTCTTCAGTATCTACATCTAGCGCACTTGTAGCCTCATCCAGGACAAAAACTTTCTTATTTTTATAAATAGCTCTAGCAACACCTATACGCTGCCTCTGGCCTCCTGAAAATAACGCCCCTCGCTCACCAACCCTTGTTTGGTATTTATCGGGCAATCCGACAACGAATTCATCTAAGCAAGACTTACGCGCGCTCTCCTCCATAAGCGCCAAATTTACAGTGGTACTGCGTTCTGAAAAGGCTATATTTTGCTCTACAGAACCATCCAATAGATATATTGATTGAGGCACATGTGCAATATGCTTTTGCCAACTTTTGAGCGATGCATAACTGAGAGGAACTCCATCAATTAAGATGCTTCCAGAGCTAGGCTGCAGCAGGCCCATCAATATATCAATCAGCGTGCTCTTCCCCCCTCCAGACGACCCAATAATACCCACTCTCTGGCCTTTTCGTATAAAGAAATTCACCGAAGTAAGAGCGTTACTTTGCCCACTTGCGTATTTAAAACTGACATTTTTAAATTCAATACTATAATTGAAGCTGAGCTCAACTTCCGCTCCCTCATTTAGAGGCCATTGCTTTAACCCTAACGTCTCAACGCTAGAGACCAATGGCAAATAATGCGTTTGTATTGTGGTATGTGCATTATAAATTTGCTGCATTATTGGAAGCAATCTTTGGGCACCTAGCCCCAAGGCAGCAAGTATAGGAAAACTTTCCTCAGCACTAAGACCTTGCTTTGATACCCAATATCCGGCCGATGCGACCAAGCATATAGCTAATGCCTCTATAACCAATCGTGGCGACTGCCCAATGAATACTGAATAAGCTTGAGCTTTTCGCAAACTAGAATTAACCTTTCGGTATGAATCGACACAAGCTTGACGAGCACCTGACAATATGACATCTCGAATATTACCGAATGCCTCTTGTAAAATTTTAATTAAAGTACCTGAGTCGCTATTTAGTGCATTACTCACAGAGCGAATTTTAACTCTTACACGATATATCATTAATATATATGCCAAGGCAAGTGTTACGAATGCTACGATCGTAGCAATTGGTTGAATAATTAATAGTCCGCCAGCAACAAAAATTAATACAAACACACCACCAATGATATTCACGACAGGCAATATTATATTATTAATGAGATAGTATGATTTATTCGTGATATCATCTATTAACTCGCCACTGTTTGACAATGTTATTTGTTCATACGACTGGAATAAAGTACGCTCATATATTAAAACACTCAATTCACCACCGAGAGTGAATGTATATTTGTTAACGAAATATAGATTTAACAATCTAACCCCTGCAGACATCACTCCAGCAAGTGCGAATAATGCGCTAATATATATTAATAAAGTAGCATCATCAATATACCCCATCCTACCAACTATTAAGGAATAAATTTCACCCTCTTTCACTTTATCCGGCGAAATCAAAATTGTAATGAAAGGCACTACGAGTCCAATTGTAGCCAATTCGGCAATCGACATCACCAAAGCCAATGTGATTAACAGGAAAAATTGAACTTTGCGTCTGAAATTTATATAAAACCATAGCTTTAACAAGTATGAAACTGTTTTGTTATCAACTTTCACTGATGAGCCTTTTAATTTTATCAATAAATTTATGGTAGCCACTCATTGCCCTAAGCTCTGTTAAGGCATCTATAGCTTTGTTACACTCGGTGGCAGTGATCGCCCTTGCTGATAAAATCCAATAGTTCATGTATGCCTCAGATAATTCTCGCGATTCTGCATCATATAAAGAGTTGTGTGCCACAAAAAATTCGAGCGCCTCTCTTTTTAAAACATCATTCGAAAGATAAGGCATACGGCAATTTATCAATAGGCTTTCATATTCACTTATTGTTTTTGCTTGGCGACAAAATGAAAAAGCTTGATGTACATGTTTGGCAGCGCCAATTGACGGAACACCAAGATACGCCAACTCGTGCGCAACTGTGCCGTAGACAGTAAGACCGCAAACAATTCCCGCCTCAACTAGTACTCGATTGTTATATGCTGAGTTTAACCATTTCAAATCAGGGTATTTTTTACTAAGAATCTTTATCGCATTGTCGTTTATTTGATTTGGATGCGGCTTTATAAAAAAATTAATATTTTCTTTTTTAAGGATATCAATTGTTTTTGTTAACCAATCCCAGAAATCTGTGAATATAAAATCATCCCACACGTGAGGGCTATCATAGAAATCGTGCAGAAAGATCACAACCGCACCATTTAATGAACTCAGATAATCCGCATTTAAATCTAGGCTATTTCTCTCTTGATATGCTGATTGACGCATATAGCCGGTTGCATTGTCAATGCCACCAGACATTCTAAACTCAAGGATTGATTCCGCCTTTTTTATATACTCAGTCAATTCTTGCTCTGGCAACTGAATGATTATCTCTTTATATAATCTTGTATCAGGCGTGTGCCTAAAATGATCCGAAGTCAATTGGAGGCCGAACTGAAAGAAATTTCCGAATGAGAAAACAGGTATTTTTTGCTCAATTGCAACGCGAACAGGAATTCCATGTTCTATATATGTGGAATACGTTGTCAAATATATAACAGGCTTGCGAATTTTAAAGTATTGCCTAACTTTTTTAATATCTCTGATCGCCTGCCAAATCAAGCGCAATACAAATATATCCTTCGGATTGAATGTAGGACTTGGTTTGTACCTTAAATAAGTATCAATTATCAGATCCCCACATAACACTCCTTCTATTTCAAACTGATCGTACCTCTTGGATGAATCACCATTTCGAAAGCTCACCCAATATAAATATGCAGTATAAATATCTTTAGCATCACTTATTAGCGTCTTCAATGAGCTAGCACGAAATCCAACCTCATTGATTAATGTGCCATACGCAGTAAGCCACTGCCTCATCACCAACCAGTTTACTAAAAAACTTCTTCTAAATTCTGAGATGAGAGAGAATCCAAAACTAGCATTAACAGAACGAACTACTAATGCGGAAACAACTATATTTCGATCTTCATTACGTAGGAGATCTTCAAGCAATGCAGAAGTAAAACCAAAATATAGCTGATCATTTATAACCTCAACGGCAATAGTCTTTGAAGCATTAGACGACGACTCAGTCTTAGAGTATTTCGCTATTTTTTCAGAGGCAAGTACAACAAATGCTGGATTTGGAATTCGCCTAAAAAACAAATGAAATAATTTCTTAATCATTATTTTTTAATAATCCCGATATAAGCTTTTAAAGAATTAGCTATATCGCGTCCATTACATTTAGAATCGAAATCTTTAACCATCACAGCATGCATGGGGTCCACCACACCCTTTCCAGTCTTCATTAACAAGTCATCTAGACTAGATATCAAATCATCATTAGATTCAGGTAAGTTACTCATCCAATCATTAAATGATATTGTTGCACTAAATCGAGTCACGCCCTGAAAATTGGCATACCATGCATTGCCAAAAATCATACAAGGTTTGCCATAAAATAATGCCTCCCATCCTGCTGTGCCCGTGATTGTCGCGACACCAATTGAATTTTTAATTAGTTCGCGACTTGCCGTAGCAGGCGAAACCAAATGAACATTAGGTAATATAGAAAGCCTTGCGAAAAACAACTCATCTCTCTGCTGAGCAGTTTGTTTAGGGTTTTCTTTTACGTAAATAACTACATCACTTGGAATTAACAAACTCAACTGCTCAAGCGCCTGAATTTGGTCCCCATATCGACCATCAATGCCCCCCATAGCAGACGTCGTTAACTCAGGTTGCAAGTGCAGCGGAAAATATATGTATTGGGATTTTTCATCATACTCTTTGACATATTTATTTCTATTAACGTCATACGCCCTGTTGTAATAAAATCGCATTGCTGCCACAGGCATTCGCCATGGCCTCATGATTATTTCTTTCAAAAAATCTCGTAGCGTATACAACCATTTACTGCTCACATCATTCATATAATACCAGTTTTCTGGCAACTTATAGTTAGACCTCACTCGCTCATTAATTTCAGGTTGAGCATCAAAATCGCCAAATGTTTCCATAGATTCAGAAATCCAAAATCTATCAGACAGCAAGAAACACTGATGCAAAACAATAGTCCTGATTCCAAAAAACTTAGCGATCAGATACAAAACATAATCAAAGCTTTCATGCGGCAGATTATGAAAAACCATCAATTCTGGCTTTTTTCGAGTTAGAACATCATGAGCCCAATAGAAATAGTACATGAACCCATTAAAAATCTCACTTTCTCTAGTGTTGATAGTTATATACCTACGAGAATTCATATCAGCATAACGTCGATAATTTCCAACAACATACTGGTATGAACCGTCGTTCAACGCCATGCTGGTCGGACTAAGCCCTTTCAACTTAAAAGCATATAAGTCATCCCATTGAGTATCTGCTAGTTGAGAGTTAGCCACTATATGAACTAAGTTAAAAACTTGTGCCATCGCTTGATGAACTTCTTCACCAAAACCAACGACCATGACCCTAGGTTTATTATTCGCTGATGCAATTGATTTTTGAGTCATTGTCTTTTTGTCGGCATATATTAAGCTTTACATTTTGATGGCGTCATCAAAACACGCCCAACTAACAGGTGTTCCGACGGTCACATCTTTGGCAACGCGTTGATTGATTACACGGTCAATATCACGAGGCATCAAGCCGAAACCAGGCCGAACACTACGGATTGAATCGGTAGTCACCATATCTCCCGCTTTGAGATCACGTACAAAATATAGCGAGCGTCTAAATTTAACGTTGGCCTGCTCGCTTGATTTACGCCCGTAATCCACCCGCCCCAAGGCTTGCCATGCGGTCTTGGCTCCTTGGCACAGCGCCGCCAAGTCGGCTGGCTCCAGTGAGAAGCTATCATCGGGTCCACCACCGTTACGGTCCAAAGTGAAGTGCTTTTCAATGATACTTGCACCCAACGCAACGCTGGTGATCGCTGTCGTGTTATCGAGGGTGTGATCCGATAGCCCCGTGACTAGACCGAACCGTTGCATCATGTCAGGGATGGTATGCAGGTTGTAATCTTCAGCTGGCGCAGGATAACCACTCACACAATGCAACACCGCGAGTTCTTTGCAGCCTCCGGCGCGAGCTGCGTCAATTGCCTCCTGAATTTCTTCAGCATCGGCCATTCCAGTCGAAATGATTATGGGCTTGCCTGTGCTTGCGGCGTATTTGATCAGTGGCAGATCCACAGCTTCAAACGATGCAATTTTATAAGCTGGCGCATTCAGGTCCTCAAGCAGATCGACAGCTGTGCTGTCAAATGGCGAACTGAAGATTGTGATTCCCAGTTGCCGGGCGTTTTCAAATAGGGGCTTATGCCATTCCCAAGGGGTGTGAGCCCATTCATACAAGTCATATAAAGTTCTACCCGCCCAAAGACCATCTGTTATTTGAAAGTCTGGCAGATCACTATTGAGTGTCAATGTATCCGGCGTATAAGTCTGCATCTTGATGGCGTCAGCACCTGCTTTCTTTGCCTCTTTAATAATTTTAAACGCTGCCTCAATATTGCCATTGTGATTGGCGGACATCTCTGCAATTACATACGGAGCGTGTGATGGTCCAATTTTTCTACCATTAATGCTGATTTCATTAATCATGGATTTTCTCTAACTTTACGGTGTATCGGATTCCAAGATATTCAAAATAGGCCGGGAATCTATTTGGATCACATACGCGGATCAAGTCAAACTGTTCAGCTATCGATTTATGGATGTCAAGTTGACTGTCTGCTGGTATGCGTTTTTGGTAATAAATTTCGTCATCCATGTCTTTCTGATTAAATGGTAACAGTGTGTCGAAGTTATGAACAGCAAAATTAATCAACTCCACTTCTGCTTCGAATAATAGTTGGTTGATTTCATCCCACAGCGCATGCTTTGGAATGGAAATATTCAGCTTATGCCAGATCCTACCGCTGTCAACTTTGTCTTCTGCTTCTAACAGAGAGAGCGTTATAGCCTCAGCTCCATTGACGATTTCCCAAATGTGAGGGCTCCAACCTCTACCTTTTGGCAAATCACTAGCATGTAGCACCAAACTAACCGAATACTTTTCACGGTCTCTTCCGCTGATGATTTCAGAGCATGAAATCAAAAACAGAATGTCTCCCCCGCGAAGTTCACTTTTTCTTTGCAACAGCTCAACCTCATGTGCATCTTTCTGTGTGGCCATCCAAGCTTTAAGATATGTATTGACTGGATGATTTATATCACTGCAAAGCAGGGTGATTTTCATTTATACATTCCTCCATTCTTTGGACTGTTTTAGTCGCGCCCCGTCCATCACAAACAGCTGCAGCACTTTTGGACAATTCATTCAAAACATCACCATCTGCCACTTTTGCAATTAAACTTGGCAACGCATCTTGTAATTGCTTAAGTTCAACAGTAATTACAGATCTCGCTAACTGATGCGCTGCGTTAATCTCTTTTTGGTTTGCAGCAAGAACTAACTGAATAGCTGGCAAGCCCAAGCAGCAGCGCTCCCATGAAGTAATCCCCGCCGCACCAATGCACAAATCACTTTCCGCCATCAGCTGCGCCATGTTGTTTACGCCTGCCAGTACTTGGACTGGGCGGGGCATGGCCGCCGCTTGGGCTTGCACTTGTGCCAACCATAGTGCAGTTGAGCCCATAACAACGGTGATGCGCAGGTCGTTTGGCAGTTCGCAGCTAACGAGTGCTTCCAGCACCTGACCGGTGGCGTTTCTCTGATCAACACCGCCCATGGTGACAAGCAGGTTTTTCAGCTTAGGTTTAGCGCGACGTTGCATGCTGTATTTACGCCATTGGTAAAATTCAGATCTCAGTAGAGCGTATGTAGGGCCTATCAGAGTTTGCGTGTGGCGGTTTAGCAGCCTGTCGTAGGCTTTTGCTTGCCGACCTAGGTTCTGATCAAGGAGCAGGTCACAGTCGTGGATGCGGTCAGCTAAGTCATCAATAGCCATGATCTGTCGGGTATACGGCCGCAGTACCTTTTCCCAACGATGGTCCAGGGCGTAGTGGTCAACCACTAACCAGTCCACAACTTGGCTGCCTAGTG
>JACCDU010858718.1_pt1 | contig 11317 bp, 7 predicted proteins | sample 7446081 | NCBI WGS metagenome assembly JACCDU01 (sample SAMN15323447, study PRJNA562643) | freshwater metagenome | isolation source: river surface water | place: USA:Blue River Watershed | collected 2017-08-17 | reverse complement strand
GACCGTGCCCGCGTGCAGTTCGGCTCGATCAGCAAGTTCGGCCTGCTCGAAATGAGCCGCCAGCGCCTGAAACCCGCCCTGAGCGAAGGCGCTTCCATCCCCTGCCCACGCTGCGGCGGTGCCGGCCACATCCGCGACACCGAAAGCTCGGCGCTGCAGATCCTGCGCATCATCCAGGAAGACTCCATGAAGGACAACACCGCCGCCGTGCACGCGCAAGTGCCGGTTGAGGTGGCTTCCTTCCTGCTCAACGAAAAGCGCCCCGAGATCGCCAAGATCGAACTGAAGCAGCGCATCAACGTGCTGCTGGTGCCCAACCGTTCGCTGGAGACGCCGCACTACAAGATCGAGCGCCTCAAGCACGACGACCCGCGCCTGGACCGCATCGAAGCCAGCTACAACATGGCCGAGGAAATCGAAGACCCGACCACGGTGACGCGCCGCTCGCAAGAGCCCACCAACAAGCAGACCCCCGTCATCAAGGGTGTGCTGCCTGACGCACCGGCACCGGTGGCCGCCCCCAAGCCCGAAGCGGCCGCGCCGAGCGCCGCACCGGCCGCTGCCCCTGTGGCCGCCGCCCAACCGGCCAGCGGTGGCTTCTTTGGCTGGCTCAAGCGCCTGCTGGGTGGCAACGAAGCAGCCCCCGCACCAGCAGCCGAGCCCGAGAAGAAAGAAGAAAAAGCCCGTGAAGGCCGCCGTGAAGGTGGCGAGCGCAACCGCCGTGGCGGTCGCCGTGGTGAGCGTGGTGAGCGCAACGGTGAACGTGGCGACAGCCAGGACAGCCGCAACGGCCGCCGCGCCAACGGTGAATCCCGCGCCGAGCGCGCGGAAGGCGAGCAGCGTCCCGCCCGCGGTGAGCGTGGCGAGCGTCAGGAACGCCCTCAGCGTGAGCGCCGCCAGGACACCCGTGCCGAAGCCAGCCCGAGCGCCGACAACGCTGTGACCGAGCAGCAAGACGGCGCACGCACCGAGCGCGCACCGCGCGGTGAGCGTGCAGAAGGCGGCCGTCGCGAACGCGGTGAAGGCCGTCGCGAACGTGGCGAAGGTCGTCGCGAACGTGGTGAACGCCCGCCGGTGGACGCCCTGAACGCTGACAACGCAGCGCCAGCAGAAGCTCAGGTGACAGAACAGGCCTCGCAAGAGACCCACCACGCAGCCCCCGAGCAGAACGCTCAGAACGGCGAACGCCGTGAGCGCCGCTCACGCGACCGCTACGGCCGTGACCGCCGCGAACGTGGCGATGCCACCCAGGAAGCTGTTGCCACCGACACCCCGATCGGCCAAACCGAACCCGAAGTGATCGCCGCACCGGAATTCCCGGCCCAGCGCTCCTACTTCGACCGGGCCGCCACGGCAGCCCCTGCTGCGCAAACGCCTGCCGCCGCCAACGCTGTCGAAGCTGTGGCCGCTCAGCCTGTGGCAGCAGCCCCCGCTCCCGTGCTTGCACCCACTGCCGCACCGGTGGCCGACGTGGCTCCAGCCGGCATGCCCAAGGTGCAGGCTTACCAATTGCCGCTGACCGATCTGCAGCAGATCGCCGCTGGCTCGGGTCTGCAATGGGTGAACTCCGACGCCGACAAGGTCGCCGCTGTGCAAGCCGCCATCGCCGCCGAACCGAAGCCGGTGCATGTGCCCCGCGAGCGCGCGCCCGTGGTGGTCATCGACGAAGGCCCACTGGTGCTGGTGGAGACCCGCAAGGACCTGGCTGAAATGAAGCTGCCGTTCTAACGGATCATCACCGCCAAGCGCAGCCATTCAAACGCTGCGCTCTGGCTCAAAGCACAACCCCAGCCTAGGCTGGGGTTGTGCTTTGAGGAGAAACTCCGGAGCCAATCAGGCCCATCGTGCTGTGTGCCACCCCATCCCGACGGGCACACTGTGAATGGTCAGGCTCGGCAGGGCATTCGCCCAAGTTTCTTGCAAAGCCACAAAATGCTCCACGGCTTCGTTCAGCAAAGCCATGTCGGCCAAACAAGCCTGCGGCAAAGCTTGTGCCATGTACACCGAACGTGTTTCAGGGTCCAGCGACAAGGTAGCGCCTGCTGTGCCACGCCAAAACAAGTTGGCAGACAACAAGGCCTCCATCAAAGTAACGTCGTTTTCGGGCGCCTGACCCAAGCGCGCAAACGCAATCAACTGCCCCCCCTCTGCTGACAGGGTCACGGACAAGCCTTCGTCCAACTCCAGTGTCACCGTCATCTCATGGTCGGGCTCTGCATCGTCTGCCTTCACGCCCAAATATTGGCAGTAGACGTTCAAAGCTTGTATGGCGGTCATGATGGCGATTCGGATCGGTGAAATTGGGTGCCAAATATACGATGGCCCCCACGTTTACCTTCCGACAAATTCCGACATTCAAAAGTCGAAAAACGCCAAAGAAATAAAAAGTTCTAAATTAAGCCAGCGCTCACTGGCTGCGCGCTGCTTGCTTCCAAGCTTGCAGCGCGGATGCGGTGTCCTGGCGCTGTTCAGCCAACTCCGCCAAAGCCGCCCAAGCCCTGCGCAGCAAACCTGCATCGGACAAACCTCTGACCGACTGTCCCAGCAAATTTTGAGCCTTGCCCCAGAGCTGGTGGCGCAAGCAAACCATACCTGCCAGATATTGCAGATACGCATCGCCCGGGCGCGCTTGCTGCGCTGCCTCAATGCGCGCTAGCCATTGGCGAGCATCGGCCGAGGGGGCATCGCCCATGGCTCGCTCCAAAGCAAGCACCAAGCGGTGCATGTCATTGAGCGAGCGGCCTTGTGGATTGCGCAGCAATGTCTCCCAAACCGGCAAGAGCCAAGCCCGGGCACGCGCGGGCTCTCCCCCCAGCTCCAGCCAGCGCGTGGCGGCATGGGCCGCCACTTCCGGCAGGGCACGTTGCACGTTGGGCAAACCTTGCCAAAGTTTTTCCAATGCCTGTTCGTCGTGGGTGCGCGCGATCAGTTCCATCACCAGGCTGCGCACCAGGCTTTGCGCCGCCATGGGACTGAAGGCGCGGTGCTTGGCCAACAACAAGGCCGTTTCCAGGGCACGCGCCGTTTGCCCCGCCAGGCGCGCAGCCTTGAGCTGGATGCGCATGGCCACGGTGCGGCGTGCCACAGCACCCGGCAATTGCGCCAGTTGCTCCAGGCTGCCAGTCGCGTCCCGATCGTCCAGCAACCAGCGCGCCGAGCGCAGGGCCAGCCCCTCGGTGAGCGCCTGCCGTTCTGCCCCAGAAGCCTGCTGGGCCTCCTGCTGTGCCTGCTGGTGGTGCTGCTCACGCAGCGTCTTGTCTTGCAAGGCGTGGGCCGATTCAGCCGCCACCGCATGCGCCACCGCACGCAGGGCCACCGCATGCGCGAGCGGGTGGTCGGCCGCACCGCGCAGTGCGTCTTCGCGGGCCAGCACTTGCTCGGCCGATTTGCGCGCCCGCAGGTAGCGCCCAGCCATGAACTGTGCATAGGCATCGAGCAAGGCGGCATGGGCCGCGCGCTCTTTTTGCAGCAGACGCCAGCGACGCGCCTCGCGCGGCAGCGACAACAGGGCGGCCAACGCTTTTTGGGCCAGCAGCAATACCGCCAACAGGACCACCAACACCAGCACAAACAGGTTCAGCGAGACATCGATCCGGTAGGGGTGCAGGAACAGCGCCACCGTGCCCTCGTTGTGGTCGGCCAGCCAAGCCCCCGCCACCGCCAGCGCAAACAAACCGGTCAACCACAAGGCTGCGCGCATGGTCAGGCCTCCTGCCGAACCGCTTCAAAGCAGGTCGGCGCAACAACGACTGGAAAGGTGGAGCCCAAGCGCATGCTCATCTCCCTGCAGCGGCTGTGGTCAGCGCTGCCAAAGAAGCATCCAGGCGGGGCAACTCGCCCTTTTGGAGCTGCTGCTGCGCCTGCTCGAGCAATTGCAACAACTGTTGGGTCTTGCGCGATTGGGGGTCTGCATAGCGTTTGACCGCCGTGGCCGTCTGGACCAGGTCGGTGCGCACCGCCTCGTATTGGCGCGAGAGCAGGCCCAGGCGGGCGTTGAGCAGTTTGAGTTTGAGGTTTTCGCGCAAGAAGAACGATTGTTCTGGGGAAAGCAGCAATGCCTCGGGCGCGTTGACACGGCTGATGCGCACCAAATCGCGCAGCGGCTCCAGAATCTGCCTCATCCCTTGCGACCACCACACCGGCCAGGCCGACGGCTGGGAAACAGGAGCCACTGCGGCCGAAACGTTGGGCGCGGGGGCCTGGTTGGCCAAGGGCAAGGTGTCGATCTGCGCCACGCCTTCGTCCAGGCGCATCAGCAGACCGGGCAGGTCGGGGGTTTGCAGGGCGCGCAGGCGCTCCAGGTCTTTGTCGATCGCACGCTGCACCGGTGCCAGCCGCGGCTGAGCGGCACGCTGCAGGCGTTGCTGGGCCGACTTGAGGGTGGCCACCAGCGGTTCGGTGCTGCCTGTCAGTTGGGCTTGTTGCTGCGCCATGCGCAGACCGGCGTCGATGTCCACCACCAGGTTTTCGTCGCGCGAGCGGGACAGGCTCTGGATCAGTTCTTCGAGCTGGCCGCGTTGCAGCGCCACCTCGCCCAGACGGCTTTCGATCAGGCTCAAGCGGCCAGCGCTGTCTTTGACGGTGTCCTGTGCCTGTCGGGCCCAGGCCTTGGCTTCGAGCGACTGTTGTCCGGCCTCCTGGCTTTGGCGCGCCAGCTGCTCTTGCATGCGGGTGATTTTTTGCCACAACAGCGCCGACAGGGCCAGTGCCAACACGGCGATGGCGCCGGCTGCCCAGGCCAGCCAGGACCGCGCCGGGTGCAAGGGGACGGCGGACGATGCGCTGTGGGCGGGCGCGGCGGATTCGGTCGAGGCGGTCATGTCAAGCATTTTATAGAGGCGACTTGGGCGGCCAACGTGGCAGGTACCTCCTGCACCCGCCCCCACCCCTGGGCGCGCAGGCGCTCGGCAATGCGCGGGTGCGTGGCCAGCGCACAGGCCTGCGGGCCAATGGCCTGGGGTGGCAAAAGTTGGGCCAGGTTGTTCGCGGCTTCGGAACTGCTGAACAGCCACCAGCTGCCATCGTGCAAGGCTTGCAGCGCGCGCGCGCGCATGGCGGCGTCCAGCACCGGCGCACGGCGCACATAGGCCACACACTGAAGCACCTGGACCCCTGCCTCGTGCAAGCGCTGCGCCAGCCAGTCGCGCCCGGCCAGCTGCCCCCGTGCATCGGCACCACGCACGATCAGCACACTGCGGCCACGCCAGCCCTGCACATCATCCTGCACCAGGGCCCACAAGGCTTCGGAGTCAAAACGCGCGCCGTCGGCTGCGGGAGAGCGCACCCGCTCGCGTGGCCAGCCCGTGGCCAGCAAGGCCGCCTGCGTGCCCGGTCCGGTGCTCCAGGCATGACAGGCAGGCCAAGCCAAGCCCGCTGGTTGGGCCGCCATGAAATGCCGCACCGCATTGGCGCTCACAAACATGAGGGCCGCCTGCTCAGGCACCAAAGCCCACTGTGCACGCAGGGCAGCGTCATCGGCCAGGGGCGCAATTTCAATCAAGGGCAGCGCTTCGGCGGCAATACCGTGCGACTGCAAGCTGTCGGCCCAGGGCAGTGCCTCGCCTGCCGGGCGGGTGACCAGAACGCGGGGTGGGTTGCTGCCCATGGCCAATCAGGAACAGGGCGAAAGGCCGGCCGAGGCGCTCGAGGCGTTCAGCGGGCGCCGCCCGCACGCAATTGTGCGGCCACTTGCAGACCCAGGCTTTCGGCCGCGGCCAGATCCAGCACCGAGGTGTGTGCGGCGGCGCGGACCAGCGTGGCCGCCCCTGCCGGATCGCCCCAGGCGGCGCGCAGGTCGAGCACGCCGTCTTCGAGCACCGCATGCGCGGCCAGCGGCATGGAACAGCTGCCGCCCATGGCGCGGCTGACGGCGCGCTCGGCGGCGACGCGCAGCCAGGTGGTCGTGTCGGCCAAGGGCGCCAGCAGGGCTTTCAGGTCGTCGCGACCGGCGCGGATTTCAATGCCCAGCGCCCCTTGTCCCGCCGCAGGCAGCATCTGCTCTGTTTCGAAGACATGGCGGATGCGTGTATCCAGCGCCAGCCGCTTGAGACCGGCTGCTGCCAGCACAATGCCGGCGTACTGGCCTTCGTCGAGCTTGCGCAAGCGGGTGTCGAGGTTGCCACGCAGGGGCTCGATGCGCAGATCCGGACGCAGGGCGCGCAACAGCACGGTGCGGCGCAGGCTCGAGGTGCCCACCACCGCACCTTGCGGCAAGTCTTCCAGGCGAGCGTACTGGGGCGACACCCAGGCGTCGCGCGGGTCTTCGCGCGCCATCACGCAAGCCAGCTCAAAACCGGCGGGCAGCTCCATGGGCACGTCCTTGAGCGAGTGCACCGCGATGTCGGCGCGGCCTTCTTCCAGGGCCACTTCGAGCTCTTTGACGAACAGGCCCTTGCCGCCCACCTTGGACAGGCTGCGGTCCAGGATCTGGTCGCCCTGGGTGGTCATGCCCAGCAACTCGACCTGGGCACCGCGTGCCTGCAGCAAAGCCTTCACATGCTCAGCCTGCCACAAGGCCAGTCGGCTTTCACGGGTGGCGATGACGATGCGGGCGGGTGCGTGGACAGACACGGGAGCGGCTTTCAAAAAATATCAAACCCATTTGGAAACCAATTGGTAATTCCGCAGGGCCGGGCGATGCTAGCATGACCTTGCCCCACGACCCCTGACAAAACAAGGCCTGCGGGACCGCGCGCCTTGCCCCTTGAGCCCTTGCCATGAAACCCGCCTCAGAAGCCCCCGCGTCGACCCCTGCTGTGCGCGCCAAGCGCCAAAGCCGTGACAACGAAAAACCCCTGGTTGAAGACATTCGTCTGCTCGGCCGCATCCTGGGGGATGTGATCCGCGCCCAGGAAGGCCCCGAGGCCTACGAACTGGTCGAGCAGATCCGCAAACTGTCGGTGGCGTTCCGGCGCGACGCCGACCACGAGGCCGACAAGGCACTCAAAAAACTGCTCAAAGGCCTGCCGGGCGACCGCGCCGTGAGCGTGATCCGCGCCTTCACCTATTTCTCGCACTTGGCCAATCTGGCCGAGGACCGCCACCACATCCGTCGCCGCGCCGTGCACGAGCGCGCCGGCCACACGCAAGAGGGCAGCATCGACGTGGCATTGCAACGCCTGCGCTGGGCCGGCATCACGCCGCGCACCGTCTCGCAGACGCTGGCACACAGTTACGTGTCGCCCGTGCTCACCGCCCACCCGACCGAGGTGCAGCGCAAGAGCATCCTGGACGCCGAGCGCGACATCGCCCACCTGCTGGCCGAACGCGACGAGATCAAAGCCCGTGCTGCTGCCGTCAACGCCAACAAGGATGCGCTCAGCCCGAAAGAGCTGGCGGCCAACGAACTGCAAATCCGTGCCCGCGTGATGCAGCTGTGGCAGACCCGTCTGCTGCGCTTCACCAAGCTCACCGTGGCCGACGAGATCGAGAACGCCCTGTCGTACTACGAGGCCACCTTTTTGCGCGAGATCCCCAAGCTCTACGCCGAACTGGAAGCGGCGCTGGACGGCCAGCCCGTGGCCAGCTTCTTTCGCATGGGCCAGTGGATCGGGGGGGACCGCGACGGCAACCCCAATGTGACCGCCGATACCCTCGAATACGCGCTGCGCCGCCAATCCGAAGTGGCGCTGCGCCACTACCTGACCGAAGTGCATTACCTGGGCAGCGAACTGTCGCTGTCGGCCATGCTGGTGCCCGTGGGCGCCGAAATGCAGGCCCTGGCCCAGCGTTCGCCCGACAGCAACGAGCACCGCCAGGACGAGCCCTACCGCCGCGCCTTGACCGGCATGTACGCACGCCTGGCCGCCACGCTCAAAGCCTTGACCGGTGGCGACGCCGCCCGCCACGCGATTGCGCCGCAAAACCCCTACGCCAACGCCGAAGCCTTCCTGGCCGACCTGAAGGTGATCAACGCTTCGCTGTGCAGCCACCATTGCGAGGCGCTGGCCGCCATGCGGCTGCAGCCCTTGATGCGTGCCGTTGAGGTGTTCGGCTTTCACCTGGCCACGGTGGACCTGCGCCAAAGCTCGGACAAGCACGAAGAGGTCGTGGCCGAACTGCTGACGGCCGCCCGCATCGAGAAGCACTACACCCAACTCGAAGAGCACGCCAAACGCGCCCTGCTGATGGGCCTGCTGAACGACGCACGCCCGCTGCGCGTGCCTGGCGCCGACTACAGCCCGCACACCACCAGCGAGCTGGCCATCTTCGAAACAGCCAAGCGCATGCGCAGCCTCTATGGCGCACAAGCCATTCGCCACTACATCATCAGCCACACCGAAACCGTGAGCGATCTGCTGGAGGTGCTGCTGCTGCAAAAAGAGGTGGGGCTGATGCGGGGCACGCTGGACGCGCAAGCCACCACCGACCTGATCGTGGTGCCGCTGTTCGAGACCATCGACGACCTGCGCAACGCCGCCCCCATCATGCGTGACTTTTACGCTTTGCCCGGCGTGGCGACACTGGTGCAGCGCTCGGGCGCCGAGCAGGACATCATGCTCGGCTATTCCGACAGCAACAAAGACGGCGGCATTTTCACCAGCAACTGGGAGCTGTACCGCGCAGAAAGCGCGCTGGTCGTGCTGTTCGACGAACTGGCCAATGCGTACAACATTCAGTTGCGCATGTTCCACGGGCGCGGCGGCACCGTGGGCCGAGGCGGCGGCCCCAGCTACCAGGCCATCCTGGCCCAGCCCCCGGGCACGGTGCGCGGCCAGATCCGACTGACCGAGCAGGGCGAAGTGATTGGCTCCAAATACGCCAACCCCGAGATTGGCCGCCGCAACCTCGAAACCCTGGTCGCCGCCACCCTCGAAGCCACCTTGCTGCAACCCACCAAGCCAGCCACCCGCGCCTTCCTGGATGCAGCGGCCGAACTGTCGGAAGCCAGCATGGACGCTTACCGCGCCCTGGTCTACGGCACGCCCGATTTCACTGACTACTTTTTCGGCGCCACACCCTTGCGCGAACTCACCCAACTGAACATCGGTTCGCGCCCGGCCTCACGCAAGGCCTTGCAAAAAATCGAAGACCTGCGCGCCATTCCCTGGTCGTTCAGCTGGGGCCAGTGCCGCCTGACGCTGCCAGGCTGGTTCGGTTTTGGCTCGGCCGTGACCGCTTTCCTGGACAAGGAAGGGGTGCCGGGCAAGAAAGCACAGCTGGCCTTGCTGCAAAAGATGTACCGACAGTGGCCGTTCTTCCGCACCCTGCTGTCAAACATGGACATGGTGCTGGCCAAGAGCGATCTGGCGCTGGCTTCGCTGTACGCTGAACTGGTGAGCGACAAACGCCTGCGCAACCGCATCTTCTCGGCCATCGAAGCCGAGTGGCACCGCACCGCCGACGCGCTGGCCCAGATCACGGGCGAGAAAAACCGGCTGGAAAGCAACCCGGCGCTGGCCCGCTCGATTCGCCACCGCTTCCCCTACATCGACCCGCTGCACCACCTGCAGGTTGAACTGATTCGCCGCTACCGCGAAGGCAAGGCCGACGAACGCGTTCAACGCGGCATCCACATCAGCATCAACGGCATCGCGGCGGGGTTGAGGAACACGGGCTGAAAGTCTTTGCCTCAGCATCGTCCTGGCATGAGGCTTTCTTTGCGCACCTTGTGGCGGCATGCTCGGGCCTGTGCGCTGCTGGCGAAGACGGGTGCCGTGTGTGCGAACCCGTTCCTACAACACCACCGTTCTGGCCCTGATGGTCAACATGGCTGCGGGCCTGATGTGAATCAGGCAGCAGCAACGGTATGCCTCAAACGGCCGGCACCGCCAAGACTTGCTGCACCAGCGCCACCATGTCCGCGCCTTTGAAAGGCTTGTGGATGCTGGCCATGGTGCCAGGCACTTCGATGGATTCGAGCCCCAAGCGCTGGATGGTCGGCCCCGTGGAGCCAGAGGCCACAATGATCGGCAAGTCCGGGTATTGCTCGCGGACGCGCTCGATGAACTCCACCCCATTCATGTTCGGCATGATCAGGTCGGTGATCACCAGGGAGACTGGCACTTGGGCCAGCCATTCGAGGGCTTCGAGGCCATCGGCAGCGCCAATGACGCGGTAGCCACTGATCTCCAGCACCTCCTGGATGCCTTCACGCAGCAAGGTCTCGTCTTCGACCAACAGCACGGTGGCATGCGCCATCAATTGATCATTCACTCTGAACTCCCTCTAGCTCTCCACGTTCGACAAAGCATCCCTTTGCCAGCACCATGGCAAGCTCAACCGAAGTGAGGGGGCTTGGTGACATGGTTTTTTTTCTGCAAGTGCCGGTTTATAACCTACAAATTTGACAAATACCAATAATTCAAATTTCTTCACATTTTTTGATTTTTTGGCCAATTGATCCTTCCCGAAAGCAGCGCCCCCTTCTCTGGCCTGGGCGGTAGCCACCCCCTGCCCCGATAAAATCACGCCCCATGACAAACCAACTCGACAAAAAATCCCAAGCCTGGTCCGCGCTCTTTTCTGAACCCATGAGCGAGTTGGTCAAGCGCTACACCGCCAGCGTGTTTTTTGACAAACGCCTGTGGCAAGCCGACATCACTGGCAGCCTGGCCCACGCCGAGATGTTGGCCGCGCAAAACATCATTGGGTCCAGCGACCTCGCCGACATCCAGCGCGGCATGGCGCAGATCACGCAGGAGATCGAATCCGGCGCCTTTGAGTGGAAGCTGGACCTGGAAGATGTGCACCTGAACATCGAGGCGCGCCTGACGCAACTGGTGGGCGACGCTGGCAAGCGCCTGCACACCGGCCGCAGCCGCAACGACCAGGTGGCCACCGACGTGCGCCTGTGGCTGCGCGGCGAGACCGACCTGATCATCGATTTGCTGACTGACCTGCAAAAATCACTGGTGGATGTGGCCGCACACAACGTCGAGGTCATCCTGCCCGGCTTCACCCACCTGCAAGTCGCCCAGCCCGTGAGCTTTGCCCACCACCTGCTGGCCTATGTGGAAATGTTCAGCCGCGACGCCGAGCGTTTCACCGATGTGCGCCGCCGCACCAACCGCCTGCCCCTGGGCTCGGCGGCGCTGGCCGGTACCACCTACCCGCTGGACCGCGAGCGCGTGGCCCGCACGCTGGGCATGGTGGACGCGCAAGGCCAGCCGCAAGTGAGCCAGAACAGCCTGGACGGCGTGAGCGACCGCGATTTCGCCATCGAATTCACCGCCGCCGCCAGCCTGACCATGGTGCACATCAGCCGCTTCTCGGAAGAACTGATTTTGTGGATGAGCCAGAACTTCGGTTTCGTGAAGATCGCCGACCGCTTCTCCACCGGCTCGTCGATCATGCCGCAGCAGAAAAACCCCGACAT
>JACCDU011334484.1_pt1 | contig 11332 bp, 10 predicted proteins | sample 7446081 | NCBI WGS metagenome assembly JACCDU01 (sample SAMN15323447, study PRJNA562643) | freshwater metagenome | isolation source: river surface water | place: USA:Blue River Watershed | collected 2017-08-17 | reverse complement strand
TACCTCAACAGTATTGGAGTATGGTCCGCTTTGTACCATGACCTTTACCTTATCTGGCAGCATCTCACGGACGACTCCGATCGTACCGTTGACCCAACGCTTTGGAAAGCCTGGATCCGTAGCCGTACACATCACCTTAGCGCCAACTTTGAGCACTAAATTATTGGGCGATGGCAAATTACGTTCATCGACATTGAATTTTCCAGACGACTTGCCGGCATATACCTTGCCCTCAGTGGTAAGAGCTCGAAGCCCAGCACCATTGATTTGATCAGCGCGTGCATTGGTAGTAGTGAGAGTAATGGTCTGCTCATCAACTTGTTCGTCTTTGCGATAGCACTGCGCATTCAGAGTATCGATTGCCTCATCAACATCTTGATTAATCCGAATACGGTTGAGTAGACCGGCAAAGTGTTCATCTTTTTGTCGGAATATTTTAGAAAGCTCAACCATCGTGACATCTTTACGATGCAATGCCATAGCGCAGAAGAAATAAGGCCCCTCATACCCACGATCAGCCAGTACTTGCATATCGCTACTCGAGACTACCGGAGGTAGCTGAAATAAATCCCCAACAAACATCACCTGAATACCGCCGAAAGGCTTGCCTTTTTGTGGACCATTCTCACGCAGAAATAAATCCATCGCATCGACTACATCAGCGCGGACCATCGAGATCTCATCAATGATGAGTAATCGAATGTCTTTGTAAAGCCGCTTGTCACGCAGCGGCTTGATATCCTCTTCAGGGAAGATGAGTCGCGGTGGCAGCCTAAAGAAGGAGTGAATTGTTACCCCTTTGACTTGTAGTGCGGCCACCCCTGTAGGGGCAACCACCACAACATTACCCGGAATAGCCTCACGCAGATAACCAATTAACGTAGTTTTACCGGTACCTGCCTTGCCACTAACAAAGATATAAGGATCATGCCGCTCTATAGCCTCAATTACTGTCTCGTAATCAGGTGTGATTTCTATATCGGAGGATTGCGGGATTGGGGTAGACATCCCCTATTGTTTCACGGCATCAGCTACGCACCGAAATCCGATGTAAACCACAGCGATATCGCCTGGTTTTGATTCCACATCAGACTCTTGCTGTCTTTCGGGGCCATACCACCATGAAGCGCCACGAGTAATGTAGCCACCATTGCGCTCAGTTGCAGTCCATTCCCAGACATTGCCGCCCATGTCATACATCCCATTGACGCCAGGCTTAGTAGTGTTGGTCGTCACATGCCCAGTGCCGCGATTAAGCGCACCCGCTGGAGCCAAACCTTTGTAGTCGCCACATCCACTTAGGCAGTGCGAAGGACTTGGATTAGCGCCACCAGGAAATGGATAGCGCTGGCCTTTGGTAAAGCCTGCTGGAGGATTGGCTCTTTGCTCCAGAAAAGCAGTGCTAGTCCATTCCGCATCTGTTGGCAAACGTTTGCCGTAGTAACGACAAATCGCTTCTGCTTCTTTTTGATTTAGATGAACTGCTGGCTCAGCATCTTTTGCCGGAACACCATAAGGCGTTTTCCAGGTCCATCCTGGTTTTTGAACAAAACCGCCTTCATAAGATAGGCCGCCACCCTTCTTCTCTGCAGCACTAACAAAGCCAGTCGAGGTGGCATATGTTTTGACATCGACAATAGTCATCTCGGTTTGATCCCAAACGAGATTACCAATTTGCACCGTAGGAATGGATGGTTTTGGAGCGCTCTGACTTGGAGATGACCTCAGCATGAAGTATGCAGCAATAGCCGTTAGTAGCAGACCAAATAGGATGGTAGAGAAATCGAACTTTTTCATATCAAAGACTGTAATAGAAAAAGCTCCACAAGGGAGCTCTCGAGATATTTAGTGGGGCGAACGACGGGGCTCGAACCCGCGACAACCAGAATCACAATCTGGGACTCTACCAACTGAGCTACGTCCGCCACTGAAGACATAGATTATAGCTTTTTGCTCAAAAACCTGTCAAAAATGACCCTTTACAGCCCGTATTTAGGGGCTTTCGAACTCAAAAGCAGCCCAATCCCCAAGGCACAGACTCGCATCTATGAAAAAGTCTGTGATTGCAGCTTTGCTTTGAACCTTGGCTAGAGCGTGATGGTCTGAGAGACGCTGACGCCAATAACGGGACCCTGCCCTACCATGAGCCAGGCCAAGAATGTGCCTTGTGAATGCGCCGATATAAAAAGGCTTTCCTTTAGCCTGGCATTCATCAAACCAGGCGTGGACCTGCTTAACCAATGCAATTTGTATGCGATGCCACTCAGTTTCACTAAAGAGGTATCCGGCAGCGTCACCATCAGTATTGATCATGTCATCCCAACCCAGGAGCAATGCCGGGAAATGATAGGCTGCTCTTCCCACCATAAAACCATCAAAGTCATCCCAATGACCAGCAATTTGCTCATTGGTTTCTAGACCACCATTGAGTAGGACTTTTAAATTAGGAAATTGCTTTTGCGCGTCCAATCTGAGTTTGGCGGCGACCTCATAACGTAATGGTGGCTTACTGCGATTCTCTTTTGGGGATAGACCTTTTAGGACTGCATTACGCGCATGAATAGTGACTTGACTAGCACCCGCATCAGCAACTGCCAGAATAAAGTTCAGAGCAAATTGATAATCGGCTTCTGAGTTTGCAGCATCCATGGAATCTAAGCCCAGCCGATGTTTCACTGAGATCGGAATATCAACTGCACTCTTCATTGCCTTGACACAGTCAGCCACTAAATTAGGCTCTGCCATTAAGCATGCACCAAAGGCACCGCGCTGGACGCGCTCGGAGGGACATCCACAATTCAGGTCAATTTCATCGTAACCCCACTGCTGAGCTAGCTCTGCTGATTTAGCCAAATCAGAAGGCTCGGAACCTCCAAGCTGAAGCACTACCGTATGCTGGTCTTGTGAGTAATCTAAATGACGTGGCACATCCCCATGCAACAGAGCACCTGTAGTAACCATCTCGGTATATAGAACAGCCTCTTTAGTAAGCGTGCGATGGAAAGAGCGGCAGTGGCGGTCAGTCCATTCCATCATGGGGGCGACAGCTAAGCGTTTCTTTTGGGGTTGGGTCATAAACTTCAATAAAAGTGCGATTTAGACTCCATTTTAAATGGATAAGGGCAACCGAAGTTGCCCTTATCCATTCTGTGTACAGAAGCTGTTTTTACTTACTTGAGCTTTGCTAACTTTGCTTCAAGCTCTACCGCAAGATCTAAAGCGCCCATATAACCAGACTTGAGATGGTTTGGTAGATCAGGATCGCCAACCATAGCCCCCAATGTTTCCACTAGGCTAAAGATAATTCCTTTGGCCGCCCCAGCTGCAATCGTATTGTTAGCAACAGCCTCATCAATATGATTTACCGCATCAAGAAAATAATCATGTCCCGGCAGACCGTCTGGTCCTAAAGCTTCTTTAGTCATTTGCGTTTTCCTATATATCTAGATTTACAGCATCTGATCTACTTTGTAGAAAAACTTGCGTGCGTAAGCAAGAATCTCTTTATCAGTAGGATGATCAACAGTTTCTACGCCAACAATATTTTCGGCAATCTTAGCGTCATGTTTATGAGCATGCTTAATGAGTTCTAATTTTGCAGAGCCTGGTCCGAGAATCAAAATTTCTTTGGATTCATTAACGGCATTAATTACTGAATGCAAATACTTGGAATCTAGAGCGAGCTTACCGCTACCAACTTCGCCACCCTTGTGATGGAGATGGGTATGAGTGGATTTGCTGCGAATCACTTCGGCTTCACTAGCCTGTTCGCTCAAAAACATAACGTGAGCTTCTTTGTGATCAATCCAAATAACTGCGTGATTTAATGACATATTCTTCCTATTATTAATATTGACTACCCTTTGAGAATACTCCCCCAAAGACGCAGAAACGTCATTTATGTTTGATTTAAATCAAAAGGACTGAGTTAAAGAATCATTACCTAGAGATCAAGGGTCTTTTGACTGCTAAAAACCCTTGGCTGCCCAGTAATGGGGTCCTGGAATGAGACCTCCTTGGCCAATAGCTGTAGAGGCTTAGAAAAATCTAAGTCATATTCTTGATAAGGAGTAAGAATTGGATAGATTTGATCGTTTTTAATTGGGACACCTAAAGAGTTAAGGTGGCACCGCAGCTGATGCTTTTTACCGCTGCCAGGCGTTAGTCGATATCTCGCGTATGGGGCATTAACCTCCAAAATCTCAATCAAGGTATCTGAATTTGGCTCACCCTGCACTTCGTGCATCTGTAAGAAATGCTCAGACTCCTCTAGACGGCTTTGATAATTCATGGGGAGTTTTTGATCGAGCTCTTTTGTGTAAGGCGCTATAGCCTCATAGACTTTCTTGACCACTCTATCTCTGAATAGATTTTGGTATTTAGCGCGCTCGTTCGGATTAACTGAAAAGATGACCAAGCCAGCAGTATCTCTATCAATGCGATGAATTGGGCTTAGCGTTTGTATGCCTGTGGTTTTCTTGAGGCGATTGAGCAAGGTTTGATGTAAATAAAGACCGCTCGGCGTTACCGGCAAGAAATGGGGCTTATCGGCAACGAGAATATGTTCGTCTTGATAAAGAATTTTCTCTTCAAATGGAATTTCTGGCTCGCGCTCTAACCTTCTGAAGTAAATTAAATGCGTATTAGGGAGATATGCATCATTGACAGCTAGAGCATGGCCCTCTTGATCAAGAATCAGCCCTTCATTGAAACGAGATACCCATTCTTCTCTCGCAATATGAGGAAATTGCATGACAAAAAAGCTGAGCAAATTCGCATGAGCTTGATCAGCAGGTAGATATACCCGCGATGCTGACACCCCTTCTGAATTAACTCTCATAACACCCCATTAGCAAACGCTCTTTGGTGGCTAGTTTAAATTAATCATCTGTACGGTTTTCTATTTAGCTTCTCCTCAAAAGAAGAGCCACCCTAAGGTGGCTCTTCTTCAAAGTGTTTGAAGCTTAGTCTGCGTAAATACCTGCAGACTTAATGATTGGAGTCCACAAATCAATCTGTGCCTTCAAGTGCTTTTTCAAGCCTTCTGGGCTGGCATTTGCTTGTGATGGAATCTCTACACCCAACTCAGCCATATGCTGCTTATAGAGAGGATCCTGAATTGCACCTTGTAATGCCTTAGCCAACTTATCCATCTCTGCCTTAGGAGTTCCCTTTGGCGCATATACGCCATGCCAAACTTTAACTTCAAAGTTCTTCAAGCCTTGTTCATTCAATGTAGGAATCTTGTCAAAGGCTTTGATGCGCTGCATAGTTGTTGAACCATAAGGCTTCACCGCGTTAGTAGCCAACTGGCCTGAGAGGTTAGTTGTCTGGTCACACATCAACTGCACTTGACCACCGATTAAGTCTGTCAATGCAGGCGCAGTACCTTTGTAAGGAACAGTGGTTAAATCCAACTGAATGCGGCTCATGAAGAGCAAGCCGCACAAGTGACTAGCGGAACCCACACCAGCATTGGCATAAGCAATCTTGCTAACGTTTGCCTTCATGTACGGGAGAAGTTCTTGATAGTTCTTTGGTGGCAAGTCTTTATTGCCAACCAAAATCATTGGTACGTCAGCAACCTGACCAACATACTCATAATCATTCATTGGATCAAAGCCCAAGTTCTTATACAAAGCTGGTGCTGTAGACATACCAATGTGGTGAATCAATAATGTGTAGCCGTCATTCTTGGAGTTGATCACTCGCTTAGCAGCAATTGTGCCGCCTGCGCCAGGACTGTTATCCACGATCACCTGGCCTTTAAGCTGCTTACCCATGGCAAGAGCAAGTTCACGTGCGACTTTATCGGTTGGTCCGCCAGCGGAGAATGGGACAACTAATGTAATTGGGCGATCACCAGGGAAGTCAGCTGCTTTGGCAGCAGAAATGCTGACTCCTAATGCACACAGCGAAATTGCTGCAATGCGGAAAATTGATTTAGACATTTTCACAGTAAACCTAGCCTTTCGTGATTTAACAAACAATTTAATAGTTTAGAGAATTTGTTACTTCAACGGGGGAATTCTCAGCAAAAACTTTGTCTAATCACGTAAGGTATTGAAATAACGGTCTTTTATCCTCAGGGCAACCGCAACCAAACCAATCATGATGGGAACCTCAACCAGTGGACCAATCACCGCTGCAAATGCCGCGCCAGAATTAATACCAAATACAGCTATGGCAACTGCAATAGCGAGTTCAAAATTATTACTCGAAGCAGTGAAAGACAAAGTACAGCAGCGCTTGTAATCCATCCCCATCTTGGTCGTTATAACAAAGGTAATCACAAACATCACACCGAAATAAACAAGTAATGGAATGGCAATAGTTAATACATCGCCAGGCAACTGCAAAATTAACTTTCCTTTTAAGCTAAACATCACCACGATTGTGAACAATAAAGCAATTAAAGTGATCTTCCCAATCTTTGGCACAAAGTGTTCGTGATACCACTCTTTAGAGACAAATTTAAGTGCGATGTATCTAGTGAGTAATCCGGCGATACAAGGAATACCCAGATAGATAAAGACTGTTTTAGCTATTTCGGCAATGGTGATGCTGACATTAGAGCCAGCCAAGCCGAAGAATGGTGGCAACACTGTTAAAAAGAAATAGGCGTATAAGCTAAAGAACAGAACCTGAAAAATGGCATTAAATGCTACTAAGCCAGCTGCGTATTCTGTAGAGCCTTTAGCGATGTCATTCCAAACAATGACCATGGCAATACATGGTGCAATACCAATCAAGATCAGACCGGCCATGTACTCTGGTTGATCGGGAACAAAGGTAATCGCCAGAATAAACATGAATGTAGGAGCAATGATCCAATTCATTAAGAAGGCAATGGCAAAGATCTTCTTGTCCCTAAAGACGTCTGGCAAGTCTTCATAGCGCACCTTTGCAAATGGTGGATACATCATCAAAATTAAGCCGATCGCAATGGGGTAATTTGTACTGCCCACCTGAAATGAGTTGATGAATCCCTCTACTCCAGGAAAAAAGTACCCCAAGCCTATGCCCAACGCCATGGCGGCAAAGATCCACACTGTTAGGTAGCGATCTAGAAAAGATAGTTTTTTGGTTAGTGAAGTCATGATGCTGCCTATATCTGTGCGTGGATGTTCTTCAGACTCATGGAATCTAATTTGTCTAATGGCATTGCAGCCAGGATATCGATGCGCTTTTTGAGGCCATTCATCACCTCATTAAATGCGGCCCTTTTTTCTATATCCGTACCCTGAACTCGGGACGGATCCGGAAAGCCCCAGTGTGCCGTTACTGGATTACCAGGCCAGAATGGGCAGACCTCACCCGCAGCGTTGTCGCAAACAGTAACGATGAAGTCCATCTTAGGAGCATTGGGCTCACCAAAAACATCCCAGCTTTTGGATTTGAGTAAGGCGCGGTCCATACCAAGCTCCACAGCGATATCTGCAGCAATCGGATTAACACTGGTTCCAGGTGTAGAGCCTGCTGAGAAACCCCTAAACTTGCCACTTGGGTGTGTAGAGGCCAATGCCTCACCCAAAATTGAGCGCGCTGAATTATGAGTGCAAAGAAAAAGAATGTTGTATTGCTTCATACCGATTTAGACCTTTTGACTACTTTGACAGTGCCGCAATCTTTCCCACCACAGCAGTTTTCTAATAAAAATTCACTGAGATTCTGTACAAGCCTGGCATTCGGTCGATAAATTAGGTTCCTACTCTGCCTCTCAACAATTAAGAGATCAGCATGAACTAGCTCCTTGAGATGAAAACTCAAAGTAGCATTCGGAATACCCAACTTCTCAATAATTTGACTTGGCGTTAGACCAACATCCCCTCGCTGCACAATTAAACGAAAGACATTGAGCCTAGACTCTTGACCTAGGGCCAAAAAAGCTTGAACAGCATCTATATTTTTCATATTTCCAATTATATAGAAATATATGACAGAAATATTACAGGCCGCTAGGGCCCGTAAATAATTTGATAGTTAGTTTGAGATTGGTTTGCTCTTTACTTTTTGAGTTTGCCAAATGCCGCTGCCATCGCATTATTGATGGGTGGCGCCTGTCTTCTGTCGTCTTGGGGCTTTCTAGGCTCAGCTGCTCTAGGGCGATTTGGGGCTCTTTGTTCGGGCTTGGCGCCTGCCTTAGAACTCTCTCTTGGCGCTTCATCCGATAGGCGCATTGTTAAAGCAATACGCTTGCGCTTTTCATCTACCTCAAGTACTTTGACCTTTACTACCTGCCCTGCTTTGACAACGCTATGTGGATCTTTGACAAAGGTATTGGAGAGCGCTGAAATATGCACTAAACCATCTTGATGTACGCCAATATCTACAAAGGCGCCAAAAGCCGCTACGTTAGTAACTACACCTTCCAGAATCATGTCTGCCTTCAAATCACTGATTTTTTCTACGCCATCTTTAAATGTTGCAGTAGTAAATTCAGGACGCGGATCGCGGCCAGGCTTTTCCAACTCCTTAATGATGTCGGTTACTGTTGGCACACCAAACTGACCATCGGCATACTTTTCTGGTGAGAGTGATTTAAGAAGACTGGAATCGCCAATCACTTCTTTTACACCCTTCTTAATATCTTTCAGAATCTTTTCAACCAATGGATAGGATTCTGGATGGACTGCAGAGGCATCCAATGGATCATCGCCATTCATGATGCGTAAGAATCCAGCCGCTTGCTCGTAGGTCTTTTCGCCAAGACGCGGAACACTCTTGAGATCTGCTCTCGATTTAAATGCGCCCTTGCTATCACGGTAAGCCACAATACCTTCCGCTACGGTAGAGCTTAGCCCTGAAACCCTTGCCAGCAATGGCGCAGAGGCTGTATTCACATCTACGCCAACAGCGTTTACACAATCCTCCACAACTGCAACCAATGATTTGGCCAATTGGGTTTGCATCACATCATGCTGATACTGACCCACACCAATTGATTTAGGATCGATCTTGACCAACTCTGCAAGTGGATCTTGTAAACGCCTGGCAATAGATACTGCGCCTCGCAATGAAACATCCATCCCTGGCAATTCTTTTGAAGCGTACTCCGATGCAGAATAAACAGATGCACCCGCTTCAGAGACAACAATCTTGGTCAGCTTTAACTCAGGCTTTGCTTTAATAAGCTCTTGAGCCAATTTATCGGTCTCGCGCGATGCCGTGCCATTGCCAATAGAGATGAGAGTAGCATTATGTTTCTCAGCAAGCTTCGCCAAGGTATGCAATGAGCCCGCCCAATCATTTTTAGGTTGGTGAGGATAAATCACATCGGTATCCACCACTTTGCCGGTAGCATCAACTACTGCCACCTTCACACCAGTTCGCATGCCAGGATCTAGACCAATTGTTACCCTGGGTCCAGCTGGAGCAGCCAAGAGCAGGTCCTTTAGGTTGCGGGCAAATACATTGATTGCCTCGGTTTCTGAGCGCTCACGCAAGGCAGTCATGAGTTCTGACTCTAGATGTAAGGAGCACTTGATGCGCCAAGTCCAGCGCACAGTATCAGCCAACCATGTATCGGCTGGACGGCCATCATTTTTAATCTTGAAGTGATTAGCAATACGATTCTCACAAGGATTGTGAGGTGAATCCCACTTTGGCTTCTCTTCTTCAGAATCTAAACGCAAGCTCACCATCAGTATTTGCTCACGGCGACCTCTAAATAAAGCTAAAGCGCGATGCGAAGGAATGGCTTTAATGGGTTCGGAGTAATCAAAGTAGTCTGCAAACTTTTCACCCTCTTGCTCTTTGCCAGCAATCACTTTGGACTCTACTACTCCGTGGTCTTGCAAATACTCTCTAAGTGACTGAACTAGCGCGGCGTCTTCAGCAAAACGCTCCATCAGAATCTGACGAGCACCTTCGAGAGCAGTCTTGGTGTCAGGTACCCCAGGGTTACTGGTTCCATCCACTTCAAATGCTTCTTTAATGTATTTAGCAGCTTCTGTTTCAGGATCTAAATTAGGGTTAGCGAGCAAATCATTTGCTAGCGACTCTAAGCCAGCCTCCAAAGCAATCTGTGCTTTAGTTCTGCGCTTGGGCTTGTAAGGGAGGTATAGGTCCTCTAAGCGAGTTTTATCCTCTGCCAGCATGATGGCTTTGAGTAACTCCGGCGTCATCTTGCCCTGCTCTTCAATTGAAGCAACAATCGTTTTACGACGATCTTCTAATTCACGAAGGTAACTCAGACGCTCTTCCAATAGGCGTAACTGTGCATCATCTAGGCCACCAGTTGCTTCTTTGCGATACCGGGCGATAAACGGCACAGTTGCACCCTCATCCATCAAAGCGATGGCAGCTGCTACTTGGGCGGGTTTAGCGGAAAGTTCTTGGGCAAGACGTTGTTCTATTGATGGCAGCATTTATGTGATTTTCTTACTCTGGTGCGTTCTATTTTTGGAATATTGGTATTGATTGAAGAACAAAAGCCACCCGTAGGTGACTTTTGTTGTGTAGCAAAGCTAGCTTATTCGCGTGAGGCTTTTTTACGCTCATGCTCCTTGAGGTAGCGCTTACGAATACGAATACTCTTCGGCGTTACTTCAACCAACTCATCATCATCAATAAATTCAACAGCGTATTCTAGGTTCATGGCGATTGGAGTAACTAAGCGAACCGCCTCGTCAGTACCAGATGCACGAACGTTGGTTAATTGCTTGCCCTTAATAGGGTTCACAACCAAGTCGTTATCACGACTATGAATACCAATAACCATACCTTCATACAAAGGATCGCCAGGGCTTACGAACATACGACCACGGTCTTGCAATTTCCACAAAGCGTAAGCAACTGCTTCACCATCATCTTGGCTAATCAATACGCCGTTATGACGCTCACCCAAGATGCCGTCTTTAGCTGGTGCATATGAATCAAATGTATGGCTCATCAAACCATTACCGCGAGTCATGGTCATGAAATCGCCTTGGAAGCCGATCAAGCCACGTGCAGGAATGCGGTACTCAAGACGTGTACGACCTTTACCGTCACTCACCATGTCGAGCAATTCACCTTTACGCTTACCCAAGTCTTCCATTACGGCGCCTTGAGTCGTATCTTCAACGTCAACCGTTAAGTTCTCATACGGCTCCATCTTCACGCCATCTTCTTCATGGAAAACAACGCGTGGACGAGAAACTGCCAATTCGTAACCTTCACGACGCATTGTTTCTACCAAAATAGTGAGATGCAATTCGCCACGACCAGACACTTCAAATACGGTGTCATCATCAGTTTCTTTAACGCGCAAAGCCATGTTTGACTTCAATTCGCGGTCAAGACGCTCACGAATCTGACGGCTAGTAACGAACTTGCCTTCACGACCAGC
>JACCDU010378282.1_pt1 | contig 11338 bp, 5 predicted proteins | sample 7446081 | NCBI WGS metagenome assembly JACCDU01 (sample SAMN15323447, study PRJNA562643) | freshwater metagenome | isolation source: river surface water | place: USA:Blue River Watershed | collected 2017-08-17 | reverse complement strand
CGAACTGCCATGAAGCAGCACCGATCTTTGGACCCTGTCCGAAGTTTGGTGGAGGCAGGATAAGTAGGTCATCGCCAAGTGCCTCGTAGGCATCCTTGACAGCCCAGTTTCCGTTGTACTGCAGCGCGATGGTGCCGGCAACAAACTCGGTGCGGTCACCGGTCTGAGCTGGGTTTGCGTAACCCTTTGCGAAGGTGGAGCCGAACCACTCACCGAATGCAACCGAAGCGTCAGAGTTGATAACGCCATCTGCACTCTCGAAGGTGTCGCGGTTGATCAGGTCACCACCGAAGCTCTGCATGATTGGGCTGTAAGCGTATGGGTACCACTCACCGGTCCATCCGTTACCCCAGTCGATTGCGTAGTCGTAGTCACCGGTTGCATCGATAGCTGCAAGCAGTGAGTCAAACTCAGCCTGAGTCCATGGCTCTGCAACGGTAGGAATGCGAGCGCCAACAGCCTCAAGGGTTGACTTGCGAGCGAGCATGCCCAGTGCTGCGTCCCATGCACCAGCTGAGTAAAGCTCACCGTTGTAGTAACCCTTAGCACCTGGAAGCAGTGACTCTTCTAGAGCTGCATCAAGGGTGATTGGCTGTAGGTAACCTGCCCATGCCCAGTTAGGCATGATTGGTCCGTCAACATCGACGATGCAAGGCAGGGTGTTCGATGCTGCAGCAGCAGCGATCGAGTCGTTGTAGGACTCCTGTGGGAACTCCTCAAGGACTACCTCGTAGTTGGTCTGGCTGGCGTTGAAGTCTGCGATAGCTTCCTTTACGGTTGCAATCTCCTGGTCGTTACCAGCTGCGTGGGACCACATCGAGATAGTCGTGACTTCAGCAGAGCCGTTGTCAGAGGAGGAGCTCGAAGGGGATTCAGTGCCAGAGGCACATCCAGACAGAACGAGCACACCTGCGGCCGAGGCAGCAAGCAACGCTCTAGTTAGCTTGGTCATTTTTCCTCTTTTTCTTTGGTTTGGTTTGAAATCCCTGGCTTAGCTGGCGAGCTTGTTGAGGTGCGAGGTGCTGCTACTGAGTCTCGAACCACCAACTCCCCACGAATTTCGATTGTTTGTTGAGTCGCCTCATCGCGCTCTTCGCAGATGCGAATGAGATGCTCCACGGCCTCCCTGCCCATTTGGTAATGAGGTAGGCGGACTGTGGTTAATCCGGGGCGTAGGCCCGCGGAAATCAATTCCAGGTCGTCAAAACCAACGATTGATACCTGGTCTGGGATTGAGATACCCAGTTCGTGCAGTGCCTGGTAGGCACCCATAGCAAGACGGTCGTTGTAGCAGGCAATTGCGGTGATCTCTGGATCCCGCATCATCATCTCGAGGGTGCCTAGGTAGCCATCTTCGGAGTTGGTGTCGTCGTAGGCGTAGATGCGCTCTTCAACATTCACCCAACCAAAAGCATTTGCCGCATCCCTAAAAGCCTTAGCGCGAGCCACCGCAGCAGGCCACGGAAACTCTTCAGTCAAAAAGGCAACATTCTTGTGGCCTGCGATACCCAGTAGCTTGAGCGATTGCATAAACGATGGGTACTCGGCTGGAACATAAGTTGGGTGAGACAGACCAGAACCAAAGCAGTTTGCAAACACGAGGTTCTTTGGCACATTGGTCGGCATCTTGATTTCACAGTGGAAGAACGCTGCAATCAAGACACCGCTCACCTGGTGCTCTGCCATTAGATCAAGCGCTTCTTCAATCGACTTTGGGTTGTTCTCAACCTCAACAAAAAACAAGTCATAGTCGTGAGATCTAGCAGTGCGCTGAGCTGCCATCAGCATCTCACCTGCATATGGGGTGGTTGCAACCTCGATGCTCAATAGACCCAGTGTTCTGGTCTGCTGCTCCTTCAGGCTTCGAGCCAAACGGTTGGCTCGGTAACCAAGCTGCTGAGCAATCTCTTTGATGCGAGCTTCAGTCTCAGCAGAGCAACGGTTGGCACCCTTACCCGACATAACCAAAGAAACCAGAGAGGTCGATACACCGGCGGCCTGAGCAACATCAGACAACTTTGCTGCCTTCACCTCGACCACCTCCAGATCTAGTCAAACGTTTAACTTGAACCACACTAAAGCACACTACTCAAACGTTTGACTAATAATTTTGGATTTTGTTATTCACTCGTGATTATTTGTAAGTGATCGAACATCTAACCGCGATGCCGGGTCATTGATGTTGGGAAAATCCCGCAAGCTTTGGCATTGCGTCCCGGCTTGATTCAGTGAGCGTAGATTGTAAATTTCACAACTATCGGCTTTTTATCTGATTTTGTATCTATTTTAGATACAATTTCAGCATGAAATACTCAGAGTCCCTGAATCTAATTGCAGACATTGCATCTGACCAATGGGGGCTGATAACCAACCAGCAGGCTGAGCGCTTTGGGATTTCCAGACTGAAGCTCTCACGTCTTGCCAAAGATGAGGTTCTCACTCGAATTCGATCTGGAGTTTACCTAGACAGCGGCGCTCAGCTTGGAGACGAAACCTACATCCGTGCGCAGTGGCTTTCGTTCAAACCCGAGGCCCTCGCGCATGAACGCCTAAAGCACCCTGAAAAAGATGTAGTTGTCGCTGGTCAAACAGCGAGTTGGCTTTATGGTGCTGGCGAGTTTCTCCCATCACCGCACCTGTTTTACTCTTCTGAGCGATACCAGAAGCAAGTTCAAGGAATCAAAGTTTTGAGGCGGACACTGGAGCTCAATCAAATCCGGATTGTGGATGGGCTTCCACTTACCTCGCCAGAACAAACCATTCACGATTTGCTTAAGCAGGGCTTTGATTTGGAGAGTGTGAAGTCAGCTGTTAGCGACATGGTCTCAATTGGGATCAATCTCGACAAACTACTGGCTCCAATCAAAGAGATTTCAAGACAAACGGGGATCGAGTCATCCAGACTTCGGGACACCCTCGCTCAAGTCACGATCGATTTTGGTGAGGTTTCCAGGCAGCTTCAAGATGCGATTAAGAATCATGTCTCTTTCAAGGAATCCGTGATGCAACTAAAGAAGCTTCAAGATCAACTTGAGTCGGCAATAGTGCTAGCTAAACCTGTGGACGACGAAAAATGAAGTGCAAAAGTTTTGACTAGCGTCTAGCCCAAATGTCAGACAACGGCAATTCTCGTAAGACTCTTTGGACCAGGGGCCGGCAGTCCACTTGGTTACGGACGCAGGGGGATTCATTCGACCTTGACCCCGGTCGTCGCTTCTCGATCTACTTACTAAGAAGAATTACCGATCGGATCTTCTTCAACGCTCCAGATGGAATCCTTCTGAAAGGTGGGCTCGCTGGGCGGTTTAGAACAGCTGACGCCCGCTTCACTACAGACATCGACCTGCACGCAATTGACCAGGAGCTTGCCATAGCTCACGTCTTGGATTCCATGAGGTTGGACCTCGGAGACGGAATCATCTTTGAGGAAGAAGCCCTGATTCGCAAAGAAAAGCCAGGCCGGGAGAACGCGACCAAAGAAATAGCCACGCTGAAGCTCAAGACTACGTGGGGTGGAAAAGTAGAGAAAAACCCCATAAAAATCGAAATAGTCCAAGAACCTCCCGCCCTTGGAGCAGAGGAACCAAGGCCCGGACTGCTTCTGCCACCATCAGAACTCCCACTGGGTAAAGTCCTTCTCTATCCATTGGTGTTTCAAATAGCTCAAAAGGTGTGCGGATCTATCGAGATGAAAAACGGCCATCCCTCAAGTCGCGGCAAAGACTTAGTCGATTTGTGCCTGATTGCCCTCACCGAAAGTATTGATCGAAGAGAGCTAGTCCAAGCACTAACAGTCGAATTTGAATACAGAGGGATTTCCTGGCCGGCAAACTTTTCACCTCCAGACTCAATGCGCACGCCTTACCGAGAAGGAGCGGCGAACTCGAGGTCTACGGCACTGCCAAGGAGTTTTGAAGCTGCAAAGGACCTGGCTTCCAAGTTTCTTTGGCTCGAGGAGCCAAGTGCACCAAACCTGAAATGGAATCCGGAGAATCTCAGGTGGGAGTAGCTCTTCAACTGGAGAGCTGCAGTCCCCTCAGCGAGCGGGCCAGATAACCAGCCAATACCAGCGCGAGCGCCGGATACATCATGGCCCAGGGCAGAGTGATCTGGTCTGACAGCACACCCACAAGAGTTGGTCCAACAAAGTATGCGGCGATAGAGATAACTCCGACTCTGGCGATGCCTACCGAGGGTGCAACACCCTTGAGGTTGGCAGCGCCAAGAATGAAGGCTGGGAACATCGGACCAATTGCAATCCCCGCAAAGAAGAAGCCGGTGTTCACAACAATCAAAGCAATCAATGGGCTGTAGTCGCTGAGCCAAACCCCGAGGAGAATCGATACTCCCCAAACCAAACCACCAACAATGCCCAGCACTCGGACAACCAAGTATGGGCCCCACTTCTCAAGCCAGCGATCTCCCAAGAACCTAGAGAGGATCATGGCTAGGGCAAAGGTTGCAAAAGCCGAGGCGTTGAAACCTTTATCGATATCCATAAAGTCGCGCAACAGCAGTGCTCCCCAGTCAGCCGCCGACCCCTCAGCAATAAAGGAAGCGGCTGACCCGATACCTGCAAACCAAAGCGGAATAACCGCAACTGCAAACCATGGCACAGAAGATCCCGTCTTCTGCTCCCCCTCGCCCTTGTGACCATCTAGGTCTGGGGGAAGCAACCTGAGGGCTGCAAAGCCAAAAGCAAAGAAGCCGTAGAAAGCGATGAGAAGAAGATTCTGTGACGGAGTCAACACATAGGCAACAGCACCACCAAACACAGTGACTGCCAATGTCCCAACGCTCCACATCCCGTGGAAGGAGGCGATGTATCTCTTGTTTAGATGCTTCTCAATAGCAACAGCCTGGGCATTGCCACCAACATCCAATGTTGAGTAGCTAAACCCCATCACAAACAAACCAATAACCAACACCAAGGGTGTTGTGCTCAAACCCATGATGATCACACCCACAGGCACAAACACCGCAGAGAAATACATCGCAGTTCTCGAACCAAACCTGTGCACAGCCTTCCCAGAAAGCTGTGCCCCAAAGATTGCACCAACAGAAGAGGCAACTAGAACCAAGCCAAACTGAGTATCAGTCAGACCGTTAGCTTCTTTGATCTCAGGAATCCTGGGAACCCAAGCCATAGAGACAATGCCCATAGTTAGAAAGGTGAACCAGAGGGCGTTGCGGGCTCGGGTGGCTTGAGAGATGATCACTGCTACAGGCTAGAGCAGATCAGACCTGAAGCTACTTAGTTGAGTCAATTGGCTTCATCTACTACTTCAATGTCACCACGACTGAATCTAGGTTGCCAACACTCAAGGAGCGCACGGTCTTCACCGTTGTGGTGAATAACCGATCGCGACTGGAAATCTCTGAACAAGCGGCTTTCGCTCGCTGAAGGGCAATCGACTTTTGAGCGGAAGTTTTGAAGTAGCCCGTGCATTCAGCAACTACCTCAAACGTTACGCGCTTGAGAAGACTCGAGATTCTTCCAACCTGGGTGGATGTGAGTTGGGATTTTGAAGGTCTAAATCCAGACAGCTTTACCTGGGACAGCCATGTTGTTCCAGAAGTTCTAACAATCAAACTCTGCCCGACCATAAACTTCCTCGATGCGCTTCCAGCGCTATCTGTTACTTCAGCCTGAATACTTGTCCTATAGTGCTCCCTGCTTGGGGCGAAGCTGGATTCGGTTGCGCCGAGAATAGGAACACCGTCGGAGTACCACTGGACTGACCTCGTGACACCGGGTTGACTTTCGAGATTTAACTTGAGAGTTGATCCAATGCGGGCAGGGCCAATGAGGTTGGGAACTGTCAATCTGCTGAGCTTGGTTCTGTCAGATGCCAGCTTGATATCCGCTACCAGCATGGAATAACTGGCCGCGTACTTTTCGGCCTCTTCGCCAGAAAGATTCAGGGCCGCGAGCCTGGCCTCGAGTGGGATAAACATTTCCTCGGGGCGAGTCATTGTGACCTGAGTCCAAACCTGAGGTGCCGGGGAAACGGTATTTCCAATTTCTGCCCAAAGGCCGCTCAGGGCGCGCTGCTTGATGACATGGCCCGGGTTGATGAACTCATCGACTGAGTTTCGCTGAGCACCCACAGTGTCGAGGTGGGTGATTCGGTCAAGACTCTCTGATTCCATCCAGCTATTTCGATACTCGGCCGATCGAATCGTGTTTGGCCTTCCGCCGAAGTCCTCTATGAACGAGTAGCCCGGCTGAAGAGTCTCGAAGCGCTTGGCAAACACATAGGTTCCGAAATATCGCCATGGTCCATCGTTGAGCTGCAGGGCTGCCGATATTTCAGTGCTTGAAGTTAGGGGTCGTATGTTTATTACAGCTCTAATTCGATCACCAACCTGCCAGTTGAAATCATTCATGAAGGCGTTGACCCCTGTGCCCTCATATCCGAAAACTCCGGGTTTGACGCCAGCGCCTAGATCCTTGATTTTGGTTAGGTAGTCTTTTGTGCCACGTGATTCTGGCGAGCATGTCATGCAGTAGTTGTCTGGATAAGTGTCCCAGGCACTGAACAGAGCGACATGTTCGGTCTTTCCGGTTCTATAGCTCAACTCTTGAACGCCAATGTAAAAAGGTGGCGTCCAGTTCCCGATGATTGAGAAGTAACTTGCGTCGCCCGTCTGAGTCACCTCTAGCTCACGAGTGAGCCAAGTTCCAGAAGGAGTCCCGCCGGACGAGCTCCAAAAAAAGTTGATTGCAACTGCCGACTTGTACTGGGCAATAGCTGCAGAGGGAATCAGCATAAGTGGAATTGAAAGAGCGACTGAAAGAACAGCCCCCATCAATTTTGATTTGTTTCGCAAGCTAATCACTTGATATCTCCTACCGGATTGAGGTGAGTATTCGCCCCTCAAAGGCTTTTGCTGTACTCACCTTGCTTTGGACCCAAGTCTTTAGTTGAGTTCGTTGGGACTTAGCAAAGGCGCACACTTTAGTTGCATTCTTGAGAAGAATGAGTGCCTTGGATTTACTCGTCCCACTGAACTTGACGGCCGTACAGACGATCTTTGTGGCACTAGGGTTCGCATTGAGTAAGTCAACGATTGCCTTTCGCTGAGCGCTGTTCAGGGACCTTGCATTGGGCTTGAACGGTACAAGTGTCTTCTGAACCGAAGCGGGCCTAAAGTCCGGTGGAACCACTGGAGATGCAGTCGGGCTCTGCGTCGCCAAGGGCGCACTTGCAGTTGGGCTAATCGACGCACTCACTGAAGGGCTCGACGAAGTATTCGATGCTGTGGGTGTAGCCACCGTAACTGCCTCGATCAAACCACTTCGTGTGATCTCGACTGCCTCAGTCCTGCTCACGACTACCACTTGCTCAGATTGAACAATGGATTCAGGCACCGAGGTAAGAACATCGCTTGCTAGTTTGACCGTGATGGTTTCACCTGAGTCTTCAGCCGTTGGTTCGTAGTAGGCGAGTGTCGCTCCCGATATAGGCTGACCACCGCGCAGCCACTGATAGCTCACGTTAGATGAGCCCAGAAGGCTTGAGGCCCGGGCTGTGAGCATCGCACCAACAGCCGGAGTTCCCTGAATCTCAACGAGCTTTCCGGATACCGGCCAGCTAGGGGTGAGGGTGGTTGAGGTTCGTGTTACCGATTCAACACCGGTCTTTCTAGCTGTCATTCTCACCGAGATGACCTTGCCCGCATCTTGAGCCTTGATCAGATACGAAGAACCCAGGGCTCCTGATATCGCACTGCCATCCGAGAGCCACTGATAGTCAAAAGTTGTGCCTGAATCCCAAGTGCCAGGGGCTGCAACAAAGAACTGCCCAACAACTGCAGAGCCCGTGATAGTTGGGCTTGAGCTTTGCTGGAAAGAGCCGATGGCAGCTAGCGGGGTTGCTGATGTTGCACTTGAAAGCTGGGAGTAACCAACTACGTTGTGAGCGATGATCGCGAAGTAGTAACTGACACCTGGGGTTAGCCCGGTGACTACACAGGTCCGCTGATCGGGAGCAACCAAGCCAGCACAGCTACCGTTTTGAACTAATGTGAACGGCCCATCGGCATTTAGCGAAAACCAGATCTTGTAGTAATCAATGAATGCCCCGCCATTCCAAGGCTCGGTCCAAGTGAGCCTCACCTCATTGGTTAGGGGTGTAGCGCTCGGTTGCTCTGGCTTTGAAGGAGTGCCTGGCATGATCAACTTCGATGTGGTCGCACCTGTGGCATTCGCCGTTAGCACGCGAGCATTGTCGATTGGGTGGGTGACTGCGAATGTGTAACGCGTGAAGTTTGAAAAGAGGCTAGGTGCCAAAACGGCGATCTTTGCCTTGCCTTGTGAATCGGATAGAACCGGGTTTGAGGAGTAACCGGATGGCCAGAACTCACACCTTGGACTGGCTACTCCAGTGAATGGGGTGTATCGATTGGCTGAACAGTTCTCTGCCAATCCTCCATAGACAAACTTGGCACCAACAACTGGTTCTTCGGAAGCAAACTCGACCACCGTGTAATCAAGGTACTGAATTGCGGGCAGAGTTATGTCGATAGTTCGGCTAGTCGTGATGGTCACCGTTCCACCGGCGTAAAGCCCCCAGGGCAATTGCGGATCAGAGAGCTCGTTAATTGCCGGGCGTCTTGTCGTGTTTACAAACAACTCCCCCTGAGTACCGGGAACAACCTGAATTGAGTACCGGCCCTGGTCATCTGTTTTGTATGCGGTGACGGCGTCATAACCTAGACCGCCGTTGACGCCAATGGGCAGCCACTTGACAGGTGCATTCTTTACTGGAGTCGCTCCGTCTGCAAGCAAAACTCGACCGGACACAGTGACTAGTTCAGAGAGAGTCACAGTCTGAACAGTGTCAACAGTTGGTGAGGTAGTGAATGTCGAAATCAATGCCGTCATGGTCGGGTGAGCTACCGAGAGTCGATATTGGGTGGCTGTCGTCTGAGCCAGCTCCATCAAAGGCAGCACAACTTCACCACTGGAATTAGTTCTCGGGGCAGACCCTGAGTATCCAGTAGGCCAAGCCTGGCAACCCGGTGAGCTACCTACTGATGTGACGGCATAACCATTGGCTTTGCAGTAGACAGCCAAATCGGCTGATTGAATCACCGCATTTACAATCGGCGATCCGTTTGAGTTCACGACCTTGATAGTTAGGTTCTTGAACTTGGGAGCCTTCAAGTCGATTGTTCTTGATTCGGTAAGCGCGGGCACAGTGGCCCAGGCCCACAATCCCCAAGGGATAAAAGGATTACTTCTGGCACCGGTTCGAGGGTCTCTGGGGGTGTGAAGCGATAGTTGTCCTGGATTACCGGGCGAAACTCGAAGCGTGTACTGGCCTTGAGCATTGGTCGTGGCAGCCAAAGCGTTGGTGTTCTCGCCTGATCGAGGAGTCCCGTCAGGAAGCCACTTGACTGTGGCGTTAGCAATAGGCGTGACCCCGTCATCGAGGTATACGGTTCCAGTTAGGTTGATCGCACCTTTCATCAAGACTGTCACATCACCACTGGTAGAAGGAGTGATTGTGTACGTTGCTACTCGACCCGCACTTGTCGGGTGACGGAATGAGATTGTCTGTGATTTGTTGTTTGTGTATTCGCCGTTGAGAACTGGGACTACAACCTTTCCAGAGGCATTAGTGGTTGCTGGTCGAGATGAGTAACCAACAGGCCAGAACTGGCACCTGGTGTCTGTAGCGCCTGGAAAGAGAGTGATTGATCCCGATACACAGTTATCCGCTAAGCCCTCGTACTGCAGCGTTACGCCAGGAATCGGAAGGTTTGTGTCTTCATCGATAACCGTAAAGTTCACCACGCGTTGCTGTGGCAGTGTCAGGTTCACAACGGCATCTTGATTGATCGTTAGCTTGCCCGACGCTCTCAGCCCCCAAGGAATTGGGGGAGTTGTCATGCGGCCTTTGGCGGCATCTCGCGTCATGCCAATGAACAGCTCACCTGGAGTTCCGTTAGAAACCTGAAGCACGTACTCGCCGGAGAGGTTTGTATAGGTGATTAGTGCATTTGAGTCATCAAGCCCTGGGACAGCTCCTTCGGCTAACCACCTAACCGGGGCCCCCGCGACTGGAGTGACACCGTCACTCATGAATACCTTGCCAGTCAAAAACGGCAAGTTGCTGGTCCAAGTAATAAAGACTGGAGAGTTGACCCAAGCGGTGGTTTGAGCATCTCGAATTGCGCGAACCCTGAAGCAGTAGAACTGCGCTTCTTCAAGATTGAAAACCGGAAGAGCGGTTAGGCCAGGACCGATGAAAGCATGGTGCTGGAAGGTACCTCTACATCCATTGGGGCCGACCGAAACTTGGATCTCTTGCTCGTAATCACCGATTGCAGTGTCATCCCAGTCGAGCCTTGCACGGTCTGTATAAAGGGCAGAACCAACATGATTGGTCAGAGCTCCACTCAAAGCAGTTGTTTCACTCGCACAAGAGCTCACCATCGCCGACGCATTTAGGTGACCACCGGTCACCACCTTGCCACTCAGGCTCGGGTTAGTAACTGCCGTGGCCTTCAGTTTTTCGACGGCCTGCTGAGCGGTGATTCCTCGGTAGCTGGAGAGGCAAAGTGCGATCGCACCAGTAACGTGCGGAGCGGCCATCGAAGTACCCGAGAGCATGTCATAGTCACCGGGAACTGTAGACAAAACATTGGTTCCTGGAGCGGCAATATCTACAGCCGTGCCAGAGTAGTTTGAGTAGCCGGCAAGGTTACCGTTCTGCCCAATAGCGGCTACCGAAACAACACAGTCAAATGGTCTGTGAGGTGTGGTGCAGTCATACTCGGCTGGGTACTGGCTAAACGAATCAAGATTTTGACCATCATTACCCGCAGCGGCAACAAACAGGATTCCAGCATCGCCACCGCGCTTGATGGCATCTTCGAGTGCCTTCGAGTAACCAGTGCCACCCCAAGAGTTATTGGAGGCAATGATGTCCAAGCCCTTTTTGGTTCGAAGCATTGTCACGTAGTCGATAGCTCGAATTGCATCAACCGTTGTTGAAGCGCCTTGCTGGTTGGCAATTTTCGCCGAGATCAAATTCACATTCCACGTGACACCGGCAACACCCACACCGTTGCCACCTACAGCACCAATGGTTCCCGCAACGTGAGTTCCGTGAGGGTGCTCCCCTGCATCGAAAACAGATCCATCACCGTTTAGAAAGTCATATCCATTGATGTCATCAAGAAACCCATTGGCATCATCATCAATACCGTTGCCAGCAATCTCACCTGAGTTAACCCAAATGTTTGCAGCGAGATCTGGGTGAGTCACATCAATACCAGAGTCAATGACTGCGACATAAACAGCCTTCGATCCGGTGTAGCCATT
>JACCDU010578550.1_pt1 | contig 11339 bp, 24 predicted proteins | sample 7446081 | NCBI WGS metagenome assembly JACCDU01 (sample SAMN15323447, study PRJNA562643) | freshwater metagenome | isolation source: river surface water | place: USA:Blue River Watershed | collected 2017-08-17 | reverse complement strand
GAACATATGTACCATTCTTTGGCTTTATGCTAATCTGAACTGTTCCAAACTTTGGTGGAGTTAGTTCTTCACCACCAACAACCGCAACAGTTTCTGTGTCAGGATAAATCTGCTTAATAATCGCCTCATAATCTCTTGAAGTTACTGCTCTGTACTGAGCAGAATACAATCTTGGTGCAAAATACTTAATTGAGGCAACAGGTTCGATGTTCCCACCATTGATTGCCTTTTGAATCGTATTGATTGTAATCGATCCTGAAGGAGTGACACGAATATTTGAGGCATCAACGAAGTTACCTTGAAAATCAAAGTTAGATGGTCCATTACCTCTTTCACCATCAGTGACGATATACTTAACGGTGATGACCGAATTATTTTCGAGTTCCTTTCCAAAATATCCGTCACCAAACAGAAGTTCGTACTTCTCATCTTGAACTTCTTGGATAAAATAAATTTCTGAATTTTTATCTAGTTTTAAAATATTATCAACTTTAAAATATTCTCTACCTAATCCACTGTCATTAACACCTTTTACATATACAACGATTGTTTCTGCATCAATATTTGGATTCTCTAAAATAAATCTTTGATCAGTTGACTTATCAACAGTCCACTGTTTTGACAATAAAGATCCTTGATAAACATAAACTGGTGCAGAAGATGATCCAAATTTTGCGATTCCATTATTTACTGTTGTGGTGATATCTTCCGAAACCGAAAATCTATATGTAGTGTTATCATACGATCCTACGCACACCAGTCCTGCCTGTAGCGTGAGAAAAGGACTTGCGGTAGTAGTTGGAACCTCAAAGGTTATACCTGCCTTTGCGGCGGTTCTAGAGCGTGGTACGTAACCAATATTTCTTGCTAAAGAAACGACATTATCTCGAAGTGTCGCAGAATCCAAAAAGGATTCATTAACAATCATATTCGAGTTAAATGCCGTAATGTAGGTATTATAGGCAAGCGTGTCGATTAAGACCGAAAAGTTAGATCCCTCAAAATCAAAATCCGTGAAATTTGAATTTGCACGGAGATAATCTTTGATCTGAGTTTTGATTTGATCGAAATCTAGATTCGTAAACTGTGTAAAAGGCATTTTATCTTGTTGCCTCTAGTAAGAATGTAAATTGTTGTGTTGGGAAATCTTGACCAATAATATCAAAAACGATCGTCACTTCAAATGTATTGTCATCGGGTTTTGGATCAACTTCCACAGAAACATTATCAACTCTTGGTTCAAAATTATAAATGGTTGTTTGAATCTGGTCCGCAATGACTGCGGCAGTACCATAATCAACAAACTCAAATAGACTTCTGCGAACGTCAGATCCGAGAATTGGATTGAAAAACCTTTCGGATGGAATGGTTTCAACTAAATTTCTAACGGATCTGGCGATTGCTCTTTCATTGACCAAGACAGGCAGATCTTTTGTCACAGGATGTGGTTCAAAAGATAGACTAATATCCTTAAATGACCTGGATATTCGTTTGACTGCCATTGCTAGATAGATTTTCTTGCACTATTTATAGCTAGTGCCAGGAAGATCCATAGTTTGGTTCGGTTCCATATTCCCAGTCATCATAGTCATCATCATTTCGAATTTTTTCGTGCAACTCAGTTTGTTTTTTAAGATCATGATGAGGTGCAGAATCGTGCATTACCTCTTGAATTACTCTTTTTGGTTTTTCTGATTCATAATCAGTCGCCAACTTTGTGGTTCCCCACATTTGATACATGTAATTTGAGTCTCTATCAACTGGTAGATTCGACATTTTAGCTCCTGTTTTACTGAATAAAACAGAACTTTTATAAAGGAGGTTGCTATCTCCCTATGTCTATTTAACGATCGACTTCACGTAATGAATATGAGTCCGAATTGAGATATTTAAGTATTTCCAGAGCAATTAATTTAGGATTTCCTTCACCACAGGTATAAACATCGACTGCTAAACACCCATTTTCTGGCCAAGTATGGCAAGAAACGTGACTTTCTGCGAGTGCAATCACGACTGTACACCCTTGTGGAAGAAAACAATGCGAAAATGTATTCAAAATCGTCATTTTTGCACGTTCTATGCCCTTAATCATGACGTTCTGTAGAGATTCTACGTCATTAATCAAGTCAAATTGAACATTATACACCTCTAGAAGCAGGTGCTTACCCATCGAGAACTGTTTCAACTCAATTTTTTAGTAAAAATTTATTTATTTCTGATTTTTTGCACGCCATCATAGTCTTTTTCTAATATTTTCTTCAAATAATCATCGTCCCATAGATCATAATAGTTTGTTTTTGCCAAAATTTGCCTCATCTTGGTTAAAAACTCAGCATTTTGATACAAAATCAAGTTGTACATACCATTATTGGTCTGAACACCATTAATAAAACTTGGTTCATCTCTAAAATCATCAAAGAATTTATATTTTGGATATTTCTCATTCAGTTCTTCAATCTTTTGATAGGCATAATCAAGATCAAGATCGTCTTCAACAACAAAAATAACGACACCAAACTCTTCATCAAGAGGTTGAATGTCGTTAATCGATGTTTTTATGATTTTATATGTATTTGCTCTGGCAAAAGGACAAATCGAATGACCTTTTAGATCTGGATGTGATTTTTGTATTTGTTTTATCCAGTCCTCAAGATCTTTCATTCAACCTTTACCTTGTCCTCTATACTTCTTACGAGCCGCATTGCGAGAAGACGCAGCATACTTCGTTCCACCTCCCGCGCCTTGGCGAGACTTTTTAGGAGGACCAGGACTATAAGAACTATTCTTATTCAGTCCGACTTTTGATTTTGCAGCCATACATTATTCTCCAATAAAATTTCAGTTTCAAGATCTTCAGGTCTTGGAGAACCTGTCTGATAGAACTCTATCGACAGATCCTCCATTGTATCGAAATATTCTTCTTCTGTGAGCGCAGTATAAATCCTTCGCCCTTTACAAAGAATGTTATAGCGTTCGTTAGCCATTCAATCAAATGATTCTTGACTTCTCGTGACCAACGCGAATGCGAGGATCACACCAGATTTCAAATCCTGCTTCCTTTGCATCCAAACAGAATGATACGTCTTCTCCACACATGTCTTGTACTTCACCAGATTCAAAGACCTGCATCTTCGGAGCAAACCAAGGATACTTCATTTCTGGATGTTCAAAGACACCATTCTTGATCAGAACCCAACCGAAACCAGTGTAATCAACAGTAAATGGTTTACGACGCTTTGAAATGCTTTCACCAGTTTCATGGTTCATAACACCACCATTACCTCTGAAATCATCTTCATCCAACCAGTGTGCAACTGAGGTAGTTTGACCATCTTCGGTCATGTACCAACCAGCAGCAATGTCCTGATCCATCAGAACCAGTTGCCAAAACTTTTCAGTGTTGAATACAATATCACTATCAATCCACAGTTGCCAGTCATATTTCAGTTTACCATCCCAGGGAATCTGATCAGGACCACGAAGAACATTTGCACCCAGACACTTGCAACGTGCAAAGTTCACCATTGAACTGTAGTCTTGAGAGATCTGAATACTGGCACCTGCCTGTACAAGATCGAAGCAAAGTTGTACAAAGTTCTTCAGATAGGTGTAAGAAACACCTCTTCCAGGAAGACAAAATACGATTGTCTTTCCTCTTACCATTTCTTTTGCCTTATCGTAGTCCCATTCAGGTTCTTTTGCGACCACTGGCGTTTTTGCTTTTACAGTAAATCCTTTTGCCATAACTTGATTAGGTTTCAGTCATATCATACAATATTATGTAGTGATTGTCAATCAATCAGATTTTTCTGAAAGAATTATATCACTTCCATCGAGATTAAAAACAATCTCAGTGTCTTCATACCAGGATAACTCATTGATCATCCATTCAGGTATTTTAATCGAATACTCTCCACTTATTGGATCGACTTCTACGGGGCGGAATTCTTCTCCGGATTTTTTTCTCATTCGTGTTATTATATTTTTAGATTATATATCAACCTTATGAGAGGTTTTTATACCTCCGGAATTTTTTGAATTCGAAGAATATTGATCGGGCGATCTGGGTCGTTTATAGCTTAGGGGATCCATTGCAATTATAAACGGGGGGGGCTTATACCCCATCACGCGCCCGCGCCGACACGGGAACGACGCCGGGACACTGCAGATCCACGAACGCAGCAGGGGGGTCACCCCCACTGCGATTGCCTCACGTCATTGCGGTGTGCCTCAGAGTACTGGGCGGCGATGACGGTGGCGGGCAGTCCCCAATGAACGTAGGCGGAAGGGCGGGAACCGTTCTTCAGTTGATCAGCGCGGGAGATCCATTTGATTTGGCGGGTCTCCAGGTCAGAGCACATGGCAAGAGGGAAGCGCATCGGGTTGGTTGCGGTTGAGAGTATTGTACAGGGTCAGGCGTCAGAACGCAAGGGCGGCGTCGATGCGGTCCATAAGGCGCTCACGGGCAGCGGCACGACGGTCGGCAGCGTACTGTCGCTTAGCACGGGTCACCACAGCGTCAAGGTCGTCAACCATAGAAGCGCCCAGTCCCTTGGCGGGGGTGAAGGTCATGCCACCGCCAGAGGAGGAACGGAGGGTAGCACCCTTCAGGTTGGTGTCGGTGGAGCGAGCGGTGCCGATTGCCTTTGCCATGGTCGTGTCGTTTGAACTGAGAGTATTGTAGCAGGGGGTCGGGGTCAGTCGCGGTCGCTGATGTTCCAGATGCCCCACTGTCCACCCTGCTGGTTGCGGACCCGAATCGCTTCCTCACGTTGCTTCCAGTCATAGGTCTGCCATGCATCGACGGTAGAGGCAACGTCTGCAGAGTCGGAACCGTAGCAGGCATTCCAGATCAGGTTCGCTTCGTCAAGGGTCATGGGTCGTTTGCTGTTGAGAGTATTGTAGCAGGTCGGGGGGAGGGTCAGCGCCACTCCAGGAAGGTGGCGGGGTTGCCATACTCCCCAATGACCATACCATTGCAGCGGACCTCAGCGTACCCATACTCCTCAGAGAGGGAGTAGCAGAGGTCCCAGGCACGGTCCTCATCACAGGTGTGGTTCTCCCAGGGAGCGGAGGGGCAGATCACGTCGTAGCGGGTCATCGGTCTTTGTCTGAACTGAGATCAGTATAGAGGCAAAAGGGAGGGGTCGTCCCCCTCCGTTGTGCCACTATCAGAATTGGATGGATTCGGCGGTCGGTGCGCTGATCGCGGCATAATGGGCAGCGGCATCAGCGATGTTGGCGTCTGCCACGTCGTCAGCGATGGAGTCCAGCACCTGGAGCAGTTCGGCACCGTTGGCGGCACGGTTCAGCAGGGAGGCAGCAAGGTCAGCGGTCATGATAGAAGGAAGGTAGAAGGTCAAAGGGTGAAAGGGTTCAGGCAGCGATCAGGACGTCATTCTCCCAGCGGGCGGCGCTCAGGATCTCATCATAGATCCGATCAGCAACCTGGTCAACGTAGCGGCGCTCATCTGCCTTTAGGATTGCCGCTTTACACTGGGCGGCGATCTCATCGATGGAGAGGGCGGCGTCGGTGCGGGGGTTGTAGCGCATGGGTTCGTTTGGTGAACTGAGAGTATTGTAGAGCAGTTTAGGGTCGGTGCTCAGGACCCTGTGCCAGTTCGGAGAGTGTCAGTCCTCCCCGTACAGGCGGCGGAAGTCATCCACAAATTCGTTCGCCTCATCGCCTGACATGCGGGAGATCATTTCAGTGGCGACGGTTTCCCAGGAGTACAGGTCCGCCAGGTCATAGATGGCACAGCGGGCAGCGTTGGCAGAGAGGTTCGAAGCGGTGATCTGAGCGTAGGTCATGGGGTTGTTTGAACTGAGAGTATTGTAAGGGGTGATCAGTTGAACCAGGAGGCAAGGTGTGCCAGTTCGCCTGCCGTCTCCTCCAGGTTGTCAGCGGTCAGATCTGCCAGCAGGGAGTCGATGTCCTCCTGAGGCACGTAGAACAGGTCGCCGTTGATCTCAGCTGCCAGGTCAGCAGCAAGGGAGAGGCAGAGGTCTTTGAGTTCGTTCATGCCCTTAGTATAGGGGGTGGCACCCCTCAGAATGCCACCAGTTGGTCCAGATCCCATTGTGGCACACGGGCGACCTCATCGATCACGTAGTTGCCGCGATGCTTGCGAATCCAGGCATTGACATGCTTGGTGGTCGTTGCGCTCCACTGATAGGCGGTGCGGATCCATCCTTTGCCAGGCACAATGGCGGCGACGGGTTGATCATAGGAGAACAGGATGCAGGTCCCGTCTGCCAGGGTGACCTCGGTTTGGTTGCTGCCGACTTGCTGGACTTTCATGGGGTTCGCTTGTGAACTGAGATCAGTATAAGGGGTCAGCGGGCGATCAGGTCGCCTGCGGTGTACAGTGCCTCTGCTGTCACAGTCCGCACGGGGCGGATCGGTTCCCATAGTATCCACAGCAGGGTGCCAGCGATCAGGAGACGAAGCATGGTAGCACGGTGGAAGTCTGCTGAGCGGGAACGGGTCAGGGCTTTGATCATGGTGCCAGGTGAGCAGGGGAACCGCAGGAACGGTAGAAGTCTACCATGCGTTCCGCTTCCTCAAGGGTGGGGAACCATTGCGAGCGCCACTCACACTGATTGTAGGGGACCTGGTAGCGGACTTCGTAGCGGGTCAGTGCCATGGGTCGATTGAAATGCTTTGGGGTGGCGGGTCCGTGACCTCCCGCCTACGGGGTAAGGGGTCTGGGGGCGTTGCCCTTCGTCTCTCCCCTTGTGAACATAGTATGGCACGGTCAGGGTGCCAGGTCTACGGGGTCTGTGCCAGTTCAAAAAGTGGCACAGGGTGGCTGGTCAGGGGGTGCTGGGGCTCTATACTAAGGTCACAAGCGAAGGAGGGGCGGGGTAGCCCTGATGATGCAAACGGTCGCCACGGGGGCAGCTTTAAATTAATAAAAAAAGAAAAGTATAAAAAAAGGGGGCGGATGTTGCCCCCCTTTAATTAACTGGCACAGTCCAGAGCATTGGTGAGAGTTTCCAGCATAATGTCGGTCATTTCGTCGACACTGAATCCTTCCACTTTACAGTGCAGGTTGTTAACACCAATCTGCACTTCATTCATCACACCATAGAGACCTTGGTGTGCAATGTGCAGAATGCGATGAATCGGATTGCCAGCAACGACACCCTCACCTGATGCAAACGTCACATAAGTTGCAGTCGGATTGATAGCACGAACGATGAAATTATTCTTAAACCAGCGTTCGATTGCGTTACCTTTTGCACCTTGTTTCTTACTTTCAAAGGCAGCAATCAGTTGACCTTTGTAGAACCAAACTCCACCATCAGGGGCACACGAACCAACACCACCAGGAATTTGGGATTGGTCTAACTTAGACTGCACAACCAGTTCAGGATAGGAACTCTGCAGAATCTCAGCAACACGAATCATAGCGGACTTTGCATTGTCGTCCATTGCTTTAGATTCTTCGTCCAGAGCAGTGGTGCCAGGTTGAATGCCGCCACGGAAGTTGTTGTGATGTGCCATTGCCTTTGTTTGAACTGATCTTACAATACAGAGCGAACAGGGGGTCTGTCAAGCACCTTGTGCCAGTTCAAACACTGGCACAGTTGAACCTCCCGTTGTTGAAATTATGATAAGCGAAGACCTCACGATTGACCAGTTTGAACATACCAAACTCATTGGTCATCACATAACCTTCGGCATCAATACGGTTGCCGTTGATGTATGCTGCAGGACCATCATTGCGGCAGAGGAACAAACAATCGTCTTTGATCGACTTCACCAATGCCCACAAACGAATCAGGTTAGGATCACAATCAAAGTCTTCTGCTTGAATCTGCTCACCAGCACGAATGCAGGCATTGATTTGTTGTTTGATCTTTGCTGCTTCCTTATCAGAAACGAACTCACAGGCAGTAGACATTTGGCGAGCAAAATCTACGACCTCTTTCACATCAGCGAACGACTCCTGATTGTAGAGGATGTATGCATTCGGTTGCACGAACTTCACGTGCTCAGTATCACGCCAGATGCTACGATCAGGGAATGCTTGAGCATCACGAAGATCGCTCTCAGCATAATAGCAAGTGTGCGGAGCGATGATAATGTTTTGCGTTACAATGTCCCCGAACTGATACGTAATCGTGTTAGGAGTGTACTCATTCAGTCCACCGAACCCGATAAAGTCTCCCTGATAGATTGTCTCCAGGCGAGGCAGATGATCAAAGCAGCAGTGCAGAATCTGAGCAACTTCACCCTGATAGAAGAGATCAATCTCCTCATGATTGTGGGCGATACGAATCTTTTTCTTGTTGAATACTGCCTTGGTTCCTACAAAGAACTCACCGCAGGCAGGGTCAATCCCCCATACGATTGCAGGGGCACCGTCAATCTTAACGGTCAGATTGCCAGGATTCACGAACCAATCAAGGCACGAAAGGTCACCCGTGAGGATGGTGTCTTCGGGGTGTTCGAGGTGGGTGTTTTTCATACTGTTAGTATTGCACGAAAAAAGGGGAGTCGCAACCCCCCTTGTGCCACTTACTGAACTGTCACACTCTCAATCAGTTCTTGAATGACATCTTCATCATAAACATACGAAATCTCATTGAGAACATCCTCTTCAGATTTGCCTGCCAAACTCTCAACAAGCGTATCGTAGACAAACTGCATCAAACACTTAAGGTCCATCTCATCAACAATACGCTCCGCGTAGTTTTCAACGAGTTGGTCAAGTTGTTGGGTGGTGAGAGTCATCAGTGGTGGTGAAGAAAGTAGTAACGAATCACAATGGAGGCAAAGAAATCAATAGTCATAGTTTGCGTTCAGGTACTCATTGACATCGAACTTCTCATCTTTCAGTTCAGGAATGTCGAGGTCAAAAATCTCACCAGGCATGTCTTGGATTTCAGACCAGAGTTCATCAAACATGGTGTGTCTCTCAGGAACGAATGTACAATAGAACGAATCGGGGGGCATTGCAACCCCCCTTGTGACACTAATGCAACTGGACTAGACCAAACAGAAGGCGTGGTTTTCGACAACATTCACCAGGACACATTCCTGACGAAACTGTTTCTTATACTCTTCTGCGATTTCTAACACTTCATCCAACATTTCTTCAGAGATAATGGTGAGAATACGAACCTTTTCATACTCTCCATTCCAACAACCATAACCCTCAGTGAGAGTGAAAGCATTCAAGTACTTTTGAATCGTTTCTTTCAAAAACCCAGAAAACATCGCTGCATTCACTTCACCAGCATCAGGAATCGTAGCACCGAAGTAAACAGTGGTGGTGAACATTGGAGTTCCTCAGATTCGAATCCAAGATAACCCCACCACGTGGTCGACCGCAACCCCCCTTGTGCCACTAGACAAACTGGCACAAGACCCCTTGATCAGGACCAGCCGCGGTGATATCTTAATATTAATCAAATGAGGGGAAGGGTATCCCTGCTGACGACAATACATCGCCACTCCCCCTACCATAAAATATTCATTCTCAATAAGAAACCCCTTATTGAGAATAAGATCTTGTGCCAATATTTAAACTGGCACGTTAATCGAAAGGATCGTATTCTTTCACCCTACAATGGAGATCTTCGCCTGGTTCGAGATCTAATAGTTCTCGCCAGTTAATATTCTCTAGATCTAGATCATCATAACACATAATGTCTAGTGTAACCTGTACAATGCGCTTTTGTGCTAGCATAGGTGTCTAGATGCGATGTGTCGAGATTATATCATGCATAATGTCGATATGCAAGACTTTCGTAATCTTGCCCATCTCGTGCATAATCCTCGTCGAGATCTAGTGCATCTTGTGCATAATACTCGTCGAGATCTTGTCCGTAATCGTTTGTGTACGTGTAATCGAGATCGTAATCGTCGTACATAAGCTCGTCGAGATTGTGTGAACGCTTTCGTATTGTAGCATAAAACTCGACGAGATGCAATCTAGTCTAGATGTGGAGGCTCGTCGAGATTCATACCAGTATATATACGGTCTCGTCGAGTTTTATGTGCTTCTCGTAACATATCTCGTCGAGATTCTATCACGAACTTATAAGAATGTCAAGTGCTTATGAGTCTTGTGTGGGTTCTCGGAGATTTTCGCGGGGGTGGGACTTGACAACTGCGCGTTCTTATGGTACGCTCGCTAAGCTTGCATAAGGATCAGGCATTCTGGGTATTCTCAACAATATACTCAGATGATTCTCATTTATTCTTTTTTATTGAGAATACAACAAAAAACACAAATATATTTTTGTTAATAATAGGTTAAATGTACCTCAGAATACATAACCTACAAATTTCAATATTGTATAGAATATATTTCTCATAGTATACTATAAATCACATTTCACTATATACTATACACTTTGTTACACCATACAATACACGATGGAAAGAGGAATCATCTATCTCATTCTCAACAAGCAAACAGGTGAAAAATACGTCGGAAACACCACACTTGCGATGAATAAAGAATGGGTACACCACATAGAACGTTCTAAAAGAATGTCATCTGAACCCTTACATAAGGCATTCCGTCAATATGGTGTGCATAACTTTATGATTAAAGAGTTAGATGAATATGATGATACGTGTTTAGACAGTAAGTTAAATGAATGGACTGACAAATATAAACCTGAATACAATCCTATAAAAGAGAGTATCAATGCAGAAAAAACGGTGCTTCCAATGCAGGAAAAGCGGGAAGTAATACCTATAAAGAAAGAGAAAAGAAACTATAATGCACAGAACTTAAAACCATTTAATGAACACACACGTGGTAATGGTAAACATCTTGGGTTAAAGATAAGAGGTAAGAACTTACAAACTGGTATCTGTAAAGATTATGACAGTGCAAGAGATGCGGCAACAGATGTGACAGGCAATCCGAATGCAAATGGAAATATACTAAATGCTGCCCGTAAATACCGCATTGCCTATGGTCATCGTTGGCAGATCTTAGAAGATAAAAATAAAAAGAAAGCGGTGTTTGGTGTCAATAAAAGAACCGAACTCATTGAAGTTCGGTATGAGTCGATTGCCGCTGCTGTGAGAGATCTTGGTGGTTCAGAATACAATACTGAAATTGTAAGAAGTCTACGCAATCCTGGCAAGTATTCTTGGAAGAGTTATTATTGGTTCTACGGTTAATAAAGACCTTTCATCGTGATTGGATCACAGTTACAAAGCGCAGGGTGTTCCTGTGATGGTGTTGGTTTTGCCTGTTCAATGCTCTTTTGAAACTGCTTAAATGTTTTCTTTTTCATCAGGCATTATAATCAGATTCTCTCTTTCTTGTTTCTTGTCTTGCGGTTGCTCACAGATGTTGATTCAT
>JACCDU011053128.1_pt1 | contig 11340 bp, 17 predicted proteins | sample 7446081 | NCBI WGS metagenome assembly JACCDU01 (sample SAMN15323447, study PRJNA562643) | freshwater metagenome | isolation source: river surface water | place: USA:Blue River Watershed | collected 2017-08-17 | reverse complement strand
TCACCAAGAGGATTGTAGCGATTTTCTCCGCCCCTGCCATCATTAGAAACCTGTGCAAATGGGGTGTTATCAATACATAATAATGCATTGAAAGCCAAAGTCTCTTCTGTTGATGCATAATTAATTGTTAAGTTCTTGAGGGAGATTTTCAACTGTTACTTCTTTCATCGTTAATAGGAATACAGGCATTCTATCACCAACGAATGCTCCAATCACGTTATATTCAAAAAATTCTTCAGCTTCATCAAATGTCATACCATCTCTTTGCATTAAGATTTCGAGACAGTTGCTAAGACTATAGATTGCATAAGCACCATTAAAGGAATAACCACAACCCAAGAAAGCAAGTTCAAATCCATCAGCAAGAATAATAGACTCATCAAAATAATTAAGGCAATAATCTTGAATATCTTGTTTTGCTTGTTCATTTGCTTCTTCGCTGTATTTAAATTCAGTTAACGTATTCAATGGTTTGCCCTGCCTCTTCAAGTTTGTCGTTGAAATCGTTCTTCCCAATGAGACCAAAGAGAAGGATGATGATGATTGCAAGAATGATGACTTGGATTTTACTCTTCAATTTCTTTATCATCTTTCGTGCCAATGAGAGCGACTTTTCTGGAGCCGTCTTCGTAACCGTTGATGCAGACCGTATGGATTTCAGCCTCAGTATTGTAGTTTTGCTCTTCAATTTCGACGATGCATTGTGTTTGGTCACCAGTATTCTCCGCAATTGATTCAAGCCAATTTATTACTTCTCTTACTGTCATAACTTCCTCCGTTGTTAAATAATTATATCACAATCGAGGGGTATGTCAAAAAAAAGGACTGGAAATTAATCCAGTCCTTTTTCCTCTGTACTCTATACCGTATCTACGAGATAGCCGAATAAACTAATGCTCAGGCTCGGGGAGAGCGCCAGCAAGCAGTCTCTCCCTGGGTCCACTTCTAACAACCATTAACTCATCGACAGAGATACTATACCACATCAATTACGAACCAGTCAACATTTGAGGTGAGATTTTCCAAATTCTTTTTCACAATTGGGTCTGTGATAGAATTGACAACCTTATCACGTTGCAAAGTCATTCCTTTGCTTGGCCTATCGTATGAAGACTTAAAAATTGTATCACGAACAACAGAGTAGTTTTCTGCTCCAATCTTTTTCCGAATTAATGACAGCTGAATAGATTTCATATTAACCTACTAATTTTTTTTGTTGAAAAACTTTCGTTTCCACACCAATATTTTAGTAAAAATTTTTCTTTTGTCAATACTATTCAAAAATAACATTATGCACTATCTCAACAACAAACTTAGGTATTTTGATTTGGTCTGCAATTCCATGCTTTACACATTGTTCAGCATCCAAATACAGATTCGATCTACCTTTGTTAAAAACCAATTTGTCAAAGTAGCCATCTTTTCTTTCACATTCTTTATCCAATAACTTATAGAACATTTTTTGCAGTCTATCAGTTTCAGCTGCATCAGATTTAATTTCCTCTGATTTACCCTCTGAAAATGAAGAAACATCATGAATCATTACTGTTGCATTTGTACTAATATATCTGTGGCCTTTTTCACCACAAGCAAGAAGAACAGCTCCACATGACATTGCCTTCCCAACACAAATAGTAGCAACAGGTTTTTCAGATGATTTAATTATATCTATCATTGCCATTAAAGCATAGACATCTCCACCATATGAATCAATGTATACTGGAATAATTGGTTGAGATGTATTTTGTGCTTTAGTCATATCTTCCATAAATATTTTGACAGACTCTTCGCAAAACTCATTAACATATACAGATACAGGCGGTTCTAAAACTTCCTCTGGCTTTAAATGAAGAAAAGGATCAACATCGTAAACTACATTTTTGGGTTGTTCCATTTGGATTAACATTATTTTTATTATCCTTATTTAATTTGTAAAAAATCGAAGATTTTTTAGGTTTTTAATTCCAATAATATATTCTGCAAAAGGAAGACCCAGCCACTGCGTGGCTGGGTCATTGACTAGTCAATTATGAAGGCTTTGTGTTTGTCTTCTTCAGTAAATGACTCTTCGCTTAGTATGTATCCAAAGCGGTCAACAAATCCCAATCCTGCTGTAAGCATCAAGCCATATTCAGTAGAGCGGATTGTCCAGATTTTGCTTGAGTCAAAACCTCTTACTGTTTGGTACTGGTCTCCATCAGTATCAAACATAATTTCACCTAAACCCTGTTCGCCTTCTTGTGCGTGTGGGTTTTTAAGAGCAGTGTAGTTTGCTTCCCATTCATCAAAAGAAGGGAACTCTGGCAACTCTTCAACAGTAATTTCTCTGCTGTCAATGGTTTTGACAACATATTCAGAATTCAATTCCTTGATTGCTTCCTGAATAGCATCTTCTTTGTTGTCTGTCTTGACGATAGTGCTGAAATCTTCATCACAAAGCTCGCCTTCGTAAGAGGCTGTGAACGGGATGTAAACATCATATCTTGGCATAACTCAACTCCTTAAAATAATAATATCATAGCCAATAGGGTTTGGCTATGATATTTATTAATTAATTGTGTACTACTTCAAAATTGTGCAGAATCTTGTGTAGCAGGTTCTTAATCTTGGAGAAAGGATTGTGAACATACGTGAAGGATTCTGCTTCAATTTGTTGCACAATGTCTTCACATGGGATATCATCAGTCTTACCAAGGAAATGAGCATATGATACCCAGTCTCCCCTTAACCGATATGTTTGATATGGGTCTTTGGAAAACCCTTCAGGTTGCTCATTGACAACCCATTCAATGTATTCTGCTTTGGAATCGAAATTCTTGGACTTTACAATTTGTCTGGCTTCACCATATGGAAGCACAAACGATGGTCGTCCTCTTCTTTTTGTTTGCATGGCTTTCACCTCATGTTTTATTTATGTACATAGTATACTCTCTGCGTGTATATAATTCAACACTTTGGGAAAAAAACCTAGTATTATTATTTAATTTCAATATCTAAAAAATCTACGATTTTTTAGAATTACAAATCCGATAATAAAAAGCCCCTCCAAGAAAACACTACTAAACTTGGAGGGGTTAGTTCTCAATCTGTTATGATAAAAATGCTACCCCATAGGCGCATCTGATTGAGAAAACTTTAAATTGCCATGTTCTTCTTGGTATGCTTGCACTGCTTCAAAACCCCATTCAACACCATTCAATTTATCCATAACTTGAGCATAACTGTGATTCATACCAAAAAGAGCCAACCAATCATTTTCAGTGTAATTGTAAACTATAGAAACAAACCAATTACCATCATCATGTTTATGTTCACTTGGATACATTTTAAATGTAAGTTTGATAGGAGCATAATGTCTATTCATATACTCTATCCTAGTTTTGATTGCTTCTGCTTCTGTTTTAGTCATAGTGTTTTCCTTAAAAAATGGGCCCAGATAGACTCGAACTATCAAAGAGAAATTATGAGTTTCCTAGTATAACCTTTTACTTATGAGCCCTCGTTTATTTCAAACCATTCTCCACCAAAGAACTTTTTTTCAACCATTTTACTTTTAGTATCTTTTTCGGAGTGATATTCAAATCCACCGAATCTGATGGATGTGTAACTGAAATATCCTTCTGAACATTTGGATGTACGAATTACAGTAATACCATCATGAATCTCATCACCAATAACTTTGTATTTACCTTTGTATAGATAAAGTGTACTAGGTTTTATAGGAAAATCAACTTTTGTTAAAATGTCGTTCATAATTTCTTTGGGTTGTGAGAAGAGTGTAACGGGCATACGAACCAAGTTAATACCACTCTTCTCACATTTTTCCAGAATCACCACATTCTGGGCTTTGTTCTCAACGCTGAAGTCGTCTTGAACAAATTAAGTATATCATCTAAATAAATCTATGCAACATCAATATAGAATCTTTTCGCCTCTACCTGCTCTATATGTAGCAACAGATTCAATATCTTTCTTGTCATCCAATTTGAGAAGAAGGAAATTAACTTTTGGTTCTTCTGCTATATGCTTATTAATGTATTCATAAGTCATAGATGCTTCGTTAAATGAAAACTTATTAATTACATTGAACTCATCATCTACTTGGTAAAGGATATATTTCACAGGTCATAACCACTTTCTTCATAATGGGGTTTGCCAAATATAAACCAAAATGGGAACAAGATAACACAAACAATTACAGCAAAAACAAAATACATAATCATCCAAATACCTTCCAGAAATCCTAGCAGAGTCTTCATTGTCTCATCCCTTTAGATAGATTATATACTATTTAAATACAATTGTCAAAAAAAAAGAATTACCCCTCATATTTCAGAGGGGTAATTATTAATCTTCGTCTTCTTCATCATCAAAGAAAGACTCAAGACCTTCATGATTCTGTTCAAGCTCGCCAAAGTATCCCCAATCACCTCCACCACCAGCAGAATTGTGGCAAGTGATAATGGCTTCTTCGTGTTCAGTGTCAAGGTCATCTTCAGTAACATTAACAGTAACGCCATCCAATTCACAACGCTTCATCAAAAGAGAAGCATCACAATCTTCTTCCAAAAAAAAGATATCATCATCTTCATTGTAATAAGAATAATGAGATAAACTTTGACTTATTTTCAAATCACGTAAATCATCACCATTGACTTGAATATAACCATGTCGAGGTGTGCTGTAGTAAATAACATCAATTGACTTAGACATAACCTAACTCCTTTGGGTTGATATAATGATATCACGATTGTCAAGTTATGCAAAAATATTATTTGATTTTAAATTGTAAAAAATCTACGATTTTTTAGAAATTGAAAAGAGATAATAAAAATCCCCTCATTTTATTGAGGGGACAGAATTATTTTACTTCCTTCAGCCAAACTGTAGGGTAGCAATTGAACTTGTCGGCTCTGGTAATTTCAAATGTCTTTCCGTAGAAATTACCCGCTCCAAGAGAAATCTGCTCAAGGTCAACTCTGCCTGATACAAAATCTGAACCTTGATGCTTTTCAATGCTTTTACGGTACATATCAACATACACTTTGATATCACTTGGATTGTACAAACCATCTGCTTCGTGAAGACGCTTTGCTTCTTCTGCTTTAGGTTGCTGTACAGCAGACAATTCTGCTAACGTCAAAAAGTTTTGTGCTTCCATCATTATCCTTCTTTCAATTTAAATTATATCACAGGATAGCAAAAGTGCAAATATAAAAAGGAACCCCCTCTGGATGGAAGAGGGGGTTTAATTCACTTGAGGAAATCACCACAAAAACACCAAGTGAATATGGGTTGAGTGGGATTTGAACCCACGACATTCGCATTAAAAGTGCGACGCTACTACCACTGAGCTACCAACCCAAAGTTAACTAAGATTTCAATTTGTTCAGATGCATTTTACCATATTCATCTACCCAAAATCCGTGTCTTTCAGGATTTTTATTAACAACTGTAAGATAAATCCAAGGGAAGACCCAAAATCCACAGGTTGGAGCAAGAAGAAAAAAATGAAGAATATGATTAGTTCTATTCTGTTTAGTAATTACTGCATCAAAATCATTTTTAGTTTCAATGGTATAACCTGATACAGAATAACTACGTAACCCATTTTCAAGAATTGTTTTTCTAGTAGCATCATCCTTAAGTTCAATAACTTCAGGTGTTTCATTTTTAGAACGTTTTTGAATCATTTTAGTTCTTTCTATTTAAAGAGAGAGGTCTGTGTGGAGTCTTGGTTGGCGACTAGTAAACCAGAGCCAAATTTCCCACCTGCTTAAGCGTTTCTTGTGCGACCGTGCTAGGTTTACCCTAACCGAAACCTCTCTCTATGCCCCAGACGAGATTCGAACTCGTACATCTTGCGATAAAGGATTTTAAGTCCTTCGTGTCTACCGTTCCACCACCGGGGCTTGCATCTATTCTACCATAATTGGATGTCGCTGGCAACCATTATCTAGAATCTTTATGATTACCAGCAACAGATATATATTACCACAATTACCAAAGGATGCAACAAAAAAACCTTATTCACTGCACAGTGAATAAGGTTTAATTAATGAATAAAGAAACTATCTAACCCAGACTGATATAGAATTGCCTGATGTACCTGTTCCACTAAATGCTGAAACAAAAGAATATTTTTGAGTTCCACCAATTGAATAATAAGTTGATATTCCTGTCCCAGCTGGTATTTCAAGAGTAACTAAATCTGTACTACCTGTAGTTTTAACACAAGTAAAGTTAGCTGTTAGTGTCGCACCAATTGCTGTATCTGTTCTGACTTCTAAAAGTACTGGAAGCATATTTGTAGTAGAAGCAATAGAAGAAATAGTTGTTGTGCTTCCTGCTGCTGGCATTGTTACTGAATTGAGATTTACAATTACTTCATCTGTTTTAACTCTTCTGAAAAATGCTCTAAAATTGTCAGTGAACGTAGTAGTTGTATCTGCTGATTTGCTGCTCCAATAAGTTCTAAAATTACTACCTTTGACTGTAGTAAAATAAGTATCCATTGCTGCTAATACTGTATTGTAATTATCTGCAACACTAGCTGGGGCATTTTTTTCTGCTGTTCTTAATGCTGCGGCTAAAGTATTTGAAGCGTCGAAATCTGTACCTGTAATTGCGTTGTCTGCTAAAGAATCTGCAATTGAGTTCCTAGCATCTTGTAATTGTGATAAACCTGAAACTGCTGTGCCTGCTTGAGATAATTGCAAATAAGCGTCAGAAAGACCTAAGCTTGTAATTATGCCTGCTATTGTTGATGGTGAATAAACGAATGCCATATATTTAATCTCCAGTAAGAAATCATAGTTTATTTCTCTGGATGATTAAATTATTCCTTATTCAAATCCTGGGTCTCGAAAATGCTTGAATGGAAATATACTGCCTCTCTCATCCAAGTTTTCCTCAGTACCAAAAATATATGAACCAAAACCATTCAAAGTAAATACGTCTGTTCTGTTTACATATCTAAGTGGTGTTTGCTCGTGGACAATTATTTCTCGATTTTCATACCAAGCTTCAGCACCAAAAAGATAAATTAAATCCCATAAACATTGCTGAGCTCCTACTGCATGCTTAAACTCGAAACTTGCTACATGAATATAAGTAGAAGCATCAATTTCATACGGATGATACTTTAAAGACTCGAATCTCTTGTTGTAACTTTCGAAATCTTTGTTCTGAAAATATTTAACTTGCAGGCCCACAATTCATTCTACCATGTGAGGAAATTATTATTGGAAATGTATTTCTAAAAAATCTTCGATTTTTTAGGCTTTTAATTTCGATAATAAAAAAGGGAGAGAGAGCTTTTGCTCTCTCTCCCTTGGGAGGCTGAACCCCCTTAGGGGTTCAGTTCGTTGAAGATGTTGTAAGCATCATCGTTCGTGGTGTAGTTTCGGAGACTGCCAAACGGCATCTCATCGAAATTAAACTCCTTGTTGTCACGTCGAATTGCCATTGCCAGAGCAGGTCGGCGGGACTTGAACAAGTGGTTCAGAAGGGTATCAATGTTAACCTTAACATCATACCAAGGGACGCTTTGCATCTTGTTATCAAGGTTGAGGGACAATTGAACCTCAGTCTTTGGTTCGTATGCGTCTTCCAACTCTTCATCATCGTCGGAGCAGTCGCAACAACCTTCACAGCAATCGCACCCTTCACAATTGCCATAGGACTCTTCGCCACATTCACAACAGGTAGGATTATCATCATCCCACTCGTTGTCAACATCATCGTCATGCTCAGTGGAGAAGCGTGACTCATAGACGTGTTCGACAAGCGGTCGCTCATACTCGGCAACAACCTTGTATCGGCAGGTGCGGAGTTTCTGGAATTCGCAATCGGTTGGGATGCTGACAACATCCGCAGGGTCGATTTCCACCAAAACCAAGCGGTCATTCCCGCCAGCAAAGTTGGATGCATACTCAAGAGTTCCAGCATGGAAGCCATAAGAGCATCCAACCTCTTTGTTGTCATCGACCTTGTTGCGAGGCATCTCAAGCACCTCTCCAACACCGTTGAAGAATCTGCCTGTATGCTTGTCAGTGAAATCATTGCGAACAGCCTTGTAAGCAAGGAACGTACCTGTCTCAGTGAGAGGCAGATGCTTATGCTCAAGGAACGTGTAGAGTTCATCGACTGCACGTTTGCTTGGGTTCAATTGCAAGCGGGTGATAAACTTGAAGATGGGCAAGCAGTCAACGCCATCAGCAAGGAAATTGATGATGCGTTCTGCAACCACAGACTGGATGGCATCACCATCGACAAACACCGAGCCATCCTTGACCTCGATTTGCTCATACTTGGCGTAGAGGTTGAGGAACTTGCGGGACGGGTCAAGAGCCAGCATCAAGGCATCAAAATCCTTGGTCTGGTATGCAGAGACGGCAGATGCAAACATAGGGTTGCTTGCAAGGATGGTATACTGTTTACCATCAATAACGACTGTCAGGAACCCATCAGCAGGGTTCGGGTTCAACAACGATGCGGTTATTTCCATAACTCTTCTCCTTCACTAACAGATAGATATTATCGCATATGCCATGGCATTGCAAGGAAAAACTAATTCAAATAAATATAAGCAAATTTATTATTCAAAATTAATTTGTAAAAAAATCGTAGATTTTTTAGATTTTTATTTTGCATAATAATTGTCAGCTAAAAAAAGGATGCCCCCGGCTTGCCGGGGGCATTGGTTAGGGGTCTGAGGAACCTACCCAACCAAACTGATGTATCCCTTCACCCTGTCAATGTCTTCCTGCTTGTAGAGCCATCCGCAGAAATTGAGCATAGGGAAATCCTGATACACATGGTCGATTACAGGCTTCAAGGCAGATTTATAGGAATCCCTGTAAGTCTCAAAGATGTTTGATGCAACGTACATTTCATCGTTCCACTTGAGGTTGTTAGCATACTTTATCGAATCAACAACAAGTTTGATTGACGCTGGAAACTCAAAGTCATCGAACTTATCAGTAGCAAACTCCCGCAGGATTGGGTCAATTGATGCAGTAATTACGTCCCAGTGCATCTGTAGCCGATGCTTGATTGTCAATTCATCAAGCAATTGCTTGGTGTACTCTTGGTAGGATTTCCAACCTGCTCCAAGAGTCTGAGCAGTCTTGCCACGAACGCCATAGACTGGAATATCAATACCTGCGTTCCTCAATTGCTTCTTAAGTCTCTCAATACTTGACAAGGAAATGTCTGAATTGACAGGCAGGTAGTGTGAAATCACAACATAGACTCCAGAGCCGTTTGCGATATCAATCTGGCAAGGTTTCCAATAGTCGGCGTTACGCCATCCATTGCTTGCTTGAAACTCATACCCCTCAGAGTATACAGACTTTATACCTGATGACTTGCGGATAGGCTTGGCATAGGGTGCATCACTCAAGTCTGTCCAAGGACAACCTTCAAGCATATCTAAGGAGAAGAACTCTTCCGCTTCTTCAGGGCTGGAGAATTGGAGCAGGTAGGTTTGCTTTGTCAAATCACCATATGATGCGATACGACCAAACAATTCATTACGCTTGATTGTTCCATTATCGACAAAGATGCGTGTATTATTTGTTGGAAGGATACCAATGGCTTCTTCCCACTTTAAATTGTGGTTGCGGTTCTCAACAACATGACGTGCCTTGATTGACTTTGGTACAGAGATATAAGGCAGGTCGATTTGCTTACCACGGTAGGACAGGACGTTCTTTTTTCCAACCTTATCGCACAATGTGCCGTACATGATAAGAGCGTCCCACATTGTCTTAGATGACTCCATCTGCTTTGACAACTCTTCTCCAACCTGTTGCTTGAAATCAGCAAGGGCATTGAACAACCACGACTTTGTCTTAGGGTTGTAGTCCAAGGCTTCACGGGAGGCACTGTTTTTCACTGCTCCGATAGGTGCTTTGAGGACAATTTCCATCGCCCGGAAGGATGCAATGTAAACTCTGAATTCGTCTCCAATTCCAAGAGCATCCATATTGATAGGGTAAGCAACATTACCCATGACAACCTTAAGATTGTAGCGGTGATAACCATATGGCAAGCCTGCTGTAATAATCCAATTCTCAGACTCAAGTATTGGATTGACTCCATAAGTGTCAATGACATTTTGCAATGCATGGTCATTGAACACAATTGGCTTTGGTTTGAAATACTTTAGAACATCAGCACACTTGTCTGAAAACTGTCGGAAATCGCCAGACTTAACTGCAATTGCAACCTCAATACCTGTTGGTTCATCTGATGGTTCGCAGGTCAAACGGGTGATTTTGCCAATTTCCGACTCGTCGATGTAAGCAGAGTATACGCTCTTATATCCACCATGATAGGATGTAAGGGTAAAGTTATCGACATAGGCAAAGGCAGACTTGGAGCCAAGTCCAAGACAACCTGTCTGGTCGTTGGTGTTGCGTTTGGATGAATCACCAAACGATACATAGACGTTGTAGATTTGCTCTTCGGAGAGTCCCTTGCCAAAGTCACGCACCTTGAATATTGGTGTGAACGAATTGGGTAGAGTTACTTGAATTGGGCAATCTGGAACGCCAGCATCAATGTTCGCATCCATTGCGTTGGTGCAGTATTCACGAATGACCGCTTGAATCTTATCGGAATACAACTGGTTGCGGAGAATGCCCAAAAGGTGGGACAGGTTCTCCTGCTTGACAGAGAAGAAGGCTTCCGACTGGATGCCTTTGGCGACGATGGTTTTGTCTGATTTGTCAATAATCATAGTAGGTTCCTCACCCATAATATTATCACCACCGAGCCATCCCCGCCACAATTCCAAAAAATATTATTGAAAATATATTTCTAAAAAAATCGTAGATTTTTTTTAGGTTTTTATTTTGCATAATAATTTAGCCTCTCCCCCTTGCGGGGGAGAGGTGGTGTGTATTATCTCACATAGAGATAATTGTTCACCGTTTCCATATCAAGGTTTGAAGCCCGTTCGGAAATCAAGCCCCAACGCTTGGAGATGGCTTGCAGGTCTGCATCAATTGCAGGTGCAAGGATGTTTGATGCAACCGTCTCAAGGTTCTCACGCATAGAGCCATTGTATTCTTTGGCACTACGGGTCAAACCGTTGACAATTCCAAACACAGTTTTCTCATGGACGTGACCAGACTCTTCGGTCAAGGATTCGATGTAACCCTTGTGCCAGAGTTTGCCTTGGACGGCGGTTAACTTGTTGTCACGGGAGAGTTGTGCAATGGTTTGTTCGACATTGGGAACCTCCACATTCTTTGCATGACCCATCAAGGTTAACAGGTCATTGCCCTGTGTCAATGCAACAGCAATTGCATGGCGAACCTCTTTACCAAG
>JACCDU011347885.1_pt1 | contig 11341 bp, 16 predicted proteins | sample 7446081 | NCBI WGS metagenome assembly JACCDU01 (sample SAMN15323447, study PRJNA562643) | freshwater metagenome | isolation source: river surface water | place: USA:Blue River Watershed | collected 2017-08-17 | reverse complement strand
CCGTTGTCCAGACCAGACTGCTCAATAGCCCAAGTAGCCATAGAGTCGAAGCTGTTAGCGGTTGTCACCCTGCCTAGCTGAGTGAAGGCGAGTCGCTTGTCCTGAACCTCTGGGCTGTTAGATAGCGGGGCTGTCTTCTGCCCTTCTGCGGTGACGTATTCGACACGCATAGTTCCTTCGTTGTCTTGTAGCCAGAGTTCGATGTCTGCCTTGCGATAAAGGGTGGTGCCACCGATGCGAACAAACGGAAACGGGGCTTTGTCTAGCCTGCTCGGTAGGCGGTAATTGCGTAGCTGGTTCATTGTGAACCCTGTCATTTCGGTTACTTGGCGAGAGGTAATTAGCTCTCCGTATACGGGGTCAAACATGGTTTCGGGGTGTTTCCTTTCAAATAGTAGGTGAGTGCCGATAATCTACTATTCTAACGACTGATTTCGCTAGTCAAGCAAGTTTATCGAATTGTTATCTGTTTTTGAGTAGATTTAGTTGAATAGCCTGTGGATAACTTTGGTTTTACCTGTGGATAACTCTCTTACATTGAGCTTCATAAAACACACCTACTCAGTGCTATCTTACTACGTAGTAGAATAGGCGTGAGTAGCTGTTCTAAAGTCATTTCAATTTTTGGGAGAATAAAGGGGCTCCACAAGCGGGGCAATAGTTGCTGGTCACGTTACGTAGAATCCACCCGCAAGCCTTGCACGTCATAGGTCGAATACCTTTCCCCTGAGCTGGTCAATCGCTTCTGCGTAGCTTTTTGAGTGTTGGGCAACATCGCCGTTTGGCTTGCTATGCCCCGTATACATTTTCCAATGTAGGTCACGCAACATAATCAGGGCTGAGTTGATTACCGCCTTCTCCTGGTTGCTTAGCTTGGTTTCTTCTTTACGCCTCATTTGGTCGCTTCTTTCGTTATGTTTAGGTGACAAGGGCAGGAACATAGATAGTTGTCTTCTTTGGTGTCGGGGCAATCTTCGTGCTGTCCAATAACGCAATCTCCGTTCACTTGGTTATCTCCTGTTCTCCGTGACAAGTTGGGCAAAACGGCGGGCAATCAAAATTGCCTTCGTGGTTGGGGCATTCCTCGACCCAAGTCCACCGCACGCTATACCCTGCCTGTTCGTAGCCTTCAATGGTTGAAGCAATCGGGATAGTGGTTGGTAGCTTGGCGTGAATTAGTTCGGTGTCGTTGTCAATCACCGCAAAAAATGGGTAGCTCATTTGGTTAGCCCTTTCAAGATTAGGTTTAGGTTCCATGTTGCGTGGTATCCGCATAGGTGTAGCGGGGTTTCGCTCCCGTGCCAGACTTGCACCTTGTCGGTGCTGTGGTTGTCGCTGTTGTATTGGCAAGACATTACAGCACCTCATAACGGATACGCTCTACCCCATAGAAGTTAGCTAGGGTTCGGGCAATTTCATCGGACTTGGAGAAGCCATAACCTGAAATCGCCAAGTGCCATCTGCCGTCTTTGTCTTTCAAGGTGTAGCCAAATTGCTTGGCAATAGCCCAAGTTAGGTGTGATAAGTAGCCTGTGCCTGTGGTCTTGGTCTGAACGGCCACACGGAAATAATCTGTCATGCCCTTGCCATAGTCTGCGGAAATGATTAGCAGGCCATCGGGGGCGGTGAGCGTGGCTCGCACGCCTTCCAAGATGTAAAGGGCGTGCTCGGTGTCCTGTTGCTTCTGTTGTGCCTTGGTTAGCTCGGTCATTTGGTTACTCGCTTTCGGTTTGGTTGGTTAGTTGGTTTCGGTGGATAGGTGGGAGCCACAATCGTGGCAAAGAATGCCTGTGCCGTTGTGAACATAGGTAACACTTGTTCGGTTGTGCTTGCATAGTTCGCTAGGCATTGCGGGGAAGTGGTCTGCACAAGGCATGAAACGCAATCGGTTAGCTGTTGCACAAGTTAGGCAGATTCTGCTTGCCTCGCCTGTGTGGCGGGTGTTGGTTGCTAGGTTCACTTTGTTGCCTCTCTTTCGGTTGGTTATGAGTAGCTTAGCAGGTTAGCAAGTTAGCAGGTAACACATTTAGGTAACGAAACGATAACGCTTTGTTTCGCTGTTTGGGCTGGCCAAACCGCCCCGCAAACTCACAAATTTTCAATTATCGCAAGCCCCGCCCTGTCTAGCAGATGCGGTGAAGCCCCGCTTGCCACACCAGCTAAGCCTGTGGGGCGACATCACACCAATCCATCCGTCCTCAGTGAAAAGGGCATAAAAAAGCCCTGCTAACCCCTGTTACGGGGCTAGCAGGGCTAGTTTTACTCGCTTGCTGGCAATTTGCTTGCGACGTAAGCCAACTCACGCTGGAGAGGGCTCTCGGGGCTTGCTAGCCAAGCCAAAATGCGGTTTAGCTCCTCAAGCTGTGACACGTCGCCGTTCTCAACGAATGAGTCGGTTAGCTCGCCTAGTCTGGCAAAGTCCCTACGCCACTTGGCAACCTTCTCCAAGATGTAGGTCTTCTCGTGCCAAGGGAAAGACTCGGACACGGCGGGCAGGGCTCCCAATGCGTGGGAGAGGTCGATTGCGTTTCTCATTTTTAGCTCCTAAGCCAGCGGGGTCGGGGTGCTGGCTCTGCCAGCCTAATTTGGCACAGCACATCACACCAATCCATCCGTCCTCAGTAAGAGGGCAAAGGAAAACCCCGCCTGCCCTGGGGGAAGGGCAAGCGGGGCTGGTCTCCTTTCTTAGCGAACGATGAACCGTGCCTCAGGTAGGTTGCGGATAAAGTGCTCAGTGTCGTCAAAGCTTTCTTCCTTGACTAGGTTCAGGTCGATGCCATGAGCGTTGATAAAAAGGAGGGCATCGACATCCTCCTCTAGGAAGACGATGCCAGCGTTGAACCTATCGCCTGCTGAGAAGTAGGAGTATTGCGATGCGTAGTTCACAGCCTCAGGAAAGCCCAGCTCCTCGTCTAGCCAAACGGCTAGCCAGGCGTGGCTAGGGTCGCTGATGAAAGCAAGGCAAGCCTGCTGTGCGCGGGTGGTGGTCGTAGTCATGATGCTCCTTAGGTAGGCCAGGCGGTGGTGCCCGGTAAGAACAGCTAAGCACACCTGGTCGCATCACACCAATCCAGCCGTCCTCAGTGAAAACGGCATAGTGATTGAGCCTTTTTACGTCATGCTCAGGACGGTTGAGGAGCAACTCTATTCTGAAACCTCGATGTCAGGCCAGCTCTCACCGCTGACAAACTCAAGCTGTCCATTAGCTGGCTCAATGCTAGCCTCGAAGTCATAGTGGCTTAGGTCGGTCTTGCCTTTTACGGTCAGGTTCCAGGTCACAGTCACGGTAATCTCTCGCTCTAGCTTGAGGTCTAGGTTGAGCATGCCTGCTAGCTCTTCCCAGAATGGGTTAGACAGCTCGTCAGTGTCCCACTCTTCACGGTCAAGGCTGGCCTGAATGAATTTCTTTACCTCGATGTATTTGTCGAACCACTTAACCATCTCTTTACGCTCAGTCTCAAGCTCACGCTCTAGCTCAGCGATGCGGGACTCGCATAGGTTAGTTACCTCAACCTGCCCTTTTAGGGTGTTGGTCAGGATTTCAACCTGAGTCTCAGCGGTGCTTACCATGCCAATTAGCTGGTCGTTGGTTGGCTCGGTGGTGGTGCTGTCCTGCTGTGCAGGGGTGGTGCCTTGTGATTCAAACATGATGCTCCTTGTTTCATGTATCCCCCTCGGGGGAGCTGGCGGGGGGTGTCCCGCTGGCAAGAACCACTTTGCCAGCTTTGATGTTGTGACATGTTTCTAGCCGTCCTGTATGTATTAGCCCACCTCCTCCAAAAATTGAATTTGCAACACCTGTCTACTATCTATGTGTGCTATGCTAACCAAATGGCAAGAATCGCAGACCATCCCCTTCGCATCGCTAGGCTCCGAGCCAACATCAGCCAGGAGTCCCTAGCCAAGCGTGCAGGCGTCCAACGCTCCGCTATCTCCGCAATCGAAGATGGCAGAACCAAGAAACCCACTGACCGCTTGATTGGCACCATAGCCCCGCTTGTGAGCATGAGCGCAGACGAGCTAAACCAAGAGATACAGGCATGGCTCGATAAGCCCATCGAAGCCCCACTCAAGCCAAGCGCCATCAACCTGCTTGCTATCCCGCCGTATGTGCTGGGCCAGTATTACCCAACCTTTCAAGCATGGCGTAAAGAGCTAGCTCCAACCCACACGGCCTTTGCGAGCATGTTACGTATGAACCCTGCCACTGTGCGTGACTACGAATCTGGCAAGCTACAGACCCTGCCTGACTCATTCGCACGGCAGATGCTAAAGGCATTCGAAAAGCACGGCTTTACCCCTGACTACCTAGCAGCATTGGAAGCGTTACCTAGAGCATGAGCGAGGAAGAGAATGTATACGTGGAGCTTGATGTCAGCAAATTCGAAATCCCTGCTGAGTCCCCAAAGCCAACCAAAGAGCAAAAGCTCTTCGAAAAAGTCCTTGCAGCAGCCATCGCAGCAGACCGACAAGGACTCTTCCTCGAAACGCAAGTAATCCTTGACCAAGACGCCAGCCTGACCAAAGAACAGGTTGAGCTGATTTGGGCTAGTAGCAAGTTTCAGAAGTCTCTGGAGTCGAGAGGTATTGCCAGCACCAAGAACCCAAACCTAACGCTACGACAGGAAACCTTCTTGCAGGCGTATCTGAATCCGCTAAACCTAAAGACCCCGCAGGTCCTGGCTAAGCAGATGAAGATTACGGCTATTGAGCTTGACGGCTGGATGCGGCAGAAAGAGTTTGCTAAGGCAATGTCTGCCAAGGCTCAGGACAACCTAGAGAAGTATCTGCCGATGGCAGACCAAGCGCTCGGTCAGTTAGTCCAGCAGGGTGACATGAAGGCCATCACCTTCCTAAACCAGCTCACTGGTCGCTTCGATGCGAACAAGCAAAACAGCATCGATATTGTCTCGGTGATGATGAAGGTGCAGGACGTTATCTTGCGCCATGTGCGTGACCCCGAGGTGAAGCGAAATATCGCTAGGGAACTCATTGCAATCGCTAACGGACAGAGCCCGTTGTCTGCCCTTCCTGAGCCTGTTAGTGATACAATAAATGTTGAGGCGGAAATTATTGTCGTACCCAACGAGGAAGACTAATGGCTTATACAACCACAACCCGCCTTGGCATCAAGAAGGCTGTACCTGGCTCTGCCCAGCCATTTGAAACCGCTGTATTCAACGAGAACTACGACAAGATTGACGCAGAGTTTATTGCGGCTGATACTCGCCTCGACAACATCGAAGCGCTAAACACCACTCAGAACTCCCGCCTGACTGCGGTTGAGTCTGTAAACACCACTCAGACCAACGACATCCTCGGCCTAGTTAGCGAAATCGCACTGCTTGACAGCAGAATCGATGACCTAGAAGAACTAAACATTGGACCTCGCCTAGACAGCATTGAGGCCCTGAACACCACTCAGAACACTCGACTAACCAACATCGAGACCCTGAACACCACTCAGACCTCACGCCTAGATGGCATTGACACTCTAAACACCACTCAGAACTCCCGCTTGACCGCAGTTGAGGGCGTAAACGCCACTCAGGCAACTACCCTGACCAGCTACGGCACTCGCCTAGAGAGCATCGAGTCTTTGAACACTACTCAGAACACTCGCTTGACCAACATTGAGACTCTGAACACTACTCAGAACTCAAGGCTGTCAGCACTTGAAGCAGTTGTCGACGGTGGAACCCCATAATGGCTGAAGAGCAACCACACGTAAGAGTTACGCTGCAGACTATCTACGATAAGCAGCTCGACAACGAGAAGTTGCTCGTTCGCACCTTAGAGAGACTTGACGGCCTCGCTGACGTTCCAGACCGCCTTCGTGCAGTGGAGCAAAAGCAGGCTGAGGCTGCCTGGGTCCCAAAGGTAGTTCTCGCCAGCCTGGCATCTGGCATCTCAGCTCTGGCAACAGCCCTGTTCTCAATGATTAGAGGTTAATAATGACAACCTTTATGCTTCCATTCCCTGACAAGGTGCTCACTGGGCACTTTGGCAAGATTCGCACAATCAACGGCAAGAAGACTAACCCTCACCGTGGAACTGACTGGGCACCAAAGCTTGGCGCACCAATCCCTGCGGTTTCTAACGGCACCGTCATGCTAGTTCAATACAGCAAGGTGCTCGGCTGGGTTGTTGTGCAGTCCGTCAAGGGCTTCGATGGCAAGGTCATGTATGTCGGATATTGCCACATGGACACCAAGCCAGCCTACAAAGTGGGCCACAAGCTGAAAATGGGCGACATTATCGGCAAAGTGGGCAATGAGGGCTTCTCTAGCGGGCCTCATTTACATGCCACCCTCTCAGACACCGTTAAAGGCGTATTTGCGGGCACGGTATACGATTTGTACAAATACCTATCGGAACAGATTAAAATGGCTTCTAAAGCCAAGCCAGCGGGTCAAAAATCTTCCGCAACCCCTAAAAAAGAGACAAAAACAGCAAAACCAGCAATTTGTCCAACTTGTGGGCAGGAAGTGAAGAAATGAACGTAAAGCGTGTTAGCAAGCGAGCACTTGCATACATCATCATGAAGGTTTCGGGCACCCTTGGTGGTGGATTCGTCTTCGGTGTCGAAGTTTGGCAGGCTGCAGCAATGGCTGCATTTATTGGTATCATGGAGATTAGCGAAGAGCTTTCTCGTGCTTACGTAACCGACGGCGAAATCTCCGAGGCTGACGAGCACGAAATCTTTGGTGGTCTTGCAGATGATGAAGACCCAGAACTAGGAGAAAAATAATGAGCCCAGAAGAGCAGAAGAAGCTCGACGAGATGCGGAATGCTCTTGGCGCTGCACAGTCCAAGACCGCCGACGAGATGGCTAAGAAGCAGGACACCGTGCGTGGCACTGGTGCTGCGACTAAGAAGAACCCTGCTGCCGTAGCTATTGCTAAGTCAAAGGCATCCAAGAAGGTCGGCAAGACTATGCCTGCCACAAAGTCAGTTAGTGGCGTCGCTGCTAAGCTCCCCTACAAGAAACCATTCATGAGGTAATGATGTCTAAGTCAGAAAAAATGAAGGCTCTAGCTGCAAACATTGCAAGCAAGAAGAAGCCAAACAAGCCAAACCCATTCATCGACATCGATGACGTCAAGGCCAACAAGAAGAAGTTCGGCTACGACATCAACATGCGCAAGGGCCGCACTATCTCCGTAAAGGGCACTGGCAAGTAACAATGCCCAGCGAAGCCTGGCAGCGCAAAGAGGGCAAGAACCCTAAGGGTGGCCTGAATGAGAAGGGCCGCAAGTCTTACGAGGCTGCTAACCCTGGCTCTGACCTGAAGGCACCTGTGAAGTCGGGCAATAACGCCCGCAGGTCGTCATTCCTAGCTCGCATGGGCAATATGCCTGGTCCTGAGCGTAAGCCAAATGGAGAGCCAACTCGCTTGCTATTATCTTTGCAGGCGTGGGGAGCATCGTCGAAGGCTGATGCTAAGCGGAAGGCTCTTCAGATTCAGCGGTCTCGGAAGTCTCAGGGATAGTCACATCGTTTAGCAATACCTGCACCGTAGGGCAAGGGTATTCAACGATGGCATCTGCGAGCGCCGAGCAGTGAGCACAGACAATAACATCATCCCGCTCTGCTTCGTGGTGGAGCGCATTTAGCACGGTTAGTGCGGTGAACATTTGAAAGCCAGCTTGCTTTAGCTGCTCAATCGTCTCTTCGTTTGTCATTACTTGAGCCTAACTCCCATTTGAACCAGAAGGTAGTAAATCTCGTCATTCGAGAGGCCTTCTGATTTCTTTTCGTCGACAAAGTTTTGCACCTTGTTCTTGTAGTCAGAGTTTATCCTATCAGTGTTTTCACGCTTGGCATTCTCTAGGTTTACCTGACGGTTGTAGTCAATAGGGCGTAGGCCGCTGAAGAAGCTGTTGAGCATACGCTCACGGTCAGCGTCAGTTAGCTTGTTGGTCGTGTTTGGGTTCGCATACTTCTCAGGCGTGTAAGCGCCTAGTGCGATAAGGAAGTTGTTGAAACCGAAGTTAGAGAGCAGTTCGTCTCGCAGCTTTCCTGGGGTGTCAATGTTCGCTGGTCTGCCAGTGTCGAGGTCTAGGTTGATGCCAGGGGTTACGGCAGCAGCAGTCTTGAGCAGGATGTTGGTCTGAGCGCCAAACTCTGATAGCGCAAAGCCACCGCCCTCAGAGCTCATTAGGTTCTGGTAGGCAGACTTGGTTGGGTCTACCTGAATAGCCCAGAAGTCCAGCACATCTAGTGGCAGGAACGATGGCCTGATTGCCTGAGCGCCCTGAGGGCCAACGGCGTTAGGGCCATACACGCTGTAGCTGTAGTAGCTAGGCAGAGCGTTCTTGTCCTCGAAAGGAACTCCGAAGTTCTGTGGCTGGAAGCCCTGTGCGGTTGACACGGCATACATCGCCTTAGGAACCACTAGCATTGCGCCAGTGCGGTTGACTGCCATGTCGATAAATGCAGCCTGAGCTACACGCATCCATGTGTAGTAGGTGAAGATTAGACGGCCCCATTTGCGCTCAGAGGATGCAAGGCTCTGCACGGTTGGGTGGAACTTGTTCACGGTGTCAGCTGCTGCACGGATGGCGTCATCGATGCTAGCCCAAGGGCGAGACTGGATAACCTTCATAGCGTGAGCGGTGCGGATTACGTTTGAGTAGGCAGCGGTGATGTCACCAGGAATCTTGGTGATTGCCTGCTGAGCACGCTGGGAAGCAGCTGCAGCCTTGTCGAACAGAGTCGCCTCGAACTCGTTAGCGTCAAGCAATCTGAACGAAGCATCTAGCGCCATGATGTCGTTAGAGGCAGCGTTCTGGACCAAGATGCCAGCGTTTTCTAGTCGGTTTAGCAAGTCAGTGTCTAGGATTTCCTGACGAACTGGCTTGCCATCCTTGTAGATAAAGAAGCTAGAAGTGCCTAGCTGGTTGAGGTCCTTGGTAGCAATGCGGTCCTCGGCAATCATCTTCTTGACCTTGCCAGCCTCGCCCTCGTCAAATAGTCTAGTTAGCTCTGCCATCTGTCCAGCGTGGTTAGTCTTGACGAAGTAGTCTGCAACTGCAGCGTCACCGCTGTAGCGGGCAGCGATACGCATACCAGTGTTCCAGAACGAAGCCTTGGTAACGCCCATGATTAGCGCAGTTGAGGCATCGCCAACAACGTTGGTAACGTGGTGGCCTGGGCGAAGGATGGTCTGGGTAGCCTTCAGGAAGCTGGTAACTTCCATGATGCTACGGGCAAAACCATTCATTTTCTTGCCGTTGTAGAGGTTGTTGAACTCTCTAACGATTGAGCCAAACTGAGATGCAATCTCAGGGTGCAGTAGGGCGTCGTCTGGCAGGAAGCGCAGGATGTCGTCACGACCATCTGCAGTTACACGCACGAAGCCTTCCTTGATGGCCTGGTCTGGGGTAAGTCCAAGTGCCTTAGCAGAGAAGCGTGATGCCACGCCCTCGGCAATGCCCTTCTCGAACTTGACCATCTGGATTGCTTCCATCACACGAGCGAAGGAGACCAGTGGGTCTACGCCAGAGCGCTTGAAGTTCTCTTGGCGCTTACGCCAAGCGTCAGCTAGGTCAGTCTTGCCTTGCTTGTCTTTTGGCATGGTACCGAACGGCAAATCGACAAGGATTGAGTCAGCAAGCTCGTCGGCTGAATACTTCTCAAATCCGCCAAAACCATTCTTTTCGGTAACGCCAAACTTCTCCAACGCCTTCTTGAATGAGACGCCATCGATACCGTTTACGTTGATTCCGTTAGCAGCGCCTCGCAGAACATCCACAATCTCAGTGAGCTGCTTGTGCATGTCATACATGTAAGGCTTCATGTTCAACGGAAGGTCTACATTGTCACGCACTGCTGAGAAGACTACGCTGAAGTCGTCCATGTATGTAGGGCTGGACTTGTGCCAGCGCTCACGGAAGCTAGTAACAGCGTCGGCAAAGCGAGCGGAGCGCACAATGGAAGTTGACTCTCCAGTGTTTAGGAACTGGCGTAGGTCACGGCGACCAGCTGGGCCATACCAACGCTGACCGATTTCATTTAGTTTGACGCCAATGCGGTCTCCAGGAAGGACTGGGGTAGCCTCGTCTAGCTCTGGGCGGTATTTGCGGTTGAAGTCAACACGGTTCCTTGGAGTAGCTTCAAAGGTCTTTAGGTACTGAGTGCGTAGACCCATGACCTGTGGCATCTGAGTCTGCTCTGCAATCGAGCGACCATACACTTCTTGAGTTGCACGGTGTAGCTTCTCGCCCTCAGTCATCCAGTCGAACTTGTCGAAAGCGCCAGCCTCAAGCTCGTCGAGAACGTTGCGGGCTACGTCAGCGTTGATTGCAGATGCAATCTCAGTCTGGTGGTCTTTGGTCTCAGAGAAGAACTTCTTGAGCCAAGCTTCCTTCTTTGCACCGCTCAGAATGGTGTGCTCTGGGATTACAGGCTGCGAGTCAGCTAGGTAGACCTCACGGTCCTTGACGCCCTGAACGCCCGCTACATAGCGGTTGTAGTCCTGCTCAGCAGCACGTAGCACGGCGCTGCGGTTATACTGCTCGCTGTCAACCCAGCGACCCTTGTTGGTGTCGAAGTGCCTAGTTGGCAGCCAGTTGGTCCAAGCCTTCTCACGTGCAGCATCTAGGTTGCGCTGCGCCCTTAGGTGCGACTTCTCCCACGCCCTGATAGCAGCCTCTGAAGTGTCAGCAGGCAGGGCTTGGAAGTCGTTGTAGGACTTCTCGTAGGCTAGCTCGGCCTCAGTTAGCTTGACCTGAGCGGCTTCCTTAGCCTTGGCGCTTGGCTTCTTTGTGCCTGCACGGCCCGCTGGAGGGGCAGTGTCTGGTGCAACCTTGCGAGATACCTTGGCGACCTCTTGGCGGAATGCGTAGAGCTCCTGAGCATCCAGTAGGTTCACTAGGCGGGCAACGTCTGGGTTGTTTAGCGCCTGGTTGGATAGCTGGCTCTCAGGGAGCAGCTTGCCACCACGGGTGAAAATCATCGCAGATGCACGGAACAAGGTCTCAGCGATGTCTCCACCACGGGCCTTCATAATGCCAGATGCGTAGACAAACTTGCGGAAATACTGCTGAGCAAGCTCAGCACGGGCAGCCTGTGAGATGTTGCTGTCGATGAAGTTTGCACGCCATCCAGCTCGCAGGGTCTCGAAGATTTCCTTAGCGAAGCCCTCAGCCTGGTCGATGTGGCTTAGCGCAGTTGCAGCTGCACGCTCGGTGTGGATGGTCTTGAGCAGGTTGATTGAGGTTTCGTTGGTCAGGATGTCTGCCAACTCCTTAGCGACCTTCTCAAACTCCTTGACCTTCTTCGGGCTGGCAGGAAGCTGGTTGTCGCCACGCACTAGCAAGCGGGTAGCAATTTCAGT
>JACCDU010486808.1_pt1 | contig 11345 bp, 11 predicted proteins | sample 7446081 | NCBI WGS metagenome assembly JACCDU01 (sample SAMN15323447, study PRJNA562643) | freshwater metagenome | isolation source: river surface water | place: USA:Blue River Watershed | collected 2017-08-17 | reverse complement strand
TTTAAGAGCTACTTTACTCATTTAGGCTTGCTTGAGCTTATCTATACAGAATTCAATTTCTTTCACAAGTGCGTCGATTTCCGCTGCGTTGCGACTGCTTGTTGCAACTGGAACCTCTACGACTTTGTTTTGGGCCTCCGCCAATGATACATTGAGTTCTTCAATGGTAGCTTCTAGTTGCTTTACCTGGGCATGTTCTGCTTGATAAAGCTCTTGGATACGGCGCAGTTCACCTTGAAGCACCTCGTGCTGAGCACGTTCGGTTTTCAGTTCAGCTGCTAATTGCAAGCTGCGGGAGCGGATATCTTCTATGAGCGTATTGAGGTTCTCAGTCATGTTAAGCGTCGACTTTGTACAAAGTTAACAAGCATTCGTTTACATCCTGCAAAAATCAGAAAGGTTTTTCTATTTTTTCTTCCGTAGCTTTGAAGATGCTCAAGTACTTCCTTTGTTACGCGCTGTTTTTTAGTCATTTTGCGTTAGCACAAATCTTGTCTTGCGACACAACATGGGTACTTCCCATGGCTTCACCCGTTGAACTCAGTGCGGGTTTTGGAGATTTGCGCCCCAATCACTTTCATATGGGCATTGATATCCGAACTGCTGGCAAAGAAAATCTGCCCATCTATGCAATTGCAGATGGTTATGTTTCCCGTATGAAGGTTTCGGCTGTGGGCTATGGTTGGGTGCTGTATATTGATCATCCCAATGGTTACACTTCTGTTTATGCACATTGCAACCGTTTTGCTGAACGCATTCAACAAGTCTATTTGGATACCACTGCTGTATTAGCGCAAAATGAAGTCGACATCCTTCTTGGGCCCAATAAGATACGGGTGTATAGAGGGGAGCAAATTGCATTTTCAGGCAACACCGGCGGGTCGAGCGGGCCACATTTGCATTTTGAATTGCGCGACACCAAAACAGAACATGCCCTCAATCCGTTGCTGCATGGTTTCAAGGTGAGTGATTCTGGGCGGCCTGTGCTCAGTGGGCTGCGCCTGTATGCGATAGATCAAAACGGATTTGAAGTACCTGCCAAATCGCTTCTGATTAGTGTTACACAGAAAAATCTCAAATCGCAACTGCCTCCAGGTTTCCTCCGACAAGGCGACCGCATCGGAATAGCCATACATGTGGAAGATTATTTTACAAAAGCGGGCAGGAGTCTTGGTTTGTTCAGTGCAGAAGTCTGGACCGAAAAGGAGGGGCATTTTGCTTTTGAACTCGATGAAATTGATTTTGATGCAGCGCGCTATGTCAATACGCACCACGATTTGGCTTATGCGCAAAGCGCCAAGAAGAAATTTCAGAAATTGTTCAAGGCGCCGCACAATCCGCTCACCATTTACCCTTATGAAGGTGATGGTGCTTTTGAGGTAGGCGCAATGGATAGCACGCATTTTGCGCTTATGCTACGGGATGTCAATGGCAATGAAAGCCAATATGAACTTTGGGTGGTATACCTGCATCCGAAAATGCCTGCCAAAAACGCCTACAGCGCCCAAAGCCATTGGTTACCCAATGAGGCTTATACCTATGAGACAGGACTTTGGAAGCTGCAAATCGATTCCTTTACTTTTTTTGAACCAGTGAGAAAAAGCATGGATTTGACAGCCAAACGCATTGGGTCTGGCCAGGTGCCGCTTGCGCGTCCAGTTCACCTGAGTTATGAATTCAAGGACAGCGCGGCAGCGGCTCATTATGTTCTCACCATGAACGGAGCAGCTCTATCGTGTCGCTTTGAAAATGGATTACTCTGTGCAGAGGCAAAGTCGTTGGGCACTTTTGGATTGCGCAAAGATGAGCTCGCGCCTTCACTCATAGGTCAGACCAATAATAAACTGGATAGCCTCAATAATGGCGCTTGGACCTGGTTGCTCAAAGATGATTTTTCTGGAGTCGCCACTTATAGTTGTTGGCAAAATGGCAAATGGATTCCGGCTTATTACGATGCTAAAAATCAGCAATTGCGCGCGCAGTTTGAGGTTCCATTTCTGCCAGGCACAAGCATAGAAATTCGGGTTAAAGATGCAGCAGGTAACGAAAAGGTTGTTCAGAGCAGTACGCCATTGGCGCCTTTCAAATAGATGGGGCTGCTGTAGGCGAGGTCTTCAAACGCGTTCATTTCTAAAGCCTGTTGGGCTGGCTTAACTTGAAATTTGGCAGAAAGCGGTTGGTCTAGCCATTGAATGGAAGGGTCGGTCCAGTATGATTTTGCTTTCTCATTGGCGTCACCGACAACAATCATGGAACTCAACTCAGTAAGTACTGTTTTTTCAAGGAGAGCGCACTGCAAATGTTGTAGGGTGTCACCTTGTGCATCAAATGTTTGTAAATACACTTCCGATCTGCGCGCATCGAGCAGCGCAAAAACCTCAGCATCAGTAGTTAAACCAGTTTCTTTGACAATTTGAAATAGAATCTGGTGTGTAGGGATAGCGATTAGCGGAATTTGCATAGCGAAGCACAGCCCTTTAGCGGTGGAGAGGCCGATGCGCAAACCGGTGTAAGAACCGGGGCCAGCACTGTAGCTAATGGCCGAAAGATCTTGAAGTTGTACACCTGTTCTGTGTAGCAGCTCGGTGATCATGAGGGTGAGTTGTTCGCCGTGTATGTAGCCGTCGCCAGTTTTATCGAGGTAGGAGAGGAGTGTACCGTTTTGAGAGAGGGCCACACTGCAAATTTTTGTGCTCGTCTCGAGGTGGAGGATCAGGGCGCTCATTCTTGACATTCGAACTTGAACCCGACGCCGTGCACGTTGTTGATCTGAATGCTCGTGTCTTCTTTGAGGTATTTGCGCAACTTGGTAATGAATACATCTAGGCTGCGGCCAACAAAGTAGTCGTCTTGACCCCAAACCGAATTGAGGATGACGTCTCGAGGGATGAGTTGGTTTTTGAATTTATAAAGCGTGCGTAAAATCATAGCCTCCTTCTTGGTGAGGGTGAGCAACTGACTTGGCGATTGCAAAGTAAAATTTTCGGTATCGAAGGTGTAGAGCCCAATTTTTACAACTTTTAGCTCGGGAGAGTCGGGTTGTAATTTGACTCTTTTGAGTAAGGCCTTGACGCGCAATTGCAATTCTTCTGCGCTAAAAGGCTTGGTGAGGTAGTCGTCGGCACCGGCATTGAAACCTTCAATTTTGTCTTCGGTGCGGCTGCGTGCAGACAAAAATAAGATAGGGATTTCGGCGTTTTGCTTGCGGATGTCTCGGGCAAGCGTAAAACCATCTTTGACCGGAAGCATGACATCAAAAATACAGAGGTGATAAGGTTCTTCTTGGTAGCGACGCAGGGCTTCTGCGCCATTTTCACAAAGGGTAACGGCATAGCCATCGGCTCTGAGCTGATCTGAAACAACGATACCAAGGCTGATATCGTCTTCTACCATGAGGATTTTGATTTTCATGAGTGTCTATAAAAGCCAAGAGCTTTGGTAAACCAAAGCTCCTGACTATTAACCTAAACCTACTACTAGTGCTACAAAGTTAAGCGCTTTTTTAATATTGGGTTACGTCTGTTTGTTAATTTTTTCATAAAATTTTTTTGCAGTCACTTTTTGCCAATTTTAGAATCCCTAACTTTACTCAATGAATCCTGTACACATACTCATTGTAGACGACGAAGAAGATATCCGCGTTTTGCTGCAATACAATCTGCAAAAAGAAGGTTATCGCGTAGATGCTGTTGCAGATGGAATGGCATGTATGGAATTTATACAAAAACAGAAACCCAACCTGATTTTACTAGACGTCATGATGCCCGTGTTGGACGGTATTGAAGTTTGCGAGCGCATCAAAGCCGACGCCCAATACCAAGATATCCTGATCTGCTTTCTCACCGCCAGAAACGAGGATTACAGTCAAATTGCAGGACTTGATGCTGGCGCAGACGACTACATTGCCAAACCGATCAAAACCAAAGTGTTGCTGTCTCGCATTCACGCCATGCTGCGCCGCAGTCAACACAACAAACCCGTTGTAGAGCCCAAACCAAGTTTTCGCATCAACCGCGAAAAGTACATTTTAGAAAAAGATGGACAAGAGTTGCAGCTCCCCCGCAAAGAGTTTGAATTGCTTGCTCTATTAGTTTCTCGTCCCAACTTTGTGTTCAAGCGAGAGCAAATCTTAGAAAAAGTTTGGGGTACCGAGATCATCGTTGGCGACCGCACCATCGATGTGCACATCCGTAAAATTCGCGAAAAAATTGGCGAGCACTATATTTCTACCATCAAAGGTATAGGCTATAAGTTCAACGAATAATTTTGGCCCGAAACTTGCTAAACGTCCTGCAGTAAATCATCAACTATGAAAAAATCTATACTTCTCTTTGTAGGCTGCTGCCTGCTCGTTAACCAACATTTTGCACAGGCACCGAGTGCTGCTTTTGCTCCAATTCAAGAACACCTCGAACGTTGGGACGACGTCCGTGGGGCTTGGTTAGCCTTAGCTATTCAAGCGCTAGCAACCAAACAAGCCGTACCTGACCGCACTTTCCCCGAAGATTTTACGCCATATGAAATGCTGAGCATGATGCCGGCCAAAGAGCGTCAAGACCTCCGCCAATTGGTCTTAGAAAACCAACGTGTGGCTGGCGCAGGCAATAGCCAAACGACAGATTACGGCGTTTTTGCTGCTTTGCTCGAACATAGTTTTTGTAGCCGCACCTATGGCCGCTCCTACGGCGATCCGCATTTGAAATCTTACGACAGAGCTACTTATTCTTTTCAAACCGTCGGAGAATTCGTTTTGTCGAAAAACAACAATGGTTTATTTGAAGTACAAACGCGTCAGCGTGCGCAAGACGACAATTTTTCCTTGAATGCCGCCGTGGCCATGAATATCGCCGGTGACCGCCTTTGCTTTTACGCTGCTGAGAAACCCGACGACATCCAACAAACGCCACTGCGCCTAAATGGCCAATCAATTCAGTTGCAAGGCAGAAGCTATTACCTTCCGCATGGTGGCGTCATTCGCCTAGATGGCCGCAACTACACCATCGCATGGCCTACTGGCGAAACCACCGTTATTGACGTCAGATCTGCTGGCTCACGCGGCTTTGTCAATGTTACAGTTGGTATCTTTGATTGCGATCGCAACCAATACGAAGGGTTGCTAGGCAACAACAATGGCTTTGCAGACGACGATTTCAATAGTCGCACCAATATGCCGCGTCCTAATAATATGGCCGCTCTCTCTATTGCCTCTGCTTACGCTTTTGATTCGAGAGAGGCTTCTCAGCTCAACAACTTGGCTGAACAAGAATTCCAAGCGTATCTAGCCAAAAACTTCGCAGAAGACTGGCGCGTCACAGACAACACTACCCTTTTTGACTACCGTCCTGGTACCACAACAGCATCTTTTATCGACAGAAGCTTTCCGAGAGTTTATATGAATATCTCTCAAATGAACGCCCAAAGCCGAGAGCAAGCCCGCCAGCGCTGTGCGCAAATGGGAGTACCTTCAGATGAAATGGGTGGTTGTATTTTTGATCAAGGTTACCTCAATATTGCACCAAATGTACCACCCACACCAAATATCCCAAATCCTACAGGTACGGTTCTCAATAAAGTAGAGCGTCCGGCACTCAACAACAACGCGCACACCTTTGCCGAAGGTAAGCACCCAGCCAACCGTCCACAAACGATAGACAAACCTGATGCCAACGTCGAGAAACCCAACTCACAAGATAAAGACAACTCGATTTCAAAGCCTTCCGAACCTAGAGAACCTGTTTCACCAAGACCAACGCAATCAGTCAGTCCTAAACCAACTTCACCGGCAGTATCCAAACCAAGTGCTCCGGCAGCTCCAAGACCAACGGCACCTACACCAAAACCAAGTATGCCGGCTGTGAAATCTGGCAAAGGATAAACCCTGAAAACAAACAGTTGAAAACAAAAAAGGGCCCGCACAGCGGGGAATTATGTACTATTCTCACCACGGGCCTTTTTAAAGAACTACGGGAGCTTTTAGCTCCCGTTTTTTTGTGCTCTACTTTTTCTCTTGATTCATTTTCGTCCAACCTAATATGATGGTATTGATTTTTGACAAGATGAAATCTCTGGTTTCTCCTGAACGCAAGAATTCTTCTATCTGAGCTAAATTGAGTTGTAGTTCAGAATTTTCGAGATTCTTTTCTTGTGCATAATCAAATATCGCCATCCATTCGTCAAGCCCAACATTATCGTCTTTAGAAATTGACATTAATTCTTCTCTTATGATTCGTCTAATTTTATCCATGATGTTTTCTTTTAAATAGTCAGAAAAAACAAAAACGACACTACCAAAAGGTAATGCGGTTTTGAATTGGACTTTTAAGTTATCCAGCAAGTTTATTGGACGAACTTTCTTTTCTAATTAATTCAAAATATTTCAGACGTTTTCCGACAAGCTTCTTCAGTAGGTCATCAACGAGAACTTCATTAGATTCATTTAAACGATTCCAGCGGAAGGCCTGTTCGACCAGGTATCTATCAAAGTGATAATAGCTGGAATGAAAGTATGTTCCATCCATCATCTTTTTTAAGTGCTTCCATGAATTCTCGATATTGTTCGTGTGAATAAATCCTCTCGCAAATTGCACGTCATGATTAACTGTCTCATGCCTTCGGAAAATGAATTTCGTATCGTCATAAAGATTCAAATCATCCGTTATGAAAAATGAATTACTACTGATAGGCTTTTTCTCTGGTTTCCAGTTGAGACTTTACTCGCTCCGACACGAGGTCGTTGATGTCTTCACGTTCTTGTTCCAATGCTTCAGACATTTTTTGAAATTCTTCTTTTTTCAACTCCAAATCCCGTTCACGCTTGTCTAATTCCGACTGTAAATCTTTACGAATGGAATCTTCGAATTGCGTTACTAATAGTTGGTCTACATCCAAAAGGCTATCGCAGTTTGGGCAGTTCAATTGTTTTTTCATTTTCGTTTTCATGACTTTTCAAATTTTAATTAGACATAATTCATCAACCAACCTTTGGTTGACACCTTTATTAATTATTTACTTGTTTTACCAGATACACGAACTATGTATTTGGCATTGCAGAGGGATTCACATTTCTGTGCTGCTTATTTGTCTATACGTAATAAAATGAGACAATTATGGAAGATCAAGAATTTTTAGAAAAATTGGGGCAAAGGATAGCCCAGCTGCGTAAGGAGAAAGGGTGGACTCAAGTTGAGTTTGCAAAAAAACTTGGTATTCAGAGAACAGCATTAGCGAGAATAGAAACAGGTGGTGTTAATACAACTATTAAGTTATTAAATAAAATTGCTGTCAATTTGAACGAAAAATTATCCCAGCTTTTTATTTAATTGTCTCCTTTTTTAAAAAACCTTGACGTTTTAAATAGTTAATGTAAACTGGCTTTACATCTAAACTTTCCCTTGTTTTCAACCATTCCAAAGGGGCATCATGATGTTTCTCAGGTATTAAATGGAAAATTTTAACAGCTATACTTCTGGGCATTCCCCCTGAAATTAATGCCAAAACAAGTGATTTGGTAGTTCCTAATTCAAGCATTGTAGGCATTGAAAGCGTGAAACTAAACTCTTCTTTTTGCTCCTCAGTCAGTATTGTTCCCAGAATATCAGTCAATAATTTAAAGTATTTTACTAAAATAAAGGTTACCACTGTTGAGTATACCTTAATAACCTCATTTATTTTACAATTAATATCTTCCTTATTTTCCTTGTCTATTCTTTTGGCTTCATTAAAATGATTAGCAAAAAAATTAATATCAGAGGCTATCAATTGCTTATAACTTGAATTTTGCAACCATTTTACAGCATATAAAATCATTTGAGGGACGGAACGTGAAATTCGATGCTTATGATAAGCCTCTTTACTCAAATCGAACAAATTATCTAACCGATAAAAAATTTCCTCCAATTGACCATACATATTTTTCTTATTAAAATTCAACGATGCTCTTCTGGTTTTACTCATTATGCCGTAAAAGTTTTCATTATAGTGAAGTACCCAATTATGAATCCCATCTTTCAATACTTGTTTATATAATGCATCTTGTTGCTCTGGGTCAATTGATGGATTGGAACGAAGTACCGATAAAGGAACAGTTATATTTTTCAGGCTCTCTTCAATTTTGCTTTGAATAATTAGTTTATGTTCCGATTTTAGATTTTTACTATTTAAATATTCATGAAATTTTTCTCTGTCTTTTAAAAAACTATGTTTTAAAAAAGTTACTGCATAGTTTGCTCGATTACTAACAAACTCATCTTTTTCATTACCTAACACTTTAATTACTTCATCAACTGCTATATTTAATACTTTTTCTGCTGCAGGTATAATTTCCTTTTGGTAATCATGTTCGTAATAGGCTTCGGTCCAATTTTCATCCTCACCTTCAATACAATAAATAGAACCGTAAAGATTTGAACTAATTCGCCCAGCTCGACCAATTAAATTGCCAAATTCAAAAAGACTAAGATTCTCCGTGTCTTTTTTAGGAAATGGTATAAATATTTTTTCTGCGGGTAGATTGACTCCTTCCAAAAGTGTCGCAGTGCAAACAAGATTTTGAATTATTCGATTAGAAAAAAGGAATTCAATTTCACTTCGTATTATATCTGGAATTTTGGAATGATGAAATATTACACCAGATTTCAAGCAATCAATTAAATAATAATCAGGATGAATTTCTTCTTTTATCAAGTCTATTAAATCCGATGATTCCTTAGGTAATGAGAAGTCTGGAACGAATAAATCTTTTGCCAAATTTAAAGCATGCTTTTCAGCATAATCTGTTCTTGGAACGTAAATAATATTTTGACTTCCTTTACCAAATAAAGAAACGATTGTGCTTGTTGTTTTTCCTTTATTTCTTGATAATTTTTTATATTCAAAATCTACGGGTACAAATACGTCTATTGATTTATTAACACCAGCTAACAAAAGCTTGAATTTAATTTCATTATTACTTTTCGAACTTGGTTTTATTGTTGTTTTTAATTGATATACAGGTGACAAAGATGTGCTTTGAAGTATAGAATCAGATTTGAATACCGATTTAAATAATTGTTTCGCATTACTAATAAATGGTCCAGCTGTAACAATTTGAGCTTTAGGCCAACATAAAGAAATCTCATTTAACACATGTTCATATAGGAATCCACGGCTATCTTCATTTTCAATATTTTGTATTTCATCTATGAAAATAAAGTTAGGTTGGACTATATGTTGGCCAGCAAACTGAAGTAATCGTAAACATCTTTCTGGAGTAATAATAAAAATGGTTTTCTTTTCTATGCTCTCTATAGGATTCTCATCATTTTCAATAAATGCTGTCTCAATTTTAACTTCATCAGAAAGACTTCTTCTAAATGACTCATTGACTTGAGATATTAATGCTCTTGATGGAACAATATAGATTGCCAAATAATTTTCTGAATTATTAAATTTTTCAAGTAAATAATTCTGAATCAGAAAGGATTTTCCAGCAGAAGTAGGTGCTGATATTGACAAATTACCAGAACTATTTAGGGCTTTCCATAGTTGACATTGAAAATCCGTAGAAGCATATTTTTTCCCTAAAACTTTAACTTGATTAATTGTTCTTTTAGCACCTAATTCTAAATCAAGAAGTGTGTTAAATCCATTTTGGAATTTTAATTCATCTTCCCGATTATTTTCGTAAAGATTTTTTAAAAAATTAGTTGCAATCAAGTTTCCTGTTCGTGATAAGATTATATATGAAACTTGAGTAAATTCAATATTATCTGGAAACTTTAGAAAAAGCAACTTTGCAAAACTTGCAGCGAATTGTCTTTCATGTTCATAAACACTTAATGAAACAATTGTAGCAAGCCAACAAGCTTTTTTCAATTCTTCTTCATCATAATCTTGAAAATCATCAATACCAATATCCTTTCTAAACCTTGACTCTATCAAATAGTTCAAAGCATTTATTAGCGAGGAATGATTATATGCTGAAGTTGTTGTATTCACTTTTTTACAGTTCTATGAAATCTCATACCATTATGGAATGCTTGGTAACATTTTTCTCGAAATTCTGTCATGTCATGCACTGGTATTAAGAAGAAATCTAAAAAGACCTTTTCATTTTTTCTTATATCAACGGATTTCGAAGTTATATTCTGAATTCTTTTTTCTAATTTACCAGTTATTAAATCTAAAAGTGACTGTTTCAAAAGAATTTGTGATGCAGAAGAATTTATAATTTCTTGGAATTTATTCTCGTTGTACATTAATAAAATTGGATGTACAATACTATTAGTTGAAAACTCGTTACTTCCATGTTTAAGACTTTGATATATGAAATCTAAATCAGTCCCAGTTAAATCATCTTTAAGCTGCTTTCTTGAAATTAACAACTCTTGTTTTAAAAACTGTTCATCAGTATGAAAACGCTCAATTGATGTCAAAGCATTTGTTAGACAATCACTAAATTTTTGTTGCATTTTAGACTCTCCAATAAAAAGAGACGGGTTTCCTTTATAATCCCCAATAAAAATGCCATCCGCTCCGTGTGCCTGGTTGTTAGGATAGGTAAAACTAAGTTTTTGAACAACCATTGGTGATTCAAGTATTGCTTCGGTCAAAATATAGAGTAATAATTCACCATATTTCCCATCACGAATTGGGTCAACGTCACCAAATTTTGCTAATGCCTCATTAAGAGGTTCTATGCCATCTTCTTCAAATTCTCTAATATCTTTTTCTGTAAAAATGAATTTAATTGTTTGTTCTTTGATGTAGTTTATTAAAGAGTCTTCATCTATATTTTTATCGTTAAGTTGAATGGTAAAGAAACGGTAAAACAAATTGCTTTCCTCCTCATTTTCTATCTCAAGAATAAGATGGTTGTTAAGGGCCATTTTATCAACCGTAATCCATTTTTTCCAATCCATACTATATCGTTTTGATATTTGAATTTGTACTAACCAACCCTTTGTTCATACAAATACGCTTGAAAACCGATAAAGGCATTCCTTATACTTGGTATATCTCCTAAGGCCTTTTTTGCATCTGCAATAGCGTTATACTTTAATTCTAATAGGTCTGGAAGTTTATCATCATCCAGTTCGTTCACTCCAACACGAACGTATTGTTCCAATACAAAATTTAAGAACTCCTGCTGTGATGGATTGTAGCTGTCCAATTTGATTTTTGCTCTTTCGGCACGTTCCAAGCGAGGAACAATGTCTCGGTGGTATGCTACATAGGACAATATATCAAATAAATCAGAATCCTCTCCATGCACAATCTTACGGAGGTCTTCTAATTGTTCGTTTGAATAGCCTTTTTCACTCAATTCTTCAAGAAGACGTTTTCGAGTACTTGGGATGATCCAAATC
>JACCDU010624991.1_pt1 | contig 11351 bp, 10 predicted proteins | sample 7446081 | NCBI WGS metagenome assembly JACCDU01 (sample SAMN15323447, study PRJNA562643) | freshwater metagenome | isolation source: river surface water | place: USA:Blue River Watershed | collected 2017-08-17 | reverse complement strand
TTCTTGGCCTTCATGATGTTGGGCAGGGTCACGTAGCGCGGCTCATTGAGGCGCAGGTCGGTGGTGACCACGGCGGGCAGGCTGATCTGGAGCGTTTCCAGGCCGCCGTCGACTTCGCGGGTGACCTTCGCGTTGCTGCCTTCCACTTCCACCTTCGAGGCGAAGGTGGCCTGGGGCATGTCGGCCAGGGCCGCCAGCATCTGGCCAGTCTGGTTGCAGTCATCGTCGATGGCCTGCTTGCCCAGGATCACGAGCTGGGGGCCTTCCTTGTCGACCAGGGCCTTGAGCAGCTTGGCCACGGCCAGGGGCTGCAGCTCCTCGTCGGTCTGCACCAGGATGCCGCGGTCGGCGCCGATGGCCATGGCGGTGCGCAGGGTCTCCTGGCAGGCCTGGGGACCGCAGGAGACGGCGATCACCTCGGTGACCACACCCTTTTCCTTCAGGCGGACGGCCTCTTCGACGGCGATCTCGTCGAAGGGGTTCATGCTCATTTTGACGTTGGCGATGTCCACACCCGTGTTGTCCGACTTGACGCGGACCTTCACGTTGTAGTCCACCACCCGCTTGACTGCGACCAATGCCTTCATTTGGGGGAGCTCCTGGTGCCTGGCGAGGCTGTCTCTGATTGACGTTTACGTAAACTGGCGGATTCTAAGCCGAGCCCTTCTCCGCACCGTCCACATCAGGACAATTCAGAGGGAAATCCGGCCGAAAAGAACGATCGTTCTTTTTTCGATTATAGGCCGTTCGGGGGAGTGCCCGGCTCGCGGACCATGCGCACCACCCGCTGCGGGTAGGGAATGTCGATGCCCGCGGACCGCAGGCCCTGCAGGATGGCGATGTTCACGTGCGAGCGCACCGAGGGCTGGCCGTGGGACGGGTCCTCGATCCAGTAGGTCAGCTGGAACTCCAGGCCGTCCGGGCCCAGGCGCTCCAGGCGCGCCGAAGGCGCCGGCTCGGCGCGCACCCGCGGCGCCGACAGCGCCGCCTCGACCAGGATGCGCTGTACCTGGGCCACGTCGCTGTCGTAGCCCACGGTCACCTCGGACATCAAGAGCACCAGCGAATCGGCGAGGGACAGGTTCTCGATCCGCTCGGTGATCACCTTCTCGTTGGGGACGATGGACTCGCGGCCATTGGGCGCGCGAATCAGGGTGTAGCGGGTCTTGATGTCGACCACCTCGCCCTCGAAGCCGTCGACCCGCACCGTGTCGCCGATGCGCAGGCTGCGCTCGAACAGGATGACGAAGCCGCTCACGTAGTTGGCCGCGAGCTTCTGCAGGCCAAAGCCCAGGCCCACGCCCAGCGCGCCGCCCAGGACCGACAGCGCGGTGAGGTCCACCCCCACCGCCGACAGGGCGACCAGCAGGCCCAGCGTGAGCAGGCCGGCACGGATCGCATTGGCCGCCACCTTGCGCAGCGACAGGTCATGCACCGCCTGCTGCAGCACCCGCCGCTCGAGCACCGCCGACAGCCACAGGGCCAGCACCAGGACCAGGCCGGCCGAGAGCAGGCCCTCCCCCAAACTCAGGAGGCTCAGCTTGGACTTGCCGAAGGGAAGATGGATCGCGTCGAGCGCATCGGCCACCGCGGGCCACAGGCCGGTGATCCAGGCCACCACCACCAGCCAGGCGACCCAGGAGAACACCTGCTCGATCAGGCGCGCGCCCCGCCACGCCGGAAAGACCACGGTCAGCACACGCGCCAGCAGCCGGATGCCGGCCAGCGACAGCAGCACCGGCACCGCGACCTTGTGCAGCAGCACCGCATGGCCGCGGCCGAAGGACACGCCCAGCGCCAGCGCGCCGGCATAGACCAGGGCCAGGGACAGCACCGGGAACAGCAGCCCGTCGACGATGCTGCGGCCGAACCAGACCGACTCGGCGCCGGCCCGCCGGCCCGCGAGGCTGCAGGCCGCATAGGCCAGCGCCAGCGCCAGGACCAGCACGCCGGCCTCCCAGAGCACGGTGGGGTGGGACAGGCCCTCGAGCAGCGCGTCGAATTCGGTCATGCGTTCTTTTCGTTCGTGTTCACAGGTCGGCCAGCACCCGCAGGTGGGCCTCGACGCTGCGGGCCAGCGCGCCCAGGTGGTAGCCGCCCTCCAGGCAGGAGACGATGCGGCCCCCGGCGTGCTTGCGGGCCACCTCGCGGATGCGGTGGGTGATCCAGGCGTAGTCCTGTTCCACCAGCCCCAGCTGGCCCAGGTCGTCCTCGCGGTGGGCGTCGAAGCCGGCGCTGATGAAGATCATCTCGGGCCTGAAGGCCTCCAGGCGCGGGAACCAGGTCTGCTCCAGCAGCTCGCGCAGGTCCATGCCCTTGGTGTAGGCCGGCACCGGCACATTGAGCATGTTGTCGCCCTTGGGCACGTTGCCGCTGAAGGGATAGAGCTGGTCCTGGAAGAAGCTCACCATCAGCACCCGCGGGTCGCCGGCCAGGATGTCCTCGGTGCCGTTGCCGTGGTGCACGTCGAAGTCGATCACCGCCACCCGCGAGAGGCCATGGCGCTCCAGCGCATGGCGCGCGGCCACGGCGACGTTGTTGATGAAGCAGAAACCCATGGCCTGCTTGCGCTCGGCATGGTGACCGGGCGGGCGGATCGCGCAGAAGGCGTTCTCGAGTTCGCCGGCGATCACCGCGTCGGTGGCGGCGATGGCCGCGCCCGCCGCGCGCCGGGCCGCCTCCCAGGTGTGGCGGTTCATCGAGGTGTCGGCGTCGATGTGGATGTGGGCCGGTCCGCCCGCCTCGATCTGCTCGGCGAGCTGGTCCTCCAGGCCCTGCAGGGCCGCCAGGTGCATGCGGTCGTGCGCCAGGGCCAGGTCGCTCAGGGCGGCGGGCGGCGCCTCGCGGCGATCGAGCGCGTCGCCCACGCCGGTGATCAGGAGGCGGTCCTCGATCGCATCCAGCCGCTGGGGACACTCGGGGTGGCCCTCGCCCATGTCGTGGCGTCGGCAGTCTGCATGGGTGTAGTACCCGGTGGCGTTCGCGGTCATCCTCTGGCGTCCTTCTTCAAGGCTCTTCTGGCGGGCTGATCAGCCTCTCGGGCCAGCTTAACACCAACGCCGCGACCCCTGCCCACAGGCCGTCGGCGTGCTCGCGCGGACGCAGTCGGCCCGGTCGCTGGCGCAGGAGGCGAGTGCGCGCCGGCGCGAGGCTGGACTGGCGGGACCTGCGAGACAATCAGCCCATGTCCCGCCCCACCCTGCCCCGCGCCGTGCTGCCGCGCCTGTTGCCCCGTCTCCTCGCAGGCGCCCTGTGCCTGGCCACCGTGGCGGTGTTGGCGCAGGCGGCGGACGGCGCGGCGCCCGCGCCCCGCAAGAAAGCGGCGCACAAGGCGTCCTCCCCGGCATCGGCCCAGGTGGGTGGCAAGGCCTCCGCCAAGGCCCGCGCGAAGGCTGCGCGCGCCCCCGCATCCGCCAAGGCCACTGGCACGCCCTATGCCGGCCATGCCGAGGCGATGCAGTGGGCCGACGAGATGGCAAAGCGCCAGGGCATCGACCCCGGCTGGGCCCGGCGCGCGCTGGGCGAGGCCCGGCAGCTGCCGGCGGTGCAGCGCCTGATCCAGCCCCCCGCGCCGGGCACGCGCAAGAACTGGGCGGCCTACCGGGCGCGCTTCATCGACGAGCGGCGCATCGGCGCCGGCCTGCGCTTCATGGAGGACAACCGGGCGGCGCTCGCGCGGGCCGAGAAGGAGTATGGCGTGCCGGCCGACATCGTCGCCGGCATCATCGGCGTCGAGACCTTCTATGGTCAGCACATGGGCCAGCTCCGCGTGCTCGACGCCCTGGCCACCCTGTCCTTCGACCATCCGCCCGAGCACCCGCGCCTGGCGGAGCGGGTCACCTTCTTCCGCGGCGAGCTCGAGCAGTTCCTGGCGCTGGCGGCGAAGAACGGCGGCGACCCGCAAGTGCCCCTGGGCAGCTTCGCCGGCGCCATCGGCCTGCCGCAGTTCATGCCCTCGAGCTGGGTCCGCTGGGGGGTGGACTTCGACGGCGACGGGCGCGTCGACCTGCGCCGCAGCGCGGTGGACGCGATCGGCTCGGTGGCCAATTACTTCAAGGCCCATGGCTGGCAGGCGGGCCTGCCTACCCACTACCCGGTGGCCTTCGACGCCAGCCGGGCCGACATGGACACCCTGCTCGCGCCCGACATCCTGCCCACCTTCACCACGGCCCGCTTCCAGCAGCTGGGCGCGGTGCTGGAGGGCCCGGCCCAGGCGCACGCCGGGCCGCTGGCCCTGGTCGAATTGCAGAACGGCGACGCCCCGAACAGCTACGTGGCGGGCACCGAGAACTTCTACACCATCACCCGCTACAACCAGTCCAGCTACTACGCGATGGCGGTGATCGAGCTGGCGCGGGCGCTGCGGGAAGCGCGGGCGCCTGCCGCCACCCCCAGCGCCACGATCGGCCCGCAGGCGGCCGCTTCATCGACATCGCAGACCTCGTCGCCGGCCGCCACCCACACGCGCTGAGGCGCCCCGGGGCCTATCCCAGGTCCAATTCCACCCGCTTGATCCGGGCGCCGGCCCCGGTCTTGATCCGCACCGCGCTGCGGCCGCAGCCGAAATGCCGGGCCACCAGGGCGACCAGTTCCTCGTTGGCCTTGCCGTCCACCGGCGGTGACTTCAGCTGCGCCTGCCAGGGCTCGCCCTCTTTCTCCGGCGGCGCCAGCACGCTCTGGCGCGCGTTGGGCTTGACCTTGACCAGCAGCACGGTCACAGCCGTCCTTCCAGCACCCGGACCCGCCAGGCGCTGGCGGTGCCGGCCAGCGCCAGCACGGTGGCGGCAGCGAACAGGCCGTGGTAGCCGATGGCATGCACCAGGCTGCCGCCCGCCAGCACGCCCACCACGCCGCCCAGGCCATAACCGGTCACGGTGAACAGGGCCTGGCCGCGGCCACGCAGGCGGCCGGGGAAATGGTGGGTCACCATCGCCACGCAGGCGGTGTGGTGTCCGGCGAAGGTGAAGGCATGCAGCAGCTGCCCCAGCACCAGGGCGGGCCACCAGTCGGCCAGGGAGCCGGTCATGGCCATGCGGACCACGGTGGCCCAGCCACAGGCCAGCAGCCACCAGGACATGGACCGGCGCGCGATGAAGCGGCCCTGCCAGAAGAACCAGGCGATCTCCGCCACCACCGAGATCGCCCACAGCGCGCCGATCGCGCCCTTGCCGTAGCCGCGTTCGTCGAGAAAGAGCGAGAAGTAGGCGTAGATGGCCATGTGCGCCATCACGTGGAAGAAGAGGGAGACGAAGAACCAGGCGACCACCGGCTGTCGCAGCACCGGCATGACCGGCTCGTGGGTCGTCTCGCCCGCGGCCGGCTTGTCATGCAGGTTGGGGAGCCAGAAGCTGCAGGCGGCGACGATCGCCAGCGTGCCCACCGCCCAGCCCGGGAAGTGGTGCATGCCGAAGCGCTCGAACCAGGCGCCGGCGATGAACACGGTGACCAGAAACCCCGCCGACCCCCACAGGCGCACCCGCCCGTAGCGGCCCCAGTCGCCGGCCACCACATGGGCCATGGCGGCCTCGGTCAGGCCCATCATCGAACTGGTGTGGATGAAGAGGACCAGGAGCACCGCGCCCACCCACCAGGCGCCGCCGTCCCACAGGAGGCCCGTCGACACCACCAGGGCGGCGACCGCGCTGTAGCGAAGCAGGCGCACCCGCTCGCCGCTGCGGTCGCTGATCAGGCCCCAGATGTAGGGCGCGAAGACCCGTGTGAAGGGCTGCACCGCGGCCAGCAGGCTGATCACCGCCAGCGGCAGGCCCAGGTCCTTGAGCCAGAGCGTGAGGTAGGGGTTGAAGAAGCCGATGTGCGCGAAGTACGCACCAGAGAGCGCAGCGAAGGGGATGAGGGGCCCCAGCGATCGCCCGGACATCAGGCCTGGCCTGGGATGGCCGGCAGCGGCGGTCGCACGTCGGCGTTCTGCGCGCGATGGCGCAGGGCGTGGTCCATCACCACCAGGGCCAGCATGGCCTCGGCGATGGGGGTGGCGCGGATGCCGACGCAGGGGTCATGGCGGCCCTTGGTGACCACGTCCAGGGGCTGGCCCTCGATGTCGATGGACGTGCGCGGGCTGATGATGGAGCTGGTCGGCTTGATCGCGATCGACACCTCCAGGTCCTGGCCGGTGCTGATGCCGCCCAGCACGCCGCCGGCGTTGTTGCTCGCGAAGCCCTGGGGCGTGAGCGAGTCGCCATGGGTGGTGCCGCGCTGAACCACGCTGCCGAAGCCGGCGCCGATCTCCACGCCCTTGACCGCGTTGATGCCCATCATCGCGTAGGCGATGTCGGCGTCGAGCTTGTCGAAGAGCGGCGCGCCCAGGCCGGCGGGCATGCCCTGGGCCACCACCCGGATGCGCGCGCCGCAGGAGTCGCCGGACTTGCGCAGGGCGTCCATGTAGGCCTCGAGGTGGGCGACGTCGGCCACCGGCGCGAAGAAGGGGTTGTTCGGGACATGGTCCCAGCTCTCGAAGGCGATGGCCACCTCGCCCACCTGCTGCATGCAGCCGCGGAAGGTGGTGCCGAATTTCTGCGCCAGCCACTTCTTGGCCACCGCGCCGGCGGCCACCATGGGCGCGGTCATGCGGGCCGAGGAGCGGCCGCCGCCGCGCGGGTCGCGCAGGCCGTACTTCTGGATGTAGGTGTAGTCGGCGTGGCCGGGGCGGAAGGTGCGGGCGATGTCCGCATAGTCCTTGCTGCGCTGGTCGGTGTTGCGAATCAGCAGGCAGATCGGGGTGCCGGTGGTCTTGCCCTCGTAGACGCCGGAGAGGATCTCGACCTGGTCGGGCTCCTGGCGCTGGGTGACGTGGCGACTGGTGCCGGGGCGGCGGCGGTCCAGGTCGGGCTGGATGTCGGCCTCGGACAGTTCGAGCCCCGGGGGGCAGCCGTCGATCACGCAGCCGATGGCCGGGCCATGGGACTCACCGAAGTTGGTGACCGCGAACAGGGTGCCGAAGGTGTTGCCGCTCATGGCCGGGATTATCCCAGAGGGCGCGGCCGGTCCCGAACCGCCCGAGACGCGCGCGTCTCGGGTCTCAGAGCTGCGCGGTCGGCTGGCTGTCTTCGCTGCTGGGCCAGTCGCGGATATAGGCCTTGAGCATGCGGTTCTCGAAGTTCTGGCTGTCCACCACGGTCTTGGCGACGTCGTAGAAGCTGATCACGCCCATGAGCATGCGGCGGTCCATCACCGGCATGTAGCGCGCATGGCGATCGAGCATCATGCGGCGGACTTCGTCGAGCTCGGTCTCGTTGGTGCAGGTGAGCGGGTGGTCGTCCATGAAGGAGCGGACCAGGGTGCTGCCCAGGCTGCCGCCGTTGCGGACGATGGCCTGGATGACCTCCCGGAAGGTGAGCATGCCCACCAGGTCGCCGTGTTCCATCACCACCAGGGAGCCGATGTCCTTGTCGGCCATCAGCGTGACGGCCCGCGACAGGGGCTCGTCGGGGCCGACGGTGTACAGGGTGCTGCCCTTGACGCGAAGGATGTCGCTGACTTTCATGGGGTTTCCTCCGGGGAGAGGTGGTGGGGGTGCGAATGAATATAGCCCACAATTCCCGCCACTTCCATCCACCCGCGCCCCGCCATGCAGCTCGAAGTCCTCGGCCACGCCACCTTTTGTCACACCGGCGACCCTGCCCACGAGCCCGGCCGCCCCACCCTGGTCCTGACCCACGGGGTGCTCAACGACCACCGGGTGTGGCTGCGCCAGGCGCGCGAGCTCGCCGCCCTGGGCTGGAACGTGCTCGCACCCGACCTGCCCGGACATGGCCAGAGCCGCGGCGAGCCGCCGGCCAGCGTGGAGGCGGCGGCCGGCTTCCTGCTGTCGCTGCTGGACGCGGCCGGCGTGGAGCGCGCGGTCCTCGTCGGCCACAGCTTCGGTTCGCTGGCGTCGCTGGAAGCCGCGGCCCGCGCGCCGGAGCGCGTCTCGCACCTGGTGCTGGTGGGCACGGCGTTCCCAATGCGGGTCTCGCCCGCGCTGCTGGACGCCTCCCTGAACCAGCCCCTGGAGGCCATCGGCAAGGTGGCCCGCTACTCGCACGCGCGCGAGGCGGTGCGGGCGGCCCAAGAGACCAAAGAGGCCCTGCCCGGGGTACCGACCCTGATCGACGACACCCGCGCGCTGATGGAGCAGGTGCTGGCAAGCAACCCGCAGGCGCCGCTGTTCCACACCGGCTTCCAGGCCTGCGACCAGTACCGGGGCGGCGAGGCGGCAATGGAGAAGGTGGACAGCCCCACCCTCTTCCTCCTGGGCCGGCAGGACGTGATGACGCCGCCCGAAGCCGCCGCCGGCCTGCAGGCCCGCGCCCGCCACGGCCGCACCGCGCTGATCGACGCCGGCCATGCGCTGATGGCCGACAACCCGGAAGGCGTGATGGCGGCCCTGCGCGAGTTCCTGCCGGCAGCCCCTCCCCGCTGAATCGCGCGCTGAACCCCGCCCGGTGGCGCGCTTTCGATCCGGCGGCAAGGCGCGCAGCCGGCCGCGCGCTCAGGCCTCAGGCCGCCTGCAGCGCCTGGCCCAGGGTCAGCCCTTGCAGCCGTGCCTGGATCTGGCCGCCGGCCACCTCGGCCGGCAGCAGCAGCCGCTCGGACAGCGGCGCCAGCGGCACCTGGGCCGGGTCGACCAGCAGCACCAGCCGCGGCGGCTCCTCCGGCCGGTCTTCCTCCAGGCGTCCGATCCACCCCAGTTCGACCAGCACCTCGGTCACCGGCTCGAGCTGCAGATGGTCGACGCGAAGCTCGCGCGCCAGCAGGGTCAGGCCCAGCCCCCCGTGACCCGTGGCGCGGGCCTGCGCCAGGCCGCGCAAGGCCTCGAGCGCCATCTGGAAGCGCCAGCCCGGTCCCTCCGGCGCGCGCACGGGACCGGCCAGCAGGCGCGGCAGGTGGGCTGCCAGCACCGCACCCAGCAGGATCACCATCCAGCCGACATAGATCCACACCAGCAGGATGGGGACGGTGGCGAAGGCGCCGTAGACGGCCGAATAGGTCGGCACCGCGCTGATGTAGACGGCGAGCAGCCGGCGCGCCAGCTCGATGCCGACTGCGGCGAGCAGCGCACCGGCCCAGGCATGCGACCGCTGCACCGGCGTGTTGGGCACGTAGCGGTACAGGGCCGCGAGGCAGGCCATGAGCAGGAGGAACTCGATCGCGTCCAGCACCAGCACCACGATGTCGGGCACCGCCTGCACCAGGCCACGGGATGCGGACAGCATGTAGGAGCTGAGGCTGAGGGAGCCTGCGAGCACCAGCGGGCCCAGGGTGATCACCGCCCAGTACACCAGCACCCGCTGCCCCAGCGGCCGCGACTGGCGCACCCGCCAGATGGCGTTGAGCGTTCGGTCGATGGTCAGCACCAGGGACAGGGCCGTCATCAGAAGGAACACCATGCCGAAGGCGCCCAGGCGGCTGGCCTTGGTGGCGAACTGGGTCAGGTAGCCCAGCACCTGGCGCGAGATCGCGTCGGGCACCAGGCTTTGCACCAGCCAGGTCTGCACCGCGCCCTGCAGCTTGCCGAAGGTGGGAAAGGCGGTGAACAGCGCCAGCACCACGGTGAAGAAGGGCACCAGGGCGATCAGCGTGGTGAAGGTCAGGCTGCCGGCGGCCACGCCCAGGCGGTCCTGCGCCCATCGCTCGCGCAGGGAGCGGAAGGCGTCTCGCCAGGGGAAGCGGGCCAGGCTCTCGAGCAGGGGGCGGGCTTTCATCGGCCAGTATGATGCCACCGCCCATGAACGCCCCTGCCGAACCCGATACCCGCTCCGACAACGCCGCGCCCGCGACCCCGGGCGTGGTTCCGCCCGTGGTGGCCTGGAGCCGCCGGCTCGCGGTGGCCTGCCTGCTGGGACTCATCGTCCTGTCCCTGGCCTGGGAGCTGTGGCTGGCCCCGATCCGTCCGGGCGGCAGCTGGCTGGCGCTCAAGGCCCTGCCCCTGTGCATTCCCCTCTCCGGCCTGCTTCGCAACCGGCTCTACACCTTCCGCTGGGTGAGCCTGGTGGTCTGGCTGTACTTCACCGAAGGCGTGGTGCGCGCCTGGAGCGACCCGGCGCCCTCCTCCTGGCTCGCCGGCCTGGAGATCGCGCTGTGCCTGGGCCTGTTCCTGGGCGTGGTGGTGCATGTCCGGGTGCGCCTGGCCGCAGCCAAAAGGCTGGGGCTGCAGGACGCCTCCCACCCGTCGAACTGACCGAAAGGCCACGCCCGAATGAGCGACAGCGCCGCCCTCCTTTCCCGCCTGGCCGGCCTCGTCGGCCCGGCCCATGTGCTGCACGAGGGCGACCTGGCGGCCTGGGAGCAGGACTGGCGCAAGCGCGCCCGCGGCAAGGCGCTGGCGGTGGTGCGTCCCGGCAGCACGCAGGAGGTGGCGGCGGTGGTGCGCGCCTGCGCCGAGGCCGGCACCGCCCTCGTGCCCCAGGGCGGCAACACCGGCCTGGTGGTGGGCGGCATTCCCGACGGCAGCGGCACCCAGGTCGTCCTCTCGCTGCAACGCATGAACCGGGTGCGCGAGCTCGACGCCGACAACCTCACCGTCACCGTCGAAGCCGGCTGCGTGCTGCAGCAGCTGCAGCAGGTGGCGCAGGAGGCGGGCCTGCTCTTTCCGCTCTCGCTGGCGGCCGAGGGCAGCTGCACGATCGGCGGCAACCTGGCCACGAATGCCGGCGGCACCCAGGTGCTTCGCTACGGCAACACCCGCGACCTGTGCCTGGGCCTCGAGGTGGTCACCCCCGCCGGGGACGTCTGGGACGGCCTGTCGGGCCTGCGCAAGGACAACACCGGCTACGACCTGCGTGACCTCTTCATCGGCAGCGAAGGCACCTTGGGCGTCATCACCGCCGCCACCCTCAAGCTCTTTCCGCAGCCGGCGGCCACCCTCACCGCCTGGGCCGCCGTGCCCTCGATGGAGGCCGCGGTGCGCCTGCTCACGCTGGCGCGCGGCCGCCTGGCCTCGGGCCTGACCGGCTTCGAGGTCATGGGCCGCTTTGCCCTCTCGCTGGTGGCGCGCCATTTCCCGCAGCTGCGGGTGCCCTTCCTGCAGGGTGACGCGGCAGCCCCCTGGGGCGTGCTGCTGGAGCTGGCCGACGCCGAATCCGAGGCGCACGCCCGCGCGCAGCTCGAGGCCCTGCTGGAGGCCGCCCTCGACGACGGCTGCGCCACGGACGCGGTGGTGGCCGAGAGCCTGGCCCAGGCCAGGGAGCTGTGGCATGTGCGCGAGAGCATCTCGCTCGCCCAGGCCGAGGAAGGCCTGAACATCAAGCACGATATCGCCCTGCCCATTTCCCGCATCGCCGCCTTCTGCGCCGAGACCGACGCCCTGCTGGCGCGCGAGGTGCCGGGCATGCGCCTGGTCAACTTCGGCCACC
>JACCDU010012463.1_pt1 | contig 11352 bp, 10 predicted proteins | sample 7446081 | NCBI WGS metagenome assembly JACCDU01 (sample SAMN15323447, study PRJNA562643) | freshwater metagenome | isolation source: river surface water | place: USA:Blue River Watershed | collected 2017-08-17 | reverse complement strand
AGCTGATGACGAATAATTTATTGGCTACGGTCCATGCCATGACATCGTTGGCCATGTTGATGTCGCTGTTGACCACACCGTGTTGACTGATGAGAAGCAATAACAAGTTCATGACAAACACGACCACCACCCAGAAGATCGCGGCCATCCGATCGAGCAGCAAGATGGCGGGCAAAACTACCGCCGTCATCCACACCATGACGGGCGAGTTGATGCCACCTGTCATCGCCGCCAAATATGCCACATAGCCAATCGACCAAAGCAAAGTGGCATGCGCAATAAGCAAGTAAGGCGCGCCCAATAACAACAACGCAAACAAACTCCAGTAACCCGCTGTCCCAATGAGGTTGGCAACGTGGTTGTAGTCTGGGTGATGGATGTAATAAAACGGCAATGAACATGCACCCACCAAGAGGAGCATGTAGGTCAACAAGCTGCGACGACGTTCTAGTTGAGAGCCAATGAAAAAGCTCTTGGGTAAGACAACGTTTTGCAGCGTTTGCAACATCGCGTGTTTATGACTTACGCAGTTTGTCGATCAAGCCATTAAGTTCGTCAATCGAACCAAACTGAATGGAGAGTTCACCCATCTCTTCGACTCGACCATGTCGTTTGACGCGTTTTTTAACGCGTACTTCGACTTGCGCCGTGAGCAAATCAGACAACTCTTCTTCGATGCGTTTGATGTCGCGTGATTTTTCGCTCTTGGGTTTTTGCGGCACAAGGTTGAATTCGGCGCTGAGTTTTTTGACCAAGCTTTCTGCTTCGCGCACCGACATTTTTTTGGCGCTGATTTGATTCGCTGCGGTGATCTGTGTGGCGCGGTCGAGCGCCAACAACGCGCGAGCATGGCCCATGTCGATGTCGCCCGCCATGAGCATAGATTGCACAGGCTCCGCGAGATTGAGCAAGCGCAACAAGTTGCTGGCGGCACTGCGAGAGCGGCCTACGGCTTGTGCTGCGAGCTCATGCGTGAGGCCAAACTCTTTAATGAGGCGTTGCAGGCCTTGGGCTTCTTCAAGTGGGTTGAGGTCTTCGCGCTGGATGTTTTCAATCAGCGCCATGGCAGCGGCGGCTTCGTTGGGCACATCGCGCACGAGCACGGGCACGGTATCGAGCCCCGCGAGTTTGGCCGCGCGGCTGCGACGCTCACCCGCGATGATTTCGTACTTGCCCGCGTTGGGGCCGTCGTGCAACTGGCGTACGAGGATGGGCTGCATGATGCCTTGGGCTTTGATGCTTTCGGCCAACTCATACAAAGCGCCCTCGTCCATGCGCGTGCGTGGCTGGTACATACCGGGCACCATTTGGCTCAATGGCAATGTGTTTGGCAGACCTTCTGCTGCGGCAGTTTGTGCGGCGACGCTGTCGTCGACTTTTGGACCAAGCAATGCTTCAAGGCCGCGGCCCAAGCCTTTAGGTTTTTTAGTGACCATTTTTTTCTTTCAGTAAATCTTGTAACAAGGCAAAGCCTTCTGGCCAATCGCCTAGGCGAGCATCGGCATTGATGTGCCCACTCGTACCGCAATCGACCAAGCGCGCGTGCCACGCGTGCGCCAAACCACTGGCGCGTAGCAAGCTGCAGTACGGATCGTTGCGACTAGCCGCCACAATGCTCGGGAAAGGCAACGGCTCACGAACGATGGGGCTCCAGCTGTGGAGCATGTGTTGCATTTCGGGCCGCTCAACATCAGCCGGCGCAACCAACAGAGCCCCTTTGACTTTGTCTGTATTCATCGAATACGCAGCCCACGCGGCCACCAACACGCAACCCAAACTATGCGCGACGAGCATAGCGTTGGGGTGAGTCAACACGGCCTCTTCAAGCTGCATCATCCAATCGCCACGCAATGGAAAATCCCAGCTGTGTTGCTCGACACGCACGTGACCATACTTGGCCTGCCACAGACTTTGCCAATGGTCGGGGCCGCTGTTGTGCCAGCCGGGAAGAAGGAGGACAGGTGTTGTCACAGCTTGAATGTTGCTGGGTTAAAGCGTCTTCACGCGCTCGACCATTTCGTGGGCAAAGTCAACGAATGCGTGACTGCCTTTGGCAGAAGGGTCAAACACGACGCCAGGCAAGCCATAGCTAGGGGCTTCGGCCAAGCGCACGTTGCGCGGAATGACGGCGCTGAACACTTTGTCGCCAAAGTGGTCACGCAGTTGGTCGCTCACTTGTTGTTGCAAGGTAATGCGCGGGTCAAACATCACGCGCAACAAACCAATGATTTTGAGTTCGCGGTTGAGATTGGCGTGCACTTGTTTGATGGTGTTGACCAAGTCGGTCAGGCCTTCAAGAGCAAAGTATTCGCACTGCATCGGCACGATCACGCCATGTGCTGCGCAAAGGCCGTTGAGCGTGAGCATGGACAACGACGGCGGGCAATCAATAAGCACAAAGTCGTACTCGTCATCGACGACGGCCAAGGCTTGTTTGAGACGGTTTTCGCGACGCTCTAACGAAACCAGTTCCACCTCGGCGCCTGCCAAATCGCGGTTAGCACCCAACACATCGTAGGTTGGAATTTTGGCGCGCACGCCATCGGTCCCCCAACTACTACGGATGCGAGCTTCTGCTATGGTAGCTTCTTCAAGCAACACGTCGTATACGGAAAGCGCCATCTCTCGTTTGTCGACGCCAGAGCTCATGGTGGCGTTGCCTTGTGGGTCCAAGTCAATCATCAACACACGCTGGCCAACAAAGGCCAAGCCCGCCGCCAAATTGACGGTGGTGGTGGTCTTGCCGACGCCACCTTTTTGGTTGGCAACGCAGAATATTTTGGCCATACAGAGCTTTCGAAAGAGACGGAAAAATTATTTGAACAAGGCCAACTTGAGGCCAAACGCGATGAGCAACACACCTGCAATTTTGTTGAGCGCAAGGCCAATGAGCGGATTGGCCCGGACACGCTCAGCGGTGTGATGCGCCAGTAGCACCACCACCAAACCATAGACGAAGGTCAGCGCGGCGATGGTGGCAGCCATCACAGCAAATGTGAGTAGCCCCATATGAATGGAAGGGTCAACAAACAAAGGGAAAAACGCCATGTAAAACACAATGGCCTTCGGATTGAGGACCGTGATGAACAGGGCTTGGCGTAAGTAGTGGCCGGGTTTCATATTCAACACAGGCGCATCACCAGGCTTGACCTTGTAAAGCGAATAACCCAACCCCATCAAGTACGCCGCACCCACCCACTGAACAGTGCTGTACAAACTGGGATAGTTGATGAGCACGGCAGACAAGCCCGCCACAGCCAACCACAACAAAACCTGGTCGCCGGCTATCACACCCAAAGTAGCGGCCAAGCCCGCGCGCACCCCGCCCTTGCCTGTTGCTGTGAGCAAGGCCAAGTTACCAGGGCCGGGGATGGCCAAAAAAACAATGATGGCCACGACAAAAGCGCCGTAGTCCGCGATACCGAACATAGAAAACTCAGATTTTTAACTGAAAGAAGTTTAACCGCGCATCCAGATGATGCAGCGCTCAGCATCCAAACCAGGAACTTGAAGTTGTTCCACGTGAAACACTTTGATGTTTTCAGGCAACACGGCCAGCTCTTGGTCAGGGTGTTTGCCCTTCATGGCCATCCATACCCCATGATCAGCCAAGGCCGCATGCGACCAACCGGTGAAATCCACCAAAGAAGCAAAGGCTCGGGAACAGACCACATCGAAAGGATCGGTCAAGGTCTCAACCCGCGCATGCAGACCTTGAAGGTTAGACAGCTTTAGAGTTGCTGCCACCTGCTGAATGAAGGCGGCTTTTTTGGCGACCGTGTCGACACACGTCACCGCCACATCAGGGCACGTGATGGCAATGACAATACCGGGCAAACCAGCACCGGACCCAACATCCAATAATTTGCAGCCCTGCCCTGCTGGCAAATTCAACTTGGCCAACTCGCGACGCAACGGCGCAATGACAGCCAAGCTATCGAGCAGGTGGTGCGTGAGCATCTCATCGGCATCACGCACAGCCGTCAGGTTGTAGACCTTGGTCCACTTGGCAATCAAATCCATGTAGGTCAACAACTGGTTTTGCTGCTCCAGCGTCAGAGTCAAACCCAGACCATCTAGCCCTTTTTGCAGGGCGGGCAAAAGCGGATGCATCACGCAGCCTCAGCCGAATCGGCAACAACCTCTTGCGCAAAGCCTTTCACGCGGGAGCGCTTGAGGTGAATCAGCAACAAGGAAATAGCTGCGGGCGTGATACCCGATAGGCGCGAGGCCTGCCCCAAAGTTTCAGGGCGCTGGCGACTCAGGCGTTGTCTCACCTCAAACGACAAAGCCGTGACTTGGTTGTAATCCAAGTCTTCGGGCAGTTTGAGGTTTTCGTAGTGGGCCGCACGTTGCACCTCGTCTCGCTGGCGGTCGATATAGCCCGAGTATTTGGCAGCAATCTCGACCTGCTCAATGATGGCGCGAGTAGTTTCACGTGAAACATCATCGCCACGCAAACCATCTAGTAACTCTTGATTCTGGTACTTGGCGCCATCCAATGACATCAAGCCTTGATAGCTCACATCTGGACGGCGGAGCAAATCGGCCAAGTTGTATTCGCGGTCGATACCCTTGCCCAACACGCGTTCAGCCTCGGCAGCAGGCAAGTTCCGTGGGTTAACCCAGATGGATTTGAGACGCTCTGTTTCACGTGAAACAGTATCGCGCTTGCGGTTGAAGGCCTCCCATCGCGCATCATCTACCAAGCCCATTTGGCGACCCAACTCCGTCAGGCGCATGTCGGCATTGTCTTCGCGCAACTGGAGACGGAACTCCGCTCGGCTGGTAAACATACGGTACGGCTCAGTCACGCCCTTGGTGGTGAGGTCGTCAACCAAGACGCCCAAATAGGCCAAGTCTCGACCCGGCGTCCACGAACCGCCAAAGTCGTTGGCGGCTCCGGCCAAACTACGGCATTGCAATGCGGCGTTGATACCCGCGAACAAGCCTTGGGCGGCGGCCTCCTCGTAACCGGTGGTGCCGTTGATTTGCCCAGCGAAAAACAAGCCGCCAATGGCGCGAGTTTCAAAACTGCGCTTGAGTTCACGCGGGTCGAAATAGTCGTACTCGATGGCATACCCTGGGCGAATGATGTGGGCATTTTCCAGACCCTTCATTGAGCGAACCAAGTCGTACTGAATGTCAAACGGCAAACTGGTGCTGATGCCGTTGGGGTAGTACTCGTGGGTGGTCAGGCCTTCAGGTTCCAAAAAGATTTGGTGACTGTCTTTGTCTGCAAAGCGGTTGATCTTGTCTTCCACGCTCGGGCAGTAGCGTGGGCCGACACCTTCGATCTTGCCGGTGAACATGGGGCTGCGGTCAAAGCCGGAGCGAATGATGTCATGGGTACGCTGGTTGGTGTGCGTGATCCAACAAGGCATGTGTTGTGGGTGCATGGACGCACGCCCCATGAAGCTGAACACAGGCACCTCGCCCAACACCCCAGCCGAAGGTGCGCCGTTGTCGGTTTGGTTGGCGACGCCGTCGCCTGGTTGCTCAGTGCATTGGCTGAAGTCAATCGTGCGCCCATCAATGCGCGGTGGCGTGCCGGTCTTCAAACGACCTTGTGGCAGTTTCAACTCTTTGAGACGGGCCGACAAGCTGACGGCTGGCGGGTCCCCTGCACGACCTCCGGCATAGTTGTTCAACCCAACGTGAATCTTGCCGTCTAAGAACGTACCCGCCGTCAACACCACGGTGCGGCTGCGAAACTGAATGCCTGCTTGGGTACAAGCGCCGACCACACGCTCGCCCTCCACCATCAAGTCGTCCACGGCTTGTTGGAAAAGCCAAAGGTTAGGCTGGTTTTCCAACATACGGCGAATCGCCGCTTTGTACAAAATACGGTCGGCCTGCGCACGAGTGGCGCGCACGGCTGGGCCTTTGGAACTATTGAGAATGCGGAATTGAATACCTGACTCATCGGTAGCCAAAGCCATTGCCCCGCCCAAAGCATCCACCTCTTTGACCAAATGGCCTTTGCCAATACCGCCGATAGACGGGTTGCAGCTCATCTGGCCCAAGGTTTCGATGTTGTGGCTTAAGAGTAAAGTTTTAACACCCATGCGGGCTGCGGCCAGTGCGGCTTCGGTGCCAGCATGGCCACCGCCAACGACGATGACATCAAACTCTTGGGGGTACAACATAAACAACCTTTGGGCGTGCCGCCTGCACAGTGTCGCAGGAGCTATTTGCTGCCCTGCTTAGCAGGGGGCGATTTTACAAGCCTGCCTCTAAGTTCTACACATGATGGGTATTTCTGAGACAAAATTGTGCGATTAACCAACGAGGTAGACGATGAAAAAAACCGCAATCGCTTTGATCTTAAGCATGGCCAGCACATGGGCCTTCAGCAGCAATGGTGAAGAGACTTACAAAGCGGTCTGCGCCAACTGCCACGCTCAAGGCCTTGCAGGCGCTCCGAAAGTGGGTGACGCCAAGGCTTGGGGAAAGTTGATCAAAGAAGGTCAAATTCCGTTGACCGCCGACGGCTTTAACGGTGTGCGAGCCATGCCAGCCAAAGGTGGACGCGCAGAGCTGACCTTGCCCGAATTTGCTGCTGCCGTGGTGCACATGGTCAATCTTTCTGGTGCCAAATGGCAAGAGCCTGATGAGGCAGCCTTGAAAAAGATGAACGCACGTATTGAAAAGCGCAACGCTTCAGGCAAGTAACGAAGAATGAACAATCTACGCAGCGTTGAGCGTTTGGTACAAGGCCAAGCCACTTCAGATGGTGCGGGTGTGCGTTTGACACGTGTGCTCAGCCACGACCTGCAAGAACGCCTAGATCCTTTTTTGATGCTCGATGCCTTTGGCAGTGACAACCCTGGCGACTACATTGCCGGATTTCCCAATCACCCTCACCGCGGCTTTGAGACCGTGACCTACATGATTGCGGGTCGCATGCGCCACAAAGACAGTGGGGGCAACGAAGGCCTTTTGCAAAACGGTGGCGTGCAGTGGATGACTGCTGGCCGAGGATTGATCCACAGCGAGATGCCCGAACAAGAAGAGGGCGTGATGGAAGGTTTTCAGCTGTGGCTGAATTTACCTGCCAAAAACAAATTGTGCGAACCTTGGTACCGCGACATACAGAGTGCATACATTCCAGAAGTCACCACCCAGCAAGGCGTTTTAGTGCGCGTGATTGCAGGCCACTCTCACGGCACCGATGGTGCCATGCAGCGCGAACACACAGAACCGCTTTACTTAGACCTTCACTTCCCTGGCCATGACAAGGCTGTGTTTGAACAAACTTTGCCTGCTGTGCACAACGCGTTTGTGTATGTGTACCGTGGTGGCTTAGAAGTTGTGACGGATGAACATGCCACTTCAGTGCCCATCAAGCACATGGCTGTACTGACGAACGGGGGTGATGGTGTGGTGCTGCGTGCCCAAGCCGACACGCGTGCCATTTTGATTGCGGGTCAGCCACTCAACGAACCGATTGCCCAATATGGCCCGTTTGTGATGAACACCCGCGAAGAGCTGGTGCAAGCCGTTGACGACTTTCGTGCAGGCCTGATGGGCTAAGCCCATCAAACTCGCAACGTTTTAAACGTCAATATTGCCAGCGCGCAAAGCGTTGTCTTCAATGAAGTTGCGGCGAGGTTCCACCTCGTCGCCCATCAACATGGTGAACACGCGGTCTGCTTCAATGGCGTCGTCAATTTGCACACGCAACAAACGACGCACATTAGGATCCATCGTGGTTTCCCAGAGTTGCTCTGGGTTCATCTCGCCCAAACCCTTGTAGCGCTGGCGAGCAGTGCTGTTTTCAGCTTGGGTGATGAGCCATTTCATGGCTTGACGGAAGTCAGACACTTTTTCTTCTTTGGCTTTATCGCCTTCGCCACGATGAACTTTTGAGCCTTCGCCCAACAAACCTCGGAAGGTTTGTGCCGCTTCGGCCAAAGCTGCATAGTCTGCGCCATGCACAAAGTCTTGCGTAATGACACTGCTCTTGATGTTGCCGTGATGACGGCGACTGATTCGCAAAATGGGTTTGTCAGCGCGCACATCAAACTCGCCTGAGGCTTCTGAACCACTGCCTAACTCGCGGAGCTTTTCTTGCATTGCGGCTGCAGATTTTTCGGCATCGGCCACCGTATCCAGATTCACAGACACACCATCGGCCATGGCACGCAAAGCTTCGGCATCCATGAAGCCACTCAAGCGAGCAATCACGGCTTCGGCAACTTGGTGTTTGCGAGCCAATTCGGCCAAAGTGTCACCACTGAGTGTTTGCGAATTGCTGCCACCAGTGGTGATGCTGGCGTCTTTCAAAGCGATGCGCAACAAGAAACCATCCAAAGCTGAAGCGTCTTTGAGGTACAGCTCTTCTTTGCCAGCCTTCACTTTGTACAAGGGTGGCTGCGCAATATAGATATGACCACGCTCCACGAGCTCAGGCATTTGACGATAGAAGAAAGTCAGCAACAACGTACGAATGTGCGCACCGTCCACGTCCGCGTCGGTCATGATGATGATGCGGTGGTAGCGCAGCTTATCGACATTGAAGTCGTCTGTGGCTGACTTGCCAGACTCGGCACTGGCTTTACCAATGCCCGTACCTAAGGCGGTAATGAGCGTCAAGATTTCGTTGCTGGTCAGCAGCTTTTCGTAACGCGCTTTTTCAACGTTCAAAATCTTGCCACGCAAGGGCAAGATGGCTTGGAATTTACGGTCGCGGCCTTGCTTGGCCGAGCCACCCGCAGAGTCACCCTCCACGATGTAGATTTCGCACAGCGATGGGTCCTTTTCTTGGCAATCAGCCAATTTGCCTGGCAACCCCATGCCGTCCAACACACCTTTGCGACGGGTCATTTCGCGGGCTTTACGGGCAGCTTCACGAGCCTTGGCAGCTTCGACAATCTTGCCAGTGATGATCTTGGCATCGTTGGGGCGTTCTTCCAAAAACTCGGTGAGCGTTTTGGCCACGATGTCTTCCACAGGCGCACGCACTTCACTCGATACCAATTTATCTTTGGTTTGACTCGAAAACTTAGGCTCAGGAACTTTGACGCTCAGCACACAGCACAAGCCTTCACGCATGTCGTCGCCCGTCACTTCCACCTTTTGCTTTTTGGCAATGTCGTTTTGCTCAATGTACTTGCTAATGACACGTGTCATCGCTGCACGCAAACCCGTTAAGTGGGTGCCACCATCACGCTGGGGAATGTTGTTGGTGAAACACAAGACGCTTTCGTTGTAGCCGTCATTCCACTGCATGGCCACTTCCACACCAATGCTGGTGCCTGGAATACCACCGTAGCTGTCGGCTGGACGCTCACCCTCAGCATAAAACGCATTGGGGTGCAACACCTTTTTGCCTGAGTTGATGAAATCCACAAAGCCTTTGACGCCACCTGCACCGGAGAAGTCGTCTTCTTTTCCTGTGCGTTCGTCTTTCAAACGAATGCGTACACCGTTATTCAAGAAGCTCAACTCGCGCAAACGCTTAGCCAAGATTTCGTAATGAAAATCGTTGTTTTGCTGGAAGATTTCTGTATCTGGCAAAAAGTGGACTTCGGTACCGCGCTTTTCTGTCTCGCCAGTAATACGCATGGGAGAGACTTCCACACCGTCGACCACTTCGATGATGCGGTTTTGCACAAAGCCTTTGGAAAACTCTAAGGTGTGCACTTTACCCTCGCGGCGCACGATTAAACGCAAAGATTTAGACAAGGCGTTGACGCAAGACACACCCACACCGTGCAAACCGCCTGACACCTTGTAACTGTTTTGATTGAACTTACCGCCAGCATGCAATTCGGTCAGCGCGATTTCGGCAGCTGAGCGTTTTGGCTCGTGCTTGTCATCCATCTTCACGCCGGTTGGGATACCACGGCCGTTGTCAGTGACGCTGATGGAGTTGTCTGAGTGAATGGTGACTACGATGTCATCACAATGACCAGCCAAGGCTTCGTCAATCGAGTTGTCAACCACCTCAAACACCAAGTGGTGCAAACCTGTGCCATCAGACGTGTCGCCGATGTACATACCCGGACGCTTACGAACTGCCTCTAAGCCTTCCAAAATTTGAATAGAGCCCTCACCATAGCCTTCACCAGCTGGAGGTGTGGCTGCATTATCAGGAGTTTGCGTAGGTTCGGTCATAACAAGTCTTCATGCGTGAGGCACAACGTCTCACGGGTTCAATCGTAAAAAAAAAAGCAGTCAATGCGTTAAATGCGCATTGGCATCACCACGTATTTGAATGTGGTGTTTTCGGGAATAGTGATGAGCGCTGAACTGTTGGAATCAGCCAAGTCCACTTGCACCATGTCTTGGTCCATGTTGGCCAAAGCATCAATCAAATACGTCACGTTGAAACCAATTTCAATGGCGTCGCCGTTGTAATCAATTTCAAGTTCATCGACAGCTTCTTCTTGCTCAGCGTTACTAGATGCCACGCGCAACACACCTGGCTCTAAATTCAAACGTACACCTTTGAATTTTTCGCTGGTCAAAATAGCAGTACGTTGCAAAGTCGCCAACAGAGCTGTACGCCCCATGGTGATGGTGTTTTTGTGGTTCTTTGGAATCACGCGGTTGTAATCTGGAAACTTGCCTTCCACCAACTTAGTCACAAACTCCATACCGTCGAATGTGAACTTAGCTTGGTTACCTGCAAATTGCATTTCAATCGCGCCCTCTTTGTCGCTGAGCAAGCGCTGCATTTCAAGCACCGTCTTGCGAGGCAAGATGACTTCTTGACGTGGGACTTCCACATCCAAGGTTGCTGAAGCAAAAGCCAAGCGATGACCATCGGTTGCAACCAAACTGAGTTGTTTACCTTCAGCCACAAACAAAATGCCGTTCAAGTAATAACGGATGTCGTGCACTGCCATCGCAAATGAGACTTGGTGTAACAGTTCTTTCAGCGTTTTCTGAGGCACGCTGAATGAGGGACCAAAGTTAGCAGCTTCTTGTACCAATGGGAAATCTTCAGCTGGCAAACTTTGCAGCGTAAAACGGCTTTTGCCACCCTTCAAGATCAACTTGTTTTGGCTAGATTCCAAACTCACTGTTTGATCAGACGGCATGGTTCGCAAAATATCAATGAGCTTGCGAGCACCGACGGTTGTGCTGAAGTTACCGGCATCACCATCAAGTTCTGCTGTCGTACGAATCTGAATTTCAAGATCACTCGTTGTTAGTTGCAGTGTGCTGCCTGTTTTGCGAATCAAAACATTGGCCAGGATTGGCAAGGTATGACGGCGTTCAACGATGCCTGCAACAGATTGCAGAACTGACAAAACCTTGTCTTGTGTTGCTTTCAGTACGATCATCTCTTCCTCTTGTTTTCTTTATTTAAATTAGTAGTAGTAGATAAGCAAAGCATCT
>JACCDU010170323.1_pt1 | contig 11355 bp, 11 predicted proteins | sample 7446081 | NCBI WGS metagenome assembly JACCDU01 (sample SAMN15323447, study PRJNA562643) | freshwater metagenome | isolation source: river surface water | place: USA:Blue River Watershed | collected 2017-08-17 | reverse complement strand
TTTTTTTTATATAAAAATGTCTTGTAAATTTGAAAATTGTGAAATTAGAGCTTGTTATAATTATAATGGTTTAACTAAAGGCATTTACTGTAATAAACATAAACTTAATGGTATGATAAATGTAAAAGCTAAAATATGCATTGATAAAAATTGTAAAACTATTGCAACTTTTAACTATTCATTTAAAACTAATGCAGTATATTGTAATAAACATAAACTTGATTTTATGGTCAATGTAAAAGCTAAAACTTGTATTCATAAAAATTGTAGATCAATACCATGTTTTAATTATATCAATAAAAATAAACCTATTTACTGTAAAAAACATAAACTTGATAATATGGTAAATTTAAAAACTAAAACTTGTATTCATGAAAATTGTGAATTTATACCAGTCTTTAATTATAAATATAATACTAAAGCGTTATATTGTAACAAACATAAACTTAATGGTATGGTAGATGTAAAAATTAAACCATGTTTTTGTGAAGATTGTGAAAATGAAGCATGTTTTAATTATGAACACAATATTAATGGTTTATATTGTGACACACATAAACTTGATGGTATGGTCAATGTAAAACATAAAAGATGTTTTGTTAAAAATTGCAAAATAATACCAAGTTATAATTATAGTGATCAAATAATCGGTTTATATTGTGCAGCTCATAAGTTAGATGGTATGGTATATATAATATAAAAAAAATGAATTATTTGTAATAAAAATATGTAAATATAAAAATAAACATAAATATTTCATTAATATATTTATATTAATGAAATATCATCTTTAAATTAATTGTTTATGTAATATATAATATAAATCAAAAATAATGTGATAATGTTATTTTTGATTTATTTTTTATATAAAAAAATGATTTGCAAATTTGAAAATTGTAAAACTCGAGCTCATTTCAATTATGAAGACCAAAATAAACCAATTTATTGTAATAAACATAAACTTGACAATATGATAAACGTAAAAAGTACTAAATGTAAATTTGAAAATTGTAAAACTCGACCAAATTTTAACTATGAAGATAAAACTAATGGTTTATATTGTGCGACGCATAAACTTGATGGTATGATTGATATTGTACGTAAAAACTGCATTTTTAATGAATGTAAAATTAAACCAACATATAATTACGAACATGTAAAAAAAGCTATTTACTGTAATAAACATAAACTTGATAACATGATAAATGTAAAAGATAAGAGATGTGTTTTTAATGGATGTAAAAAAATACCAAGTTTCAATTATAAAGATGGAAAGAAACCATTGTATTGTAAAGAACATAAACTTTGTGATATGATAAATATTTACTATAAAAAATGCATAATTTGTAATACTAGATGTATAAGTCAAGATATTGCTAAATATAAAAATAAATGTATTAATTGTTTTAATTATGTATTTCCCAAAAAACCAAATGTTAATCGTAAAAGAAAATATCATCATATTAATACATTTAACGATAATATTAATGATATTAATTCTATTAATTCTATTAATGTTAATATCAATATCAATGTTAATATTAACATTGATATTAATAACATTAATAACATTAATAACATTAATAACATTAATAACATTAATAACATTAATAACATTAATGAATTAACACTTTTTTAAATAATTCAAATTTGAATTATTTTTTTTATATTAAAAATGTGTAAGTTTGAAAACTGCAAAACACGAGCTTATTTTAATTATGAAGGTAGTAAAAAAGCTATATATTGTAGTAAACATAAACTTCCCGGTATGGAAAATATAAAAGATAAAAGATGTGTTCATAAAAATTGTAAAACTAAACCAAATTATAATTATGTTGATAAAAATATTGGTTTGTATTGTGCCAAACATAAACTAGATGATATGTTAGATGTAGTGCATAAAAAATGTATTTTTGATGGATGTAAAATTAAACCAACATTTAATTATGAAGGTTTGAAAAAAACTATATATTGTAATAAACATAAACTTTCCGGCATGGTAAATGTAAGAGATAAAAGATGTATTTTTGAAAACTGTAAAACTATACCAAGTTATAATTATATAAATAAAAAAAAAGCTATATATTGCAAATCTCATAAACTTGAATATATGGTAAATGTAGTTCATAAAAAATGTGTTATATGTAATGTTAAATATATGAGCCGTGATAAAAAATATAAAAATAAATGTGTTGACTGTTTTTATTATAAATTTTTAAAAAATCTATCATCTAATAATCGTAAAAGAAAATACGAACATATTGATGAAATAATACTTTTTTAAAAATAAAATGATAAAACAATAATAAAATGATATTATAACAATAAATATCATTTTTGAATTATTTTTTTTATATTAAAAATGTGTATTATTGATAATTGCAACACACAACCCATTTATAATTATAAAGGTTTAACTAAAGGTTTATTTTGTAAAAAGCATAAAGCTGAAAATATGATTAATGTTATATCTAAAAGGTGTATTTTTGAAAATTGTGATATTATACCAAAATTTAATTATAAAAATATGATTGATGCGATTTATTGTAAAGAACATAAACTTGATGGTATGATAAATATAAAAACAAAATTGTGTTTATTTAAAAATTGTACAACACAACCAAGTTTTAATTACAGACATAATCTTACACCGATTTATTGTAAAAAACATAAACTTGATAATATGATTGATATGATAAATAAATCATGTCGTCATAAAAATTGTGATAAACGACCAAGTTTTAATTATAAAGATAAAAAATTACCAATATACTGTCTTGATCATAAACTTAATGGTATGACAAACGTAAAAGATAAAGTATGTATAAATAATGAATGTTTAAAACGCGCAAGTTTTAACTATAAAGGTGAAACTAAACCATTATATTGTTTTACACATAAACTTGATAATATGTTAAATGTAAAAAATAAATATTGTTTATTTGAAAATTGTGGTGTTCAACCAAGTTTTAATTATAAAGATAAAAATAAACCATTATATTGTAAAAATCATAAACTTGATGATATGGTTAATGTTTCATATGTATCATGTATTATTAAAAAATGTAAAAAACGTGCATATTATGGTTATGAAAATACTATTGGTAACATTCTATATTGTAATGATCATAAATTTCCAGATATGATAAATATTAAAAAAAGAAAAATGTATAATGATAGAGATGATGAAAGTGATAATACTGATAATAATATAAATGTAAATTTAAATGTTAATGTGAATGTAAACACAAACGCGAATGTTAATGTCAATATAAATGTTAATAAAAAAAAATATAATAAAATTAAAGATATATTAAATTAGTTAGTAGTTTATAGTTAGTTTATAATAATTGAATTAATTGAATTATTATAAATTTCAACTTGTTTTAATCATATAAATAAAATTTATATTTTTTTTATAAATCAAAATGATTTTAATATAATTCATATTATATATAAAAAATAATATGAATTGTTTAATTGGTAATAAATTATTAAATAATAATAATGTATTAGTTGATACTGACATTGCTTTATCTGAAAAACAATATGTTGGTTTATATTTTTCAGCTAAGAATTGTTCTTGGTGTAAAAAATTTAATCCTTTATTATTTAAAACTTATGAACGTATTAAAGATGATTGTGAAATTATTTATGTTTCATCTGATGATAATATTGACGAATTTAATGAATATTTTAAAGAATTACCATTTTCAGCAATACCCTATCAATCGAGATATATTAAACATGAACTTTGTCAATTATTTAATATAAAAACTGTACCAAATTTAGTTTTTATTAGTAAAAATAATAAAATGATCAATACAAATGGTAGATATTTAATTCAAGATAATATTGATATTATAACATCTGAATTTATTGTTAATAATTTAAAACAAAATAGTTTATATTAATTCATATTAGTTTATATTAGTTTAAAAATGTAAATATTAACAAAATAAATGTACATATTTTAATATTGTACATTTATTTTTTTTATTTTAATATTACACATATTATTTTATATAACCAATAATTATATTGAATATGGGTGCTACAATTTCATTATTATATAACCAATATATTTCTACCCCATATAACAATATTGATGAATGTAATATTGACCATGATGAATCATTTGATAAATTAAAAGAGTTAAATAATAGTATTAATTCTAATAATATTAGTGATTCTGATAATTCAACTAATTCAATTAGTTTTAATAATTCAATTAGTTTAAATGATTCAACTGTAGATAATTCTAACATTTCTACTATTTCAAACATATCATCAAATAATTTTTATTCAGATAATTTATCAGATGGATCTATGGATAAATCAACAAATTATTCTTCAGATGTTATTACATTGACATCTGAAAATAAACAAATATTTGATGAAATTTTTAATAATATTAAAAATAATTTAAACACAGATGATGAAAGTGATGGTGATAGCGATGATAGTAATAGCGATAGTGATGATATTAATGAAAGTGATAGTAGTGATATTTCAAATAATAGTTATAATAGCTATAATTCTAAAATTTTACAATCTAATAAATATGATAAAACATATTTATTAGATTTATCTGATATTGATTAAAAATGCATTAAAATTACCCATAAATACATTATTTTTGTTTTATTTTTTTTATAAATTAAAAAAAATAAAACAAAAATAATGTATTTTTTTAATTATTTTTTATAAATTTATAAAAAAAATAATTAAAAATAAAATCATAACATAATCGATTTTATGTTATATTTATTGTATATTATGTTATGTTATTAAATGATATAATATTGTTATATTTTTATTTTTTAATTTATTTTTATTCATTTTATAAATTAAATAAATAAAATGAATTTTTTTTTAATTATTTAAAAAAAAATAAATAACATGTACATTTTTTTAATATTTTATATTTTTTATTTTTTATTTCATTTGTTTATTTTTTATTTTTATTTATTTTATAATAATATGTAGATATATAATATAAATTTATGGTGTTGTACATTGATCGTATTTTTCTTGGTTTCTGTTATTAGTATTTGTAAAATGTTCAGTTCTATGTAAAGTTACAACAGGTGGTGGTGGTGGTGGTGGTGTTTTTGGTGTAATAATATTAATGTTATTAATGTTATTGACATTATTGACATTATTGTCATTGACATTATTAGGTTCTGTTTTATGTAAATCTGAAAAACTATGAATATCAAAAGTTTCTGCAAAACGAACAGAATTATTATATTGAATATTATTTGGGTTAGTTAATAATAAAGAATATTCATTAGCTAAATTTTTTAAAATAATTTCTAATTCAATATCATTATTTTCAGTACCAAAAGGTGTATCAATTTGATTACATACATTATTAGCAACAAATAAAATAATTGACCAAATAGTTGTCCAAATTGCAGAATAATACCCAGATGTAATAGTCATACTTAATGAAAATAAAAGCATATACATAACAATGCATAAATTAATAAACTGATTATAGATATGAACAACTGGAATATTTGCAATATTATAAATATCTTGAGATGTTGTTAAAATTTCACTAATAATTCCATTCATACCCATTTCATCTAAATCTGATAAGCCATTATATTTTTTAAATTTAGAAATTAGTTTTCTAAATTCCACCTCAAGTTTAGTTAATTTTACTGTTCTTTTAAGTTTTTGTTCTAAAATATTATTTTTAGTATTCATTTCTAAAATAGATTCTAACTGATATAATTCATATTCATTACTTTCATTTACAAAGTTATATCTAAAATTATGAATATCATATCTACCATTATTATTAGCACACAAATGAAATAATACACCAAGATAAATTAATGACATATCAGTATATTCTTTAATAATATCAATATTATCAATAATGTCATAATTTTTTTTAAAATTATAAATTCTATTTCGATTGTTAGTATTATTGTTAGTATTATTGTTAGTATTATTATCTTCTTCGTTATCACCATTTGTATTAACATAATTATTATCATTATCATTAGTATTACCATCTTGTGATAAATTAATAGAATTGTTTAAACTATTGTCGATAATATTAACAGAGTTATAATTAGCTAATAAAACAGTTAATCCTTTTTTAAATGATGTTATAATTTTTGTAACATTAGAATATCCAGATTTCCAACTATTATAAGCACTGTTCAGTCTAAATGATAAAGTTGTAGTTAAGAAAAACGTGAAAATACTTAATGTTAGATTAATACCACCAGCTTGAGTTTCTAATCTAAAATCATCAACATTTTTATTAATAATAACAAAAAAGTAATTAAAAACTAAAATAGATGCTGTAAATAAAAATGTATTTTTATCTACCAAATCTGGTAAATTTTTAATTAATGTTTCTAAAAAATTTGTTTTATCGTAATATAACATATTTTTATGAGTTTTTAATTTATTATTTATTATTAAATAATAAGTTAAAATAGAATTACATATTTAAAATTATTATAAAAATACTATAATAAACTTTGTAAAAATATTATAATATTTTTAAATATGAGATATGGATTTATTATAAAAATATATTATATTATATTTTTATCAATAATCATAAAAAACGTATTTGCACAAGAACAAATTGATGGTAATAATCTATTAAATAAATCAAACAAAACATTAAATGTTGCATATTTTACAACATGTGATATACAACATGAACAAAATTTTGCAGATTTATCATGTATATCTATATTTACACCAGGTAGTTATTTCATAGTTAGAAAAACATGTTTTATAAAATTATTAAAAGATAATAAAAGTATGTATATTTTTTATAACAATACATTTTTAACTATAAATTATATGATTGAAACACCTAATAATTTTTATGTTAAATCTAACTATTATTACAACAATTTTGAATTATCAAAATATATATCATTTACAAATACTACAAAATTACATAATAGTACATATGAAATTTTTGCCATTATGTTTGTTGGTAATGTTTTAGTAAACATTACCAACATAAATAGTGATAATAGTGTATTAAATCAGTTTAATGATGCATTTTTTAGACATGATATATTTAATGGAAAAATAAACTATTTTTCATTACCTATTTTTCCATTAAATATATCTGAAACAGTAATATATCCAAATTATACATCACTTACAGGGTGTGATCATTATACATTTAATATAAATAGTTATCATTTTTTTAATGATCATTGTGATATAGAACTTGGTGTTTATAATTAAATTTATTTTTTTTATATTTAACATAAATAATAAAATAATTATAAAACATATATAGTTAATATAAAAATTATACAATGTCAATAAATCTAAATTTTTATGAAGATAGATTAGGTGATAAAAATTTAAATAATATTAACGAAAACAATACAAATAATGAAAAAAATATTAATGGTAATATCAATAATATTAACAATATCAATAATGATAACAATAACAATACTAACAATGAATCAATTAAAAATAGTTTAAATCCGTTTATTATTTCAACATTATCTACAGAATTAGATAGTACTATTAAAAAAATTAACGATTTAAATAACCATCTAGATTATTTAATGTTTAATAATAATAATCAATTTTTAAAAAAAATTATATATAATGATGATGATGAAATTATGAATGAAAATAATTTAAATGATCAAAATGATTCAAATATATATAAAAAAAATTCATATTTTTATGATTTAAACATTATAGATAATATACAGATATTAGACTTTTGCATTACACATTTTAAAAAATCTAAATATCATTTTTTAAATTTAGAAGATGAAAAAGATATATTTACAAATATTTTTGTTATTTTTAAAAAATATAATTATAAAACATTTACAATATTAAATGTATTATATAATATTATTTTTAAATATGTTAATGAAATTAATTTAGATATGTTTAAATTAAATGATGATGAATATGAAAATATTATAGATTCTATAATCAATAGTGATAACGATTTTAGAATTACACACTTTATTATTACTAAAATGATTTATATGTCTATGACTACAAATAATAATGAATTTAAAAAAAAAATAAATTATGACCTTTATATGTTATATTCTAAAATGATAAAATTTGTAAATAATATACAAACTATTTCATTATAATAAATTAATATAATTTAAATATTTTTTTTTATAGTTTTAAATAAAATGGATTTAACTAATTTGCGCTATTACAATCGAGATATAAATTCTAATAATTTATTACCATTATTTAGTAATAGTGGTAGTGGTAATAGTAATAATAATAACGGTAATGGTGATAACGGTGATGATATAAGTATTAACAACATGAATATTATTAATAGTATTAATAATAGTATTGATACTATTAATAACACTATCAATAATACAAATAATACAAATAATACAAATAATACAAATAATAATATTAGACGTATTCTTAAAAGTAAATCATCAATATCAACAAATTCTACATTAAATATGCTTAATAATAAAATATCTACTATTAAAAATTATGTTAATAAATTAGAATCTAAAATAAATCAGTATAATAGTATAAAATATTATTTAGATCAAAAATTTAAATTAGATATTAATACTCAAATCTTTAATTGTATTGATATAAATGTTAATAAATTAGCAATAAATCATGTTTTAAATATTAAAATGATTTTATATGAAGAAATTGAATTATTGTTTAAAAAATATAATAAGTTATATGAATTATATAATAGTAAAATTGATTTTATGTTATCTATTACAAATATAATTGTAAACTATAATCAACTTCTATTAAATAACCAATTAAATATTTGTGAACATAATATAAATTCACCTGTATTATGTTGTTTTGAATGTTACATTGGTAGCAGTCAATGTAATACTAATCTATTTAATAAAGCCTTAATATTAATAATTATGAATATTATTCATTTAGTTTATGATATTAATGAACATGAAAAAATAGTAATAACATCTTCAATATTTTCATGTTCAGATGTTTTAAAATTATTTTATTTCGAATTGGATAATGTATTTTTTACAACTGTTTCAAAAATGTATAATAATCAAGATAATGGTAGTAATAATAATAATAATAATAACAACAATAACAACAATTATGATTCTACTGGTTATGATATTTTTAGTAATATAGAAAATAATGAATTAGAATTTTCTGATTCATCAAATGTTGATATTGAAGATGAAAGAAATTTAGAAGATGTAAATGTAGAAATGACAAGTGAAAACATTGAAAATAATAATATTAGAGATAATTATATTGGAAATAATAATAATAATAATATTATTAACAACATTGAAAATGAAAGAATGCCACTATTATCATATTCTATACAAACCAGAAATTTTCCAGTTATACATATAAATGATAATAATTCACCCTATATTTTTAACATTGTCTCAAATGATGAAACCGATACTAATGAAACTGAAACAAATACTAATAATAACACTGATAGTATAGATAACATAAGTATTAATATAAATATAAATACATTAAATGGTAATAACAGTAATAATAGTAATAACAGTAATAATACTATTATTAGTAATATTGATGATGATAATAATTCAACATTGAGTAGTAACAGTAACAGCAGTGATGGTAATAGTAGTAATAGTAGTAGTAATAATAGCAGCAGTGGCAGCAATAACAGTAGTAGAAGTAACAGTAGTAGAAGTAATAACAGTAATAGCAGTAATAGCAGTGATGATTATAATATAATTCGACATTAATTATTACGGCTAGACTTATTACGTTTTTGCATTTTAAATTTATTATTTGATTTAGTAAGAGCAATTGTAGCAGTGATAGCAGTTATGACAATAGCAAAAATAGCAACCAACATATTATATTATTTTTGAAATAAAAAAAAGATATAAATAAAATATACAATGAGTTTATTTATATTAGCAAGTGTAATACATAATATTATAACCGGTAAAGAAAAATACATTATGAATAATGCAAGTTATGTATATTCAAAATCTTACATATTTAAAAATATAAAAAATATAAATAAAACAGAATTAGAAAGTATTATTAAACGAATAAACTATTATATAAATAATTCACATAATTATTCTTTTAATAATGTAAAAGAATATATTAATTCTATAATTCGTATACAGTATAGATTAAAAAATTTTAATGATATTAAATGTTTAAAAGATTTAGATGATGATAATAAAAAAATAATTATATATAATACTAATCTATTATATAATTATGCATATAAATTGTATATTAATAAAAAAACATTAGCATGTTGTTGTATTTAATACTATTTAAATATTTTTTTTAATATATTATATAATAATACAAATTTAAATTTTGTATCAATATGGATTTAAATCATTATAATTCTATTAATGCTACTTTATTTGAGGAAAAAAAATATTTAAATTTTTATGAATACTTAGTTTATTGTAATGAAAAAATATACTTTAATAAATTAAAAAATAAGAATCAAAACCAATTATCAAATAATATGTATTATAAAATATCTAACTATATTTTAAATTCTTATAAAAAATATAATGATTATAATTTTAATATTGCAAAAATTAGAGATGTTTTTAAACTACAATATTCTAATGATGAAGATTTAATCGATTCAAATAAACTAATTGATAGAATTGATTATTATTATACCGACAATAGAACATTCATTAATGGACAAGCTTTAAAAAAAGTACTATTAAATACAACTAAAATAGATGTAGTTATTAAAGATTATATTGTTGATTATTTTTTATTTGTTGATACTTGTATTTTAGAATATTCTAATTATCTCATGCTTTATAATAGTTCAGATTTTTTCGTATTACAAGGTAAATTAAAAGAATTTGAAAAATCATTAACCAATAAGATTAATGGGTTTAATAAAGAAGTTGATTCTAAATTATCTAACCTTGATAATATTGTAAATATTTTACAAAATCCAAAATCTGAATTTGTAAAATATGTAGAACATGTAAATAATTATAATAAAGATTATATTAATAAAAATACAAAAGAAGTATCTAATAATATCCATAAACTGATTTGTAAAATGGATGAAAAATATAATAAATATAATAAATTAATAGAAACTATCCCGCAAAATAAACTTGTTATATCTGAAAATTTTGAAAATGTATTATCTCAAAATTTAAATAATTTCAACTTAAAATTAAAAGATACAATTGATAATGTAATTAGCGATAAGATTGATGCATTACAATCCGAATTTGCAAAAATAGCACTCAATGAATTTAAAAATTATATGACTGGATTTAATGATGTTGAGGATGTTTAGTTGTGTATTTATAGTTATTTTTTTTTGTTATTTTGAGATAA
>JACCDU011037097.1_pt1 | contig 11358 bp, 15 predicted proteins | sample 7446081 | NCBI WGS metagenome assembly JACCDU01 (sample SAMN15323447, study PRJNA562643) | freshwater metagenome | isolation source: river surface water | place: USA:Blue River Watershed | collected 2017-08-17 | reverse complement strand
CTCGGTGCGCCGACAAGGCTCACTGCGGGCGCAGTAAGTTCGTCATCAGTCCCATCGAACTGGAGGTACGGTCTGCCGGTACTGTCGATCTTGTACAGCGGGCGCGATCCAGCAACCGTTTGCACGACATGATTGCCGCGACCGGAAACGTCCAGCATGCGACCGACGGGCTGTCCATCCGCCGTGACTGGCGTGGTTCCCGCGCTGTCCTGAAACAGCGTTGTAAGTCTGGAAGGGTCGTACCATGCGCCCAGCTGGCCACCGGAGAACAGGCTTGCGGGGCTGAAGCCGCCAAGCTGCTGGGTCAAGGATAGACTGATGCCAAGGCGCACAGGGTTGTCCTCAGTACAGGGCGATAAGGTTGGTGGCCGTGGTCAGGGTCGCGTAGATGCGTTCGGCCTGAATGGGCAGGACGGTGCCAGCGGACAGGCCGACAAAGGTCACAGTGCCGCCGCTGACCATATCAACCTTCAGGTTGCCGGAGCCGCCGACGTAGATCGCGCGGGTCGGTTGTTCATACACGACCGTGTCGCTGGTCGTTACCGTGACGGCGCGGCGCGCAGAGACGGTGGCATCGGCTGTCAGATACGGTGCGGACATCTTCAATCTCCAGATTGGTAGAAGGGGCCTGCTGGCCCCTCCCGTCAGTACTTGGCCTTCGGCGCGGCTGCCGACATCAGGGGCATGCCATGCACGCCCTGACCGCCGGTCACCGTCTTGTTGCCGGTGGCGACGTGCGCGGAGTTGTTGCCGCTCTTGATGGTGCCGGTCTTGACGGTCTTGGTGACCGACATGGCGGGCTTCTTGTTTCCGGTACGCATGCCTGTCACCCCTCTTACGGCAGGTCGTGGGCTTGGATGTAGCGCACGGTCAGCGTGCCGACACCAGTGCCGGTGTTCGCGGACTTGACCCAGATGCGCTTGTCGGTCGTGCCGGTGTCGTCCCAAGCGGCGGTGCGGGTCGCATCGGTGCCGGGGGTCAGACCGGTGACGCCGACCGGGATGCTGGTCAGGGCAACCAGTTCGGTGGCCGTCGACGTGGTCCCGACGCTGGCGGTCGTGGCCGCGCCAGACCATGCCGCCGTGGCGACGATCTGGATGTTCAGGATGTGGCTGTTGGCAGGCAGCACGATGGTGGTGCCCTGCGCGGTGGCGGTGTCGGCCTGCGTGATGGCGACAACCTGCGACATGACCACGGAGCCGACGTTCTTAACGTCTTGGCCCAGCGTGGTGCCGGAGGTGTTGAGGATGTTGCCAGCGCGGATGGGGCCGGTGAATGTGGTCTTTCCCATTCCATGGTCCTTTGCACGTTTCGCCGCACTGTCTGTGCATGGTCCGTCGGGCGCGGTCAGAGCGGCAGTGATGCCCTTTTGGTGGAAGGGGGGCCATTAGACCCCCCTGCCTGTTCAGATCACGACGGGAACGAACCCCAGATGGAGCGCCAGTTGTAATACCCGAAGCTGTAGCGTTCGTAGCCTTTCACCAGCAGGTTGTCTGTGACGAAATCGACCTGCATGTCGGTTTCGAACTTCACCCGCTCCATGTACGACAGGCCGTCGATGTTGGTCAGCAGGAACCAAGCGGACGCCGAGGTCAGGAAGTCGTTGACCATGTAGCCTTCCGGCAGACCACCAGCGGTGGACATGATCGCGTTGACGTCGTTGTCGGCGGTGCCGGGGCGCAGTTCCGTCTTGGTCAGGCGGATGGCGACCGGTTCCAGCTGCGGCGGGACAACCAGCTTGCGGCCACGGGCGAAGACCTTCAGGCCAGCCTGATCGCGGAAGTTGGTCCGGATCGAGATCATGCCGTTCAGCAGGGTGGCCTCGTTCAGTTCCGCATCCGTGGTCGGACGGTTTGCAACGGTGCCGCCGTCGATGGGGTGGTTGGTGGCAATCAGTGCCACGCCGTCGCCGCCGATGGAGCCGTTGTAGGTCGTCGCCGTGTTCAGCACGTTCGCGCCGTAGATTTCCTTGGTCTGCTGGAAGCTCTCGATCAGACCGAGGTTCGACGGGGCGAACTGCGTTTTGTAGAGGTTGTCGTCGATGGCCTTGCGGGTGATCGCGTACCCGAGGCCGATCTCGACATGCTCTTGGTTGTACACGAAGCGCTCGCCAGCGTTGTTGTCGAACGACGTCTGAGCGCCTTCCGTCTTCAGCTGGGCGAAGCCGAGGAAGCGCATCTCAGCGGTGCGTTCCAAAGCCATCTTCGAGTTGTGCTTCGTGAAGATTTTGTCGTACTGAGACGGGATCATCTCGTACTTGCCTTCAACCCCACGAAGACCGGGGAGCAGAAGGTCTTTGATGGCACTAAGATTAACAGCCATTGTTCATGCTCCTCAGATGCCGGTCAGCTGCTTGGTGCTGACGTTGTTGAAGGCCACGATGACGAGGTTGTAGGCCCCCGCCTCGGTGCCGGGTGCGCCCGGAGGATCGACATCAAGGCCGACGATGCGGAACGGCAGCGTGTTCGTGGTGCCCACGGTGGACATGTCCACGGAAGCGCCCGAGATGCCGGTCGCGGTGTTGCCGGTGCCAATGGCGAAGTTCACGTTCGCATTGATGTCGGCAGCGGTCGCGCCAGTTGCGCCGGTCTGCGCCAAGAACTTGGCGTTCGGGTCGTTGATGATGTAGCCCTCGACGGTCTGCGTCGAAGCGACATCGGAACCCGGCCAGTAGTTCGACCAGACGGTGCGCTTCTGCGACACCGACAGATACTTGCAGCCGACGAAGACGCCAGCGATCTGGGTGGTGCCGGGAGCGCCGACGACGACATAGCCGTTGCTGTCGGGCAGGACGGGGTCGCCATAGAAAATGGCGGAGGCGTTGTAAGCGATACGGACGGCGACCTGTTCATAGGTCGGTGCCGAGCCGGTGCCGCTGAACTGCCGGAAACCGAAAGGCGCAGCAGTGTTCGCCATAACGGGTATCTCCTTTGCAGGAGGTTCGTCATCGCGCGCCGGGGCGATTGTAGAACCGGGGGATCATGGTCTCCCACACCGGGGGGAGAGAGTGTGATCACATTGGCATAGCGTGATCACAAAGTCAAAGGGGGTACAGCGACAAAGAAAAAGGCCGGGTTTCCCCGGCCAGTTCAGGCAGTCCAATGGGAGCGGGAGAAGGATTTGAACCTCCGGCCTTTTGGTTATGAGCCAAACGAGCTACCAGACTGCTCCATCCCGCTACAGGTGGTGCCGGTCTTTCCCGGCTGTCAGGCAGTGCTGCCATCATCCGCCCTCAGTGCCAGCATTCCCGTGATGCCACCTTGGGGTTCAGATTTGGATTTCCTACACCTCGAACTTGGAGCAGGCAATAGCATTTTTCGCGTCGAACGGCTCACCCTTGCGCCTCATGTGGACGAAGACCAGCGCGCACTGGTCGGACTTGAAGGGCTTCGGTTTTTCGTGGCGCTTGACGTGCTTGCAGGCAGAGCATTTCATCCCCTTGGAGGGATCAGCCCACGTCACCTGACCCGGCACCGTCTTTTGCATCCTCTCTTGCAGTTCCACAGAGACCCCCTGCGTTGATGAAGATCGAGACGTGCGGCTCCAGATCGTCCCAGTGCCGCTGGATGTCGGGAGTTCCCTCCCGTCTGATCGCTTTCCTCAGCTGTTCGATCTTGTTGTAGATCACAAATGCCTTGGCCGTGATGGATTGAAAGCCATCGAGATCATTCCAGCGCTGTTGGATGGCGGGAGTTCCCTCCCGCCTGATTGCTTTCCGCAGCCGCTCGATCTTGTTGTAGATCGTGACAGCCTTGATCATCATTCAGGGATGGGCATGGCCTCGTAGCCCTTTTTGACCTTGGCCAGCTCGTTGCCCTTGTTCGACCGCTCGAAGTGTCCAGCGGGCGCTGCGGCCAGCTGTTCTTCCTTGGCGCGGACTTGCAGGCGGGCGCGGCGGTGTTCCAGCTGGCGAACCTCGTCGGTGATCTCGCTGGGCCGCTCCATCAGGACCATGCCCTTGCGGGTGATCTCGACGCCCTTGTAGCCCGCAGGCATCATGTCGGGGTGGCGTGATGCCGGGACATGTTCCCAGCCGTCACGCGCCAGCTTGACTTGGTGCGCCGGGTCTTCGGCACCCAGAACGGTCTTGGTCTTCCATTCGTAGGTCCAGCCGTCCGGGATGATGCCGGGTTCGACGAAGAACTCGTCGGTGCCGTCATCCATCTCGCCGTTGCGGTGGGCGCGCAGCTCTGCGGCCTTGCGGGCGGCGCGCTCGCGGGGGCTTTCCTCGGCCACAGGGCCAGCGCCGGGGCGCATGGACGGCCTGACCTGCTTAAACTCATCGGTCATTTCAGCTTTCCTTCTTTTTGCAGGGCGATCTTGTTGCGGGCATAGTCCTCCGGCTTCATGCCCATCATGTCAGCCATCTCGCGCTCTGCTGCGGTCAGCCTGACCACGTTGGAGCGGCTGGAGGTGCCACGGCTCACCGGGGCGGCGGCAGGCGCAGCATCGCGGCGCTGGACCACCTTGGCGGCGCTGGACGACGCCTCCTCCTCGACCACGCGCGCCTGCGGCTTGACGCGCAGGGTCTCTTCGATGGCGGAGAAGTATTCGTCGGTGTCGGGCGCGATGCCGTCGGCCACGGCCAGCTCATGCGCCGCGATCATCTTGCGGTTCTTGACCGGGTCGCGGACGAACTCGGGGTGCGCGCGGACCCACTCAGCCGACCGGGACGACAGGCGCGATGCGAACGCCTCCACCGGGTCACTATGGGTGGGCGGCGGCGGTGCCTTCGGCCTCGACTTCATCGCCTCAAGGCCGTTGCGGAGCTGGAGGAGCTTGGCAGAGTTGTCGCCAAGCTCCTGCTGTATCTCCACGGCGCGGGCGTGATCACCGGTCTGCATGGCATATTGCAGGCTCTGCTTCAGCATTTCGGTGTCACGGTCCAGCGTGTCGATGGCGTTGGCCACCAGCTGGATGTCGGTGTCTTCCTTGTCGGCGCGAGCAACGTACGCTGCACGCTCAGCCTCGGCCTTCTGATGCTCAAGCTCCCGGCGGCGGGCACGCTCTGCGTCCAGCTGGGCGCGCAGCTCTTCAATGCCATCCTTCGCCGGGACGACCTCAGCCCCAGCTATCTCCACCTCGGGGATTTCATCCTCAAGCTCCAGCTCAAGGCCGTCTTCCAGCTTTTCGTTCTCTTCGGTCATTGATCGGTCCTCACCACACGGCATCAGGGTGCGGGACGCGACCCTTGATGTTGATGTCATCGAAGATGCGGCACAGGACACCGTTCACGGTGATCGACCAGCCGTCTGACGGGCGGAAAACCAGCCAGTCATCTTCCTTGAAGTCCAGCCCGGAGAACCAGTTGCCGTCCTGTTCGAACGCCTGCGGCCCCTTGGCCACCAGCAGGCCGACCTTGGACTGGAACCGATCCTCATCGGTGTGCTTGTCAGTCAGGTACAGGCCCGACTTGGTCTTCTGTGGGCGGATGTAGACCGCCAGAAGCACTTGGTTGTGGAACAGTTCGACCTGCGAGAGGTCACCCAGCGCTTCGCGCAGCGTTGCTTTGGGATCGTCCTCATGAGCCATCATCATGTGCGGCATGTCATTTCCTATAGGTTTTCGCTCACGTTCTTGTTGGCGACCTCGAACAGGGAGAGAACCTCTTCCAGCTCCGCAAGTCTGCCGACGATTTCACGGTATCGCTCCATGGTCTGGATCGCAACACCGGACACAACATTTTCCGTGAGGGTTTTTCTACGCTCGGCGATTAGCTTCGCCAGTTCCCGCTCGAAGGCGGAGCCATAAGTCAGCATCTGTCATCCTGATCATAATCTGGTGACGCCCCCGGCCATTGGGGAGGAGAGAAACAGCCGGAGGCGTCGGTAACCTGCCGTGTGGGGCGACAAGTTATGCTTTGGCGTTCTTGCCGTACTTCTCGACCTTCTCGAGACGGCCTTCACCGGAGCCTGCGCCGAACTTCATCTTCGGGTAGACCACCTTGCCACCGTCCTTGCGCGCCATCATGGGCGGCATCGGGCCGGGGCCACCGGGCATCGGTCCAGCGCCGGGACCACCGGGCATCGGACCTGCACCAGCAGCGCCAGCCAGTGCAGCACCCAGACCGGGCGGCAGAGCGCCGGGGTGCGGCATCGGGGCTGGGGCGGCAGGCATCGGCATCGGCGGCTTCGGCATCGCGGGCGCGGCACCGGGCTGCTCACCCATCGTCCCCAGCTTCCCGTCGTGGTGCGGCGAGATGATGATGTTGATGTTGGTCTTGCCCTTGCCAGTGCGGCCACCGTCCTTGCGGGCTGTGCGTTCGGACGCCTTGAAGGCCTCAGCGGTCGGAGCGCCCTTGGAACCCGGCTTCCGCATCTTCTCTTTGGAGCCGTCTTCGATGCGCTCGCGCTTGGCGTGGATGTTGGCATAGAGACCGCCGCCATCCTTCTTCATCGCAGCGCCGCCGCAGGCCTTGCAGGTGCAGCCCTTGTCATGCGCCTTGTCAGCAGGGGACTTCTCCCACTCCTTCATCGACATGCCGTGCTTCTTGGCCAGCATCTTGTCTTCGCGCTTGTCCTTGGCGGAGCCTTCGACCATGCCGCCCTTCTTCTTGGCCTCGCGGCCACCGGTATCGGCACCGGCAGAGGTGATCGGCTGGGCGTTCGAACCGGCTGCGCCACCGCGCTGCTTGGCGACCTTGCCGCCGTTCTTGCGAACCGGTTCCGTGGTGCCCTGATCGGAACCGGCAGCGCTGTCCAGCATGGCCTGCTGACGCATTTCCTCGGGGGTCATGCGGGCCAGCGGGCGGCGCGGTTCATCCGGGGGAGCCTCGCCGGAACGGAAGATGCTGTCCAGCTTGTACTTCGTCATCAAGTCTTCAGGGCGCGGTTTGGGACGCAAGGACGTGGTCATGCCGCCTTCGTTCTTGGCGGTGCGACCACCGGCCTTGAAGCCGCCGACGTGCTTTTTGCCTTCACGCTCCTCGTTGGCGTCCTTCTGGTTCGTGTTGGCCAGACCAACCTTCTCCTTGAAGCCACGGGGTGCGCGGTCTGCGCGGCGCTCGTTGTCCTCGCCTTCAACCTTGCCGCCGGTCTTGAACGCGCGGCGCGAGATCGGGCGCATCCCGGTCTTCACATCGGCGTCCAACGGCTCGGCGGGCGTAAAGGTCGAGCTGTCAACTTTTTCAGACGAGGCACCGGCAAGGCGTTTTGCCTTGGCTTTCATGGCCTCGCGCAGGCTTTTTGCGTCCATTGCGATCTCCTCGGAGGTTACCCGGCGTCCCGGTCGTGGCGCGCAGTATAGCGCGAAGCCAACTCCATTGCACGGTCGATGTGTCCCTGACCGCGAACAGGTTTCTTGGTGTCACAGGTCTTCAGCCAGCGCTTGAACTCCGGGATCGACATGCGGACCACAGCGCGCTGCCGCTCATGCCCTTTGCCGTCCGAGAAGCCCGCCTGATAGGCACGCACGGCCTCTTCCTTCGTACGATACCCAAGCATCACCTTGTGTTCGTCGAAGCTCCCGTCGCGCAGGTCGTGCTGATCCACGATGAAGACGTGGTCACTCTGGTGGTCCGGGCCGATGCAGACGTCCACATGGTCCCCGTCTGCGCCCTCAGTGCGCTTGATGTACCCGTAGTCGTAGGGCAGGCGCACCTCCCAGCGGTGGCCCGTCGGGCCGATCCCGCTGCGCTTGTTGCCCTTGAGGTTCTCCAAGGCGACCGGCAGGCCTTGGAAGCTAATGTGGTGCTTCTTGTAGTTGCCCACACGCTTCTGCGCCTCGGTTGGCATCGGATTGATCAGCATCAGCTACCCACCGTGATGTGGAGGGCCTTCTGGACCGCTGCGGGCTTGCGGTGGTGGCGCTTTTTCCGGCTGTAGTCCGGGTTCGGCCCAGCGGGCGGGTGATCCGGAACCTCATGACTGAACGGGCGTTCGTGATCCTGCGCGTTCAGATGATGTTCGTGGTTGTGGAACTGCGCGTAGAATGCGTCAGCCGGGAGTTTTCTGGTCATTCTGATTTCCCTTCATGGTTCTTGATGTCGAGCTGGCGTCCCTGCGGCGCAATCCGCACCTCACGGTTGGTCGGGATGGTCGGACCAAGCATGGGCTTGCCACTCGGGCCGATGCCCCTGCTTGGACCCCGCTCGTACGTCCCGTTCGGCTCGCGCTTGAGCTTCGGGTCGTAATGCACGAAGAAACCCTTGCTCTCCTTGGTGGCCCCTTCAGTGGTTCCGGTGGCCTTCTTGTTCTTCAGGCCAACGATAACGCCATCAGTGCCCGGTGGCTGCATGTCCAGCGGGCGGAAGTCGTGGGTGTCGCCATTGACCACCTTGTAACGCTTGCCAGTCTCCTGATCGACGACGACCTCCGGGAGATGCTCACGGTGCGAGAAGGCCATGGCAACGTTGTCACCCTGATCAAGGCGACGGCGCATCTGCTTCCAGTTGGTGTGCGGGTTGTCCACGTTAAGGTCCGGGTTGCTCACCCCGGTCGACGAATAGGTATAGTGGTGGTTCGAAGCCACCGGATTGGAGTTGTTCTTCGTGTAGTCGTAGAAGCTCACGTCGGGGTGGGCCTCAATCAGCGATTTGTGGATCAGCGGGTTGATGTCCGACAGGACGTTCAGTCGCACGCCCAGATGGTTGCCGTTCCGCGCCGCCTCGCGCTTCGCAGCCGCGATCTCGTCGTACAGCTTGACGGCAAACGCCTCAGGCTCGCGCATCATGGCAATGGTCTTTTTCAGGCTGTTCAGGCGAGGCCCCTTGAAGGCCGTCAAGTCCTGACCGCCGCCAACCTTGAAGTAGTTGCCAGAAGTCTTTCCGAGGCATTCGTCCTTGCAGGAGGCGGAGTTCGGGCAGGTGTTGAACTTGCCTTCCTGATACGCCGGAGCAAGCGCGAGACCAGCGGTCTCGATGCCACGGCCATCATCCAGCTTCACCGGCTCCTCTTCGCCGTAGCCGGTCTCCGACTTGAGCAACTTGGCGTTCTTGCCGAGGAGCGGAACGCCACGGCCATTCTTCAGCGCCCCAGTGTGGGGGGAGATGCGCCTGTCTGCGGCAATGACGTTCTGCACCTGATCAGCCGGTGACAAGGACAGGTGGTTTGCAATCGCCGTGTCAAAAGCCGCTTTCAGGTCTTTCATGGTCGGCGCTTCGTCGTACGACTTGAAAGCGCCAGCCTTGCCAGTTGGCCGGAATGGCTGCGGCTGGATTGCGAACCGAGGTGCAGCGGCGCGCGGGGCTGGTGCGCCGCCAGTCATGGCGATTGCCTTGCTTACGATGTCGTCCATGGTGTCCCCTCAGTCCTTCAGGCGCATGGTAACATGCTGGCCGTCTTTGGTGAAGCGGCGGGTTGCCGCCAGCGCGGCATCGACCATTCCACCCCTGCGGAACGACGAGAAGCCGTTCTGCGTGATGCTGTCGCGCGCTTTGTCTGACAGCGGGATCATCGGCACGGCCCAGCCGTTCAGACGGGTCATGTCATCCGTGTCCGTGTCCAGATCGTGCGGCTGGACAAGGCGCTGGGCAATGCCGGGGAGCCTCTTGTTGTAGATGCCCTTGAACGTATGCCCGGGCCACCGCAGCTCCTGCTCCTCGTCTGGCGTGAACGCGATCCCGTCGTATCCGCCCTTGGCTGCCTCCATCAAGACGTGCTTCATGGCCATCTCGTACACGTCATCCTTTTCGGGATTGATGTACGGGGCGCGCGGGACGCCACTTCCGCCCTTCGCCGCATCCGCCATCCGGCGATGCTCATCGTGCATGCCCATCTTCAAAGCCAGCGTGTAAGGGTCCATCCGCTGATACTTCTCGATCTGGGCCTGCGCGACCATCGGCGACATCGTGGGGGCCGTCTCGCCGGTCATTGGGTCGTAGTAATCCTGACCGGTCCGCGCCTTCACCTTGTCGATGGCCTTTTGGCGCATCTGAGCGACATAGTCCTCATAGTCCTGCTTCTCGCGCCCAGTGCGGAAGCCAACCTTGCGCGCGTCGTTGTTCCAGTCGGACTGAAGCTCTTCGATGTGCAGGATTTTCTTGTTCCCGATCATCCGGTCGGACATGCGGATGTGCGCCAGCGGGTTCTTCAGCTTCCCCCAGTGGATTGGCGCGGTGTACGTCTGGTCGTCCGGGTGGCTATCCAGCGTCAGCACATGCTCCCGGTAGTTCCGGCCACCGGGTAGTTGATACTTCGTATAGAGCGGAGCGTCCTTGCCGCCGTAGCCCTCAAAGCGCTCGAACTCGCTGTACAGGCGCTCTGCATCTTCATGCCTGCCAGCGTCGTGCAGACGGTCCATTTCGTCCAAATACGACTGGGGGTTGTCGAATTGGAAGTTCCCGCCTTCGCGCTTATGCACGCCGATCTGCGGCTGCATGAACTCGATGTGTTCGGCCACCTGCGATGGTGTTGCCTTTCCGGGTGGGACGTCCACATGGGCGATCTCGGTCTTTTTCGCCCCTTTGCCCGTGGCGTACTTCAGGATGTCGGCGACATCCATCTTCTGATCCTTCATGCCACGGATGATCCGCGCCGCCTTGGAGTAAAGGTCCAGACGCCCGCCGTCTGCGCGGGCAATACGGGGCTTGCCGGAGATGAAGTCGTAGCGGCTGCGGTCCTCCAGAAGCTCGACCGGGAACCTCTGCCTCTCCTTCGATGCGTCCTGATACTCCACATGGGCCACCGGGAAGTGGTCGTTGAAGACGTACTTCGGCGGGTTGATGCCGCCCCATCTGGAGACGTGGACCATGCCGTGGCCGACCACCTTCATGGGGGCATACGTGTCCAGCGGCTTGTACTTGAACACGTCGCCGATCTGGGCGCTGTCGAACGCTCCAGCCTTGCGGGCGGTGTCATGCGCCTCATCCGCTGCGTCTTGGGCGGCTGCGAGGCGGTTGAACACGCCCTCGGCCTCCGGCGTGGGGCCGTCGCCGTTCTGGTTGAAGCGGCGCAGGGCGCGCGTGACGCCCAGATCGACCGGTCTGCTCTCATCGTCGCCCATGGAGCCACCCTCGCTCTTGCCCACCGCGCCGCCATATTCGTACTTGTCCACCACCTTCACGGGGTCATGGTGGAACATGACGTAGTTGTGGGTGGCATCGCCATCCTCTTTGTTGCGGGACATGGCGTCACGGTAGCGGATGCCCTTGATGCCATGACGCATCAGCGCCTCAGCCGCCCACTTGGGACCGGTCTTCATGGGGTTGTCCGCGCGCAGGTGTTCCCCAATCGCCCCATCGCGGTTGCCCATGTCAATCAGCCGCTGGTGAACCTGCCCACCCGTCAGGTCGCCGCCCTTGCCCAGAAGGCGCTCGACGTCTTGGCGGTGCAGCTTGATGCGCGCGCCAACGGGCGTCTCCATCTCGTACTTTGCAAACTGCTCATCATCGGGAAGATCAGGGTGCGGCGTGACGATGAG
>JACCDU010565515.1_pt1 | contig 11362 bp, 11 predicted proteins | sample 7446081 | NCBI WGS metagenome assembly JACCDU01 (sample SAMN15323447, study PRJNA562643) | freshwater metagenome | isolation source: river surface water | place: USA:Blue River Watershed | collected 2017-08-17 | reverse complement strand
CGTCGACTTCATCCGCAATATCGCCCCCTGGGACGCCGACGATCTGGACGCTGATCGCAGCCGAGGATTGCGATTGGACCCTGAGCGGCCGTTGATCAAAGTTCTGCTGATGGCAGCTTCTGGCCGGATGCAGTCCTCTCGTTTAAATGGCCATGACCACAGAACTGCTTGGCTGCGTAGTTGAACCGATTGGCCAGAAGCACTGAAATACGCACTAAACGGGCACTCATTCAATTGCCTCAAACAGGACCTCCTGCGCTCCCTCCCACAGCACTTTTTCGCCCAGAGCGCGAAGATTTTCCCGGCCCTCCGTGATGGTGAGGAAATGGTTGCCGGCGAGTTGCCCCATCTTGCTCGAGAAACTGCAACTGCCGTACGCGAGGATGATCTCGGTCTCGCTGTAGCCACCCGGGTAGAACAAGATGTCGCCGACCGACGGGTGGCTGGTGTGATTCTCAAAGGCAACGCCGAGTTGGAAATCGCCAAGCGGAATCCAGCAGCCTTCACCGCTCCAGCGAACGTGGATCAGCTTCTGGCGGTAGGGCAGCAGCCTCCTGAAGGCCTCGACGGTTTTGGGAGCGTCGGGATGGGTAACTGCGACAAAGGTGTGGCCGCCGGCGGTGATGCGGATGTGTTTCATGGTTTTCAGTTCAGGATCCGGGTTGGCCGATCCACTTGGTGACGTTCGGAGCGCGCCAGGCTTGCAGTGCTTCGAGCAGGCGCGCGGGATCGTGCTCCAACACGAGCATGTCGCGGTGTTCACTTCTCATGAACCCTTCGTCGGTCGCTCGCGACAACATTGCGCGCAGGGGATCGAAGTAGCCGCGCACGTTCAGCGCGCCACAGGCTTTTTGGTGATCGCCGAGTTGAGTGAGGGTGGCGACCTCGAGCAGTTCCTCAAGGGTTCCCAGGCCACCGGGCAGGGCGATAAAGGCGTCGGCCAGCTCTGACATGCGGGCTTTGCGCGAGCGCATGTCGCTGACGATCTCGTGATGGGTGATCTGCGGATGGAGGTGTCCGCGATTGTGCAGACGCTGGTTGATGATGCCCACCACGGTGCCGCCGCCTGCTAGCGCCGCGTCGGCCAACATGCCCATCAGGCCCTTGTGTGTGCCGCCGTAGACGAGCACAAGCCCGCGCCGCGCGATCTCTGCCCCAAGTGCTGCTGCCGCCTCCTGGTACTCGGGATGATGGCCGAAGTTGGAGCCGCAGAATACTGCGACGCTGGCTAATGGGCTGTGACGGCTGGAGGGGGTCGACGCACTCATGCCGTTGCGAGTTCGCTCTTGCGCTGGGACCAGCCGGTCAAGCGATTCTCGACGAACGAGGAGATCGCGTAGAGCACGATGCCCATGACCGCCAGCAAAACCAGACCGGCAAACACCATGGGCACGTCGAAGTTGCCACTGGCAATGATCATGACATTGCCGATGCCCTTGTTAGCGGCGACCGTCTCGGACAACACCGTGCCGACGAAGGCGAGCGTGATTGCAATCTTCAGCGAGGCGAACAGGTAGGGAAGCGTTCGCGGCAGCGCCACGTTCCAGAGGATGTCGCGCTTCTTCGCGCCCAGTACTCGAAGCACGTCTTCAAGTTCCGGCTCGGTGGTGGCCAAGCCAGTGGCGACGTTGACGACCACCGGGAAAATGCAGATCACCATCGAAGTCAGGATCGCCGGCACGGTGCCGGCGCCGAACCACACGACGAAGATCGGTACGACCGCGACCTTGGGGATGCTCGAGAACCCGACGAGCAGCGGGTATGCGACATCGTAGGCGAACTTGGATGAGCCGATGAGCACGCCGAGGATCACGCCCAACAGCACGCCGAGAGCGAAGCCACTGAGGGTGGTGTACAGCGTCTGTACAGTGTGCGGCCACAGCAGCGGCAGCCGCTCGGCGAGCACGACGGCAACCTGGCTCGGTCGGGGCAGGATCAGGTCGGTCACGCCAAAGGCAAGGCAGCCGACTTCCCATAGGGCAAAGAAGCCCAGCAGCGCAAATGTGGACAGCAGGCGCTGGCGGGCCTTGGGTCTGAGTGTGCTCATGCGGCAAGCCTTTCACTGGAGAGGATTTGGGGGGCAGGTACAAGAGTTTCCGCTGCACTCTGGCCCTCGGTGCGCGCTTGTGCGATGCGCATGCGCAGGTCTTGAACGAGGGAGGAGAAGTCCGCTGCGTAGCTGCGTTCAAGCGTGCGTGGCCGAGCAAATAGAACCTCTCGGTTCTCCAAGATTCGCCCGGGACGCGAACTCATGACGCAAATGCGGTTGGCGAGGTAGGCCGACTCACGCAGGTCATGGGTGACGAGCAGAACGGTCGGGCGCTTGGTCATCCACAGCTGCTGCATGATGTCCCACAGTTCCTCGCGGGTGAACTGGTCGAGCGCACCAAAGGGCTCGTCTAGCAACAGCAGCTGGGGTTCGTGCACGAGGGCGCGGCACAGCGATGCCCGCTGCAGCATGCCGCCCGACAGCTGCCACGGCCGCTTATCGCCGAAACCCTTCAAGCCCACTTGCTCAAGCAGCGCTTCAGCGCGCTCGGCGTATTCGCCAGACTTCTTGCGCGCGTAATGCTGGCGGAAGGGTTCGACGATCTTCAACGGAATCATCACGTTTTCACGGATCGTCAGCCAAGGCAGCATCGTTGGGTTTTGGAAGGCCAGGCCAACGCGCACTGGGGACTTGCTGGTTTGCGGCGAGCCGACTTCTCGCCCGGCGAGTAGCACGCCACCGGTGGTCGGTCGCAGCAGCCCGGCGACCAGCTTGAGGATCGTTGACTTGCCGCAACCGCTCGGGCCGACCAGCGCGACGAAGTCACCTTGGTCGATGCGCAGTTCGGTATGGTCAAGCGCGATCGTTCCACCCGCGTATCGCAACGACACATCGGACAGTTGGATGAAAGGGTTAAGCATTTCAGCTCCTGTTTTGGCGCGGTATTCAGGCAGACTGCGCATCGCGGGGAAGCGCGGTCGGTAGCACACCCGGCGGGGTGGTCAGCACGTGGGCGATGTAGTGCTCGGTGTGGCGCGGCGCGGGGGTAGGCATGCGCTGCACCGACTTTACCGAGCGACCCCAGCCGCTGGCCTCGCGCACTAGCTTGCCGTTGCGCATCACGAAGCGGCCCCGCACGAGCGTGTGCAGCGGGTAGCCCTGAACGCTGCGGCCATTCCACGGCGAGATCTTCGCGATGCTTTGCAACTGACCCTGCTGGATAACGCCTGCGCGCGCCATGTCGACGATGGCGATGTCCGCGTGCGCGCCCGGTGCGATCACGCCCTTGGTGCCGTACAAGCCCCAGGCCTTCGCGGGAGCCACAGCGCTCCATTTCACATAGTCCATCAGCGTGGCGCGCTGGCGGTTGACCTCGGTGAGCATCAGCGGCATCTGCGTCTCAACACCCGGAAAGCCGCAGTCGCACTCCCAGATGCTCTCGCGGGTCTTTTCCTCAGGGGCATGGGGAGCATGGTCAGTGGCGATCATGTCGATCACGCCCTCCATCAACGCGTCCCACAGGGGCTGGTTATGGCGCTCTTCCCGGATCGGCGGGTTCAGCCGCAGGATGCCTCCCAGGCGCAGCATGTCCTGGGTGTTGAGCAGCAGGTATTGCGGGCAAGTTTCGATCGTGACGTCGACGCCTCGGCGCTTTGCATCGCGCAGCACGAACAGTGAGTCGGCCGCGCTGTGGTGGGCGATATGCACGCGCGCGCCGGTCCACTCGGCAAGAGTGAGCACCCGCCCGATCGCCTCGATTTCGCAAACCGCGGGCCGTGCCTCGAGGTGAGCCAGTGCGTCGATACGCCCTGCTTCCAGCATGCGCTGCTGGCGGCGCGCCATGATGGACGAGTTCTCGGCATGGACTACCGTGCGGATGCCCAGCGGTGCGAGTTTTTCGAAACCCTCGAGCAGCGCACCGTCGGTGGGTGCGGGCAGGTTGCCGAAGGTGTTGCCGACGAAGGCCTTGAAGCTGGTGCAGCCAGCATCGAGCAGTTCCTCGAGGCGGTCGATGGTGTCATCGCCGAGCAGGCCGTGGATGCCGTAGTCCACATAGGACGATTCGGCCGCCTTCTGCTTGATGCGCAGCGCCTCCAACGTGCCGGTGGGCGGGTTGGTGTTGGGCATCTCGAAAACGGTGGTGACGCCACCGCAGGCGGCTGCTGCCGACCCCGTCTTCCAGGTTTCCTTGTGCGGATAGCCGGGATCACGGAAGTGCACGTGGCTGTCTATGGCACCGGGCAGCAGGAACAGCCCGTCGGCGCGCAGTTCCTCACGGCCCGAAGGCATGAGGTCGTCGTGGCCGACAGCGACGATGCGCTCGCCGTCGATCGCGACGGATGCCACAGTGACATTGTCGGGCGAGACAACGCTCGCACCACGAATAACCAGGTCTACTTGAGGCATATGGACTCCTTCAGAGCATGGCCCAGCCGCCGTCGACGGGCAGGTCGACGCCGGTGATCTGGCGCGAGACATCGCTGGCAAGGAAAAGGCAGGCGTGGGCGACATCGGCGTCGGTCGACACCCGGCGCAGTGCATAGTCCGCGGCGTGCCGCTGCATGGCCTCCTCCAGGGTGATACCCAGCTTCTTCGCCATGTTGGCGCAGACCTTCTCTCTGAATCTCGGGCCGTCAACCATGCCGGGGGCGACGCAGTTGACATTGATGTTGTGCGATCCGGCCTCGAGCGCGAAGCTCTTGGTGATGCCGCGCAGACCCCATTTCGATGCGGAGTAGGCCATGCGGCCGGCGCGCCCGCGCATGCCGAAAGTGCCCCCCACGTTGACGACCTTACCGCCGCCCTGCTCGATCATTGCCGGCAAAACCGCTCGCATGGTGTTGAAGCAGCCGGTCATGTTGAGGTCGACGATCTCGCGGAATTCCTCGGCAGAGGTCTCCCAGCCGGTCTTGCCGATGGGCCCGGAGCCACCGGCCACGTTGACGAGGATGTCCACACGGCCGAAGGCCTCGTGGGCTTGGCGTGCGAGCGCCTCGGTTTGCGCGCTGTCGGTGAGGTCACAGCGCACGACAATGGCTTCGACCCCGGCGGCGCGCGCTTCGGCCGCGACTGGATCGATTGCGGCGGTGTCGCGGCCAGCGAGTACTAGGCGACAGCCCTCGCTGGCGAAGGCCAGGGTGATGGCCGCGCCCATGCCCTTGGCTGGGCCGGTGATGATGGCGACTTTGTTCTGGAGGTTCAGGTTCATGACGCCCACCTCACAGTTTGGAAGGGCGCTCGGCACGAGCGGGCAGGAAACTTCGGTCGAACACCTCGTCGACTGCTGGCGTGCGCTGTAGCTGCGAGGCCTCGACCACGGTGGCGATTGCACGCTTGAGTCGATCGGGATCGATGTCGCCGAGTCCGATGCGCGCGATTTCGGGATGGCTCATCTCCTCTTTGATGGTGGCCAGCAAGCGCTCTTTCTCGACCGTTCGGTTGAGCAGCGGCTCGCGCTTCATGACAAGATCCATACCAGCGTCGGGATTGGCCACGACATCGGCGATGGCCCGATTGAGCGCGCGCAGGAAGCCTTGCACCGCCTTGGGATTGTCCTTCGCAAAGCTGCGTGAGAACACGATGGTGTTGGAGTAAAGGTCCATGCCGTGGTCGCCGTACTTGATGAAGCGCAAGTCCTTGGCCGGATCCATCCCGACGAGCTTGGCACTGAATGAGATCGTGTTGATGAAGCCAAAGACGGCATCAACTTGACCGCGCATCAGCATCTGCTCTCGCAGGTTGGGCGCCATGTTGGAGACCGATACCTTGCTTGCGTCGACCTTGGCGACCTTGGCGAAGGCTGGGAACAACTTGAGTGCACCATCGTTGGCAGGGCCGCCAACGGTGCGGCCCTCCAGATCCTTGGGGGTGCGGATCGGGCTGTCCTTCTTCACCGCAATGGTGAATGGCGGGGTGTTGTAGAGCATGTAAACCGCTATGGGGGCATCGGCCGGTCGCTTGGCCGCCAGGTCGATGACGGCATTGAGGTCACCGAAGCCTGCGGTGTAGGCGCCTGAGGAGACCTTGGTGATCGATGCGGCTGAGCCCTCGCCCTGGTCGATCTCCACATCCAGCCCCTCGGCCTTGAAGTAGCCCTTGTCTTGCGCGGCAAAGAACCAGGCCTGTGGCCCTTGGTACTTCCAGTTGAGCACCATCTTGATGCGCGTTTGTGCGCTGGCGGTGCCAGGCATCGCGGCGATGATCAGGCTCAGCGCTAGGCCGCAGACCGCCGCGGGGGTGTTCAGCCAGTGGAGAAGTGACTTCATGGAGACTCCTTTAGGGTTGTGAAAAAAATCGGGGGATCAAACGACTCATCGACCGTGCGGCTAGCGCCGTTTGCGGGGGGGCGAGGGAAGCGCTTGCAACAGGGAGGTTGTGCTGGCCACGAAGCCGTGGAGGTGCTGCACAATGAAATGGATCGCTCGCGAGACATAGGCGGGTGAGGCCGTGCTGCAGGCATCCTTGAGCAGCACGCAGTCGTAACCCAGAAAGCCCGCATCCTGCAGCGTCGAGAACACACAGCGGTCGGTGTTGACTCCAGCGAACAGCAGCGTGGTGATGCCCTGTTGGCGCAGCACGCTGTCAAGTTCGTTGTCCCAGAAGCCACTGAGGCGGTGCTTGTGAACAGTGAGGTCCTCGGCTTGGACCTCGAGTTCGTCGACGATGCGCGCGCCCCACTCACCCGGTACCAGCGCACGTCCCTGGTCGTCGGGCGAAACCTCTGCGTAGCCCACGCCCTGTGCGCTGCGCTTGCCGGTGAACTGCACCAGTGGGGGCAGGTTGGCTCGGTCGGCACGCACTCCCCAGTTCAGCCACACCACGCGCGCGCCGGCAGATCGCCAGGCAGGCAACAGACGCCTAAGCACTCGGATGGGGCGGCGCATAGGCGCCACAGAGATTCCCTTCTGCCCGAACCAGCCGCGCGGGTGACAGAAGTCGTTCTGCATGTCGACCACCAGCAGCGCGCTGCGCGCGAGATCAATCTCGATGTCTTTCGGCTGCGCTTTGAATCTCACAGTCCTGGGAGGCAGTGAATGGCGCACCAAACTGATGCCCTTTTCGCTCAATGCCCAAGCGTTGTGCGGGGCTGGTCCGAAGTGGGTCGTTGCAGGGGGCATGGCATTGGTCATGACCGATGTGTACGCATCGTCCATGCCAGAAACTGTTGTCGAGCTTGTCCTTATCGCGCTTGGTGCGTTGCCGTTTCGGCAGCGGTTTCGGGACTGGACTGGCATCAAACCTGCATGATCTCGTCATCTGACTCGCTCACCCCGTATGAACCACTTACGATTCTTGCGTTACGTCGACGAGGTTGCTCGTGTGGGCTCGATTCGCCAGGCGGCAGAGCGGCTGCATGTCGCGCCCTCGGCCGTCAACCGGCGCATCCTCGACCTGGAAGAGGAACTCGGTGCGCCGCTGTTCGAGCGGCTGCCACGCGGTGTGCGGCTGACTTCGGTAGGCGAGCTTTTCGTGCAATACATCCGCGGGCGCAGCGCGGAGCTTGAGCAGGTTCGCTCGCAGATCGAGGAGCTCAAGGGCCTGCGCCGCGGAACGGTGCGCATCGTGGCCAGCCAAGCGCTCGCACCCGATTTCCTGCCGCGCGTGCTCGCGGCATTCCACCAAATTCATCCGTTGGTGGATTTCAAGGTCTTCATCGGTGACTGCATGCAGGCGCTTGGTGCACTGCGCAGCTTTGAGACCGACTTGGCGCTGGTCTTCAATCTCGCGCCCGAACCGGATGTCGAGCGCATCTTCGGGCTTGAGCAACGGCTCGTCGCGACAATGCACAGAAACCACCCACTCGCGAGGCACGAGGGCGGTTTAAGGCTGCGCGACTGTGCAGAGTATCCCTTGGTGATGGCCAATCGAGACACCGGCGGGCGGCAACTGCTGGAGCGCTTTCTTGCGCGCAGCCAAATCCAGCTGCGCCCGGTGATCGAAAGCAACAGCTTCGAGTTCATCCGTGCCTGCCTGCACCGCCAAAACGCGATCTCCTTTCAGATTGACATCGGAGCGGTGATTGAGGGCGATGAACTGGTGGCGCGCCCGATCGAAGACCGAGGATTCCCGAAGGGAGAGTTGGTGCTCGCTTGCCTGCGTGGACGTCACCTGCCGGTGATCGCATACGCCCTCAGCGAGCACCTGCTCGCGGCGCTGCAGGAGGCGCCAAACCGAGCATAGACGCAGGCGTAGGAGCAGCGATGCTCCTGTCAGCAGCATCCAGACCAGCGAGCCTGACGGTAGAAGGGCCCGAGGTCTTCGGCCAGCACTTGTACTTGTTCGCGCCATCGTGCCCACTGGGGCTCATCGCGGAGGCGGCTTCGAACCTGCGCAAGCATCTCGGCTTTGAGCGCGTCCTCATCGACAGTGATGACCCGTCCCTCATCGACCAGTAGACGTCCGCCGACGAAAAGCTGGCGCAGATGGCTCCCATGCGCACGCGCCAGCAGCAACTCCAGCGGGTCGATGTCAGGCCACAGACCGTCGTCGTCGAGCGACTCCCAGTCCAGCACCATCAGGTCGGCCGGCTCGCCCGTGGCGATACGCCCACCCTCGTCGACCGCACCAACGCTGCGGCGGCCATGGTGCGCAGCGAAGGCCCACAACTGAGCGGGACTCATCGTTTCGTCGTAGCCCCAACCACGGTGCAGCGCGTTGGTCAGACGCATCTCACGCAACGCATCGTCATCCTCGTCGAGCGCCAGTCCGTCCAACCCCATCGCAATGCGACAGCCCTGACGCAGCATTTCGGCCACCGGGGCGATGCCTGAGCGGATGCCTAGGTTAGAACTGGTATTTACGGCAATTGTCACGCCGTGCTCGGCGAGCAGAGCGAGCTCGTCAGGCCGGGCCCAGGTGCAGTGAGCCAACGTCAGGCGCGGGTTCAGTAGCCCGATACGGCCTAGATGGCGCACGATGCCGTCCGGGTGGGTAGCATCTGCCCACTGGCGCTGGTATTGCGTCTCGAGCAGGTGCATGTGCACCGGCCGCCCGGTATCTGCGCTGGCGCAGGCTATAGCTTCAAGCAAGGCATCGCTACACCATTGCACACCGGTCGGACCGTACTGGAGCGTGACCTGTCGGTCTAGGCCTGCACCGTGCAGCACTGCGTTCAGCTCGTCGACGCGCGTGATTTGCTCGGCCGCAGAAGTGGCAGGCGCGGCCAGGCGGTGTGCGACCGCGCTACGCACATCGGGGTGTAGGGCCTCCAACACACGCACATCCTCGCAGTAGGCAATGCCGTGGCGGTCCCGCATCGCCACGGCAAAGCCGATGTGCAGACCGACATCGTGCGCAGCACGGGCCACCGCCAGCGCTTCCTCCAGATACGGCAGGGTCCCTTGAATGCGTGTGTAGTGGACCATTAAGGCGGCCACACCCCGACGCGCCGAGCGTGCGAATGAGGTGGCCGCACACAAGTAAGGGTCGACGCCGGGGACGATGCCGAGAAAAGGTAGCCAACTCTCCAGGGGCCGGGCGAAGGCGCCCAGCGTGGCGCTGCGGAAGGTGCGCGCGTGGTCGTGGGCGTTAGCCAACGCCGGCAGCACTAGCCGCCGCGCACCAACCGGAGGGCGTTCCAGCGGCTCGACCGCGCGGATACGCCCGTGCTCGAGATGTACGGCCACATCACGCCGTGCCGGCTGGCTGCCGGGCTCTTCGAGCAGCCAGTGAGCCGCAAGCGTTGTCACAGCGAGACCCGTCGCTCAGCGAGCCCGGGCAGGAAGCGGCGGTCGAAGATCTCCTGGGGGGCGGGCGTGCGTGGCAACTCGAAGGCCTGCGCGAGTTGCGCGATCGAGCGTTGCAGCCGGTCGTCGCGCACATCGCCGACGCCGATTTCGCGGGACTCGGCGGTGAGTACAACCTGGCGCAGCGCATACATCAGGCGCCGCTTCTCGACATCCTTGTTGATCAGCGGTTCGCGGCGCGCCAGAGCGGCGATGGCCGAGTCCGGATCGGCAAGGGTATCGCGCAGGCCCTGGTGAATCGCACGCACCAAGCCGGCGACTGCCTTGGGGCGCTCTTTCAGCAGTTGGGGAGACACCATGACCCCGTTGCTGTACAGGTCGATGCCGTGGTCGGCGTAGTAGAACCAGCGGATGTCGCGATCCGGGTCGATGCGCTGCTGCACCAGGTTCATGTAGCTCGTCACCGAGAACACTGCCGAGGCATCGACTTGGTCCTGCAGCAGCATCTGCTCCTGCAGGTTGGGGGCCATATTGGTCCATTTGATCTTGCGCGCGTCGAGCCCGTTCTTCTCTGCCAGCACCGGGAACATGCGCATCGCGGCACTTCCTGCCGGCGAACCGAGTGTGCGGCCCTCCAGGTCCTTGAGCGAGCGCACCGGGCTGCTCGACTTCACTGCAAGCGCGAAGGGCGTGCGGTTGTAGAGCATGTAAACCATCACCGGTGTCGTCCCGGGTCGTGTCGCGGCGTTCTGCACGATCGCGTTGATGTCGCCGAAGCCCGCCTGGTAGGCGCCGGACATCACCTTGGTCACTGTCGCCGCCGAGCCGTCGCCCTGATCGATCGTGACATCCAGGCCCTCGGCCTTGAAGTAGCCCTTGTCCTCCGCGAGGTAGTACCAAGCATGCACACCCTGAATTTTCCAGTCGAGAACGAACTTGATTGGGGTGAGGGCCTGCGCGCGCGCGGGCAGCCCCAGCGAACCCAGGGCGGTGCCCGCAAACAGGGAGGCAAGCACTTTATTGGTGCAGCGACGGGAGGAAATGAAGCTCATTGCGCGGTTCCTTAAATGTGGATGGGACAAGCACGGAAGAAAGCATTGGTCGTGCCGATAAGCGCAGACAGAAGTTGCTCTTTACAGCTCACCGTGGTGCCAAAACGGCAACGGGGTGGGAGCTATGGCGCGAACCGGACAGCGACTGCAACGTCCGGGCAGGCACCTACGCGTGGCCAGGGCAATGCCTTAATAGTCATCGTGAGGCGTGTGTAGAGCACGTAGCTGGAACCGGCCCTTCGCACTGGTGCAGGATAGTTGGGAGGAGCTCAGCCAGGGCATGCAGACACAAACGGAACTGTGTGACTACATTGCCGAGTAAGGCATGAATCAACGAAGCGTTCTGGTACCGGCCGACTGCGAAACGTATCGTTTTTGAGCGCGAGTGGAGGAAGCCCAGACTTCCTTTTTGCTCGGCCAGCCTCCTCCAGCTTTCGCGTGCTCATGTTTTGCTGGTCGCACATTACCAAGGGGCCGATTTTGACTAGGGACTGCTTTTGGCCGTTTGCAGTCAAATCAAGCTGAGCCAAATCACACAAAGGCAAGCATCTTTTTTTGCTCTTCCCAGTCGCGTGGCAGGGACTCATGCCTCCCACGGATCGTCTGCAGATTCAGATGCCGTGGCTGGGAACCAT
>JACCDU011057611.1_pt1 | contig 11367 bp, 11 predicted proteins | sample 7446081 | NCBI WGS metagenome assembly JACCDU01 (sample SAMN15323447, study PRJNA562643) | freshwater metagenome | isolation source: river surface water | place: USA:Blue River Watershed | collected 2017-08-17 | reverse complement strand
TCGGTGTATCTTTCCGATATGGATGGAGTGGAAGCAAAGGGAGATACTTTACAACCGGCATATATTCTGAGTCGAGCGTTTCTGTTTTGTTTAGGGGGTGTTCCAGAAATCGCTTGGCGAGGTATAGAGTATCTGTTCTCATATCATAGATTTCTGCACTACTCATAGATACAATTGCACTACCATTACTTGTTCCCCCTAATATTAGGGTTTTGAACCCATCAGGCATACCTACCTGTGTAGGATACCATCTTGGAAATGATAGTTGTGCTTTTTTAAGTTCCCAAACACCGTTCTTAAATACTCTTATAGCTCGTAATCCATCCTTGATACCTCTTTGTCTAAATCCCTCATCACCTCCAGCTACCATGATACTTCCATCATAAGCATAAGAACCACCACTACAAAATGGAGCAGTTCTCATCACCTTTTTTTCATACTTGTTTGTGTTTATGTCATATATGACAGAGACTTCTGCGTTCCCATCATCACCAATTATCCCTGGTGGAACTGGAGTACTATCTTGATGCCTACGACTCCATAAAAGCAATTTATCACTATTCGGAATTAACGCAACATGTGTTCCTAATACACCAGTGTTTCCAACTTCTTTATAATATCCGTCCACTGAAACACCAAAACACAACACAAACAAACACGAAACCCCAACCCACTTTATCCACACCATTTAAACTATAACTTCTACAATCTCAAAGTTTATTGTCAAGAAAATTTTATAAAATATGATTATCACATATCTTTAAGTATTTGATTTATTTTTTTCATATTTTGATTTGTTCTTTGTTCCTGGAGGATACTTACTTTTCTTTTTAGGTTTTTGATAATCAGGATTTTTAGGTCTCACATAATCTTTGATATAGTTTTGAAACTTCACACGATAACCTTGTATTTCTATCATTGGAGGTGGATAATCTATATTCGGATACTTTGTGTAATTCTCCCACCAAGTTACTAAATCAATGGATGATACATCTTGAAGTTCAGGAACCCATTTCTTTACCCATTCAAAATCTTTATCATATTTACCTGCTTGTTTATAGGGATTGAATTTTCTTCTATAGGAAAGACACCAAGTCCAACCACAAGAATTCAAAGCAGGATCATAATCGACTAATTGTTTTGCGAAATATTCTTCTCCTTTTCTCCAATCTATGTCCAAATCACGCACTAGGAACATTGCGACGATCATTCTACCACGATTATGCAACCATCCTGTTTCGTTCAAACATCTCATTCCAGCATCTACAATCGGAAAACCTGTTTTACCTTGTTTCCATAGTTCAAATTGTTCTTCTGTTCCTTTCCAAGTTTGTTTTTCATATCTTCCATGAACAGGAATGTTATGGCCATCTATCTGACCTTTTAATATTTCTGGATAATGATACGCAAGATAATAATAAAATTCACGGAAATATAATTCTCCTATCAAAGCACTATCTTTACCAAGAGATTCTTTTGTTATTTTATATACCTCCCTAAAACTCAAACAACCAAATTTCAAATATGCACTAAGTTTGGTGGTTGCGTTTTTAGAAGGATAATCTCGTAAGTTTTTATAATTTTTAAATCCTGCTCTTTTTAGTTTATCTAAAATCAACAAACCTTGTTCACGACCTCCTTTTTGTTCTACTTTTTCATTAAAAATAAAAAAACTATTCATTTTTGTTGGGTCTAATACATATTTATCTTTTTCAAGTTGGCCAATAAAATCGGTTTTGATTTTTGGGAATGTATGAGGTTCTTCGACGGATATACGAATAGCACGTCTATAAAAAGGTGTATATATCTCATAATATTTACCCTGATTTGTTTTGACTTTCTCTAATGGATGCAAAGTATAATCCTCTAACTCCAATGTTGTAATTCCTTCACGATCACACCAGTATCGTATCTTTTCATCTCTTTGTTTAGCAAAAGGAGTAATGTCTTTATTGTATCCTACAAGTTTTATGTTATATCTTGTATGTAAAAGTTCGAGTATTTCTTCAGTGGTATTACTATAAAAATAATGTAGTGTACCGCCTTCATGTGCTATTTGTTTTTCAAGATCACAAAGGCTTTGCACCATGAATTGAACACAATTATTACTAAAATATTTGTTGTTTTCTTGGTCTATTTGAAAAGAATTGAAAATGAAACATGGCAGTATTGATAACTTCTGTTCATTTGCTCTTTTCACGAGTTCTATAAAAGTTGTGTTATCATATAGACGGAAATCCCTTCTAAATATAAACAGTGCAATTTCTTTCATTCTTCATATATCTAAATATCTTTACTAAAATATTTTAAACAAAAAGATTATTTTCAATTGTTTAAGTAAATCTCAACCAGTTCTTTTCATTGGCATTTTTGAGAAAAAATTATTACAATTCGTGTTACAACTTGCAAATTGCCATTCCACTCTCCATATACCAACTCCATACGCAATATTTCTAGGCACGATTCGTGTTGTTGGGGGAATACTGTTCATTCTTGCGGCCATGGGATTATATTTGTCCACAGGACCAAAAGTATATGGCCTATCGGCCAAAATATCAATGTGATCATCTTCACATTCTGGGCAGAGATCTTCCACTCTTCCCTTTAGAATTTTACCAAAATAATTAGCCGCCTCTTTTGGCGGGTAACGGTTTGAAGTCAAATCTGCTCCTACTATCCTTATACATACACATTGTCCGCAGTAAGGAGAATGAGGTGATACTGACTTCAAATTGATATATTTTGTGCTGATTGCGACACCTGCAGCACTGTTATCCCCTTTCAAGTGCCTACCACACCAACCACGATGTATTCCAATAGGACCTGCGTAAACCGTTTGTCTTCCATATTTTAAGGAAGGATGAGACGGTTCGCCATATAATGCTCCCCTTTTACACCAATGACTTCGTGGTTTCATTTCTGGATGTATTGCCCTACATACTCCATAAGGTTTTACACTCCCAGAACGATTTATAGTCTGTGTCTGCACTTGTCCTTCTACAAGTGCTCCACCTATCATCACAGACATAAACCATAAACTTTGTATGAATGCCATCGTACCCATCGCAATATGTAATATATTCTAAAGATTTATCTTTAAATATTTTAACGAACAATTTTTCAAATTTTTATTTTATTATTTTATAAACTGACATTAAGATATGATGAAACAATTTTTGTTTGCAGTTTTACTTGCACTTCTTTACCTTTTAGCAGTTTCTATATTGTTTTTCAAATTTTGGAAATCCCAACAAAATGAATTGTTTTCGTTTTGTTCTGTGAAATGAGTTTATATTATTCATAATTTCTATACATCAACGATAAATAATGTCTCTCATAGAAAATTTTCTTGTCGAAAAACCTCAAAGTAATATTGTATTTTTTAATTGTGTAAATGATTACGAATATAAATTGGATTTGGAGAAAACAGAAATAATTCTTTTAGGAAAAAAGGGACAAAGATTAATTGGTGGAGATATTGCGGATATTCTTAATAATCCTTCTTGTAGAGATGCTACATCTTCCGCTTTCAATATGATTGAGACAAAGAGAACATGTATTATCAATAATAATTTACTCTATGTTGAATGCAAACCATTATATTATGGAAATACTCCGAATGATTTATATGCAGTCCTACTTATGACTATACCTTACAAATATTATGACAAAAAAGTAAAGTTACATTTGAGACATAAGCAAGAAAACCAATCCATTAAAACAAATGTCAAACGGTTTTTTAATTGTAGAAAAGCAAAAGGTGATGGACACGATACAAAAGAACTTCATACTCCATATCAAAATGACACAAATATCAGAATCGAAAGCATCAGCACCTTTTTCAATTTTGCGACAAATGTATCCGATTACAAATTAGATGTTGGTCACACACAATGTTGGATTTTTGACACCAATTCTAATTGTGTATATTCTACAGTAGATGACTCTACAAATATCGTAAAAAAACACATCATGGAACTAAAACCATATATCGATGATGTGGACATTTGGAATAAAATAATATCTGAAGCTTTAGATCTTCATGAAACAAAAAAAACAATCCTATCAAAAAACAGAATGATATATTTAGAAGCCAAACCTCTATTTTACAACAATAAACAAGAAGAGATATATGGAGTCATCATTGTATTCGTTCCATATTGTGTCATTCAATAATGTGATTTAATTTTTCTATCTGAAAACCATGGATAATTCTCTTTGGTTGAATATCTTTCATACATATCTTTTCATTTATATCAATATCTATAATATTTTCATTATATTCTATTTTTGATTTTAATTCTTTGGAAAAAGGAAACTTTGAAACTCTCATTGGACTTTGATCATAGATATAACTCATGTTTTTTACTTTGTAATATAAGCTCATACGATGATTCTACAAACGATCCTTATTTTATATGGTTAAAAATATTCAAATTTTTAGCATACGCATAATTAGAATAGTTGTGCTGCATATGGGACTTGAACCCATGATCTCCGCGTCATAAGCGCGGTGCTTTAACCAACTAAGCCAATGCAGCCAACCATTACGAAAAAATAATTTTTGCTAATAGAATAGTTGTGCTGCATATGGGACTTGAACCCATGATATCCGCGTCATAAGCGCGGCGCTTTAACCAACTAAGCCAATGCAGCCAGCTATTATGCAAAAAGAAGGTGTTTTTTTGATATATACATTTGTCTGCATTTCTTTATATACTTTTCAATGTGAGTATATTACAGAGTATTATTTTCACCACTTAAAGACTGTTTATAAGGAAAGTTAATTATTGTTAACTAGTTTAAAAAAATAACTAATCTAAAAGGAATAAACAATAACCAATCTAGAATTTAGGTCCGTTACCACCTGGGAAACCAACAAGGTTGAAGCCTATGCCCATAGCAGCTGCGCTACGTGCAGAGTTTGACATGGTAGGTCCTGCAAGTAAATCAAGGATACTGAAAGTTGCTGCGGCAACCAGAGAAATGGTTAGGATTTCAGATGCTTGTAGTTTTTTACCTGGGATGAGATAAGCGGCTACTGCAACCACTAAACCTTCAAAAATGTATTTGAGAACGCGTACAAGAATTTCTTTGCCATCAAATGAAAAATCTCCCATTTTTTATATAATATAAGAAAAGAAAAATTATAATTGTGCTTCGTAAAAAAACATTTAAAAACTTGTAATTAATAATATTAAACTCAAAAATGTCGAAATCGCAGAATCTAGTCAAAGTTGAGGAACAAGATTATTTAGAACAAGATCCCCCTATTAGAGGACAGAAATATGTTTGTTTATCTTTTATATCTCCTGAAGATGTAATCAAAAACAAAGACGCATTTTATATGGAAAAGTTTTTAGGCACTTTTTCAAAAGATATGAACGAACTATGGAGTAATATGTTGTCTACATTCAAAGATAATATTGATTTCTGTGATTCTTTGAGACTATTACAAGAAAGGTATAAATATCTTTTCTATACAGATAGATTACAAGATGAATTCACATTCTTCAAAAATAATCACAGTGAGTCTTTAGAGTCTGAATATCATGAGAAGAATGATTTTCAAACTTCTATACGTGGTTTGAAAGTTCGTGGTAGTTATGATTCTATCAAAGAAGCACAAATTCGCGCACAAGTATTAAAGAGGATGGATGATAAATTTAATGTGTATATTGCCGAGGTTGGTTGTTGGTGTCCTTGGTCTCCTAATCCTGAAGATATTGAAGACCAAGAGTATGCAGAAACTCATCTCAATACACTGATGAAAAATTACAAAAATAATCAAAAGATGAAAGATGAGTTCTATGAAAAAAGAAAAGAAACATTAAAATCTTTAGCCGAAGAAAAAAACAAAATCTTGAGTGATATATCTCAAGTCAATGATTTAGAAGACCAACATACCAAGCATGAGGAGCATATGGAAACCATCAAGGAAGATATAAATGAAGATGATATCTGGCAAAAAAGAAAACAAGAACAAGAAGACGTAAATATTGACATCGAAAATTTATCAACTAATACTAATGACATCAACACCTCCTCAGAAAAATCTTGATGATATCGTATTGGATATTGATTACAAGTTGTATCTTCTCATGCAAGATATTGCCAATATAAAAAACAGTATCAATAATCTAAAAGAATATAATGATACGTTGAAAACAAGATTGACACAACGCTATGGTTTTCTCAAACAAGTGTTATTATATAAAGCAAAAGACAAACTGGAAAAAGGTGATAAAAATGATTATATCTCTATGCTGACTATATTATACAAACTGACAGATACACAAATAAAACAAATGGTAGATCCATCTATTGACAATTCTCCAGTATGGATGATTGCAGAAGCAGTTTTGGCTGAAACAGATGCTAAAATAAGAAATGGATGGATAGATATGTTTTTATTTGTTTACAAAGTACATCCTGGAAACTTTTTTGAGGTTTTTTCATAAATATTTTTTTTAAAATCAATCATAATGTTTAAGGAAATGTTATGAAGTACTCTATAATGTCATTGTTTGCACAACTCGAAAACTCCTTCTTACATATGTATCCTCTACAAAACTCATTTCATAGTATGATAGTACAGTTATTGTTGTCTGTCATTTTTCTGATATTTACAAATAATATACGATATTTCAACACGTTTTGTCGGCAAATCTTCTATGCGTTATCGATTCATCGCAAATTCAAAGTCATTCTAAATGGTAATATCATCGAAGATAAACATGATATCACAAGCAAGTTATCAACAAAAATGAAAGCATTGATATATCATATCAATGCGAATTGTATTACGAATAATCAGTTGAAAAAACTCATCGAAATATCCTTTAGAAACTATTATAATAATTATTCAACTGAAAATGTAAATATAGAAACAGAATTCCTAATAGACCAAAGTTATCCAATAGAAATTTCTAAAGATTTGTTTTGTATGATTGAAATATCACGAGAAAACCATTTAGAACAGAAGAAAATATATAAAGTTCATGCAATCACGGCAACCATTTTCTCCAGTAAAATGAATGTTTATCAGATATCAAAAACACTATCAAACATCGAACAACAATATTTGCGATTTTTGAGAAATAAGATTCATGACAGCATTTATTGTTTTCAGTACACCAAAGACGATGATTATGGTATTCCACAATATAATACATCTACGTTTTCAAGCACAAAAACATTCGATAATCTCGTGTTTCAACATAAAAACGATCTTAAATCCAGAATCGACTTTTTCAATTCCAACAGTCAATTCTACAACAAATTAGGTATTCCGTACACATTAGGAATGCTTTTTTACGGGTCACCAGGCACAGGTAAAACAAGCACAATCAAAGCAATTGCAAATTATACAAAAAGACATATCATTTCTATCCCAATGACTAAGTTGAACAAATACTCTTCCTTAAGGCGTATATTGTTAGATGAAAATATAGGCGATTTTACAATCCCACACAATCAAAGATTATATATATTCGAAGAAGTGGATTGTAATGGGATGGAGAGGTTTATTAAAAAAAGAGATGATCATCAAGAAACCATGATTTTGAAGGATATATTCTCTAAGATAAATGATTCTCAGACGGATAAAGTAAAACTCATTCAACCAAAACAAAAACAAGATGATGAAATAACTTTGGGTGCCTTTTTAGAACTCATCGATGGAATTACGGAAGCATCTGGTAGAATGTTGATTATGACTACCAACAATGACCCAGAAAAATTTGATGATGCTTTGTTAAGACCTGGTAGAATAGATATCAAAGTCGAATTTCATAAATGTTCTCAGGATGATATTGCACAACTTTATAAACTTTGGTTTGATATTGAGTTGTCAAATGATATTATACTTTCATTAAAAGATAACACATATTCCCCTGCAGAACTAGGTGAGATATTCATTCGAAATATGAACAACCCTCGAGATGTTTTAAAACTCATCACACAAGGTTGAAAAAATTTGAATTCTATATCACAAAACATTTATGATATAATCTATAAGCATAAAACCAGATATAATGAGCACGTCCGCATGGACATCTTGGGGTGTATATCTACCATTTTATATAGGTATATATAGATGGTCTGTCTTTCTTTTCCTCCGCGTTATTCCTTCGTTATTTTATAAACAAATAAAACCAAAAAAACAAGAAGACACAGAAAGTGGTGAATATATTTATACCAAAAATGATGTTACTTGTATCATTCCTGTATATGAACCTCCACCTTCATTCATAAAAACGATACAACATCTCGTGAAAAATGGTCCTGCAAAGATTTTGGTCATTGCAGACATTACTTGTGAAGACAAAATCAGAGAAATGTGTAAGGATTATCCTTCCGTGGAGGTAATACAAGAAACAAAACCTGGGAAAAGACCTGCGTTGATTACTGGTGTGAAAGCAACACAGACAAAACTTGTTGCTTTTGTAGATGATGACGTTCAATGGGTAGATACTTTCATTGAACAATTAGTCGCTCCTTTTCAATATTCTCACATAGGGGGAGTGGGATGCAAACAAGTATCTCGTATCGAAGGTCCTTGTGAAATCATTCAAATCTTAGCAGACATGAGATTATCGGTAAGATATTTGGAATTACGAGCATCGACTGTTTTAGACAAAGGTTGCAGTTGTATATCTGGAAGAACGGGTTGTTATAGGACTGAATTATTACAAACAGATGAATTTTATGAATATTTTCTGAAAGAAAAACTCTGGGGTATGCAATTACAGTCTGGAGACGATAAATGTGTGACAAGATATATGTATATGAAAAACTTTAAAACGTATCATCAGTTTTATCAAAATTGTAAACTCAGTACTTCTTTTGAAAGTGGAATGAAATTTTATAAACAAAATCTTCGGTGGTCTCGAAATACTTGGCGTTCCGATATCAAAGCAATATTCATCGAGAGAAAAATCTGGAAAGTTTGTCCCTTTACTGCTTTTATGATGTTGGATAAAATGATAACTCCCTTCTTGATGTTATATGGTCTGATTTATATGCCCATAATCATTGGATTAAAAACGGATTATGTTATATTGGTTGGATGGATTGCTTGGTTATTGGTGAGTAGGAGTGTCAAATTATGTTACCATTTTTGGGAACATCCTTGGCATATATTCTATCTTCCCTTGTTCATTGGGTTTCAATATATCCAAAGTATGATTCGCATTTATACATTGATTACTTTAAATGATAGAAGTTGGGGAACAAGAAGTATTACTGTGAAAAATAATCAAGTCGTAAGAACAGGTGAAGCAGCCAATATTGATGTTGATAATCATGACACTACTGACACAAAAATAAAGGATGTAATGTTTATGACGAATGATCATGATGTTTATGAGTGATATTTTATGTCTCTATGGTCAGTATATCTCTATACTTATGAAATATGTTATCAATCATTTCACATTTGAAGTAAGATTTCCAGATTATTTTTTTTAATGTGTGCCGTTCCATAAATCTTTCCATCAACTTTAGATATACTTCCAACTCGCTTTTATATAAAGGAAAATATCCAAATATTATAGTCTCCAAGTTGATATACTTATCCAGTAATATCTGATATAAGTTTATGACATTTACCGACTGACTGAAATGTAATGATTTTATTTTTGATGTATGTCCTTTGATAGTTAAAGGACATGTTAATTGAATAAGATAAAGACTTATATCGATGTCATGAAAGTTTGTCAAGTTTATTTCGTATGTATCTGGAGCAACATGAATATGCAGTTTCTTTATGTTGAACGAAAGAACTTGATAAACAGGAATGTATCTTGTGGATACGGATAATTCCTCGAATAGAAAATGCTTTGGCAAGTATTTGCCTATATGCTCATAAATACATCCGTTGAATGATATTTGATCAAAACGTGTATTCTCGGGAAAATAACGAATAAAATGTTCTGTTATAAAAACATTGCAAAAATAACATCGGTTTTGTGGATTGCTTGTCAACCATGTATTTACTAGAGACATCTCATGATGCCATTTACATGTATCCTCCTCTTCAAAAACGATATATAGTTTGTCTAATTTTGGTTTGATCTTTAAAGCAACCGCAAATCGTTCCGTGAAATCAGATAGAGAATTTGTGTAACGAATCGTATGTTCTGTTATTTCATTTGCTATATTGTTCCATGATTTACAAACCAATCTACAATTTCCAATATCTGCTCGAACCAATCCCCGTCTTATCAAACCTATGATTTGTTCAGGGATATTTTGCCATGAATTCGACATTCTAATTATTTAAAGAATTTATAAAAATATATTAATTTATATGCATCATCAAAATTCTCAAAACATCACATTCCTAAAAACTTTAGGAAAAGGTGGTAATGCAACCGTTCATCTTGTCCAGAATAATCAAAAAGAATTGTTCGCTTGTAAAATATTACCTAGGGTTTTGGATTCGACGAAATACTGCCAACAAAAAATTCAGAACCATCATCAAAATATAAAAAAGGAAATATTCATTCTCCAAAAACTAAAACATAAAAGTTCTGTTGTCCAAATAAATGATGTGTTTGAAGATCAAGACAACACATATATCCTTATGGATTATTGTCAAGGGGGTAGTATCAAAGATTTCTTAAATAACCATAATACTTATACGGAAAACGACATCAAAAAAATAATCAAAAAAGTTCTAGAAATCATTGCAGAATGTCATGATCATGATGTGATTCATAACGATATCAAACCTGAAAATTTTTTATTGAAAACACCTGATGATTTGAATTCATTGGTTCTTATAGACTTTGGAATAAGTACCTCATCTGATAATCCTCATCCAAACGCCTTTGAGGGAACACCATGGTATATGTGTAGAGAGTCTCTCGAATCAAAGATATCAAAAAAAACTGATATATGGAGTGTTGGAGTTATGGCACACCTTTTTCTTACAGGAACATTCCCTTTCAATGATAAAACAAATCCCTACAATCCATCCATCTATAAGATATGGAATTCTATCATCAATGATAAACTGGATTTTTCGCATACGAAATGGAAAAATATAAGTGATCAAGGTAAATCCTTCATTGAAAGATTGTTGCAAAAAGACCCATTGCAAAGACCATCCGTTTATGAGGCATTGATGGATCCTTGGATTACGGACAGAGTGGATGTCAATCACAAAATAGGTGAATTCATTGTAGAAAATATTCAAAAGTATTCCAAAAAGAATATCGTGATGCGAACCGTTTTAGAGGAATTGAACTGTTCTCACTATCCTTTATAGTTATTATTAGTTTGTAATATTATTAAAATTTGAAAAAATATTTAAAGATAATCTATTTTTAGAATTTATAATGGGATGTCAAAATGGACAAT
>JACCDU011165805.1_pt1 | contig 11368 bp, 5 predicted proteins | sample 7446081 | NCBI WGS metagenome assembly JACCDU01 (sample SAMN15323447, study PRJNA562643) | freshwater metagenome | isolation source: river surface water | place: USA:Blue River Watershed | collected 2017-08-17 | reverse complement strand
GTTCACTTGTAATTCACCATAAAATTCTAAATCTTGATTTGTAAAACTATTAACACTTTTATCTTCATCATTCAGATATTTTGAATACAAATCCGAACTAAATGGAAATATATTTTTTCTATAACTTTCGGATTTATAACCAACTAAACTTGACTGTAACTTTGGATATAAATTATCATTGTCATTAGAAACCACATTTTGATATTTTTCTAATTTGTTAGATTTAGTATAAAAATCGGTTAGATATTGTGTAGTCGGTATATTATCAACATAATAGTTGTATTTTTCAAACGGTGCAATTCTATACAATAGTTCTTTGAACCCATTTGTTGTACCTGATATGCTATTTAAAAATCTAATTAAACTAATATCCTCTGTTGTGGATTCTCTAATATTTTCAAACTCTTTGTCTGCCAATTCTTGAATAACATTATAATTAAAAGAATCTATCAATGTTGTTGTGTATGCTCTTTCCCATATTTCATAAATAAAATTCGATTCAATTTTATCACTATACGGTAAATAATTTGTTATTTTATTGGCACTACTTATTGGTTTAACTTTATCCCAATCTATTTTTGTGTTGAATTTATTTTCATAATTTCCACTTATCTCCTCTTTCTTAGATAACGTTTCAATCCTGTTTGTTGAAACACCTATATAATTTTCTATAAACTCAACTTCAGGCCATAGTTGTGGATTATCAGATTGTAATTTTGTAATTAATGTTTTATCACCCGGATATACTATTACATTTTCTTTACCATCTGTATTAACTTTAATTTCGGGCCATGGGTATATTGGGTCACCGACAGTTTCTTCCGTAAATCCAAATATGATTTTTTTTCTTTCTTCACCAATATCAAATGCTCTTCTATGAACATCAGTCATTAATCTTATATATGTTTCAGCATTTGCTAATAATATTGCAAAAACATTTCGAATTGTTGGTTCAAATCCAAATCCACCTTTACCATCATTTCTACGAACAATTTCATTCATCTTCACTTCAACTTCATTCTCTAAGGTTTTTCTTTGTACTTCAAAATTTCTTTGAATGTCTTGTATGTCGTTAACTAATCTATCAATACTAACATATACGTTGTCTGGCACATAAACATAATCTTTAACACTTCTTACATTACCAACACTCAACGTTGTTTTATCAAATCTTGATTTTGTTTTATTGATTAAATTTTCACTTAATACTTTAGATTTATTTATTTTTTCTTTGTATCTGTCAATAATAAATTCTAATTTTGTCTCTTCTTTACCATAAATCTTTTCAGTTGATTTTACATTTTCTTTTAGACCATAATATGTGTCTTTTTCTGTGGAAACATCAGCTTTAACATTTAAAAGATTGGTTCTTGACCATGCTCTTACCGCCAATACAAAGTCATCAATAGTTTCTTCAAATTCTTTTAATCCCGCAAAAATATTCATATCCACGAAATCATAAATTTCTTTTTCTAAAATTTTGTCAATTGCGTGTGATGCGGTAATAACTTCTCTTAGTGTTTTAACAGGAAAATCTTTTGCAATCAATCCTTTTTGGATATATTCTTGATATACTGTTTTTAATATTGAAAACCCTCTTGTTGTATATTCAACTTCTTCTGATGATTGTCCGTTACCAGTATTAGTTGATTTGGTTTTCGTGGATGGAACGGGAAACATATACGGTGAGTTTAACATTGCTTGTAATGGAATGTCACTTAAATAAGCATATGTGGAACCAACAAATGATGCACTCGATTCAAAGTTTCCGTTTGTTTCATTATACTTAGTTGTAAATTTTACTAAATGTAATCTATATCTAATAGCCTTTCCATAGTAACCCTTTACTGATAAATAAAATATAGGCCACGGAATATGGAAAAATGCCTTATATGGTGAATTTTCAGGTGATTCAAATAGAGTTTTACCTCTAACATCAATAAAATTAATTTCTACTCTTGGAATTGCGTTATAACCTTCAATTTTAATACTAACACTTTCAATACCAAAGCTTTGTCCTGATTTATCATTTAAGTAATAATCACCTTCAAATAATTGACGTGTTTGTTCGTCTTTAATTAAATTATCATTTGATTTATTTAATTCAGGATTATTATTATATGCATCAGTCCAAGTCGTATCAAAATTTCCATCCCCACTTTGGTTTTTTAAAAAATTTAATTTTCCTCTAGCAATACTTGTTAATGTGTTTACGTTATTTTCAGAGCTTAAAATTGTTCTTGGAACAAGGTCAGCTTCTAAATTAAGATACATCACCAAGTTTTCTTGATTAAGACCGCGTGATTCTATAACACCATCTTTAATGACACTATTAGGATCAATATAAATTAAGTTATTTTGATCTACTTTAACTAAAATCTCTTCGGTCTTATCAATCTTACTTTTCGCCATAATATAAATTATACAATTCTACACCTCTTTTGTAGTCTTGTAAAGAGGTAACTAAAGGATATGGTATTCTTAAATAATAATTTTCAGGAATCTCAAATTCAATACTTCCCGCTAATGGATTTGCTAATAATATTAACCAACCAAAAGTGGGTGAGTCATAAAATTCTTGTGATATTTTGTCTAATCTATCGATACCCTTTTTAAATTGAATATATTTGTCAGTTCCTTTTATTGGTATTTCTATACCAGGCACTATTCTAAAATTACCATCTTCAATGAAATACTGATATCTATCTAAATAATCTCTACTCATTTCTTATAAAAATTTAATTTATCGGTAATTTTTGATACTTTATATTTTGTCGAAAATAGATTTTTAATTTCTTGTGTAGTTTCTATTTGATCTTGTAAACCTAAAGTATACACAATATTTTTCTCATTTTTTCTTTTAGGTGACTTCTTAAATTTAAATTTCACTTGTGTTGGTTGTTTCAAAAATGAACCTAATCTTTCGTCAATCATGTTCATCATCGGGTTGGTAATTTTTTTACCCATCAAATCTTCGACTTCAAATTTAATTCTACCTACCAACAAAGATTTTTTATCGCTCAAAATCTGTGATAATATACTTTTAACTTTGTCTTCTGTAAAGTTTAAAGTTATAAAATCAACGGATGTGTCCATTTTTTCAAAAAACTTATCAACATTTTCTTCTATATAACTTATACAAGATTCATATTCAGAATAGAAGGATGATGTGTCACCGGATATTTCAGTTAAAATACCACTTGTAGATTTACTCTTTTCAATTTTTACATCATGTCCGTTTTTAGTTATATAGTTTAATTTATCTAACGTATTGATAATCTTATCTCTATTAACTTCAAAATCAGAAATTGTTTTTGATGTTGTTGCACTATCTAATATTTTATCTAGTTCACCACCAGTAATTAAATAGTTATATAAAACTTCAGCCACTTCATTTGTAATATCTGGTGTCAATAAATCATCTAAATTGAATAATTTATTAATATTATCTTTAGTGATTATTGATTTTATTTCTCTTTTAACCGCATTGGTTATAATTGTCATATCAAAACCCTCAACATGTAAACCAAATAACTTAATCTCTTTTGAACCTGTCATTCCAGTATAAAGATCATATTTGTTTATTGTTCGATAATTTTTATCTAACATGTAAGTTGCTAATTCCTTACTAAAAGTGTTCTGTACATTATTATACATTGTTTCAAACGATTCAAAATGGTCAGTTGTATATTTGTATAAATCATTAATTAAAGATGTATAATTTAATTTTGTTGTACCAGAAAAACTTCCGAGATATTGACCCTCTTTAAAATTTTGTCCTAACGCACTTTTTAATTCTTGTTGTTCTTTATAGTCATTTTGTAATTCTTCTAAAAACTTTTTAGTGAACTCCTCAACTTCTTTACCAGCAATACTAGTAACTGTCGATAATGACCTTTCATCATACATTTCAGTATTTGCGTAGAAGTTTGAACTTAATGCATTTTGTAATCTTTCTACAGGTTTTTCTAAACCCTGTCCACCAATGAAATTAATTTGTAAGGTAACATTTGCAATCATAGGTTGAATACCAATACCTTCAGGATTCATATCCCATACATTCTCTTCATATGATATATTCATATCACGAATAATAACTTTAGAATGATAAAAATCTCCAATTCTCAATACACAAACTGGCGGTGGTCCAAATGATGTATTTCTTGCATTCAAATCCGATTCATCAGATACACCTTTGATTGGTATTGTGTCGCCAGGTCTTAAACATTGTTGTAAAAATGTCAATCTAGCATTTAAACCTTCCGGTGTTGTTGAATGGAAAGCGGGATGGAAATATCTTAATTTTTCTTTTAATGAATTAAAAACAATTGGTGAAGTTTCCTCTAATTTTTTGAAGTAATAACATTCAGATAACGTTTTCATAATTATCCTTTTCATCACATCAATAGGAGGTTTTTTACTATTTTCCTTTTGTGTTTGTTTATCAACTACTATTCTTGTTAGAGGTAATTGTGTATCGTTTTCAGCTTTATCGTTAGGTGTAATTTTAAAATAATCTATTGTTACACTTGATTGTCTACATCCATACGCCTTCGGTGCAAAATCTGATAAACTTGCATTGTTGTATTTTATTTTACTACAATCACCTAAATCATTTATTACAGTTTCACCATTACTTGTTGTCTCGAATATTAAATTACCACTTTGTTTTTCATCACCCAATTCTTTAAAGGAATATTGTATTTTTTTCTTAACTGAAGTTCCTGTTATTTCATTATCATCAAATTGCCACTTATTCTCTTTTCCTCCTAAAGTTTCAATTACATATCTAATTACCGAATGTGTTCTTCTAAGAGACAATTTTAAATTATAATTAAAATCTGATGGACTTGATGCAGAAGAATTAATAACAATAGTAACATCACCTTTAATCAAACCATTTTCTAAATTACTTTTTAATTCAGATACTTTAGTTTCAAGATTTCCGAATGTTGTTGAAAGTTCATCTATTAATGTTGATGTTTGTCCTGTAACAAATGGTATTTGATTTGACGTTGCATCAGGACTTCCTAATACAGTATTTCTATCTTCTTTGTCTTTAGTTGATGTTCCGTTTACTACAGCAGTTAATCCACTTATTAAACCTGATATAGTTCTGTCTTTACTATTAACAACATCATCAACAAGTCCTTTATATGTAGTTACTGATGTATATTCAACACCTTTTGATTTATCCACTCTTGGATAACCATTATTATAATAAAGTTTTAATAAACCACTTGAAACTTTTTCACTTTTGCTCTCCTCTTGTTTTTTTACTTCAGGTGGAGTGTTAACGACTTGTGTTGTAAATGATTGTTTTTCTTTCTTAATTAATTCTTTATCAGTTTTTGAATTTAGATATTGTTGAATCAATTCAATGTCGTTAGGTTCTAAATTCGTATATGTCCTAATTAAACTATAAAAATCAATGTCTTTTGCTCCGGCAAAGAATGATGTCAAATATTCATCAACTTGTTCTTCATTCATGTTTTTGAAATGATCTCTAACAAGTAAATTTAAAACACTTGGGTGGTCTACAACAATCTTAAATGAAACCTGTCCACTTCTTTCTGTGTTTTGATATGTATAAATTGGTTCCGGTCTACCTAAGAATGAATTTTTATCCCAATTCGCACTACTTTGTTCTGATACTTTTAAATCATATGGTGGAAACCACATAACACGTCCACCATTATTACCTCTTTCACAATAAGGTAAATCTGATACTGTAAAACCTGATAACGTAGAGGTTTTCCATGCTAAATTTTCAATTGAAAACATATATTTTTTTGCATAGAAACCATTATCACCTTTTACTATATTTGTTGAACCATCAAAATCTTTATTACCATTAGACATTGGTGCAATGTTTAAATTCCAAGTATTGGACATCACACTACCATCATATCTTCTGATATTTGTTCGTCTATATGGTTTATTTGTTTTTTTATAATAAGGTCTATCTTCAGTTTCTTTATAATATGGGGCGGTGTCTTGTAATGTTAAGTATGGTCTATCTTTTGTCCATACTCTCGCATATTCAACACCGATATCTCTACCTGTATTATCTAAGTATTTTACAGCTGAACCTCTTGATATTAATGTATCACCGTCTTTAAAATATTTTGTTGTTTGGTCAATAACATTTGCAACATGTGATAATGCATCACCACCGTTATCTGGTTTTGAATTTAAAATATCTTGTGTGATGTATAATATTGAATCTTCTCTAAAGTCATATGCCGTAGATAACGTACCGGCAATTCTAGTATCGTCTAAATTACCTGTTTTCCTATTGTTACTAATCCATGTTAATTTTCCACTGGTACCACCCTGATTACTATATTGTTTTTCACTATGAAATAACTGTGTTGCAACAGGGTCAAATAAAAGAGATAAATAATAACTACTTCTAACTTTTCTACCACTAGCTAAATCAGATGTAACGTTTTTAACATCGTTTCCTCTATCATCACCAATATACGCAACACTATCAGGTGCTTCTGTTCCTAAGATATTTTTGATACCTTCAGCAAATTGATTTGGGAAATTAAATAATCTTGACGATTGTTGTGACCTTGCGGTGGTTGTATAGTTTGGTGCATATTTCGAATAACCTAATAAATCGAATAATCTATTTTTAGTCGATTCACCCATGTATTCTATCAATAAATCTGAAGGTTTTCTAGTTGGTAGTGGTCTTCTTCTAATACCAATAAAACTACCTAAAGTACCTGTTAAATCTTGCCACACCTTTGCTCCTTCACTTACATTTGTTGGTCTCGTGTTTACAGGGTTTCTTGGATTAGTTAAATAATCTCCAGGTATTTCTGACCACGGTAATTGTGTTCCTGATACTGTTTGTAAAAAATCTATACCTTTTCCTAAAAGTGTTCTCGCAACAGTTATTTTATTGTTTCCTTCAATAATTGGTTCCTTTCCTCGAATCACATTTAATAAAGCAGAACTATTACCAGATAAACCGTCTAATAATCTATTTCTACCATTAACGACCGCATTAAGGTTTTGTTGTATTCTTGAAAAAACAGGACCTTGACTATTATTTCTTATAAAATATGCAGCAAACTTAAACAACTCAGATTCCGTATCATAATTAGAATTTCCCATAATCCCAATTAGATTGTAATTGGTTTGGGTAAAATATGGATATAAATTCAAATTAATTCTTCTAGGTAAATCACTAATTCTTTCTGTGATTATATATTCTTCAGGTTTGAAGATATTTTTTGTTTTAATAGTTGTTAAGTCAGATACACGGTTAGAATCAACCTCAGGTTGATTTATATTTGCTAATTCATTTAGAGTTCTAACACTATATGTTGAATCTGTATAAGTTTTGGGAGACGGTTCTTTTCCATAAACAGGGTCTAAAGTCCTTTTTAAAATTTCATCCCTAAATCTCTTAGTAGCGTCAAAATCTAAATAACTTGGCATTAAACTTATTTTATTATATAAATAGGGAATATTAAAAAATCTACACTATTATGATGGTATTAGATAAGACCCTTTTTGTTCTGCGGTTGGCATTCCAAAACCAAAAGGAAATGTAACCGCAACATTTGATTTCAAATTAAATGTTTGTTCCCTTGATGTGTTCATTGCAGTTGTTTTCTTGTCAATTTCTTCTTTTTTCCTTTCTACTTCTTTTACTTTTTCTTGTTGTTTGTTTTCCAACTCTTTTATCTTATCACTTATAAAATTTTGAACACCTGAAAAATCTGATGTTTTATATGTCTGTATTGCTTGATTTCGGATAGTTTCTTTCATTGAATTAATTTGTTCTGAACTTAATTTAAATTCAGAACCGTATTTTTTCACTTCACCCATTACAGGTTTTAAAAACTTGTCGATTTCTGTTTGTACATCAGCACCTTTAGTTATTGCTCTTATATTTTCTCTAGCATACCCTTGTAAAAATCTATATATATTTTGCTGAACTGATAATTGGTCTTTTGCAATATCCGTAGGTGTCATTTCTTCGAAAGCTTTTTTGTTTTCTTTCAACACATCTACTTGTTCTCTCGTTAATTCAGATAATGCAATTTGGGTTTCACCTCTAAACTTATCTTGTAGGGTTTGTGGTATTTCTATAACCATTTTACCTTTATCCATTTTAGATAAGTTCGTAATAAATCTTTTATCCTCTTCTTTAATGTCAAATCCTTTACCGGCCAAATCCATTGCCGCAGATAATCTTTCCTGTGACGCAACAGCTACTTTTGTTAACTCACTAGTACTCATACCTAATTCTTTAGCCATATCTCTCGCCCTTCTTAGATTTACATTGTTTACTTCAAATTTTCCTTGTTCGGAGTTATATGTTGCTAAACTACTTGCGGCCCCAATTAACGCATCAGACAAACCCTCTACATTATTTGTTGCCATATTCATCAATTTCAGTGGGTCGTTGAAATCTCCGATTGCTCCACCTAATACTTGTAAGTTTGCAGTTAATGATAATGCAGCATCAGGGTCCATAACTTTTTCTGCAATATCAAAAACTCTTTGCATGTTGAATCTGAACTCTGTTGCTTTTCTTGACATTTCAGATAACCCTTGTATACCATTTTTAAAACCGTATTCGTTTAATTTTTCAATGTTAGCTCTTATATCCGAAACTGTAGTTTTTGCTCTTAAACCTAAACTTAATGAGTCTCTTCCTGCTTTGTCTATCGCCTCCATCGCACCTCTTGCACCTATACCTACTCTTTCGAACTCATTGAACAACGCACCCATTTCTTCGTAGTTCCCCACAAACGCTCTTGCAGTCGCAAATGATTTATCAATAGTTTCTCTTGAAATAAGATTAAACCTACCTGATTTTTCCATCATGGAGGTTATCATATTCGTTATATCACCAATACCATAACCAAATTCAATCGCTGCAGGTTGTGAATCTAATAATTCACCTCTTAACCCTTTTGATAATTCTCCACTTATACCTATTTTTTCATTGATGTCGGTTCTAAGTTGAGTTTCAATTGCAAGTTGTCCGTTAATATCTCTTTGTAATTCTCTTAAGAAAGTAGTATCGTTTTTCTTTCTTTTTGTATACTCTTCTACTTTAACTAATTCTAAATCTGAAATTTTACCAAATTCCTGTTTTGACTCTGATAATGCCTGTATTGTGGATAATCCTTCTTTATTTACTGATGGAGTTTTAGTGTTGGTATTAGGACTATTTAATAGATTTAAATATGCTTGACTTAAAGAACCCGATTCACTTGTATTTGGTGCTCTACCTAGTTGTTTTTCCAACTCAACAAACCCGTCTTCAGGTTTTTTAAAATCTTTAGCAATTTTAGAATAGTTAATAGATGGCATATCTATAAATATTTAACTATCTATTTTCAACTTCAATTAGATAATTGATGAAATACCTTCTTTCGAATATTGGCATATCAAGGATATCTCTATAAGAGAATCCCTTTTTGATTAAGTATAAAATTTCGTCGTATTGTCCCTTTTTATATTCCGTAGAAAGGGCGAAAAAATTCAACCCCAAATCCAATATTTGCTTGGATTGTATCTCCTGATGGGGTGGTTATATTTTGGGTTAAATCTAAACCCGGTTTATTTTCATTAACAAATTTTCTAAAATCTTGAGAGTCTTTAATTGGCATTTTTTCAATGAATGCTCTAATTTGCATCGGTTCTCTATTACTATTAACCGATTTAATCATAAATTCAAGTTGTTTGGTTATAATGGGTGCAACACCACTACCATTCCAACTATCTCTTATTTGGTCGATTTCATCTTCTTGTTTTTTAGTCAAAAATTTAAATGTTACATGTACTTTAGATTTTTCCATGTAATATTTGTATTCATCATTTTCGTCAGATTCTAATTTAAAATCTTTTGTCTTTAATGTTGATAAATCGACCACAGCATTGAATTCTTTTTCAGTCTTTGGGTCAGTTAATGTTAAATTATATTCGGAACCAAATGCGGTGTTTCTTAAAAAAATTAATATCGCTTGTTTATCTTCTTCAACTAAATCATCAATTGATAAATCTTTATCTAAAACTTTTCTTTTTAATAATTCATTTACAACTTGTTGTGTTGCAATCAGATTTGGTGATGATAATATATTCTCATCTACCGCAGTTAGATATGCAACTCTTACATTTTTCTTTTTATTTTCATAATGAATACCTTTACTAGGTAATTCAATTACATCATATGATATTGTTGGGTCTATTCTGTTTTGTTCCATAATACAATTTAATTAATAACTAGTGTAAAGTAAAGTTTTATAAAACAAAAAACCGATAATCTTTTGGACTACCGGTTTTGTATATGAAAATTGTATAATATTAGTAAATTAAAATACATCTATCCATTCTCAATGAACAAGCTATGTTAGCTAAGTCATCTCTGTTATAATCTAAATCACCGAAGTTTAAATCAGTTAAGAAACAACCCTCTAATAACCATTTCTCAACTACAACTCCTGTTGGGTCTAACAACTCTAACTCAACATCTTTCTTATAACCAGCAGCATATCCCATACGACCTGTTACTGATTCTGCGTGTAAACGGAACCATTCCATTAACGCTTGTGCTGCTGAAGGACCAATCGGGTCTTTAAATTTAACTGAAATAGATTCCCACTTAAATCTACCCGCAACATATGTTGAAGTATTCAAAAAAGGAATTTCTGTTTCAGCAATAGTTGCTTTAGGTCTTGAAGCCGATGTTACGTACCATTCGTTGATGCCCAATGAAGATGGGAATCTTAGGATAAATCGGTTCTGTCTTTTCGGTTCGTAAGGAACCGGCATTTTCATTAATAAATCTGCCATTGTCTATTTGTTAAGTTTTAAATTATTACTTTCCTATAAATATGTGCTATTTGGAAAATAGTTTTTTTTCGTTTATTTATTGTGATAAGCTTGATTTTCTCATTTTTTTTCTTTATTTTTTCTCTAGGCTCCAGTATAACAATAGAATACACCAGAATAATAACTAGATTAATTAATAATATATAATAAATACTAGTATATCTGGTTCCAGAATACTGGGTAAATTATAAAAATATTAGTTTTATAAAATTTGGTTCCCCGTGGAACATTTTCAATTCCACCATAATGGTGTCTATATAAAAAAAGGGGTCCTTTCGGAACCCCTTCTTTATTTTATCTCCTTTTAGATTAGATATTCTCAAATGATGCTCCTGTTGGAGTAATGATGAATTCTACATCAATAAATTCAAGAGAACGAGTTGGTTTGATATAAATCTTACCTCTCAATGTGTTAGCATCGATGTCCTCAGGGTCACTAGATACTGTTACACGGAAGTCGTAAAGACCTCTTTCTTTTTTTATTGATTCAAGAATTGGG
>JACCDU010058365.1_pt1 | contig 11369 bp, 11 predicted proteins | sample 7446081 | NCBI WGS metagenome assembly JACCDU01 (sample SAMN15323447, study PRJNA562643) | freshwater metagenome | isolation source: river surface water | place: USA:Blue River Watershed | collected 2017-08-17 | reverse complement strand
GTGATTTCTCCTGAAGCCTCATCCCTGGCAGTTAGAGTGCCTAACGAAATAGATATAGGTTCAATAATTCGATTAATAACCCCTCCATTATTGTCCGCATAACTTATTGCAATAGTTTGTTGATTATTTATGTATTGATTAATTAAAGCTAAAGTTTCATTAGATGATGTGCCTGGAACTATCGGTTCTACTTTTCGGCTGCGCTCGCCAGCTCTAATTGTCTTAACCGCTGAAGTAATTACATTCTCTTTAGGGGCAGAAAATTCTGAAATAATTCTTGGCGGTTTTGGTCTTGATTTAGCGCGTCTTAAATTTGGTTGTGAAAGTAAAACACCACTTGCATTTTCAGCTGCAGGTAAGTATCCATATTCACGTAATTCTCCAATTACCTCTGGAAGCTCAAAATCAGTAGCTAAAACTTGAGGTGCAATCCTTCTTAGTCTTAAGTGTTCACATTTTTTATCATGCAAAATTTGTTGAATCAATCCTTCGTCCTCGCAACGAATGTAGGTATGTGCAGATCCAACTCTTAGGCGACCATGTCGCTTTGCCACATCTGCAATTAGATAATCCAGTGGCTGTGGCATTGGAGTTTTAGATATTTTTATTAAAAATGTTTTAATTTGATCACCTGTTTTGCCATGATCTAAGCCACGCCTAATGGATGATTCACTAAATCTATAAACAGTCGCTCCACCACGGCTTTCTATGTCAGCAATTGTTCCCATTTCAGCTGAGAGCTCTGCAGTTAGTGGACCAGGTGCTACTGCAGAATTATCGGCTTGAATTAAAATATGATCCACAGGTTTTGGAAGTGCAGATTCAATACCTAACTCATCTTTTGAAGACAATAAATTTTGACCAAATATAGACAATGCTCCCTGACCTGTTAATCCAAGCCATTCAGCTTCACGCAAACTCCATTCAACAAAATCACCGTTAAACCTTTGAGGATTCCACCACTTAACAATCTCCTTAATCAACGGCAATTCAGGTGCGATCTCTAAATTTTCAACTAAGACTTTTAGCGTTGTTCTTTTAATTAAAGAAGCACCAGCTCTATCTAGTTCAGGACCAAGCGGTGCAATATTCTTATCAGTAGATCTGCCTATTAATCCGCTGACTCTTGAAGTATCCAGCCACAAAACTACTAATGAATACCAGCGCTCTTCTGAAGGTTTCGATAACCAAATATCAAAAGAGGTTGTAGGAAGTATTTGGTCATCTGGATCTACTACAACTAAGCCCGCTAAGTAGCAAAGTTCTGCAATAAAACCCACACAATTTTCTTCAACTCCTAGATGTTCTGCAATTCTCTTTAAGTCTCTAACACCAATGCCACCTGTTCTTAAAGCTGTAGGTGGCTCATCTGAAAGGTTATGCAAAAACTCTTCGCACCACCTTAATAATGTTGAAATGTTGGCAATTGCTGCTAGATCAGCCTGTTTTTGACTAACTTTTTTACCAGTCAAATTGCTTGGCTTTGTGATCAATTCTTTATGGACTTTATCTCCTCTTAACTTAATTCCATACTCTCTTGGTAGCGCGACAGTATTAGAGTCAATCGCAATCAATATATTATTTTCTAAAAGCCAGCCAATTGCTGCTCCAGGTTTTTTAATATTTGTAATCTGCCCACGAGGTGGACCCCAAGTCAATTTTGAAAGAACGTCGGCAGAAGTTTTTGGAATATCTTCTAACTTACTAAAGTCTACTTTACCCCCAAGCTCAGGACCAAGGCCTACCGGTTCATCACCAATCAATAATTTTAGATTTAAAGGTGTGCGAAAATTATTACCTTCTTTGTAAAGAAGTCCCATTTGCCACAAATAATCTAAGGCAAAGTTACTTTCTTGACTAGTAATGTTTACAAGTTCGGATTTCTTAAATGGCTCTGCCAAAACGCAGGCTGCTTCGATTATTTGGTAATGCCATAAGTTAAGAGAATCTAGTGCTCTTACCAGAGAGGGAGTGGAAGTCGCTCGCGCTGCAAGGGATGTAAAATCATTTGGTACTGGTGTTACTAAATCTGGGCGAAATTTAAATAGCGCAGCTATATCTTCATCTGAGCGTGCGCGAAGCTCATCTGCAAAAGTAATAGCTAGCTTTGACATAACTGGCCTACTTTACTCGGGTTTTTCCTCCTCTATTTACCTCTATGCTTTCTTGGCGAGATAAGGGAAACAAAGCCCGCAATTCTGCCGGCAGTAGGTCCAATTAACTTCTTAAACTTACGTGCCCGCCTAAAATCATAAACCGGCCAGTTATCTCTATAGGCTCGAATTTCTAAAAGTGCATCAGGGTTAATAGCTCTAGGGTTACCAACTGACTCTAAAAGCGGAATATCGTGATGTGAATCTGAGTATGCGTAACAATTTTTTAAGTTAAACCCACCTAATTGCGAAAGCTCTTGAATTGCTGCAGCTTTCTCTCGACCGTGAAGTAAATTTCCAATCATTTTGCCGGTATAGATGCCATCTTTAATTTCTGCTTTTGTTCCTAATGCACCAGTAAAACCAAGACGCTTTGCCATTAAATTTGCCATATCAACAGGAGTGGCAGTAACTAACCAAACTTCCTCACCCTTTGAAAGATGTTCTTTGGCAATATCAACAGTGCCCTGCCAAATTGCAGGAGAGACATACTCCTCGTATATCTCTTGCCCAATTTTCTCAATTTCAACTACGTTGTGCCCCTTTATAAATTCACAGGCTGCATTTTGAAATCTAACTATTTCTTCCTTATTTTCCTTACCAGTTAATCGATATCTTAAGTTTGCCAGTACAAATGCTGAGATATCTTTTTTTGTGAAAAAACCTCTTTGATACATGCCCCGTCCAAGAAAAAACAGGGTAGACCCTTTTAACAGGGTGTTATCGACATCAAAAAATGCAACTCTTTTTTCTGTGAGCGCCATATCACTACCATAGCGAACCAGCCTCAAATCTTCTGCTTTATGCTTAAGTCATGGCTCAAGCTATTCACTTTGTTAGACATGGAGAAGTACATAATCCAGAGAAAATTCTTTATGGACTTCAACCTGGCTGGCGATTAAGTGATCGCGGTCAACAAATGGCACAAACTATTGCCGACTGGTCTACATCACTTAATTTAGGGGCAATCCATTCATCACCTTTACAACGGGCACAAGAAACAGTTGCACCGATAATTTCCAAACATAATCTGAATCTAACTACTGACTCAAATTTAATCGAAGCTCGAAATATTTTTGAAGGTCAAAAGTTTGAATTAGGCAGTGGTGTATTGCGCCACCCGAAAGCTTGGCGCCATTTATGGAATCCATGGCGACCATCTTGGGGTGAACCATATGAGGAATTGATTCGTAGGATGCTTAGAGCACTTTTTACCGCAAGAGATGCTGCTGCCGGAAAAGATGCAATTTGCGTATCGCACCAACTTCCAATTTGGATTTTAAGATCAGCAATTGAAGGCCGCAGACTTTTGCATGATCCCCGCAAACGAGAGTGCACTTTGGCATCGGTAACCTCCTTTGAATTAGATGATCAAGGGATGATTACATCAGTTTCATATTCTGAACCCGCAAAACATCTATTACCGAAAAAATGATTAAACCTATATCTATCTTTCTATCAATTATGTTGATTACGGGATGTTCAAGCGCGGGCTCAACGATTCAAAGTGAAAATGCCTTTGTTTCCGGAAACGGAGTAGCGCTTTTCCTTGAAGAAAAGGATAGAAAATCAGCACCAAAAATCTCTGGTCCAACTTTAAACGCGGGTGAAATCACTTTGGAATCAAATCGAGTTACCGTGATAAATGTTTGGGCATCATGGTGTGCACCATGCAGAGCTGAGGCTCCTGTGTTACAAGACTTTTCAATTCAATATCCAGAGGTTCAATTTGCTGGGATACTAACTAGAGATAATTTATCTTCAGCTCGAGCTTTTTATGAGAATTTTAAACTTACTTACCCAACTTTTATCGATGATTCTATCTTGCTTGGTTTCAGTGGATCCTTAATCCCAAATGCAATTCCAACTACTTTAATTATTGATAGAAATGGCAAGGTAGCAGTGCGAATCAGTGGAGAAGTTACAGTTGCCGGCTTAAGAAAAATGTTAGATAGGGTATTAGCAGATGCGTGAGTTGTTTATAAATCAAATTTTTGATGGAAACCTTCTAGTTGCCATGTGTATTGCTGCACTAGCAGGAATAGTTTCTTTCTTTTCGCCATGCGTGATACCACTCGTACCGGGTTACCTTTCTTATGCAACGGGAATGGCTGAGGTAAAAACTAGGGGAAGGGTATTACTCGGTTCAATTCTTTTTGTATCTGGCTTTACAGTTTTATTCGTTTCTTACGGTTTACTGTTTGGCCAACTTGGTTCGTTAATCTCGCAAAATTCGAGATTGCTTTCAATAATTTTAGGTTTATTAACTGTGATTCTTGGTTTAATATTCTTATTTAACGAGAGATTTTATAGAAGCTACAAGCCAAATATAAAGACAAAAACTGGATTAATTTTTGCGCCATTTATTGGATTTGCTTTTGGAATTGGCTGGACGCCATGTATCGGACCAACATTAGGTGCAGTTCAAGTACTAGCTTTTGAAAGTGCAACAGCACAACGCGGTGCGATTCTTTCGGCAGCATATTGTTTGGGACTGGGACTACCATTTATTTTAATGGGATTATTTTTGGATAAAGCTGAACCATTCAGAAAATTAGTTGCACGAAATGGTAATTTAGTAACAAAAATTGGTGGCGGACTTTTAATTTTCATTGGCTTATTGCAAGTAAGTAACCTCTGGGATCAAATAATGAATTCCCTAAGGGATTTAATTTCAGGGTTTATTCCGGTAATTTGATGAGCACAGTATTAGATAGTAGATCTTTCCTTAGATGGTGCTGGCGTCAATTAACCAGTATGAGAACAGCGCTAATTTTGTTATTGTTACTTGGAATCGCTGCAATACCAGGATCATTGTTTCCGCAAAGAACTCAAAATCCACTTCAAGTTAAACAATATTTTATTGATAATCCATCGCTTGCTCCCTGGCTAGATCGCTTAAGCTTTTTTGAAGTTTTTAGTTCACCATGGTTTAGCGCCATATATCTTTTGCTCTTTATTTCTTTAATAGGGTGTGTACTTCCAAGAAGTATTGAGCATGCTAAAGCTATTGGGGCTAAACCTCCTCTTACACCAAAATATCTAGATCGGTTAGAAAACTTTATCGAGATAAAAAAGATTGATTTAGATCAGGCAGAAAAATATTTAAAGAAAAAAGGATTTAGAATTAGGCGGGAAGAAAATTCTATTTCTGCCGAAAAGGGTTATGCACGCGAAAGTGGTAATTTACTTTTTCATTTATCTTTAGTTTTAATTCTTATTGGGGTTGGAGTTGGTTCACTGCTTGGAAGTCGGGGTGATGCGATTCTTAATGTTGGTGATAGATTTATTAATACCCCAACATCCTATGATTTATTAAGTTTTGGAAAGTATCAAAAAGAAGATTCTCTGATTCCATTTTCTATTACCGTTAAAGATTTTAGAGCACAGTACGATTCAGTTACTAATGCGCCTATTGACTATACACTTACAGTCTCTACTGCAAATCCTGCTGGTTCTAAAGAAGAAATAAAAATAATTAAAGTAAACAAGCCACTTGCTTATGGAAACACTAAAATATATTTACAAGCCAATGGCTATTCTCCAATCGTGATCGTAAAAAATAAGCAAGGAAAAGTTGTTTTTGAGGGTCCCACACCATTCTTACCGCAGGACAGCAATCTTTCCTCTATTGGAGCCATAAAGATTCCAGATATGCAACCACAAATCGGATTTGTTAGCTCCTTTTTGCCAACAGCAGATAGAGATCCAATTCGCGGAGGATTTTCTTCATACCCTGAAGTTCTAGACCCAAGATTATTATTTGCAATTTGGAAAGGTGATCTAGGTTTAGATTCCGGGGTACCGCAATCTGTTTATCGAATCGACACTACCAATATGGAGCGAATTGGGCTCAAAGCCTTATCTTTGAATGAAACTTATGATTTTGGTGAGGGAAGCATCACATTTACAGGTTGGAATTCATGGGTTAACTTACAAATAGTTAGTGATCCAGGAAAGCATTACGCATTAATTGGTGCGATACTTGCCATCATTGGATTATTAATTTCACTTTTTACAAGGCAGCGAAGAATTTGGGTGAAACAAGGAAGAAAAACCCAAATCGCTGGCCTTTCAAAAAATGAAATACCTGGTCTAGAAGAAGAGATTAATCAGTTAGTAAAGGAGGTAAGTGGTGAGCGATAGATCTGCTGCGCTGCTCTCTAATAATTTTATTTATTCATCAATGGCAATTTTTGCACTTGCATTCCTTGCTCATGCGATTGAAGTTGCCTGGTCGGTTAAAACTCCTGAGGTGACAGTTAAAAAAACTAAGTTAGATTTTTCTAAAACAGAACGTATTGGCCGTCTTGGCTCTGCATTCATGCTAATTGCAACTCTACTTTTATTAGCTGGAGTAATTTTTAGAGGCATATCTGCAAATCGTGTTCCCTGGGGCAACATGTATGAGTTTTCTATTACTGGAGCACTTTCTTTTTCAATCGCTTATTTATTTGCTTTAGTTAAATATAAGATGCGCTGGCTAGCTCTCCCAGCTTCCATTGCAATTTTAATAACAGTTGGAACAGCAGTTACATTGCTTTATGTACCAAGTGCACCACTTGTTCCAGCCTTAAAATCTACTTGGCTTGTAATACATGTATCTGCAGCAATTATTTCAGGTGGGGTGTTTTTACTTGCTAACTTTATAGCCGGTACCTATTTAATTTTAGATCGCTATGAGCAAAAAGGTGCACGCCCCGTTTGGATGCAAAAGTTGCCATCGCTGGAGAGTTTAGATAATTTTTCCTACCGATTAATTGCTCTAGTGTTTCCAATTTGGACATTTTCAGTTATTGCCGGCGCAATTTGGGCTGAAGCTGCCTGGGGAAGATATTGGGGATGGGATCCAAAAGAAACTTGGGCATTTATAACCTGGGTAGCTTACGCAGCATATTTACATGCTCGAGTAACTATTGGATGGCGTGGTAGAAAAGCTGCATGGCTATGTTTACTAGCCGGCTCTACATTCTTATTTAACTATATTTATATAAATATTTGGGGAACAGGCAAGCACACTTACTCAGGATTATAATTTTCTTAAAAAATCAGGATTATCATCTGGCGGAATTATTCGTCCCTTGCCACCTCTATTTTGACCAGGCTTCCTAGGTCTACCAGCAATAAACCAAGCGATATCACCAAAAATTCCAGTCAAAACTATTATCAAAAGCCATGCCCACTTTGGAAATCTTCTTACCTTCTCTTGTGGAGTTATTGCACAATCAACAAGAGTGTAAATATCTACAATTATTATAAATACTATTAAGTACTTGAGCATGCTCTTATTTTATACCATTCCAGTTAAATAGGGCGGCCGCAGTAATTACTGCCAGTAATAACTGTAATCTGGCAGTTCTTCCCAAAATTGGAATTAATTCAATGCCCTTTGCCCCTAGAGATACCTTTTTAATGGCATTTATCATTACAGGAATACAAATCAAGGTAAATAACATTCTAATATTGACTACCGCAGCTATCACCGAAATTAACTGAGAAACTACCAATAAAACGGTGTAAAAATTTCTAGTTTTCTTATCTCCCAATAAAACCGCAAGAGTTCGCTTTCCAACCAGTTCGTCATTAGAAAGATCACGAAGGTTATTAATAACTAAGATGGCACACGATAAACATCCAACTGGAATAGAAAGCAGAAAAATCTGCCAATTAATTTCCTTACTTTGGATGTAATAGCTACCAATAGTTGCAATTAGTCCAAAAAAAACAAATACAGAAACCTCACCAAATCCTAGATAGCCGTAAGGTTTCCTTCCTCCGGTGTATCCCCAAGCTGCCAATATTGATAAAGCCCCAATCACAAATAACCATTTGCTTATACTTAGTGAAAGTATTGATCCAGCGATAGCAGCTATGAGAAAACAAAAATAAGAAGCATTCTTAACAGCTCTTGCAGAAGCTAGCCCGGAGGCGACCAATCTAGTTGGACCAACTCTATTGCTATCAGTTCCCTTAATTCCATCTGAATAATCGTTTGCGTAGTTAACTGCAATCTGTAAAAAAAGTGCAACTACTAATGCTAAGGCTGCATTAATCCAATTTATATCCTGCGCGTAACTTGTCCCAATTAGTACTGGTGAAATTGCAGCCGGAAGAGTTTTAACTCTTGCACCAATCAACCATTTATTCAATTAGAAGTCCCTAACTTTAAAGCCAGATTTTTTGCAAGCATTCGATCTGGTTTTCCGATAATAGTCGTAGGTATTTCATCGAACAAGAAAAATGATTTAGGTTTATAAATTGGTCCTAGTTTGCTACCAATTTCCTCAAGAGATAAATTCTTCATTGAACCTATACAAAGCTTTTCTCCCCATAGTTGATCTGGAATAGAAAATAGAATTAGTGGAACATCCGGAAAGATTTTTTTAATTTGGGATTCGACAAAGGGTAATGAGATTTTTTCACCTCCAGAAATTATTACTTCATCTGCTCGCCCAATTACCTTAAGTAATCCAGAATTTATCTCACCAAGATCGCTGCTTTCAAACCAACCATTTTTTTCAAATGGTTTGATTGTGCCATCTGAACTTAAGTATCCCATTGCCATCATAGGACCATTTATTTTGATCAAACTATTATTATCTACTTCGAACTTAACACCCTCCAGTGGTTTATTGTTGTATACACATCCACCACTCATTTCAGTCATGCCGTAAGTTGTAACTACCTTTACATGTTTACTCTCAGCTAATTTTCTAAGATTCGAATCTAAAGGCCCGCCGCCTACTAGAACTGCTTCAGCAGCTGTCAGATGCTCAAGTAATTTCGAATCTTCATAAACTGCTTTGTGTAGTTGAGTAGGCACTATCGAAATAAAATCAGCATCCTGATAATTATCCACATTACGATTATCTAAAACTTTTGTCCCTAGCGCTGTAGCCCTGATTATTACGTTTAGTCCTGCGATGTGTGTTGTTGGAAGCAGAAGTGACCAAGTATCGCCAGGAGTAGCACCTAAAAATTTATGACTTGCATTAGTAGAGGCGATCAGTGCAGCCCTTGAAATTGCAATTGATTTTGAATCTCCGGTTGAGCCAGATGTATTAACTACCAATGCAATATCTTCCTCAACTTCAGTGACTGAAAGCTTTAATGTTGATAATGCGGCTCCTGAACCTTCTAAAGCCACCGCTATTTTTTCTTGCAACTGTGGGGTTGACCACTCAGCCTGAATAGGCAGTATTGGGCGCAGTTTTTTTTCCACCATAATCCCCGTAGGCTATCTCTATCTAAATCCGATTAACACCTTGGAGAATATCTTGAGCAAGCCAATTAAGCGTCAGCCAGGAGAGCGTTCAATTCCTAACTGGCAATCAGGCGTTGGTAGTGAAAAATTTACTGATGTTAAGTATCAAGTTGCGGATGGCATTGCAAAGATCACAATCAACCGCCCAGAGGTAAGAAATGCATTTCGCCCACAAACACTTTTTGAGTTATCTGAAGCATTCGACCTCGCTCGAGACAATGATCAAGTTGGGGTCATAATTTTTACTGGTGAAGGTAATGAAGCTTTTTGTTCCGGAGGAGATATAAATGTTCGTGGAGACGATGGATATTTGGGAGATGATGCACTAAGTAAAAAAGGTATTGGTAGATTAAATGTTTTAGATTTACAAGTTCAAATTCGTCGAACTCCTAAACCAGTAATAGCAATGGTGGCAGGTTGGGCAATTGGTGGCGGTCATGTACTACATGTAGTTTGTGATTTAACAATTGCAGCAGATAATGCAAAATTTGGCCAAACCGGACCAATGGTTGGTTCTTTTGATGGCGGGTATGGCTCTGGACTTTTAGCGGCTCACGTAGGTCAAAAGAAAGCTAGAGAAATATGGTTTTTATGCAGGCAATATGATGCATCCGAAGCTTTAGAAATGGGATTAGTAAATACAGTAGTACCTATCAAAGAGTTAGAAGCAGAAACTGTATCTTGGGCAAGAGAGATGCTTCGTCACTCTCCTATGGCACTTAGATTGTTAAAGGCAAGTTTAAATGCTGCTGATGATGGATTAGCTGGGGTGCAACAACTAGCAGGAGATGCAACTTTACTTTTTTACTTAACTCAGGAAGGTCAAGAAGGACGTAACGCGTATCAAGAAAAACGCGATCCAGAATTTAATAAATTTCCTAAACGTCCTTAGTTATGTTTCCATATGAGTTAAATGTTGTTGCCTTACCTTTAAGTACCAACTTCCGTGGAGTAAGTTTTCGTGAAGTAGCCCTGTTTGAAGGACCTGCTGGTTGGAGTGAATTCTCACCATTTATTGAATATGACAGCAGAGAATCTGCTATCTGGCTGAAAGCAGCCCTTGAAGGTGCAATGACGGAAGAACCAACGAAGCTTCGAGAAGAAATAGCAATAAATGCCACTTTACCCAATACTGAAGTAGAGAATGTAAAAGATCTACTCTCAAAATTTCCAGGTTGCAAAACAGTCAAGATTAAAATCAATGATTTTAAAAAAGATAGAGAACTATTGATTGAGGTATTAAGACATATACCGGATGCGAACTTTAGATTAGATGTAAATGGTCAATGGGATTTTGAAGAAGCAGTTGAGAACATTAATAATTATGAAAAAGAATTTGAGGGAAAAATCGATTATATTGAACAGCCTTGCCTAAAAATTGAAGACCTCTTAAAGTTACGTAAAAAAACTGAGAGTAAAATTGCAGTTGATGAGTCAATAAGAAAACATTTAGACCAGGATCCTTCAATTTTGAAGACCTTTGCCGATATAGCTGTAATTAAGTGGGCCCCTTCAGGAGGTACTTCTGCCGCCTTAGAGCTAATTGAAAAAATTGATTTACCTGTAGTTATTTCAAGTGCATTAGAAAGCAGTATAGGTATCTCACATGGTCTATCACTTGCACAATCAATTCCAAATCTATACGGAGCATGTGGATTAGGAACAGCAGTACTATTTAAATCCGACATAACTAGTAATCCACTTACCATCATTGATGGCCAAATCAAGAATAAGAAAATAGTTCCAGACCTAATCGATGAATTTAAAGTAAAACCCGATAGACAGATTTGGTGGCACAATAGGATCAATCAGATTTATCAGGAGGGCTTAATTTGAGTGATGCAACTAAATTGGCTCATTCCATTATTAGGCAACTAATTGAAGTAGGAGTTAGTGACTTTGTAATCTCACCTGGTTCACGAAATGCACCACTTTCTATCGCATTGAGTCAG